>TARA_B110000046_G_scaffold28052_1_pt1 | contig 231127 bp, 203 predicted proteins | sample TARA_B110000046 | Tara Oceans TARA_B110000046 (sample SAMEA4397157) | marine metagenome | biome: Polar Biome; feature: [DCM] deep chlorophyll maximum layer (ENVO:01000326); material: water (ENVO:00002006), including particulate matter (ENVO:01000060) such as... | depth 40 m
GAGGCTAGGCAAACCTTATGGGCTGCAAGGTCAAATAAACCGGAAATAGGGTTACTCGCCCTTCCGGAGGGTAGACTGCGAAGATAAATGATAGAATATCTCTTTTGAGATAACAGAATCTGGCTTATAGATTTATTTATTAAAAAAGCCCCTCCATGAATTTCATAGAGGGGCTTTTTCTAGTTGGTTTATTGTTGTTATTGAATAATTAATTTTTCAATTTTCGAAGTACTTCCACTACCAATTTTTACAAAATAGATTCCGTTCGCAATAGAACTGACGTCGATTTTATGGTTTCTAGAACTTGAGGCTGCTATTTCTTTACGAAATACCAATTGGCCTTTTGTATTTAAAATTTCAATAGTTATTGATTTTTTAGTAGTTGGCGCTACTAAATTAAATTCTTCTTTCGCAGGGTTTGGATACAATGAGAAGGTTATTGCATCTTCGGGACTTGCATCTTCAATAGACACCTGTATATCTAATGATACATTATCTACTCCAAATCCTTCACTAGTAACAGATCCGTCAGAACTAAATGCAAACCTGAATTTCACACTTGGAAATCCAGCAACACCTGCCAATACATTTGATGTTGAATCCCAAATGCCAGAACCTGAAACATTCGCTCCGTCCCACCATTGGTTACCCAAATCATTGTACCAGTTCTGAGCTCCTCCTAAGTCGATTGATTTCGTCCAAGCTACTCCACCGTCAGTTGAAACATCTATCCAACCTTCATCACAGCAAGACTCTGTGTCGAAAGTAAGTGAGAATCTCAATACTGGATCCATTGTTTGTGCAGAAAGATCAAAACAAGGAGACTCTATGTAAGATGCCTCGCTATTATTGTAAAAACCTGTCAAGTTAGTAACCCATGCTCCTGTTCCTGTTGCTGCACTTGCAATAACAGATCCCGTAGGTGTTCCCCAGGCCCACGATGAGGCTGCTCCTGACGCAGTCCATCCACCATTACTAGTTTCAAAGCCTTCAGAATATGGGAAAGTTGCAGCAGAAATACTTGCTACTACTCTTGTAATTGTATCATTTAATGGATTTCCATCTAAAGCAGCGCTCGTGTACACTTTAAAAGAATAATTACCAGGTACTGATAAGTTCACTAAAGTCGAAGTAAATGTATATGTCAATGTTGCACCAGGTAAAACGGTTGTAGTTATTATTTCTGTTACAGCAGTTCCTCCATTTAATTCAAAACTAACAGGAATAGATGTTAATGTGTCGGCTCCAAAATTTTGAATTTGAACTTTTACTGAATCTGAACTGCTCAAACCACATCCTGTTACTGGTGAAGTTAAAGCTATTGCTCCTGCATCTGCTCTAGGTGGGAGGTCAATTCGAACATTGTCGATTCCAACTCCTTCCCTAACCACACTACCATCTGAACTGAAGCCAAATCTAATCTTAACATTCGGCTGGCCTGCAAGACCAATAAGTTCGTTCTCTGCATTTACCCATACTCCGGCTCCACCTGATGAGGTTCCATCCCACCATTGGTTTCCTAGATCATTATACCACTCTAACGCACCACCATTGTTAATTAGCCTTGACCACGTATTTCCTCCATCAGTTGAAAAATCTACCCAACCTTCATCACAACAAGATTCTGTATCATATGTCAATGAGAAATATAAAATAGGGTCAACTGATAAAGAAGATAAATCTAAACAAGGAGACTCTATGAACGAATTCTCATTGTTGTTGTAGATCCCTGTTAAATTAGTTACCCATGCTCCAAAGCCTCCTGCAGCAGAGTTTATTACAGACCCATTAGGTACTCCGATCGACCAGGAATTGTTATTTCCAATTGAAACCCATCCACCATTGCCGTTTTCAAACCCTTCAATGTAAGGGAAGCTTGAAACTAGTGGAATATTATCAAACGTTAAATTAGCTGTGTCGTTTAGCGCATTACCGTCATTAGCAGACATTGAATAAGACTTAATAGTGTACATCCCGTTAGCAGAAACATTTATTGTCGAGCTAAAGCAGAAAATAGCAGAGTCTCCTGAATTTAAGGTAATGAATGCCGTATCAGTGAATAGTTGGCTGCTAAACTCAAATGCTACAGGTATATTGACTGCCGGAGAAGATCCATAATTAGTAATTACAACGCAAACAGAGTCAGAAGCACCTAAACCACAACCAGAAACAGGAGAAGTGAATGAAGCGATTCCGACATCGATGGCCGGTGCATCTTGGATAATGATATCATCAAATGCAAATCCATCTCGAGTAACAGAACCATCTGTGCCATGAAAAACTCTAAAACGAACAGAAGGTTCATTGGCGGCCAATGGTAAATCGTGTTCAGCTAATAACCAGCCGCCAGAACCAAGAACTCCTGCAATTGTCCAACCATCTCCCGAAAAACCTGCAGCTTGCAGACCATTTATCGTATTGTCGTTATACCAGTTATTGGGATTTCCAAAAGCACCAACTTGTGTCCACGTAATTCCATCATTAATGGTCATCTGCAAAACAGCGCCATCCCATGAAGGTTCTGAATCATACCAAATGTTCATCTTAATTTGAGGTGCATTTAAATTTGAAAAGTCAAAACATGGACTAATCACAAACGCAACTTCTCCATTTAGATAAGGACCTGCTGGATTAGTAACGTATGAGTTTAGACCGTTTGCAGCGCTATTAATAACGGTGCCTGACGGTATGCCAACAGCCCAAGTACTGTTAATGCCGCCTGACACCCATGCACCATTGCCACTTTCAAAGCCTTCACTATAAGGATAGCTTGTGATAGCAGGGTTCAAGGTGGTAGTAAAAAATGCACTATCATTCACATTGTTGTTGTCGCCTCTAATTGCAGAGTAAACGACGATGTTATATGATCTAGCAGCAGATAAATTTGCTTTTGTAGCGAAACTATATTGTAAGGTATCTCCAGGATTAATAGAGTCTATTATAGTTTCTGGAACAATGGGTCCTCCATTGATGGTATACCGGATTGGTATATTCCTAATAACGGTTGAACCGAAATTGACCACGCTTGCAGTAATTGTTTCATTGGAATCCAAGCTACAAGCTGAAATCGGCAAAGAGTCAACAGAAACAACAGCAGCATCATCTGGAATAGGCTGAAAAACGTTTACGTTGTCCAAAATCCAGTACCAACCCCAACCTGGGTCTGTATATCGAAACCGAATTTGAGCATTTGAAATTCCTACAACGTATTGCGAAATATCGATAACCTCGTGAGAGGTAACAAATGAAATCGTAGGGTCCGTATTGACAGTGAAGATAGTATCGGTGACCCAATTCGTTCCATCATAAACTTGTAATTCTCCTGTGCCAGTTCCAATGGTTCTGTAATAATGGTCGAATTCTAAAATTACGACTGACGCCAGACTAGCATCAAAATTAGCTGAAGATAAATAGGTGTCATCATCCCAAGGAGTGCCATGCCAATCGCCATCAGCACTGGAAAATGGAGCAGATATCGGCAGAGTTGGAGTTCTATTACCGGGGTTGTCAAATCGCCAAATTGAATCTGACATCCTATTTGGGATGCTATCTGCATTTTTCCACCCGCTTGATAAAGGAGGTAAAACGGGATTGACAAACGTGCTAAAGTCTTCATCCAAGTAAATTTGAGCAGAACTACCAAAACCGATGGCAAGTGCAAAAAACAGAGCAACTATTCTTTTCATAAGAAAGTAGGATTCAAAAGTAATATAGAAATAAAGTTACAACTAATTTTCAAGACGAAACGTTAATGGGTCCGGGGGTTTTTAAATAAAAAATCCGTCATTCATTTCTAATGAGCGATCACAAATTTTAGCAAGTGATTGGTCATGAGTTACTATTACAAAAGTTTGGTCGAATTCTTTTCGTAAGTCAAAGAATAATTGATGTAAATCATTAGCATTTTTACTGTCAAGATTACCCGAAGGCTCATCTGCGAAAATTATTTTTGGCGAATTAATTAACGCTCTAGCAGTTGCAACTCTTTGTTGTTCTCCTCCAGAAAGCTCATTTGGCTTATGATTTAAACGATGGTTTAGTCCCAATCTATCGAGCAAGGCTTTTGCTTTCTCTTCTGCTTTCTTTTTTGTAATACCAGAAATAAATGCTGGCATACAAACATTTTCTAATGCAGTGAATTCTGGCAGTAAATGATGAAATTGAAAAATGAACCCAATGTTTTTGTTTCTAAAATCCGCTAGTTCTTTATCGCTTAATTTAGAAATGTTGGTGTTGTCATAAAACACCTCACCTTGGTCGGCGTTGGTTAACGTGCCTAAAACTTGGAGTAGTGTCGTCTTTCCTGCCCCGGAGCTGCCAATAATTGAAACGATTTCTCCGTTCTTTACTTCAAGATCAACTCCTTTTAAAATTTTTACGTCACCAAACGCTTTGTGAATGTTTTTTGCTACAATCAAAATCAATACTTTGAGCCACGAATTTAAGAATTCTTTCAAGTTATAATGATCATTCCACTGGGACCTTTATTTTAAATTGAATAATGTCAAAAAACACTTTTTATTTCGGGGGCAAAAATTTACTTTTGGTAACCAAAAAATAAAACAAATAGTAGATGAATATTCATGAATATCAAGCAAAAGGGACACTAAAAAGATTTGGTGTTGCTATACAAGAAGGTATTGTAGCTCAAACACCTGAAGAGGCAGTTGAAGCAGCAAAGAAATTGACTGAGCAAACTGGAACAGAATGGTGGGTGATTAAAGCTCAAGTGCATGCTGGTGGTCGTGGAAAAGGCGGTGGCGTAAAGTTGGCGAAGTCGTTAGATGAGGTAAGATCAATTTCTAATGATATCATTGGAATGGATTTAGTTACTCCTCAAACATCTGCTGAAGGTAAGAGAGTGCATCAGGTACTCGTTGCTCAAGATGTTTATTACCCTGGAGAAAGTGAAACAGAAGAATTTTATGTAAGCGTGCTCTTGAATAGAGCAACGTGCAGAAACATGATTATGTATTCTACTGAAGGTGGAATGGACATTGAAGCTGTCGCTGAAGCTACTCCGCATTTAATCTTTCATGAAGAAATTGATCCAGCAGCTGGGTTGCTAGGTTTTCAAGCGAGAAAAATAGCATTTAACTTAGGCCTTTCAGGTAACGCATATAAGCAGATGGTGAAGTTCGTATTTGCTTTATACAAAGCTTACGATTCAATTGACGCGAGCTTATTTGAAATTAATCCGGTTCTAAAAACCTCAGATGATAAGATTATTGCTGTAGATTCTAAAGTTAGTTTAGATGAAAATGCATTATACCGTCACAAGGATTTAGCAGCTATGCGAGATATACGTGAAGAAGATGCAACAGAAGTCGAAGCAGATGAAGCAGGTTTGAATTTCGTGAACTTAGACGGTAACGTTGGGTGTATGGTAAACGGAGCAGGCTTGGCAATGGCAACAATGGACATTATTAAGTTGAGCGGCGGAAACCCTGCCAACTTCTTGGACGTTGGAGGTACCGCGAATGCTGAAAGAGTAGAAAAGGCATTTAGAATTATTTTAAAAGATCAGAACGTAAAAGCTATTTTGGTAAACATTTTTGGCGGTATCGTAAGGTGTGACAGAGTTGCTCAAGGAGTAGTTGATGCATACAGAAATATTGGAGAAATTCCTGTGCCAATCATTGTTCGTTTGCAAGGAACCAATGCTGAAAAAGCTAAGAAAATTATTGATGAGTCAGGTTTGAAGGTTCATTCTGCAATTTTATTGCAAGAAGCAGCTGATAAGGTTGCTGAGGTTTTAGCTTAAGCACATCTTCTATAAAATATGTGAAAAAGGATGCTCCAAATAAATGGAGCATCCTTTTTTATTTATACCTGTCAGTATCATAGAAGGTTTTAAAAGGGAAAGAGGCTTAGATTAAGCTTCTTTTCGGATCAAATAATACCCGCAGGATGTCCAGTAATTCCTAAAATATGGAATAGCGCCTAAAAATGAAAGTTGATTCCTTGGCTTTAAATTGAATTTGTACTTGTAAATTGGGTTAATCAAGTAAAACTGCTTTAGCGGAATGCTATATTTGTTCTTTTTGCTCAGCTTCTCGAAGCGTTCAATGCTAATTCCTGTTTCTTTTATTTCAACCATTCCTTCAATCTTTGCTTTGCTCTCTCCACCTAGTTTAAGCAACAATTTATAGAGCGGCATGGGTAGTAAATGATAGTAGGGTAGTTTTGAAAGTAACTTGCCGTTAACTAGTTGTTGATGACCACCAAAAGGCATTTGCCACGGAGGGAATCCAAAAAAGATATGCCCATTCGGTTTAAGAAAATCTCTGATGTATTCTAAAAATCGGTCTTGATCCTGAATGTGTTCAATAACATCTTTTAAAATGATGAGGTCGAATTTTTCGTCTATATCGTTTTGCAAGTCCATGTCGTAAATGTTCTTGCTCATTAATTTTACCGAGTCATTTTTGAGTTCATTTTCAAAAACTTTTTCAGCTATTTTTAATCTAGATGCTTGCAACTCTACTCCAAAACCAAAACAGTATCTATCGGTGAACGCTTTTAAAACGCCACCTTCAGCACAACCAATTTCCATCACTCTCATTCCTTTTTGCAGCGGCAGTGATTTTTCAATAAATGGTATTACATAGTTTTTAGCATTTTCATACTGCCATTTTATGTAAGTATCTTTATCTTTATGAAATTCGAAAGCCATATTCTTTTTGCTAAATGAAAGGCTAAAATTAGGAGATTTTTTATGATGAAACGGGTTTGTATTGTTGGATTAGGTTGGTTGGGTAAAGAACTTGCTGTAGCATTAAAAAAGTTGGATCATCATGTAATTGGAACAACAACTTCTGCAACGAAAGTTGACACTTTAGAACGAATTATAGATAAGGTCAAAGTTTTTAATTTAAACGATTCTGATGTAGATTTTCTAAATGGATTTGATCTCTTGATTTATACTATACCACCTTCAAGTCGCGAGAAGTATTCAGAGTTAAGTCGTTTATTTCTGGAGAAAGTGTTAGAAATTAACCCTCATGTTATAATCGTTTATACTAGCTCAACTTCGGTTTATGGCAATGAAGAAAGGGACGTGGATGAGCAAAGTTTAATTAACCCTTCCTCAGCTTCAGCTAAAAAGATTGCAGAACTTGAGCAATATATTCAACAAAGTTTTAAAGAATGGGCGATTTTTAGATTAGGAGGTCTTGTTGGAGACGAGCGTCATCCGGTGAAGTACTTGTCAGGTAGAAGTATTGTCCCTAAACCGCTAGCCCCTTTAAACTTGTTACATAGAAAGGACGCTGTTAGGGCTGTCTTGCATGTATTGAGCAACTTTAAGTCCGGTATTTACAATTTGTGTTCAGAAAACCATCCAACCAAGAGTGCTTATTATAATACTATAGCGAATCAACACAAAATGAAAGCGATTGAATTTGATAATAATGACTTTTCAAAAGATAAAGTAGTAAATTGCATTGCGATAATAGAGAGTGGTTTTGAATTTAACTATACATCCCCTTATGACTTCCCTTTTGACTTGTAAAAGGCTGATAATATTGCTGACAATGTTGTTGTTGGTGAGAAGCTCTGGAGCTCAAATTATAGAGACTGGTGGGCATGTAGGGTATAATGTCTCAAAGTTTACAGTAGGCCAAAATAAGCTAAGCGATGCTCTATACATAAGATCAGGAAAACCATATTCTTCTTACAATTTTGGAGTGCAAATGTTAATGAGTCCCGCAAGGCAACAAAGCTCTGCTTACTTTAGGTTAATCCCTTCCGTTTTATGGGAAGCTAGTCTTTGTAGATGCGGAGGTTTCATGGATCTGTCAATAACTTCACCCAATGGTAGCAGATCGTTTAACGAATTGGAATACACTATTTATAGAGGCGAGTACGGTGTTAAGTTCGTTTTGAGCAGTGGCCCTATCCAATTAATTCTTGGACCAACAGTTTCTAATCGATTTTATACTGCAGTTCAATATGGCGCCAATGAAGGTCAAAAATTTGCCGGGAATCAATTCAAAGTTATGGCTTTGGCTTATGAAGTTGGTATTGGTGTAAACTTTAAGACGATTCATATTTCTGGCAGGTTTCAACGATTCATTAATGGTTATGGTCGTGAATCTGATCTATTTCCAGTTGTTTATAAGCACCATCAAATCCGTTTTTTACTTCATTATTATTTCTTGAGAAGAGAAAGAGGGAAAAATTGGAATAGTATTTATTGGGATTAACTCTATCTTATCAAACAATTTAATCAACCTTTCAGAAATATTGCGACAGCCTTGGCATTCTCCCCTACGGCCGAAGCTCTGCTATGCGAAACGAAGCGAATAAGTGAAAGGTTAGAATCAAGGTTGACATTAATTCACGCCGGGACAAAAAGTGAAATTGCAGAGCAAAAGGTGAATTCCTTACTCCAAAAAGTAGGATTAGACAAAGCTTTGATAAAAGTGATTTGGCAAGAAGGTAAGCCGGAACAAGTATTGAACGCCGTCTGTATTTCTGAGCAGGTTGATTTATTAATCTTAGGAGCAATAAAACATGAAAACTTATTGAAGCATTACATGGGTTCTATCGCTCGAAAAATCTCCCGCAACCCTCCTTGTTCATTATTGCTAATCACAAAACCACAGTTAAAGGCACAGGGCTTAAGGGAAGTTGTAATTAATGGTTTAGAGCATTCTAAAACTAAAAACACTATTGTAAAAGCATTTGATTTTGCTTTGGCTTTTAATGCCAAAAAAATTACTGTGGTAGAAGAAATAAACCCTAAGGAAGTAAAAACTAAAATCGATGATAACCTCTCCTTAGAACAAGCTTATCATGAGAGAGAGGAATTACAAACAAAAGAAGATACTAGAATCTTTAAAATATTGAATTCTCTTCCAATTGTTCCTCAGACTGAAGTTTCGGTAAGATGTGTTTTTGGTAAAGTAGGTTATTCTATTAGTCATTATGCTGAGGTCAAAAAGGCAAATCTTTTAGTCATGAACAGCCCCGATAATAAATTAGGAATTCTTGATCGTTTCATTCCTCACGATTTAGAGTATGTATTGTCGGATATGCCATGCGACTTAATGATTGTTCATTCTAATTAAAATGGCAGAACTTTTCACGGGAATAAAAGGATTCAAACAATCGGTGCTTAGAAATTTACTTTCAGGCTTTGTTGTATCATTAATTGCATTACCGCTAGCATTAGGTTTGGCTATTGCATCAGGTGTTCCGCCTATGGCAGGTATCATTTCGGTGGTCATAGGAGGTGTTGTGGCCTCAGTTTTAGGTGGCTCAAATGTTACCATAGCAGGGCCTGGAAATGGGTTGGTTGTTGTTGTTTTAACTTCTGTTATAGCTCTTGGAGACGGAAATTTATTGATAGGATATTCTTATACCTTGGCTGCAATTGTATGTTCTGGTGTTCTAATTACACTATTGGGCTTTTTAAGGCTAGGTAATTTAGCTGACTTTTTCCCTTCCGCTACCATACAAGGAATGCTTTCAGCAATAGGGTTAATTATTATTGCCAAACAAATTCACGTCATGTTAGGTGAGAGTGGAGTAGAAGCGTCTAATAATTTGATGTTACTAGCAGAGACTCCTAAATCTATTCTAGCAGTAATTAGTTCAGAACGTATTCCTTGGGTAGCAATTATTGGTAGTGTCAGTTTGGGAGTAATGGCATTTTATTCGAAAATTAGAAATCGCGTATTTCAAGCGATTCCTGCTCCTTTTTGGATTGTGGTTATTGCCATTGGGTTTTACTATTATTTTGAATGGATTTCAGCTGATCAGTTCCCAATTACAGCTCAATTTTTAATTCAAATACCTAACAACTTACAAGAGAGTTTTGTATTAGCTGATTTCGCCAAGTGGAATAATGTCGAGTTTTTGATTGCAGTCATTTCCATTACTTTAATTGCAACTATTGAATCGTTATTGAGTATTAAAGCAGTAGATAAGTTAGACGTATATAAAAGACGCTCTAATGTGAATAAGGATTTAAAAGCTTTGGGCCTAGCAACGATTTTCTCAGGTTTAGTTGGAGGTTTACCTGTGGTTGCTGTAATTGCTCGTAGTTCAGTCAATGTAAATCAGGGAGCAACTTCGCGTTGGGCCAATTTCTTCCATGCTTTATTTGTATTACTATTTGTGCTTTTATTTACCGAGTTACTAACCAAAATACCACTTTCTGCGCTAGCAGGTATACTTGTTTTTACTGGATATAAATTAGCATCACCGGAAAAGTTTAAGCAGATGTATCAATTTGGCAAAGACCAATTTCTAATATTCTTGGTCACACTTATCTCAACACTTTTGTTTGGTTTAATCAACGGAATTGCAATTGGAATTATAATAACATTTCTCGTACAGTTCTATTTAATGGAAGATAGGGTAGAATTTCTACGAACGTTTACTAGACCAAATACTTTGTTGTATGAAGAGGAGGATGGGTCACTACATTTAAGTGTGAAGGGGCATTCAAGTTTTATTAACTACTTAAAATTGAAGGATAAGTTAGATTCTATTCCAGCTAATAAGTCATTAATTCTTGACTTTTCTTTGACAACTTTTGTCGATAATTCTGTAATGGAACACATTCACCATTACAAGCAAGATTTCAAGAAAAAGAATAGCACGTTAGAGGTAATTGGACTCGATATTCACGATTCAACCTCTGCTCATCCTTTTGCAGCTCGCAGGTTGATGAGATTAACATCTTTCATGAAAAAGGGAGGAGCGTTAACTGCTAGACAGCAGAGATTGAAGGAATTTGCGAGAGATATAAATTGGGAGTTTAAAACGAATTCAATTATCGAGTTACCTAAGTTGGAAGCTTTCCCATTTTTTAGGCGAAAAACAATTGATCATGCTTACAATGTTTTTAAAGGAGAACACAAAGGAGTTGAGCTTAAGTTAATGGATGTTGAATTTTTTGAAGGAGAACTTATTGCAAAAGAAGTTCATAAGCACACAGTATTAATACTCTCGCCTCCGGCGCCAATCCCAAGATTCAGGCTCGATAAAGAGCGAATATTTGACCGAATTGCGGGGATGGCAGGTTTTGAGGATATTGATATAGAAGGGCACATAGATTTTTCTAGACGGTTTAAGTTAAAAGGAAAAAATGTTAAAAAGATTAAATCTTTCTTTAATAATGACTTAATCGTATTTTTTGAAAGTCATCCCTATTATCATTTGGAATCTGACGGTAAGAATATTCTTATTTTAAAAGGGAACAGAATATCATCGATAAGCGAGGTTAAAGCTTTGGCTATGTATGGTAAAGAATTAGTTGAAAAGCTTAAGTAGTAGCTAGAAACGTTCAATCGCCTCATATACTGCCTTTGCCGGGAATCCCATGACGTTATAAAAGGAACCTTCAATTTTGTTTACCCCAATAAGGCCTATCCATTCTTGAATGCCGTATGCTCCGGCTTTATCAAATGGCTGATATTTGTCAATGTAATAATTAATTTCTTGGTTTTCTAACTGTTTGAAAAATACAGATGTTGAAACTGAAAATGAGACTTCTTTCTCTTTCGATTTTAAACAAACACCTGTAATTACCTCATGCCGTTTACCTGATAACTTTGTAAGCATCTCGAACGCTTCTAAATCGTTACTTGGCTTGTTTAAAATTTCACTTTCGATTAAAACTATGGTATCTGACGCTATGATTAGGTCATTTTCTCTGATCTCTCCAATAAATGCTGCAGCCTTTTTTTTACTGAGGTATTCGGCCACTTCCCGTTGAGGCATTTTATTAGAAAAATTTTCGTCTGTGTCTTTTGATCTTTGAGTGAACAAATAACCTAGTTGTTCAAGAAGCTGTCTTCTTCTTGGAGATTTTGATGCTAATATAATGTTCCAATTGTTAGAATTCAGCATTAGAAAAGATATATTATTTCAGTGTATAAAATTCCAACTAGCATAAGAACTTTGAGAACTTGACTTATTATGAAGAAGTGTTTTTTTGTTTTTGCTTTTCGAATTTTAATCATCAACCAAAGCAATGGTATTGAAATTAAAATAAAGAAGTAAGAGAATGAAATCCAATCCTTAGAGTTGATTTGAATAAACTCTAAAAAGGTAAGTAAGATGACTAACAGAGCTACTGATAAATTAGCCACCATTTTTGCCTTTGGAATTCCATGCACAATTGGGAGTGTTTTGCAGCCAAACTCTTTGTCGCCTTCTATATCTTCACAGTCTTTGACAACCTCTCTTATAAAGGTTAAAATAAAGGCAAATGCAGAGTAACCTATAACCCAGTATAATAGATACTGAATGCTAAATAGCAGGCTTCTTATACTTTCAGTATGTATGGTTGAGTTAACTTCTTGTTGGCTTAAATTGTCAAAGAGTGCAACAATTTCATAATAGCCCGCCGTAAATGGAACTAATGCAGTTAATGCAGCTATAATTACATTCCCAATTAAAATTTGTTTCTTAAAATTAATGGAATAGAACCAGAGTAATGCAGCACTAGCAATTTGAAATAAAACAAGCATCGGATGATGAATAGAAATGGCAACATAAAGTGCTAATAACAGACCTGCCATGTTTACAGTTGTATGTAAAAACATGGCTTGTCTTCTTGTAATGCTTTTCCCAATAATTAATTGTTTGGGTTTGTTTATGAGATCTAGTTTTACGTCAAAATAGTCGTTAATAATGTACCCGGCTGCTGCAATTAAAACGGTTGCTCCAACCAGCATGGCGAACAACTTCTCCGAAAGAAATAAATCTAACCCTGCTTGATTCAAAAAGGGGTAAATAATTCCAAACCGTATGGCATATTGTGTGAGGGCAATAATCACCAAGTTGGGAAAACGAATCAATCTTAAAAACTGGAAAATGAAGTTCATGGTTCAATTAAATGGAATGTCAAATTTAAAGTAAGAATATCACATCTGCATGGTAACTTTACGAAATGAAGTATATTGTTTCTTATTCCAATTCAAATAATCATTTCATTGACATTCAACTGGAAGTTGAGGTGAATGGGAACAAAAAATTAAACTTTCAACTTCCTGCTTGGCGCCCTGGGCGTTATGAGTTGGGGAACTTTGCTAAGAATATCCAAAAGCTTGATGCGGTTAATGAAAATGGCGAATCTCTTTCGACAATTAAAAAGACAAAAGATTTATGGGTGGTGAAATGTGCAGGTAGTTCAAAAGTGTTGCTGAGGTACAATTATTTTGCAAATGAGTTAAACGCTGGATCCACTTATTTAGATGCGAAGCAATTGTATATGAATCCTGTAAATTGCTTAATGTATGAATTAGACCGAGTAGCAGAGATTTGCGAGCTTCACTTGGAGCTTGCAGCTGATTATAAAGTGGCAATTGCTTTACCCGAGGCAGTTAAGAATGTCTTTACCGCGAAAAATTTTGATGAATTGGTAGACAGTCCATTCATTACTTCACCAAAAATACAGCACCATTCTTTTAAACTAGCGGGAACCATGTTTCATCTTTGGTTTCAAGGAGAATTTAAGCCAGATTGGACGCTGCTTGAAAAGGATTTTATTGGTTTCACTAAACCTCAAATTGAGGTTTTTGGAGATTTCCCAACCGAGGAGTATCATTACCTGTTTCAGATTCTTCCATATTCAGCATATCATGGGGTGGAGCATGCTGCATCTACGGTAATTGCTATAGGACCTTCTTATAATATTCTAAAAAAGGAGGGTCGTTATGAAGATTTGTTAGGTGTTTCCTCACATGAATTATTCCATACGTGGAATGTTAAGCGGATTCGACCTATTGAAATGGTTCCTTATGATTTTACCAAGGAGAATTATTCAAAATTAGGTTACTTATCAGAAGGAGCAACCACATGGTATGGCGATTTGATGCTATATCGTGGAAAGGTATTCGACGATGCCGCATTTTTTAGAACTTTTAATCAAATACTAGAACGACATTACAATAATCCGGGGTCTTCAAATATGTCTGTTGCTGATTCATCTTACGATACTTGGTTAGACGGCTATGTAATTGGTGTTCCAAATCGAAAAGCTTCAATTTATACAGAAGGAGCTTTAAATACCTTTATGCTCGATGTAGAAATACGAAAAGGGTCAAACGGGAAAAACTCATTTGACGGTGTGTTAAGATCATTTTACGATAACTATTTTAAGGGTGGTAAGGGTATATCAGAACCTGACTATAAAGCTGAGGTTGAAAAATTCGCAGGTAAGGATTTATCGACTTTTTTCTCGAAGTACATCAACGGAGCAGATGATTACACAGCTCAACTAGAGAGTGCTCTAGAATTTTTTGGCTTAGAAATGAAGCGTCTTCCATCACCCATTTTTTACGAAGCATACTTAGGTGTAAAAATGTTGGATAATAAGGTTATGATGGTTTTCCCAAATTCACCTGCAGAGCAAAGTGGTGTTTCTGTGAATGATGAAATTGTAATTATTAATGGATTAAAAATCAACAATGATTTGTCAGCATGGCTAGAATATTTTAAAGGAGCTCCTATTTCGATGGGGGCTTTTGACCAAGAAGGCAGTGCGAAACGAATTTTGGTAAATCTGACAGATGATTTCTATTTTTCGAAATATGAAGTAAGTTGGAAAGCCGATTTATCTGCAGTTCAAGAAGCAAATAGGAAAGCATGGAGGGGTTTTTAAAAGAATTACGAATCTTGAAATGTTTAATTACGAATAATTAGAAGTTTTGTCATTTGGGCGGAATTCTAATACAGCAAAGTGGGAAAGATAGTTTCTCATTGAACCAGAATTGACCTTCCAACTAGGTTTTAGTGATATCTAGAAGTGAAAGTAATGAAGCTTGGTTTTCGTAATTAAAAATTAATCTTCCTTAAAGAAATCTAAAGCACTCAAATCAATAATATGAACTCCGCTATAATAAAAGTGCAATATTTCGGAATAGTTGTACCCTAATGCGGCCATTTCCATAGCTCCTATTTGGCACAAACCCACCCCGTGGCCAAAGCCTCTTCCTTTTAAAAGCACCTTGCTTTCAGTTTCTTGAATGTTAAAGTAAGTTGAGCGTAATCTAAACTTTCCACGTAACTCTTCAAAGGAAAGCTTTGATTTTGGAAAATATGTCAACCGTTCGCTAACGTTAAAATTCATAATCTGCTTCTCTGATATTGTGCTAGGTAGTCTGGCGGTTAGGTAATTCTTCCATTGCTTTTTGTCAATCTCTTTTTGCCAAGTTGCGTCTTTATGCTTCAGGCAGAAAGTATCTTTTATGGAACGTAAGTAATATAAAGATTTACTCCAAACGTCTTCGGAATTTACGGTTTGTCCACCACACGAAGAATGGAAAGCGGCAGTAATTAATTGAATATCATAATCTACAATGACGGCACCTCTTGTTTGCATTGCAGCTTCAACAATATTGTTGAAGAAGGTTTTACCATGATATGCTTGGCAATGAACTTTGTCGCAGAGATTATAGCCATCAACAATGTGCTTCTCAGTATTAGCCAATGCGTAGGTGCGGCAAATTATAGCTTGTAGCTTGAAGTACTCTTTTGGTGGTTTTCGACCGACCTCTGCCTCAACAACACCTGCAACATAATTGTCTAAATCGAGGTTGTTGATAAGCTGCATTTTGTTGCGTTGTGCAATAATTTTTAGATTATCGTCAAATCGCCGTTCTAAACCCAAAGGACTAGTGCTTTTTACCATGAAGTGGTTGTACCAGCCAACTCCCATCAAATTGACCTTCCTATACTTTCCAATTACAGTTCCATTTTCTTTTACTTCTACAAAACCATCAATATATTTGATGCTAAGTGTAGCTTTAGATTCTAGCTCCTTAATTTTTCCTGATTCAGTAAATAAGGCATACTTTCCTGCTCTTACTGAAAAATCAAAACCGTTTATTTTTTTGGATGCAAAAATGCCAATATTAATAAATTCAGCGTGTAGCGTTGAGCAAACAAAAAATGTGAGGAGAAGGAAGAGTAGTTTACGCATGGTGTAAATCGTCAATCAATAATTTAGCCGTTTTTGCTGAAGCGCCTCCACTGCCAAGCTTATTAATTAATATTTCAAATTTATTCATCATTTGAGCTCTCTCTGAGGTTTCGCCAAGCAGTTTTTCCAATTCTTTTTTTAATAACTTTTGATTTAAATCCGCTTGAATAAGCTCAGTTACAATTTCTTCATCCATAATTAAATTGACCAACGAAATGTATTTGATGTCAACTATTCGCTTTGCAATCTGATAGGATATGGCGTTTGCCTTATAGCATACAACTTCAGGTACTCCAAATAACGCTGTTTCAAGTGTTGCAGTTCCTGAAGTAACTATTGCCGCATGCGAAATTGTTAGTAAGTCGTATGTGCGGTTTGGAATAACTTTTAACGAAGGATATTCTTTTAAAAATGGATCGAAGTAGCTTAGATCGAAGCTTGGCGCTGCGGCCAATGCAAATTGGAAGTCTGGGTAGTTGGCGATTTGTTTTAACATAATTGGCAGCATTACCCCAATTTCTTGCTTTCTGCTTCCCGGTAAAATCGCCACAATTGGTTTATCACTAACTTTAAATTCTGCTCTAATCTCTTGCTTTCGTTTGTCTGAAGTATCGCGATTTTCAATAGCATCAAGTAGGGGGTGACCTACATACTCGACTTCATAACCATACTTTTTAAAAAAGGCTTTTTCAAATGGTAGAATGGTGTAAATTTTATCAGTGAATTTGGCAATCTTATGCACCCTCTCTTTTTTCCAAGCCCATATTTGAGGAGAAATGTAGTAATACACTTTAATTCCTAAAGCTTTCACAAACTCGGCAATGCGTAAATTAAATCCAGGGTAATCAACTAGGATAACAGCATTGGGCTTATATTCTTTGATGTCTTTCTTACATTCTTTGATGTTGCTAAGAATGGTTTTTAAGTTCATTATAACCTCGGCAAAGCCCATAAAGGCTAAGTCCCTATAGTGTTTTACTATGTGAGCTCCAGCTGCTTCCATTAAGTCTCCACCCCAAGCTCTAATATCGGCGGAAGTATCTTTTTTCAGAATTTCTTTAATGAGATTACTACCATGTAAGTCACCAGATGCTTCGCCAGCAATAATGTAGTATTTCATTACAATTCTCCGTTCATGACTTTATCAAATACTACCACAAATGCCAAAATTATGGTGGCAAGAATTATACCCCGCGCTGCCTTGTCAAACTGTACTCTGTAAAAGAGAAAAAAGGCACCTAAATTAACAACCGCACAAAGACTTAATAATTTCAAGATAATGGAAGCAAATACCATTTTTCGTAAGAATTGAGGCACAGTAATGTAACTATATGATGAAAGGTAGAAAATCCCCATAACTACTAGAGGCAAAAGGATGCCGGTAAGTATACCAATCCAAATTTTGTCGAATTTTTTTGTCATTCTTCTAATTTTTTAATTTGATTGAGAACGGGATAAGCTGTTACATCGTATTGAACGGGAACTACCGAGATGAAGTTGTTTTTTAAGGCCCATTCATCTGTATCTGTAGCCTCCTCTTCGTGGTTTACAAATTTACCTGTCAACCAATAGTAGGCATTACCTGAAGGATCATGTCTTTCATCAAACGTTTCTTCCCACATGGCATTTGCTTGACGGCAAACTTTAATTCCCTGTATTAAATCTGACGCTATTGCCGGAAAATTAACATTTAGACAACAATTACCATCTAATTGATGGTCTAAGGCATATCTGATTATTTGATCAACATACTTCTTTGTTGGTTCAAAATTGGCATCGATTCTTGTATCATCAAGAGAAAAACCAATGGAAGGAAATCCTTCGATTGAACCTTCCAATGCTGCGGACATAGTACCGGAATAAATGACGTTAATGCTAGAATTAGAGCCGTGGTTAATTCCAGAAACAATTAAATCTGGTTTCCCTTCAGCAATTTTTGTAGTAGCTACTTTAACGCAATCAACAGGGGTGCCACTGCAACTATAGGCTGTTATTCCATCCATATCGAACTTCTTAATCCGGATCATGGCGTTAATTGTAATGGCATGCCCCATTCCGGATTGTGGTTTATCTGGAGCAACCACAACTATTCTGTCCGTGATTTTTTTAACCACCTCAATCAAGGTTTTGATTCCCGGAGCGGTGATTCCATCATCGTTGGTGATTACTATAAGAGGATTTCGATTCATACAAATTGCTTTCAAAGTTCAAAATTACGTGAATCAATTTTGATGTAATGGAATTTTTAGGAAGGTTTAACACATGTAAATGTCAATAAGACTTATGTTTTCCTGTACTGATTTTGTAAATATTGCAAGACATATCACCTTCAATTTTCTCTATAGTTCTTTTTACGCCAACATTGTCTTGGCGAATAGTGATACAACTAACTATGGTCATATCTAACGCCACAGTAACTAGTTTTAACATTTTATTTTTCGTGGTCTTCTTATGTAATAAAATTAAAACATACTCAATGATTAAATTGTGTAGCATTAAATAAATTTGTGTTTAATATAAAAATATTTTTGCTGAATAGAAGATTCATTTAATGGGTTGTAAATAAGAGTTTTAATAGTTGTATTAAATTAATAGTCAGAGAGCTGTTAACTATATTTAACTAATGGCAGTTGGGATAAAACCAAAAGAGCCATTCACTTTAAAGTGAATGGCTCTTTTAATAAACGATATTGTATTATTCGAGGCTTACTTTTTCTCTTCTTCCTCTTCTTCCTCTTCTACTTCTTCGAAGTCAACGTCAGTAACTTCATCTTCGTTAGCTCCGGCATCGGCAGCAGGCTCAGGCTGTCCTTCAGCAGCACCTTCTGCACCACCTTGTGCATACATTTCTTGAGAAGCAGATTGGAATACAGTATTCAATTTCTCCGTTGCTGGTTCCATTGCAGCGAAATCCTTCGCTTCATGAGCTTTTTTCAATTCAGCTAAAGCGCTTTCAATTGGTGCTTTTTTGTCAGCTGGAAGCTTATCACCAAATTCCGCCATTTGCTTTTCCGTTTGGAAAATCAAACTATCTGCAGCATTTAACTTATCAACTTCTTCTTTAGCTTTGTTGTCAGTATCTGCATTCTCTTCTGCTTCACGCTTCATTTTAGCAATTTCTTCTTCGCTTAAGCCTGAAGAAGCTTCAATTCTAATCGTCTGCTCTTTGCCTGTTTTCTTATCCTTTGCAGCAACGTTCAATATACCGTTTGAGTCGATGTCAAATGTTACTTCAATCTGTGGCTCACCTCTTCTTGATGGAGGAATTCCATCTAAGTGGAATCTACCAATTGTCTTGTTTCCATTTGCCATTGGGCGCTCACCTTGTAAAATGTGAATCTCAACAGAAGGTTGATTGTCAGCAGCAGTTGAGAAAGTCTCAGACTTTTTTGTAGGAATCGTAGTGTTAGCTTCAATCAACTTAGTCATTACACCACCCATGGTTTCAATACCTAACGAAAGTGGAGTAACATCTAATAAAAGAACATCTTTTACTTCTCCTGTTAAAACACCACCTTGAATAGCCGCACCAATTGCAACAACTTCATCAGGGTTAACGCCTTTTGAAGGCTCTTTTCCAAAGAATGCTTTTACTGCATCTTGAATTGCAGGAATTCTTGTTGAACCACCTACTAAAATAACTTCATCAATTTCAGAAACCTTCATTCCTGCAGATTCAAGTGCTTTTTTACAAGGCTCAATTGTTCTTTTAATTAAACTATCAGTTAATTGCTCAAACTTTGCTCTGCTTAAAGAGCGCACTAAGTGCTTTGGTCCGGAAGCTGTAGCTGTAACGTAAGGTAAATTGATTTCAGACTGGTTAGAGCTAGATAATTCAATCTTCGCTTTTTCAGCAGCTTCTTTCAATCTTTGAAGTGCCATTGGATCTTTTCTCAAGTCAATGCTTTCTTCATTTTCAAATTCTTTCGCTAACCAATCTATAATTACGTCATCAAAATCATCTCCACCAAGGCGAGTATCGCCATCCGTAGATTTTACTTCGAAAACACCGTCTCCTAGTTCTAAAATAGAAACATCATGCGTTCCACCACCACAATCAAAAACTGCAATATTTACATCGTTTGATTTCTTATCTAAACCATAAGCCAATGCAGCTGCAGTTGGTTCGTTAATGATTCTTTTCACCGTTAATCCGGCTATTTCTCCTGCTTCTTTTGTTGCTTGTCTTTGCGCATCATTAAAGTAAGCTGGTACAGTGATTACTGCCTCAGATACTGAAGTTCCTAAGTAATCTTCTGCAGTTTTCTTCATTTTTTGAAGAACCATTGCGGAAATCTCCTGAGGAGTATACATTCTGTCGTCAATTTTAACTCTAGGAGTGTCATTGTCGCCTTTTACCACCTTGTAAGGCACTCTGCCTAATTCTTTTTCTACATCAGAAAATGTACTACCCATAAATCTCTTTATGGAATAAATTGTTTTAGTAGGGTTTGTAATGGCTTGTCTTTTTGCAGGATCTCCTATTTTTCTTTCACCACCTTCAATAAAAGCAACGATTGAAGGAGTAGTTCTTTTCCCTTCACTGTTAGGAATAACAACTGGCTCATTTCCTTCCATTACTGAAACACAAGAGTTTGTTGTACCTAAATCAATTCCAATTATTTTACTCATATCTATTGTTTATTTAAATTCAAATTTTGTGATCTAAAAAATAATAGTCAATGAATATGCCATTTTAAAAAAAATGACAAATTGTGAAAATCTGTCATTTTAAGTAATTTTTACACGGGTCTTTGTCACGAATTGTGACAGAATGACAATTTAAAACTCGAAGCCTCTGTATTCAGAAAGGTTTCCGCGATCACCATATTTAGCAATTATATAAGTTTCTGTATCGCCGCTTAAACTAAGTTTCACGGTACTTATGTTGCGAGATGCGAACAAACCAATTCCATTGACAATGTTAGTGTAGTCTGGTCTGGTTTGAGCTAAGCCGTCAATTGGGCCGTTAACATCTCTGTAAAGGGTGTAATCTGCATCCGCAGCTTCTATTATAATATCTATTCCATTTTCAATAATTAACCTTTTGGGAGGGTTAAGGCTGATAGGGATTTTTGCTTCAAGTGCAGTGAAGAACTTTTGTCCGTCAAAAATAAATGGATAATTCACTTCGTTTAAAGTAGGGTTTAAAATGGAAGTTAACGGAATTCTGATAGATTTTACGGTGTCGTATACATTAATGATTTCCAAATAATTGAATACCATAGTAGCAGAAAATTCCCCAACATTTTCAGACGTTAGAAATTCAAACCTTTCGTCAATAATAATTTTTGATCTAGGATCTATTAGACTTATTTTCCCTCGTCTCCGGATATCTGGTTCAGCCAAAGTAATGCCACGAGAAACCGTTGCTTCCCCGATTGTGATAGCAGTGCCATTTAATTTATCAATGGTTAACGTGTATGTTGTATTTTCTTTCACAACAGCATTTGAGTAATACGCCTCATTTCTTTCGGTGGTAAAAAGACCACTTTCTTTAGGTCGAAGTATTTTTGCCATCTTGAATTGCTGGACAACTCTGTTATTCGCATTTAATTCGTTTAACGTAACATCCAAACTATCGTAATACAAATTATTTGGATCTTGACCTAATTGAACTGCGCCGGTTTCATCGTCTAAAAATGTTTTGGTAACTTTTACAAACTGAGTATCACTTCCCGCATCAATTAAACCTAATACAAAGGTCTTCTCTTCAAATTCCGCATTTACTTCAACTTCGTTTTCGCAAGAAAACATGCTTGAAATTAAAACAATGCCTGCCGCTATTTTTATTAAGTTCATGGCTTAAAATTACTAATTATTCATTATCACATTCTATTTTGTAAATTTGTTCGGACAACAGAAACTCTACCTATGTCTACCGCTAAAAGTCAAAAAGAAAAAAAAGTCACAACGCACGTTCTACAAGAGATGAAGAGCAGAGGGGAAAAGATTTCAATGCTAACTGCTTATGATTTTTCCATGGCGAGGATAGTTGATGCTGCCGGTATAGATGTTATTTTGGTTGGAGATTCAGCATCTAATGTCATGGCAGGGCATGAAACTACCCTGCCTATTACTCTTGATCAGATGATATACCACGCATCTTCTGTGGTGCGAGCAATAACTCGGTGTTTGGTGGTTGTAGATCTTCCATTTGGAGCGTATCAAGGTAATTCGAAAGAGGCGCTTACTTCTTCAATTCGAATTATGAAAGAGTCGGGAGGGCATGCGGTTAAGATGGAAGGCGGTGAAGAAATTATTGAATCTGTTGAACGAATTCTTTCGGCAGGAATACCTGTTATGGGGCATTTAGGGTTAACACCACAATCAATTTATAAGTTCGGAACATATGTGGTTAGGGCGAAAGAGGATGCCGAAGCACAAAAATTAATGGAAGATGCTATAGCCCTAGAAGAAGCTGGTTGTTTTGCTATTGTGCTAGAGAAAATACCTTTTAGCTTAGCAAAAATGGTTGCCGAAAAAGTAAATATTCCTGTGATCGGGATTGGAGCTGGGAACGGTGTTGATGGGCAGGTGCTGGTGATTCACGATATGTTAGGAATAAACAATGAATTTAGTCCTCGCTTTTTAAGACGTTATAACGACTTGTACTCAGGGATTAAAGATTCGGTGGAAAAATACATTACTGATGTTAAATCAAAAGATTTCCCTAATGCAAAGGAGCAGTATTAAGGAATGAAAAAAATCGTTTTACTCATCTTAGTCATTTGTAGTATTTCACAGCTAAATGCTCAGTATGTAGGAGTGTACGAGGTAAGTGATGGCAATTGCAATTTTTTCATAAAAAATGAAAATTGGCCAGAGGCCGTCAAGTGTTATTCAGAACTTTTAGAAAATGACACCACTAATTTAGATTATAAATATAAACTAGCCAAGGGATACACGTATTCGAACATTAACAAAAGAGAAGCTTTAAATCTCTTACTTGAACTTGAAGAAGCTAACTATGCGGCAGATGACTTTCGAGAAGTATTAGCTCAAGCTTATTTCTTTAACTACGAATTCGTTAAGGCCAAAAATCTATTCACACTACTTGCAAAAAATCCAAAAGATTTAGAGGTAAAAGATGAATATAGAAAACGTATTTCGCAATGTGATTTTGCTCAAGAAATGATAGCGAATCCTATAGCTGTTGATTTTGAGAACCTAGGCAAAAATGTTAATTCGAATGCGCCAGACTTTCTGCCTTTTGTAAATCCTGATGAATCTAATGTATACTTTACTACCAAGCGGCAAGGAGTTGTTGGTAATCTTGGTTCAAGCGAAGGCTTTAAAACTGCAGATATATATTATGTAAAGCATAAGCGAAATAATTATTCAAGAGCCCGCTCAGTTGGAGCTCCAAATACGTTTGGTAATGAATTTACTGCAGGAAACTCAGAAAACGGGAATTATTTAATTTATACTGTAAATAACGAAGATGTTTACTTTGATTTATTTGTAAGTAAACTCGGAAGAAGGTCCTACATGGCAGCTGAGCCTATCAATTACGAAGAGTTATCTAAAACTGCAGAACAAGGCGCATCATTAACAAGTGACGGGCAAAAAATTTATTTTGCAAGTGATATAGAAGGAGGGTATGGGGGATATGACTTGTATACAATCCAGAGACTTCCTGATGGGACTTGGGGGGAAGCTAAGAACTTAGGTTCAACGGTAAATACAGAAGGAGATGAAAAGTATCCGATGATAACGGATAAAGAGCAAACACTTTATTTTAGTTCAAATACTCATTTGGGAATGGGTGGGATGGATCTATTTAAGTCTTCCAACATGAAAAACAATGAAGGTGCTTGGGAAAACCCAATTAACCTGGGTCATCCAATCAATACTCCTTTTGACGACTTAAATATCTCTTATGCAAAAAATCGACGCTATGCTTATATGGCAAAGCGGTTTGATGATAGCTTTGGAGATTTAGATATTTACAGGTTAACATTTTATGATGAAAAGGATGAATATACTTTGCTATCGGGAAGAGTGTTGAGCCAGGATTCAACAGTTGTAAAGGCAGATGTTACAATTGAAGTTTTCCATGAAGAAACCGGGAATTTGATAGGAACTTATATTAAGAATCAGAAGAATGGTAAGTATTCAGCCATTCTAGCGCCTGGGAAATATTCAATATATGTGATAGGTGTTGATGGCTTTAAAGAATACCAAAAGATATTGGAGATTTTAGATAAAAATGATCGGTCAGCGATGAGAGAGTTGGATTTAGTTTTAGAACGAGAACAATAATTTGTGTCAAAAAATCAGTTTATAGTTTTATTTGAGGATAATCACTTATTAGCGGTAAGCAAACCATCGGGTATGTTAACGCAAGGTGACCGGACCAAAGACGAGCCACTAAACGATCTTGTGAAGGAGTTTTTAAAGGAGAAGTATAAAAAGCCGGGGGATGTATATTTAGGAGTACCTCATCGAATTGACAGGCCTACAAGTGGACTGGTTTTACTAGCCAAGACTTCAAAAGCCTTGATAAGGGTGAATAAAATGTTTCAAGAAAAAGAAATACAAAAAACATATTGGGCGGTGGTTAAAAATAAGCCACTAAAAAGTGAAGATACCTTGGTTCATTTTTTAGTGCGAAATCCGGAAAGGAATAAAAGTACTGCTCATGCTTCTGAAGTTAAAGGTTCAAAACGTGCAGAGCTGTCCTATAAAGTTAAATTAAGTTTAGATAATTATCACTTGCTAGAAGTTTACCCTAAAACAGGGAGACACCATCAAATTAGAAGTCAACTTTCCGCTATCGGTTCGCCCATTAAAGGAGATGTTAAATACGGCTTCGATAGAACAAATAGTGATGCTTCTATTCATTTACATGCGCGGTCTATTGAGTTTATACATCCTGTTTCTAAAGAGAAGCAAAAAATATCTGCTCCGGCGCCCAAATCAGACGCGGTTTGGAAAGCGTGCTCCAAATTATTGAAAGCTTAAAAGTCAAATTTTCGATGCTGCTTAATTTCAGACCTTCTTTTCTTTTCTTTCAGTCTTTTTCTTATAGCAGCCTTTGAAGGTTTGCTAGGCTTTCTTTGCTTCTTTGTAACTAAGGCTTCTGTAATGGTTCTATGAAACTTCTTAAGACAGTTTTCTTTGTTTTTTAATTGAGATCTTGTTGCCTCGCTATTTATCTGCAAAACACCTTCAAGAGAAAGAGCCAGTTTGGTTTTAAAAATTGCTTTTTCGTCTTCGCTTAAAATTTTTGATTCAAGAACATTGAAAAAAAGGCTTACCCTACTTTCAGTTTTATTAACGTGTTGCCCGCCTTTTCCTCCACTTCGACTAGTTTTAAAATACACTTCGTCTGAAAAATCTTTTTTTACCAAATTCATGCGTTAAATTTTTGAAAAGAGAATCAATAGCTTCTAAAAGAAAATTATCTTTGTGAAGTTATTAAACAAATCAAATTATGTCAAAAGAAATCGACAGACTTGACCCAATTGATCGAGGTATTATTTTAAGAGCTCCTGCTGTAGTGGCACTATTAGCAGCCGTGTCAGATGATGGTGTGGTTTCAGAGGATGAAAAAGCTGATGCGATTCGCTTAGCACATCTAAGAACCTATACATCAAAGCCAATTCTACATAATTATTATACAGAAGTAGACAAATACTTTCAAGCTGATTTTAATCACATTTTAGCCCAGTTACCGGAGGATTGGAAGGGGAAAGAGCTATTTCTAGAGAACCGATTGACAAATTTGGATCCTGTTCTGCAGAAGCTAGAGAGTGTATATGCGGAAGAGTTAATTACAAGTTTAAAATCATTTGCTAAACATGTTTTTAAGTCAAACTCTAACTTTTTACAAAACTTTTTGTTGCCAATTTTTACTTTAAAAATGAATGATGGTTTCGATCCAAAAATTGGAGGGCGCTAAACAATAGTTTGAAAAAGTTATACATCGTTAGGCATGCAAAATCTAGTTGGGTTAATGCACAACTAAAAGATTTTGATCGTCCATTGAATGATAGAGGATTAGCTGCAGCTTCGGAGATGGGAGATAGATTACTCAAAGCAGGTATTTTTCCTGATGTTATCATCTCTAGCCCGGCTCTACAGGCATTAACTACGGCGAAATTAATCGCGAATAGATTTAAAAATAAGATTGATATTATAGAAGAGTCGGAGCTATATCAAGCTTCGACTTTTTTATTGCTAAATATTGTAAATCGGCTTTCTGATAAGTTTGACAACGTATTTTTAGTCGGGCACAACCCTGGACTGACAGATTTTGCAGAATATTTGAGCAATGAGCAGTTCGGAAACATACAAACTGCTTCACTTGTTGGGATTCAATTTGATTTTGACTCTTTGGACCTTGTCAGCAGTTCAACAGGAGATTGTTTCCTTTTTGATTATCCTAAAAGGAATGCTTAAAGTGTTTCAATCCAGTTGTGAGTATCTTTTACTTTTCCTGTTTTTAAATCTTCTAAATACTGTTTGACTTTAGTCGAAAATTCCCATGTAGAGTAATCAGACAACTTTAGTTGCTTTTCTTTATAACCAACTACCGAAATAGGCGCAATAGTAGCTGCAGTTCCTACCCCAAATAATTCGTTAATTGAATTGTCTTCTATACCTTTAATTAGTTCAGGTACTTTAATGGGTCTTTCCATTACCTGATATCCCCATTCCTTCGCTAACTTGAGAATGCTTTTACGAGTAATTCCGGGTAAAATAGTTTTTCCTTCCAAAGGAGGAGTTAGTAATGTTTTGCCTTTAACCAACATCAGATTCATAGTTCCTGATTCTTCAAGATACTGGTGGTCTTTAGCATCAGTCCAAATGAGTTGGTCATAACCTTCCTCTTGTGTTTTTTTTGCAGGAAGTAAAGATGCAGCGTAATTGCCTGCAGCTTTCGCCGCACCAACTCCACCAATAGCTGCTCTCGAGTAGTGCGATTCTATTTTAACTTTTACCGCACCTGAGTAATAAGAAGCGCTAGGTGAAGTAATAATCATAAACTTGTATGAGCCACTAGGCTTAACCCCTAGAAATGGGTCATCTGCAATCATAAAAGGTCTTAAGTAAAGGGACATCCCGGACCCCACAGGAATCCAGTCTTTATCTAATTCGATTAATTGCTTCAAGCCATCTAAAAAAATATGTTCAGAGATTTCGGGCATACACATTCTCACAGCCGAGGCGTTTAATCGCTTTAAATTTTCATCAGCTCGAAAAATAAAAACTTCTCCAGCTTTATTTTTGTGTGCCTTTAAGCCTTCAAAAATAGCTTGACCATAATGAAAAACTGAGGCTGCAGGAAAAAACTCTAATGCTTGATAAGGCAAAATTTGAGGATTTTTCCACGCCCCATCGTTGTATTCTGCCAATAACATATGATCAGAAAAAACTCTACCAAATTTTAAATTATCAAAGTTGATAGAAGATAGCTTCGATTTGGCGATTTTATTTACGGGAAAAGTAGAGTATTTCAAAGTGGATATGTTTAGGTGCGAAATTACCCATTACGCAATGAATTTGGATAGCTTCTGCTGTTGCACTTTGTTAAATCCTATTAACAAAGTGTTTATAATTCTTAGCCTCTTAGTTTGTCTAGAAGGCCATTTAACTGTTTAGCTTCTCCTTCAGTTAATGTGTGAAAATTCGATTTTAAATCATCTTCAGTCTTTTCTATCGCTTTTACTAAGTCTAATCCCTTTTGATTTATTCCAATGTCAGCTTGTCGTCTATCGTTTTTATTTACTTTACGCTCGACTAAATTTTTATCTGCTAGTTTATCAATTAATCTAGAAACATTTGACATCTTATCAATCATACGTTCTGAAATAGCATTAACAGAAATATAATTGTTTCCCTGACCTCTCAGAATTCGTAAAACATTATATTGCTGGTTGGTAATTCCAAAGGGTTTTAATTGTTTAGCGATTAAATTTGTAATCCATTTTCCTGTGAAGAGTTGATTTATAATCAACTTGTGAATTTCATCTTTGAATTTATTCTGTTTTATCTCTTTCTCAATCTCCATTACTAATTTTTTACAAATATATGTAGGTACAGATAATGTATTAACTTTAGATACAATTGAATTTATAAATTTTAGTATTTTATAACATTGACTACCTTCCAAAAGATAACTTTAATCGATACGTCCATACCTGGTGTTTTCAGAGTCGATTTTATGACGAGAAAGTATTGATTTTTCTATAAGTCCCTGAGAATAAAAGTTAAAAATTGGTATTATCACTCCACTATTAATCAATACTTTTGACAGAAAGTGGACAGTTTGATAAGACCAGGTTTTACCTACGTTTTTTATCCAGTTTACGGCAATAGCTGTTTTATTGTATTATACAGATTTTGATCTTAAGAGTTGGAGTACTATTGATCAAGTAATAGCTAAAACTATAGTACTTTGGGCTTGTTGGGAGCTTAATAAGTCAAGGTTATCTGTTTTTCCTGAATTGAAAGCTGGCGCCGAATTAATTAATACCGGTCCGTATTCTATTATTCGACATCCGATGTATTTAGCCTTGCTTCTTTTTTTCTTCCAACGGTAATCATAAAAAACGAACTGCTAATAATTCTTGTTTTCTTCGGAATGATGGTTACTCTGGTTTTGAAAATGAAGTATGAAGAGAAATTATTAAAGAATCACTTCAATACTTACGAACAATGTACTAAAAGAAGTTTTTATTCAATTCTATTTGTCATCTAAAAACTATGTCTCGAAAAGTTCCAATTATTATAACTGTTTTTCGAATTTATTTTAATTCTGTTGGACGTTTATCCCCTCGAACTTCAGCGAAACAATTGTTGAATTTATTTAGCAAGCCAAGAGCAAGAGTATTGAGAACTAGAGAGTTGGAGGTTTTAAAAAAAGCCAAAAAATCATTTTTAAAATTTGGAGAAGAAGAGATTAAAGTCTATCAATGGGGTGAAGGAGAAAAAATAGCCATGCTTTTTCATGGCTGGGAAAGTAATGCAGGGAGTCTAGGTGCTTTTATTGAACCTTTGATAAGGAGGGGCTATCGTGTTGTATCATTTGATGCTCCAGCTCATGGGGGCAGCAAAGGCAAACAGGCGAACCTAGTTTATTTTAAGAGGGCTGCGAAAGAAATGATACATGCGTATGGTGTGCCGAATTTTGCTATTGGTCATTCCTTGGGAGCATGCGCTATTATCATGTGTGCGTACGAAGAAAATCTTCACTTCGAAAAAACTATCTTATTAGCTCCTTTAAATCGATTGATGTCTGTGTTCGAAGAGTATCAGAAAATGTTAAACATTCCCGCAAAACTCAATAGTTTATTTTTGAATAGATTCGAGAATCTGACTGGTTATTTATTTGAATCTTTTTACTTTCATAATTACGGCAAGCAAACAGAGTTAGAAGAAGTTTTACTTTTTCATGATGAGTCTGATAAAATTACGGGCTTTTCACATGCTCAAGAGTTTGAAAACAACTGGAATGCAGTCCAGCTTGAAACCATCACCAGCACCGGGCATTATAAAATACTTTGGGATGAATATATGCTTTCTAAATCTATGGAGTACATGGATAAGTAAATTTGGCACTGCATTTGCCTGTAATGGAGTAACCAAAAAAATAAGAAAATATGAAAAAGTTAATAGGGGTTAGTTTAGTATCGGCTTTAATGTTGATGAGCTCTTCGAGTTTTGCACAAGGCAAGAAGATGATGAGAGCAGAAAATGTCAAAGCTAAAATGGAAAAAATAATTGCTGATTTGGATCTTTCAGATGAGCAGACAGAACAAGTAAAGGCAATCTTTAAAGCTAAAAAAGCTAATTTGAAGGAAGGAAAAGTTTCCAAAGAGGAAATGCAAAAACTTTCTGAGGAAGATAGAAAGATAGAAATCGCGAAAATGAAGCTAAAAAGAGCGGAAGCTGCTAAAACTACAAAAATGAAGATGGCTGAAGTATTAAGTGCTGAGCAACTTGAAAAATTTGAAGCGATAAAGGGCGAGCAAAAAGAAGAACTTCAAGATCTGAAGAAAGAAAGAATTGAGCATAAGCCGCAAAAGGAAGATATGCACCAAGAAGAGCCAAACAAAGCGAATTAGATTTTAGTTTCAATTAAGGTTTGACATAATACATGGAAAGAGTTACCGTGAGGAAGCTCTTTTTTATATTATATTATTTCCGTGGGTCAATTGAATAATTTTAGCCGTAATCCATGGTGTTTTATCCAATAATTTTAGTGTTGGATTTACTAAATATCTGTTGTAAAACAACCTCTGCAATGCTCTTCCGGCAGCTAGTCGGGTTCCAAATTCTTGAGTCCAAAATGCCGAATACTTTTTTGTTAGTTCTTTCATAGAAAGTTGCTTGCTGAAAAATAGTTCACTTAAATTGTGAAACTTATGAGCTGCCTTAAGTGCCATGCTCATTCCGTTTCCACATAAGGGAACTATCAAACCTGCCGCATCTCCCACCATAAAAACTCCATCTTCGATAGGGTTTTTTCTTTCAAAACTTATTTGCGATATAACCAATGGTTCTTCGTAGTAACGCTCATAGCGCAAATATTCCCTTAGGTAATTATTTTTTGAGAGAATTTCTTCTTCCATTTTCTCGATACCACCGGAATTTTTTAGGTTTGATGATAGCGTTAAATAACATAGACAAAAGCGATCAGTCCCTTCCACTTTCGAAATTCCGCAGTAACCATTTTTGAATAGATGCAATCCAATTAGATTATCTGGCAATTGACTTTTAATGTGGTATTTGATTCCAACATAATTTTTAGATTCAGACTGAGTCTTGCGCATAAACGCGCGATTTAACTTTTTGTCTAATACTGAACGTTTACCGTGTGCGCCAACCGCGAGCTTCACCCGATACAATTGTTTTGAAGTGATAATTACAAAATTTTCATGACTTGCGGATACATCTTGTACCTTGGTGTTCTCCAGTACATGCACTCCAAGTTCTTTGGCAATGGTTGCTAATTTAAAATCAAGAGTGTATCTACTAATTCCAAAACCTCCTTTGTCCAACTTTTGATTTAATTCATTTCCTTTTTCACTAGAAATTTTTAGTTGATTTATTTTTGGCAAATTCATTGAATCTAAATCAATACCTAAGCTTTTAATGTAATCCCAAGATTCGTTTGATATGTATTCTCCACAAACCTTGTGATATGGGAACGTCTCTTTTTCGAAAAGAATTACTTTTCGTCCTGATTTGGCAGACTCTATTGCCAAAGCTAAACCTGCTAAACCGCCACCTATAATTCCAATGTCATAAATGTCTTCAATCATACGTTATTTTTCAATAGTAATTAAATGGCGAAATGCCCATATCCATTTTACTGAATAGTCTGAGCATTGCAATTGTTGCAGTAATGTACTCCATTCAGATTTTTTAAATCCCTTTAAAACAGAAAGTTTAGCATCATTTTTAACGAGGTGTGATTTTGAAAAAAGTCTTGTTAACAGAGCGATCCCATGATAAGCAAGGGGATGTCGATGCAGATCATTGATAAGCACTGCTATTTTAGCGGACTGCTTCATTTTTAATATAAAACTTACCAATTGTTCATCATAAAAGTGGTGACAAACCAAGGAACAAATAGAAATATCACATGGAGGAAGTTTAATGGTTTTAAAATCTCCTACCATCCAATTAATTTCATATCCTTGGGATTCCTTTTTAGCAAATTCGATTGCATTGTTCAATAAATCAAAGCCTGTTAGTTTTACTTTGAAATTATTCTTAGTCGTCCAACGAGAAACTGCTTTTAGCGTGTCACCGCCACCACAAGCAAAATCTATAATATGATAGGTCTTGCTTTTATCTGTCATTAAGTTTTTAAACCCAATTAACATGGCTGTATGTCCGCCAAGTAGTCGGTTAATGGTGTCTAGTTCTTTTAGGTTTTGAAAAAGTGCGGATTGAGGAATGTTTGGCTGATCCAATAATTCTTCTTCTTTTGATCGATCTTTGAAATTAGGCATAATACTCAATTTCAAAGATTGCGGCTTCTAAGGTTAGTCCTGGACCAAAACCACAAGTAAACATCTTTTCTCCATGCACCAGCGCTTCAGTGTTTAACATTTCTTCTAATACAAACAATATGGTTGGTGCAGACATGTTTCCATAATTTTTTAGAGTGGAGTAGGACGCTTTTAGTTCCTCTTTATTCAATTGTAATTCTTTCTCACATACTTCTAATATTTTTCTCCCCCCAGGATGTATTGCCCAATATGAAATATCTGTTCGAATTAATCCTTTTGGATGAAGTGACGTTTCAATTAATTCTTTTATTCCTTCGTCTACCAATTGTGGTATATAGCTAGAAAGTTTCATTAAAAAACCTTCTGAATGGATGTTCCAGGCCATGTCATTTTCTCCTTTCGAAACTAGTAGTTGATTTGTTCCCATTAACTTTAGAGTCTTGCTTGTTCCTAGTTCGGCGGAGCACAAACAAGCTGCAGCTCCATCAGAAAAAAGTGAGTTAGACAGCAAATGATCGTCAGAAACCTTGTTTTGAAAATGAAGCGTGCACAATTCCACTGCGACAATTAACACGTTCGCCTTTGGGTTAGATTTAATGAAGGCGTCGGCCATTTTTAAGGCTGGAAAAAATGCATAGCATCCTACAAAATTCACAGCATGGGTCTGTGTTTTTTGATTTAAACCTAGCCTTTTTTTCAATTGAATTTCTATTCCGGGGGCGGACATTCCTGTGCAGCTTACTGTAATTAAGTGTGTTATTTTGTTTCTGTCAGAGTCTTTCAAGCAATTATTAATAGCATTCTCCGCTAGAATAACAGCTTCTCGGTCATAAATTGCTAAACGTTCTTCTACTTTTGGTTCAGTTGAAAAATGTTTAAAAAGAGCGGGATTTGGGCAGTTATCATAAAAATCTTCTAGCACTGAGTGTCGTCGCTCAATTTTAGTTTTACCATACAAAGCTTGAAAAATTCGAGCTATTCGAGTGTCCTCTGCATCAAATCGTTCATGCATCCACTTGGCTAAATCTGCTTGTAGAAATTTGTTTTCAGGAACAGCTGTTCCTATACTAGTTATTCTTGTGTTTATTTCGTTGCTCAATATTTCTGCCTTTGATTACTTTCGTAATAAATTATCTTCCATGCTTGATGCGCTAAAGTTAATGCGAATTCCCTTCTCTATTTTTTTAATGCCGGTCTTTTGGTTTGCACTAATTCCATTAGAAGACGTTCCAATAACTGAAAGTATTTTTATATTTTTTCTTATCCACGTTTTAATTTACCCAGCAAGTAATGGATACAACTCTTATTTTGATAAAGATGAAGGGAGTATTGGCGGACTAAAAACACCTCCAAAGGTCAATGATTACTTGTTTCCTATGGTGATTGCATTCGATATAGTTGCTATTGTGTGTGCCTTTTTGATATCTATTAACTTTGGTTGGATGTGCGCAATGTATATTTTTGTAAGCAAGGCCTATAGTTGGGATAAAATTCGATTAAAAAAGTTGCCAATTTTGAGCACTGCGGTCGTGACAATCTTTCAAGGCTTTTTTATGTTTTACGCCGTTCAAGTTGGTTTAGGGTATTACAATTGGGATACTATAAACCTTCTTTTTGCGATCTCTTCTTCTTTGTTTTTGTTGGGCTCGTATCCATTAACTCAGGTATACCAGCATGAGGAAGATTCAATAAGAAGTGATCTAACGTTAAGCATAATGTTGGGGATAAAAGGAACTTTTGTTTTTTCTTCGATTGCCTTCTTAATTGGGTCTCTCCTTTTAGGCTATTCTTTAGTTCAACAACATAATGTCAATGACTTTTATATCTTTCTTGTTTTTGGAGGGCCAATCTTGATGTATTTTAGCTATTGGTTCAGGTTAATTATAAAAAATGACAAAGATGCTAATTTTGAACATACTATGAAGATGAATGTTATCTCTTCACTTTGTTTAAGTGCCTCATTCATTTGCATGATGATTTTCTAGTTATGAAAAACTTACTTCTCGTACTACTTATTATTAGTTTATCCTTGAGTCAAACTCTTCGGGCGGAGGAAGGTATAGCAGTTCCAAGCAGTTCTCATGCATTAGGGTCTATTTACAACCAATTAAAAGGAGAACAAAAACCTGAATTTTCTCTTTTTAAGTTGGCTTACTTAGGATACATTGATTTAAAATTAAGTGGTTTACTTCCTTTTAGTAAAAGTATTTTAAGTATTATCGATTTTCGTCTTCCTTCCGTTAAGAAACGTTTCTGGGTAATTGATTTAAAAACGAAAACTGTCTTGTATCACACCTATGTGGCACACGGCGAAAATTCTGGAGGTAATTATGCTATTGATTTTTCTAACAGTGAAGGATCGCATCAGAGTAGCTTAGGGTTTTATAAGACGCAAGAAACTTACTTCGGTAAAAATGGATTATCTCTACGTTTAAAAGGTTTAGAGCATGGGTTTAATACAAATGCTCGTGAACGATATGTGGTTCTTCATGGTGCAACCTATGCTACTGAAGAATATATCAGGGAGAATGGGGTATTAGGCAATAGTGAGGGATGTCCTGCAATTCCAATGGGTCTTCACATCCCAATTATTAATTTAACAAAAGAAGGCACTTGCTTATTCATTTATTTTCCCGATGCTCGTTACTTAGAAAGTTCTACTTTTATTTTAGATGATTTATAACAAAAACAAAATGAAAAACAATTTTTTATCCAATGCAATAATCGTTTTAATTCTAGTTTCATTTTATTCCTGTTCGCTAGTGAAAAATCCGTTAGCAAGTGATAATTTTAGTAGAGTAAAGTACAATAGTTACCTCAAATACTCGAAGGAGAAAGTTGAAAAGCAGGAAGTAGACGTAAAAGAAAGGCAAGTGGTGAAAACCGTCCAAAGTTTTGCGAAAGAGAGTAGTAGTCAAGGAAAGCCTGAAGTAGTTGCTAATAATTTGGTTAATAGTAAGTTGCGAGTTATAAAGCAGAGGGAGACATATTCGGATGCGCCTGCTATGGTGCAACAAAAAAATAACTTTTTGCAAAAGATTTCAGAAATAAAGATAGAGGAGGCGCGTACTCAGAAATCAGCTGTCCTTCAAGAAAGAGACAATTGGTGGAAAGACGATATAGAGAACTGGCCTTGGTTGCAAATTGTACTTGCGTTAATTGCTATTTTGATTGTGCTGATGATTGTGAGTTTGCTATTCAGTTTACTCGGTGGCTTAGTGTCCAGTTTGCTCGGATTGATTTTACTCTTGATTTTAGCTTACATACTTTATACTCTTTGGTTTTAATTTATAGAGGCTTATAATACATTTAAACATGAAAAAGCCCCTTCTGATAAATCAGAAAGGGCTTTTTCATGTTTGGTCTTGGTAGAAATAATTACATCATACCACCCATTCCGCCTGGCATTCCACCTGGCATCCCACCTGGCATTCCACCACCTGCAATCTCATCTTCGGAGTCTGAAATAACGCACTCTGTTGTCAATAACATTCCTGCAATTGATGCGGCGTTTTCTAACGCTACCCTTGATACTTTGGTAGGGTCAATTACTCCAGCTTTAATTAAGTCTTCGTATACTTCAGATCTTGCATTGTAGCCAAAGTTTCCTGAACCTTCTTTCACTTTTTGAATTACAACAGAGCCTTCACCACCGCAATTGGCAACGATTTGTCTCAACGGCTCTTCAATTGCTCTTCGAACAATAGCAATACCAGTAGTTTCATCAGCGTTTAATCCTTTCTTTCCATCTAAGGTAGCCATTGCTCTAATCAAAGCAACTCCACCACCAGGTACAATTCCTTCCTCTACTGCTGCTCTTGTTGCGTGCAATGCATCATCAACTCTGTCTTTCTTCTCCTTCATCTCTACTTCAGATGCAGCGCCTACATAAAGAACTGCAACACCACCTGCTAGTTTTGCCAAACGCTCTTGTAACTTTTCTTTATCGTAATCAGAAGTAGTATTCTCAACTTGAGCTTTGATTTGGTTAACTCTTGCTTTGATGTCATCTTTAGCCCCGGCGCCATTAACAATAGTAGTGTTGTCTTTGTCAATAGTAATTTTTTCACAAGAACCAAGATCAGCTAAATCGGCATTCTCCAATTTGTAACCTCTTTCTTCAGAAATCATTGTTCCCCCTGTCAAAATTGCAATGTCTTCTAACATCGCTTTTCTTCTATCTCCGAAACCTGGTGCTTTTACTGCAGCAATTTTCAGTGAACCTCTAATTTTATTTACTACTAAAGTAGCTAAAGCTTCTCCTTCAACATCTTCAGCAATGATAAGAAGAGGTCTTCCAGACTGTGCTGTTTTTTCCAAAACAGGCAACAAATCTTTCATTTGACTGATTTTTTTGTCATAAATCAAAATGTATGGATTCTCTAGTTCGGCTTCCATTTTTTCGGTATCGGTAACGAAATATGGAGATAAATAACCTCTGTCAAACTGCATTCCTTCTACCACTTCAACAGTAGTTTCAGTTCCTTTTGCTTCTTCAACCGTAATTACACCTTCTTTTTTTACTTTGCCCATTGCCTCAGCAATCAGCTTACCAATAGAGTTATCGTTATTTGCAGAAATAGTAGCAACTTGCTTTATTTTTTCAGAATCTTCTCCTACCGGTTCAGATATTTTTTTCAATTCGGTAACAATATCCTTTACTGCTTTGTCAATTCCTCGTTTCAAATCCATTGGATTTGCACCAGCCGCAACATTTTTTAAACCTTGCTTAACAATTGCTTGAGCTAGAATGGTAGCAGTTGTTGTTCCATCTCCTGCATCATCTGCGGTTTTAGAAGCAACTTCTTTTAACATTTGGGCACCCATGTTTTCAATAGGATCTTTTAATTCGATTTCCTTTGCAACCGTTACCCCATCTTTTGTTATAGAGGGTGCACCAAATTTTTTGTCAATTACAACATTTCTACCTTTCGGCCCTAATGTTACTTTTACAGCGTTAGCCAATTTATCTACACCAATTTTTAGTGCATTTCTTGCTTCTGTATCAAATGTGATTTCTTTAGCCATTTTCTTTTACGTTTTTTAAATTAAACAATAGCGAATAAATCAGACTCTCTCATAATTAAGTAGTCTCTTCCTTCAATATTAATTTCAGTGCCGGCAAATTTACCGTACAAAACAGTATCGCCTTCTTTTACTGTCAATGGCTCATCTGGTTTGCCGTTTCCAACAGCAACAATTTTTCCTTTTTGAGGCTTTTCTTTTGCTGTGTCTGGAATTATAATTCCTCCAGCTGTTTTTTCTTCTGCAGAAGCAGGTTCAACAAGAACTCTGTCTGCTAAAGGTTTTACATTTACTGACATATTTTAAGTTTTAAGTTAGTTTTCTTTAGTTAAAGCATAATAGTCACATTTCGTGCCAATGGAAAAAGGCTGCCAATATATGAAAATATAACAGATTAAGAAAAAAATGTCTGAATAAATGACAGTTTGACAAAAAAAGCCACACCGAAATGGTGTAGCTTTTTATTTGATTGCGATTTTTTTTATTCTGGCGGAGCAGAACTTGGATCAGCAGGAATCTCGTCACTTGTCATTGGTGATTGAGATGCAGGAATGACAATTTGATTAGCTTCTCCTTGTAATTCTGACTCTACCGTATCAATTTGAATGGCTTCATTTCTATTAATGGTAGCAGATGAAAGGATACTTAGCACAATAAGTGCAATACCTAATGTCCATGTTGCTTTTTCTAGAAAGTCTGTCGTTTTTCGAACTCCCATAACCTGGTTCGAGGATGAAAAATTAGATGCCAAACCACCTTTAGGGTTTTGAACTAAAATTACCAAAATCAGCAATACTGCGATGATGAATACTAATACGGATACAATAATGTACATTTTCCTTTATATGTTTAATTGAATTTTAATTTCTTTAATTCGGCCTGCAAAATAACTGCTTTTTTCGGGATATTTCAACTGTAATTTTTTAAAAGCCTTTATAGCCTTTTCGAAGTGTTCTTGGTCGGCATAAATATTGGCCAAAGTTTCGGTCATTAAATCGTCGTCTTCTTGCACACTTAATCGTGCCATCTTAACAGGTGAGTAGAAACTTACTTTCTCTCTATTGTCTTCGAAAACAGTTATGTTAGAGGTTTTTTGTTGATTTATTTCTTCTTCCTCGTTAAGGTCTTTAAATTCAGGCTGAGGGTCATCTAACGCTTTTAACCAGCCCGTAAAAGAGTTACGGTCTGCAGCATCATTGATTGTTAAATTAGGATCATTTTCTTCTTTAAATTCTTCTGTTTTGATTATTCTAACGGTAGTTTTATCTAACCTTTCTGTATTTAAACTATTGATGTCAGGAATTTCGTCAGAAACATTTTTGAGAATAGAATTGCTAACAGCCGAACTTAAAATCTGATTTTCTAGAGGATTATATTCGTCTATGTCACTTTTTTCAATTTTACTGAAGTCAATGCTAAATTTTTCTTCTTCTAAAACAGTTAACTTCTCTTCAATGTGATTAGTTGTATCTTCAACTATTTCTTTTTCAGAAATATGATTTAAGTCGGGTAGAAGCTCAGCTGCAGGAGTTACTTCATTGGGTAATTGTTTTTTTTGAGTAAATGCACCGGTTTCCTCCAGAAACGATGGAGGTTGTATTGGTGTGTGATCTATTTTAATTATTACCTCGTTCTGTTGCAGAACCTCTCTATTTTCTTGATGTTGGGGCGGAAGAGGTACAGGTATTTCTTCAACTGCTTCCGTGACATCTTTTTCTAGCAATTCTGCTTGTGAGAACAATAAGCTGTGTAATTGTTGACGATTTGCTACATAAGCAGCGGTCTTTTTTAAGCTATTTTCAAAATTTAAATTTTCACTGCTGTGAAATGCCTTGGTAAGTAACATTTGAGCACTCTGAAAGTAAGGGTATTCTTGAACGACCTCGTTTAAACCAACAATCGAATCAAACCCAACCACGTTAGGCTGCTTTAAATAGGATATAAATGTTGACTTGTTTATTACCAATTTGTTATCGCTTTATTGAAAATATCTTGAGTAAGCTGTTCATTAATTGCATTTAATAACTCTTCTTCTTTAGCTGCTAACTCTTCACTAGCGGGTAAATCTTCAAAACGAGAGAATTTAGATTCGAAACTTTGCTTTTCGTCTTTTGTGTTCATGAACTTTACTTTGACAGTAATTGTAACCCTAGTTAATGCAGCTTGTTCATTTCCTTGAATTGCCACAGGATTGTTACTATAATTACTTATATATCCTTCAAATTGAAGATCTCCATCGCTTTTAACTAAGACTAAATTTGTCTGAGAAATAAAAATGTCTTTCAGTGCTTCAGTAAATAATTGTCCTGAATTAGGAGGAGCTAATGCAGCATTGATTGCGAAGAAGTCGATTGAGACTGTTTTAACTTCAGGAGAAATTGACGCTCCAGTAAATGAGAAAGAAGCTTTACAGGCTGCTAAGAACACAGCTAAAATAAAAACTAAAAAACCTATTTTCTTGCTATTTCTCATTGTTCAATATCATATTCCTTTATCTTTCGGTACAAAGTACGTTCCGAAATTCCCAAATCTTCAGCAGCATATTTCCTCTTTCCACCGTGTTTTTGTAATGCCTTCTTAATTAGCTTCTTTTCGGTATCAGAAATCGAAAGGGATTCCTCTTCTTGTTCAATTACAATTTCATGATAATTATCTCTTTCTTCTGAACTTTCTTTCTTATTGTAGCTAATAGCGTTCTCTGCAAAGTTGGACTTGTTTCTTTGTAACGCTTTGTCTTCGTTGAATTCAGCAAGTTCTAACCTCTTTTCCAACGAGCTTAAGTTATCTTGGCCACCATAGAGCCGCTCAAAAACTTGATCGTTGATTTCCTCTTTAGTTGGCTTAGAGTCAGATTTAATAACCTGAAAAACAACTTTTTTCAAATCTGCAACATCTTTTTTCATATCGAAAAGTACCTTGTATAAGATATCGCGTTCCGTCATACCATCCTTTTCTCCACTGTATATTACCGGAAGGGAAGCTTCACTATTTTCAGGTAAGTAATTCAAAAGAACTTCGGCGGTAATCAATTTATTTTTCTCTATAACTGATATTTGCTCCGTAACATTTTTTAGTTGTCTAACGTTTCCTGGCCATCTGTATTTTAGTAAAAGATTTCTTGCGTCTTCAGTTAATTGAACCGAAGGCATTCTGTATTTGTCAGCAAAATCTGCAGAAAACTTTCTAAATAACAAATGAATATCATCTTTTCGGACTCGCAGCGGAGGGACTTCAATGGGCACTGTATTTAAACGATAGAATAAATCTTCGCGAAACTTATTTTCATTGATAGCTTTAGGAATGTTAACATTTGTAGCTGCAGTAATCCGGACATTTGTTTTCTGAGGTTTTGAGCTGCCAACTTTTAAGAATTCTCCTGTTTCTAATACTCGAAGTAATCGAACTTGAGTTGTCAGTGGAAGTTCGGCAACTTCGTCCAAAAAAATGGTCCCTCCATCGGCAACTTCAAAATATCCTTTGCGTGTATCTGTCGCTCCTGTAAAAGAGCCTTTTTCATGCCCAAATAGTTCAGAGTCGATAGTTCCTTCCGGAATAGCTCCACAATTGACTGCTATATACTTATTGTGTTTCCTTGAACTTAGTTGATGAATAATTTGCGGAATATTCTCCTTTCCAGAGCCACTTTCCCCGGTAATTAAAACAGATAAATCAGTTGGTGCAACCTGCACTGCAATGTCAATCGCTCTGTTTAGTTGTTCGGAATGTCCAATAATTCCAAACCGTTGTTTAATTTGTTCAATAGTCATTATTTAACGGCTTTACCTTTTAATGTTGCAGAAGTACAACTCTCAACGTGAACCATAACATATTCACCTAATTTATAATTTTCTCTTGGAAAAACGATAACTGAGTTATGTGTATTTCTGCCGTACAACTCATCGTTTGATTTTTTAGAAACACCTTCTACTAAAACCTCGTAGATCTTTCCTAAATCTTTTTTTAATTGTTCGTGAGAATGTTTTTGTTGTAATTCAATAATCTCAGCTAATCGCCTCTGTTTTGTTTCTTCTGGGATATTATCTATATATTTTCTTTGTGCCGTTGTATTTGGGCGCTCAGAGTACTTGAACATGTATGAAAAATGGTATTTTACGTACTCCATCATACTCAACGTGTCTTGGTGTTCTTCTTCTGTTTCAGAGCAAAAGCCTGAGATAATATCTGCAGAAATAGAACAAGTTGGCAGAATTCGTCTAATTGCATTAATTCTATTCATGTACCACTCTCTAGTATATCCTCGATTCATAATTTCCAAAATCCTAGAATTTCCGGATTGAAAAGGTAAATGTATATAATCGCAGATGTTATCATGTTTTGCCATTACATGCAATATATCATCTGTCATGTCTTTAGGGTGTGAGGTAGAGAACCGTATTCTGATTTTACGATCAACTTGTGCTACCTTGCCCATTAACTGAGCAAAGTTGGTACTTTTCTCTTTTTCTTCCTCCGAAAGGTTGGTGAATTCTTTTTTTAAGCCGCCACCATACCACAAGTACGAATCTACATTTTGTCCAAGTAATGTGATTTCTCGATAACCTGCAAGTGATAATTCTCTTACCTCCTGAATAATTGATTCCGGATCTCTACTTCTTTCTCTTCCTCTTGTAAATGGAACGACACAGAATGTGCACATGTTGTCGCAGCCTCTGGTAATTGAAACAAATGCCGTTACGCCATTTCCACCTAATCGAACAGGAGCAATATCTCCGTATGTTTCTTCTTTTGATAGGATTACATTTACGGCTTTTCTCCCACCGTCAACTTCTCCCACTAAGTTTGGTAAATCTCTGTATGCGTCAGGGCCAACAACAAGGTCAACTATTTTTTCTTCTTCTAAAAACTTGGATTTTAATCGTTCAGCCATACAGCCTAAGACCCCAATAATCATCTTTGGATTCTTGCGTTTGTGCTTGTTGTAAACAGTTAATCTTTTTCTAACAGTTTGCTCTGCTTTTTCACGAATGGAGCATGTATTAACAAAAACTATATCAGCCTCATGAAGCAATTTGGTGGTTTCATAACCATCTTTCTCTAGAATAGAAGCCACGATTTCACTATCCGAAAAGTTCATTTGGCAACCATAACTCTCAATGAAAACTTTTCTTCCGTTTGAATTTGAAACTTTTCTTCCCTCAAGCGCCTCTCCCTGTCTTGCCTCGTCTATTACTTTCTCTTCTGTTCTTAACATGGTGATGTTCTAATTTGCAAACACGAAATTAGGAAAAAACGAATTCCTGTGACAAAATGGCATAATTAACACCTTTACTTTTTATGCTTTTTTATATTATATGAAATATAATATAGATATCTAATTTAAAATAATTAAAAATGATTTTTGAAACTCTAAACAAATATTGATTTTCTTTGCCAAAAATTCACAAATTTTCGGATTTACAATTTATACCTTATCATATGTCTAAAAATCTAGTTATTGTTGAGTCACCTGCTAAAGCCAAAACCATTGAAGGTTTTCTTGGAAAAGGATTTACTGTTAAGTCCAGTTTTGGTCATATCAGAGATTTACCCGGCAAAAACATCTCTATTGATGTAGAAAATAATTTCGAGCCACAATATGTCATTTCAGATGACAAGAAGAAGGTGGTTGCTGAGTTGAAGAAGTTAGCAAAAGCAGCGGACATCGTTTGGTTAGCAACAGATGAGGATCGAGAGGGAGAAGCTATTTCTTGGCATCTAGAAGAGGCATTAGATTTAAAAAAGAAAGAGACGAAAAGAATTGTGTTTTCTGAAATTACAAAATCAGCCATCACAAAAGCTATTGAAAGTCCAAGAGAGGTAAATCGGAATTTAGTGGATGCTCAGCAAGCGAGAAGGGTATTGGATCGACTAGTAGGTTATGAGCTTTCTCCAGTTTTATGGAAAAAGGTAAAGCCTTCCCTTTCTGCTGGCAGAGTGCAATCTGTCACGGTTCGGTTAGTTGTTGAACGTGAAAGGGAAATTCAAAACTTTAAAGTGACAGATTTTTTTAGGGTGGTTGGTGTTTTTCAATTATCGCAAGGGAAAAGCTTTAAAGCTGAAGTAAGCTCAAGATTTAAAAGTTATGATGAAGCTAAGCTTTTCATCCAAGAATGTGAAAAATCGAATTATTCGATTAAAGATTTAGTAAAAAAGCCCGCTACAAAATCACCAGCAGCCCCATTTACAACCTCTACTTTACAGCAGGAGGCAAGTAGAAAGCTTGGCTTCTCTGTTGCTCAAACCATGATGGTTGCTCAGAAACTGTATGAGGCAGGAAAGATTACATACATGAGAACGGATTCCGTAAACCTTTCCGATACTGCTGTAGATGGAGCAAAAGGCTACATTACTAAAACGTATGGGGAAGAGTTCTCGAATCCTAAAAAATACAGTTCAAAATCAAAGGGAGCGCAAGAAGCACACGAGGCAATACGACCGACAAATTTGTCTGTGGATAGTTTGGGATCTTCAACGCAGGAGGATAGGTTGTATGAATTGATTTGGAAAAGAACCACGGCATCACAAATGGCCAATGCCAGAATTGAAAGAACTACCGCAACTATTAATGTTTCAGAATCTAAAACTGACTTTACAGCTAAAGGAGAAATCTTGCAATTTGAAGGTTTCTTAAAAGTTTACTTAGAAGGTAATGATGACGAGGAAGACGATAAAGATCAGGAAGGAATGTTGCCTGCAATGAAAGTGGGTGACGACTTGAATATGCATGAAATTGTCGCAACGCAGCGTTTTACAAAGCACCCTGCTCGTTACCAAGAAGCAAGTTTAGTAAAGAAATTAGAAGAATTAGGAATAGGACGACCATCTACTTACGCTCCAACAATTTCAACTATTCAAAAGAGAGGTTATGTAGTAAAGGAGGAACGCGAAGGAGTTGAGCGCAACTATGAAGTTTTGACCTTAGAGGCAAAGGGTATAAAAGAAGAATCGCAGACTGAACGAACTGGAGCTGAAAAGAATAAACTGTTTCCAACAGATACAGGAATTGTTGTAACCGATTTTCTTTCTGAGAATTTTAAAACCATTATGGACTATAGTTTTACTGCAGATGTTGAAAAGCAATTTGATGATATTGCTGCTGGACAGTTGAAGTGGAACAAAATGATTGAGACGTTCTATAATCCTTTTCATAAGAATGTTGAACATACCTTGGAGCATGCTGAAAGAGCAAAAGGTGAACGATTACTTGGAGAAGATCCTGAAACTGGGAAACCGGTTTACGCGCGAATAGGAAGGTATGGAGCAATGGTTCAAATTGGCCATGTAGATGATGAAGAAAAGCCAAGATTCGCTTCTTTGTTAAGAGATCAGAGTATCGAGACGATTTCTTATGAGCAAGCAATCGAATTGTTTAAACTGCCTAGGGAAGTAGGAACATATGAAGATAAGCCAGTTACTGCTGCAATTGGTCGTTTTGGTCCGTATTTAAAATGGAACAGTTTGTTTATTTCGTTGAAGAAAGCTGAAGGAGATGATCCATTCACATTAGGCGTGGAAAGAGCAGCAGTTTTAATTGAGGCGAAGAAAGAATCTGAAGCTAATAAATACATCAAGGTATTTGAAGAAGACAAAGATATTCAAGTGTTGAATGGTCGCTGGGGGCCTTACATCAAGTTCGGGAAAAAGAACATTAAAATTCCTAAAGATGTGGTACCTGAAAATTTGACTCTTGAGGAATGCAAGAAAATTGCAGCTGAAGCGCCGGTAAAGAAAAAAGTAGTTAGAAGAGCTAAAAAGAAATAGAATGTCACTGTTTGATTATTTTAATAAGGTCGAAATTGATAAGATTGATGGCTTTAATCGATTAACTGAGGGCCAAATTGGAAGTCAAATAGACTTAAGTCCGAACTCGGTAGAAGAGTATGATATTGTTTTTTTTGATATAGAAGAAGAGAGAGGGAGTAAACGAAATGTGGGGTGCTCGAAAGGAGCAAATTTAGTTAGAAGTTATTTTTACCAACTTAATCAAGGCTTAAATCCTTTGAAGATGTCAGATCTCGGAACAATTCGCCAGGGGGATAGTGTCACGGATACTTATTTTTCGGTAACTGATGTCATTTCTCAACTGTTGAGAAAAAATGTTATTCCTGTATTTCTTGGAGGTTCGCAAGATTTGGTTTATGCAAACTATATGGCATATACCAAAGAAGAGCAAACGGTTAATCTCGTGAGTATAGATTCGAAATTTGCTCTTGGGAAAGCAGATGAGCCAATTCACGATTTAAATTATTTCTCAAAAATTATAATTCAGCAGCCAAATGTGTTATTCAATTTTTCAAATCTAGGATATCAGACTTACCTAATTGAACCGGCAGAGTTACACTTGCTTGAAGATTTGTTTTTTGATAGTCATAGACTTGGAGAGCTGAAGGCAGACATCAAAGTTGCAGAGCCAATTATACGAAATGCAGATTTTGTAAACTTTAGTATGAGTGCTGTAGCCCAGCCATATGCACCAGCCAATAAAGTAACATCTGCAAACGGGTTGAGCGGTGAACAAGCTTGTCAATTAAGTCGTTACGCAGGGATGAGCGATAAGTTAAGTTCATTTGGGATTTACGATTTTAATCCATCGATTTTTGATCATGGTCAAACCGCAAACCTTATAGCTCAAATGATTTGGTACTTTATCGATGGGTACTATGGTCGAAAGGGAGATTTTCCTGCTTGCAATAAAAGGGAATATGTTAAATACACGGTGAACATAGAAAAAGGAGAGCGAGAACTAGTTTTTTATAAAAGTCCAAAGTCGGACAGGTGGTGGATGAACGTTCCTTACCATGCTAGTTTTATGAGAAAGTATGAACGACACTTAATGTTGCCGTGTGATTACAATGATTATGTTACTGCTACTAAGGATGAAATCCCAGAGCGATGGTTTCAGACATTCCAAAAATTAAAATAGACTGGGTTTAACAATTAAGTTATACAAATTCCCTGCAAAAGGAATGCTCCAATCTAAAAAATGATTATTTTAGACGACTAAAATTTAACTATTTTAAGGAAAAAATGCATAAAATTACCCTATGAAGAATATTTTGATTGCTGGTATGTGTTTGTTTAGTGTGTTCGAAATGAGTGCACAACAGGACCCTCAGTTTACACAAAACATGTTCAACAGACTAGCGGTTAACCCTGCATACGCAGGGGCAAAGGAGTCATTTTGTGCTACAATAATTTCAAGAGAACAGTGGATGGGATTTGAAGGAAATCCTAAGACGAATTTGTTAAGTGTTGATTATGGAACAACTATTTTACAAAAGCATAAAGTTGGAGCGGGTCTTACTGTTATTCAAGATGAAATAGGACCTATTCGGTCATTAAATGCCAAATTAGCATTATCGTATCATTATAGAATTCAGCAAGGTGTGCTTTCCGGAGGGCTTGAGTTAGGAGTTTACAATCAATCAATATCAGGTGATTGGAGAACGTCAGAAGGGGCATTTGATGGCACTGAAGATCCTAAAATACCAAATTCTGAAGCAGGAGCAACCGTTTTTGACTTAGGGTTTGGTCTTTATTACTACCGTAAAAACATGTATGTTGGTCTTTCCTCTACTCACATGGAGCAGTCAATTATTTCAGACAACCTAGAAGATCTTTCTTCATTAACTTTTCAGAAAGCTAGGCATTACTATGTGATTGCAGGTTACAACTACGAAACACAACTTGGAGGTCGAAAGCTTGAAATAATGCCTTCCTTCTTTGTAAAGAGTGATGCAGTTTCAACTCAGGTGGACTTAAATACAAACGTGAAGTACAATGATGTAGTATGGTCAGGGGTTTCTTATAGAATTCAAGATGCAGCTTCTTTGCTTGCAGGTATTGATTTTGCTGGTCTTGGTTTAGGAGGGCAATTCGATAACATCAAAATTGGTGTAGCATATGATTACAATATTTCAGACTTAAGTTCGTATAATAATGGAAGTATTGAGTTCATGCTTAACTACTGTTACAAGTTTGTGAAGAACGAAAAAATAGAAAGATATAAAGCTGTTCGGTTTTTATAAAAAGGCGATTGTTGAGAAACTTAGAAAAAAAATAATTATACTTGCAAAATCTAGAGTGGACTGAATTGATTAAGATTCAGTTAAAAAAACTTAAGGCCATGAAAAAATTGACCTACATATTATTGATAATGATTGCCGTTCTTACTTCATGTAGGTATGACAACGGTGAACTAATAGGTGTTCAGAGTAGAGAGACTTGGTATCAACCTGTTCCTTATGGCATGCTATTGATTCCACAAGGAAGCTTCACGATGGGTAATACTGATCAAGATGTTCCTGGTGCACGCCAATCTAAGACTAAAGTTGTTTCTGTAGCTGCATTTTATATGGATCAAACAGAAATTACTAATAACGAATACAGACAATTTGTTTACTGGGTAAGAGATTCAATCGCTAGGAAGATTCTAGCAGAAGAGGTGGATGATGAATACTATTCTAACACAATTAACTCCTATGGTGAAGATATGGAGCCGCCAACCATTAACTGGTATGCGAAAATGAATTGGATTGGTGAGGAAGAAAGAGAAGCATTAGAAGTAATGTTTTTGCCTGATTATGAAAGATTTTACAATAGAAAGCAAATAGATACTAGAAAGTTGATGTTTGAGTATTCTTGGATTGATTATAAAAGAGCTGCATCAAGATTCAACAGAGAGCAAGGTCAAATTGATCGTTCTCCTTTTATAAAGAAAGACTTTGTTAATGTTTACCCTGACACATTAGCCTGGGTGCATGATTTTACATATTCGTACAATGAGCCATTAACTAACACTTACTTCTGGCATCCTGCTTATGATGATTATCCTTTGGTGGGTATATCTTGGAAGCAAGCAAGAGCGTTTTCAATCTGGAGAACGGAATTGTTGAATAATTATCTAAGAGGTGGTGGATTTAGCGCGGTTCAGCACTTTAGATTGCCAACAGAATCAGAGTGGGAGTGGGCAGCAAGAGGTGGTTTGGATAATAACCAATTTCCTTGGGGAGGTCCTTACATTAGAAATACTGCAGGATGTTTCTTAGGTAACTTTAAGCCTTTAAGAGGGAACTACGTGGATGATGGAGGTTTAAATACTGTGAAAGTTTATTCTTACAATCCAAATGATTACGGGTTATTCTGTATGGCAGGAAACGTTGCTGAATGGACGAGTAATGCTTATGATGAGTCTGCTTATGATTTCGCTCACGACATGAATATGGATTACTCTTATGAGGCTAAAGAATCAGATCCTCCTTCATTGAAGAGAAAAGTTATTAGAGGCGGTTCTTGGAAAGATGTTTCATATTACTTGCACAATGGAACAAGAACATTTGAATACCAAGATACCGCAAAATGTTACATTGGATTTAGAAATGTAATGTCTTTCTTGGGCAGACCAGAAAATAACGAGGAGTTATAAAATTTTATATTAATCAATTAACTAGAAATTAAGATGGGAATAGTAGAGTTTTTATTTGAAACAAAGAAAGGAAAGAAAATGATGGGCTTGTTGTACGGTATGGGTGCAGCAGTAGTAATTGTTGGTGCATTATTTAAAATTGAGCACTGGCCAGGTGCATCTGCTATGTTAATTACAGGCCTCTCAGTTGAAGCATTAATATTTGCAGTATCTGCTTTCGAGCCACCACATAGTGAAGTAGATTGGACTTTAGCGTACCCTGAATTAGCAGGTATAGAAGAGGATGCATTAACAACGGCTTCCGCAAGAAAAGGAGGATCAGCTTCTCAAGAACTAGATCAAATGTTAGAAGAAGCTAAAATTGGCCCTGAGTTAATTGAAAGTCTAGGTAGCGGCTTTAAAAATTTAGCTGACCACACTTCAAAGTTAAATGATATCGCTGATGCAGGAGCAGCTTCAAATGAATTCGTAGGAAATATTAAAGATGCATCTTCTCAAATGGTGAATCTTTCAGCGTCATACGAAGCAGCTTCTGAAACGTTAACTGGTTTAACTGTAACTTCAGAAGATAGCAACGCGTATTCTGAAAGTTTACGAAACATTAGTTCAAAGTTAAGTGAGTTGAACAATGTGTATGAACTACAATTAAAATCTGCTTCAGAGCATATGCAAGCTAGTAATTCAGCTTTTGAAGGAATGGATACTTTAATGAACAACCTAAACAGTTCGATTGAAGGTACAGAGAAATATAAAACGAATATTTCTGAATTAGCGAACAACTTAAGCTCGTTAAATAAAATTTACGGTAATATGTTAACTGCAATGAACCCAGGTGTTCAAGCATAGCATAAATCATTTTCAAAAACATATTAAAAATTAAATAGAATGGCAGGAGGTAAATTACCACCACGACAGAAAATGATTGGGATGATGTACTTGGTACTAACCGCTTTATTAGCGATGAACATGTCCAAGGAGGTTCTTAATACATTTGTTACCGTAAACGATGGTTTAGAAAAGACCATACATAATTTCAAGGCGAAGAATGATGATGCTTACAGCGAATTTAGTAAGTCCTATTCGGAGAATCCAACCAAGACAGGCCCGTATTTCAGTAAAGCGAAGGAAATGAAAGAAGCTGCCCAAAAGGCAATTTCATACATAAATGAGATTAAAGTAGAGATAATTGCTGGTATTGAACCTACCATTTCCAAGGAAAATGCGATAGGAAAAAATGAGTTTGGAGAGGACACCTTGATTAATCTGATGTATGTGCAGGTAAAAGACAATTATGCTTACTCAACCAATTTGTTAGTTGGGGGCGACCCGGTAAATCCGAAAACAGGACCCCTATCAGCGCTGGAGTTAAGAGATAAACTTGTTGAGTTTAGAGAAAAGTCTAAAGGGTTGGTTAAAAAGGATGGAGCAATTTACAAGTCATTGGACGAGACCTTTGTTTTTGAAGAGGCGGCAAACGCAGCTGGGGTTGTGGAAAGTTGGCCATCTTACAATTTTAGTGGTGTACCTGCTGTAGCAACGATAACATTGTTAACGAAGATGCAAACGGATATTAGAAACGCTGAGTCAGACGTTGTAAAATTCCTTTATAGTCAAGTAGATGCTGCTTCATACAAATTTACAGGCTTAGATGCTGCTGTAATTCCTGAATCTAATTATATAATTAGAGGGGATAGTTTTAAGGCTAAAGTATTTTTAGCGGCGTTTGATACTACTATGAAACCAATTATTGCATTAGGAACAACATATGATTCAGCCACATATGAGATAGGTGGAGATACAGTTGGAGTTAAGCTTAGAAATGGTAAAGGTTATATTTCTATTCCTACTAGTTCGTTAGGTTTGAAAACGTACAAAGGGGATATTGCATTTAAGGGACCTACTGGCGAAATTGAGCATTATCCTTACCAAATCGCATATCAAGTTGCTTCTCCAAGTACCACTATATCTGCAACGGCAATGAATGTGTTTTACATTGGGGTACCAAATCCCGTTGATATAGCTGCATCTGGTGTTGCGAAAGATAAGGTTAGTGCTTCAATTTCTAACGGTTCCATATCAAAAAGTGGTGATGGATGGATTGTTAATGTAAAGAAACCTGGAAAAGCGAATATTAGCGTTTCCGCTGAAGTAGATGGAGGTAGGAAGACCATGGGCTCCATGGAGTTTCGGGTAAAACGTATCCCAACACCTATTGCTGAGATTGGGGGAAAGTCTTCTGGTGCAATACCTAGAGGTAAACTTGCAGCTACTTCAGGAATTATTGCGAAAATGGAAAATTTTGAATTTAATGTTCGAGTAGTGGTTTCTTCATTTAAATTTGTTTACACTCAATCTAATGGATTGTCGAAAGAAATTCCTGTTAAAGGACCTAGATTCAGTGAAACGGTGAAAAAAGTTTTACGAAAGATTAAGCCCGGTTCTAGAGTTACATTTGAGGAAATTAAGGTAAAAATGCCTGATGGAGAGCAAAGAAAGCTCAGTTCAGTTGTGCTAAAGGCTGTTTAAAAATAGTAATATGAAAAAGGTTGTATTTATTTTTTTAGTGACATTATTTGTTCAAAGTGCTTCAGCACAGGGAGACAATAAAGTGTTAGATGGTGTTTTTATAAAAGAAACATCACCAACTCGAAGAGTTATTCCATATACTCATGTAAGGGAAGCGGATGTTACCTATTACAAAAGGGTTTGGCGGATTATTGATTTGAAGGAAAAAATGAATCACCCTTTATATTACCCTTTAACACCAATAAAGGAAATCGGTTACGAACGATTAAGTTTATTTGATGTTATTAAAGGAGGAGTGGAAGCTGGAGAAATGACTGCGTATGATGAAGATGGAGAAGGTGGACAATTTCAAGTTCCTTTGCCCAAAAGTGAGGCTATTGGGAAACTATCAAAAGAGATTACATCAACAGATGTAGATGCAGAAACTGGTTTAGAAGTTGAGACTAGTTACACTGAAGATTTGTCTGCTCTTAATGTAAAAAGTTATAGAGTTAAGGAGGATTGGTTTTTTGATAGAGAACGTTCAATTATGGAAGTTAGAATTATTGGTATCTTACCTGTGGTTGAAACGCTCAATACAGAAACTGGGACAACCCGAAAAGAAGGACTTTTTTGGTTGTATTTCCCTGAAGCCAGGTATGTGCTTGCTAACCATGAGGTTTATAACGCACAGAATGATGGTTCAAGAATGACATTTGAGGATTTATTTAGAAAGCGTATGTTTACTGGTTTCATCTATAAAGAGACAAATGTATATGACAACAGAATCTTAGATGATTATACGAAAAATATAGATCGTTTATTGGAAGCTCAAAAAATTCAACTTGAAATTGTTAATTTTGAACATGATATGTGGGAATATTAATAGTTAAGTTATAAATATTAAGCCCTAATCTGCAAGGATTAGGGCTTTTTTTATAATATGTACAAGGATTTTATAAGGCTAACCATTCCCAATGTTTTAACAAACTTAATTGTCCTGCTGGTCAGCATATTTGATGTGATGTTAATAGGACACATGAATAATTCCAATTACATTGTAGTAGTCGGTTTGTAGGTTGCTATTTTGGATTTTTACGAATGGGTACAACTGGTCAAGTAGCTCAAGAACATGGTAAGGAGGATTACATTGCAATTCAGAAGATATTAATCAAAGGAATGATAATCGCCGTTTTAGTAGGCGTATTTTTTATTGCTCTTCAAATTACAATTCTGGATATTGTACAAGGTATAATTGACGTTTCAATATTTAGTTTTAATCTGATAGTGCGCTATTATAATATCAGAATTTATACAGCTCCTGCAAGTATATTATTGTTCGTAATTAATGGATGGCTTTTAGGTATTCATAAACCTAAACTTGCGTTGGTAATTGCCCTAGCTATTAATAGTATAAAAAATGTTTTAAGTTATGCTTTAGTTAATTACTTCGGTCTTGGTATAAATCGGGTTGCAATTAGTACATTGGCTGCTCAATACGCAGGATTAGTTGTCGGAGTAGTTTTTGTTTTTATTGAATATGGGACAACGTGGTTAAGCTACATTAAGAGGTGTTTTAGGAGGAATAGAGGTTGGAAAGAGTTTTTGCAGGTGAGTGGGGATTTATTTATTTGAACATTATGCTTGTTGTTTACTTTGACTTTTTTGAAACTGAATGCTGCATAGCTCGATGTAAATTTAGGTGCTGGCAATCTATTTTTACTTGAGTTTATAAATTTGTCGGCATATAGTATAAATGGTTTCGCTTTTGCTGCTGGGTGTATTTCTGGAAAGTACTTCGAAAGAGGTAGGATTTATTTGCTAAAGAAGTCTATTAAAGTGGCGTTTCAAATTGCTATTGCAATTGGGCTCTTTGGAAGTTTAATGTTTCTTGTTTTCGACCCTTACATTTTGGAATTATTAACGGATAAGGAGGAGGTTAGTGCCTACCATGGGTAATTTTTGCCCCTATTATTCACTCGATTGCGTTTATTTGGGATGGTATATACGTTGGTTGCACGGCTAGTAAGCAAATGAAATGGTCCTTGCTTATTTCTACATTTTTAATATTTCTGCCTAGTTATTATTTTTTCTTCCCAATAATGGGGAATCATGGAATTTGGTTCGCATTGTCGCTATTTATGGTCTCTCGAGGTATAATTCAAACAGTTTTAGCTAAAAAAGGTGTTTACGGTCGCTTATAGGCTTTTAAATACCTCAAAAAGTTCTTTTGGAACTTCATGTCGTCCAACGAATGATATCTTAGTGTAATCAATCCCTATGGTCTTGAGTTGGTTTAAATAGTCGTAGATCTGCTTTTCTTGGACTAAACGATCATTGGTTCCATGGTAGTAGTAATATTTGTTTGCAAATAATTGTGTTGAATTATCTTGAGTTAGGTCAAGTGGAATACTACCTGCAATTAAGTGAAGGGAAGCTGCTATCTTCTTTGAAGAGGCATACCATCTGAGTAATGTCGAAACTCCCTGCGAAAATCCTATTAAGTGTATTGGAACATTGACGTATTTTTTAGCAATTATATTAACTAATGTTTCTAGATATTCGTTATAGTCATGAATTTCATCTTCCCTTTCATATGATGTCATCCAACTGGCAATCGGTTTTTGTTTTCGATTGTAAAATTTTGAAAATGCTTCGGGAGCATATACTTCATATCCTAACGCAGAAAGCTCTTTAAAGTCTTTAATAAAATCACCGGCCAATTGAGCATATCCGTGGATTGCAACAACTATTCCTTTAGTTGGACCTTCCGCAGGTTCGTTATAGAAATGTGCTGTTCGGTTTACAATTAATTTATGTTTCATATGACTGCAAAAATCAACTTTTTTAGTGAATCAGTTTGGTACTTTTGCAGTTATGGTTGGAGTAAATAATGCTGTACTACATTTTGCTGATCGAGCGATATTTAATTCGATTTCTTTCATCGTTAACAAACAAGATCGAATCGGATTAGTTGGAAAGAATGGGGCTGGGAAGTCTACCATGTTGAAAGCGCTTGCAGGTATTCAAAAATTAGATTCGGGAGGGATTTCCTTTCCTACAGGATTGACGGTAGGTTATTTGCCTCAAGATATGGATTTTGAATCTGGAAGAACTGTGTGGGAAGAGACGGAAACAAGTTTCAGCAGTAGTTTGGATATTCAAACGCGAATTGATGAGATCAACCATCAATTAGCTACCCGCGAAGATTATGAATCTGATTCTTACATGCAGATATTAGATGAGCTTTCTGATTTGAATGAGAAATTAGCCCTGCTAGGTATTGACACTATGGAGGCAGAGATTGAAAAGATTTTAATAGGCTTGGGTTTTAAACGAGAAGATTTTCGAAGACAAACAGATGAATTTAGTGGCGGTTGGAGAATGAGAATTGAATTAGCCAAGATTCTATTACAACAGTCGGATTTGTTGTTATTAGATGAACCGACTAACCACCTTGATATTGAATCAATCCAATGGCTCGAAGACTTTTTAGATACGTATCCGGGTGCAGTTGTTTTAATTTCGCATGATAGGGCGTTCTTAGATAACCTTACAAATCGGACCATAGAGGTCTCATTAGGTAGAATTTATGATTATGCAGCACCATATACAAAATATTTAGAATTAAGAAAGGACAGAAGGGAGCAGGAATTGGCAGCTTATACCAATCAGCAAAAACATATTAAGGAGCAAGAAGATTTTATCAATCGATTTAGAGCTAAGGCTACAAAAGCAGTGCAGGTTCAATCTAGAATAAAAGCACTTAATAGATTAGATAGAATAGAAATTGAAGTTGAAGATAATGCAGCTATGCGATTTTCTTTTCCTGGTGCTCCTCATTCTGGAAAAGTGAGTTTAAGAGTGGATCAAGTTGCTAAAAAATATGATGGCAAAACCATTTTTGATGATGTGGACTTTACTATAGAAAGAGGCGAAAAAATTGCATTGTTGGGAAAGAACGGAGAGGGGAAGTCAACGATGTCAAGATTAATTGTTGGTGAATCATACGATTCCGGAGAGATAGAGTTGGGTTATCAAGTTAAGGTTGGTTATTTCGCGCAGAATCAGTCCGAAATATTAGATGTAGAAAAGACGGTTTTTGAAACAATTGACGAAGCGGCTACTGGTGAGATTAGGACAAAAATCAGGTCTTTATTAGGTTCATTTCTATTCGGTGGAGAAGAATCTGACAAAAAAGTAAAAGTTCTTTCTGGAGGAGAAAGAGCTCGATTAGCCATGTGTAAACTGCTCTTAGAACCGGTGAATTTGTTGATCCTAGATGAGCCTACAAATCACTTAGATATTCGTTCGAAAGAAATTTTGAAAGATGCTTTATCTCGTTATGACGGGGCAATGATTTTAATATCTCATGACCGGGATTTTTTGAAAGGGTTGACGGATAAAATTTATGAGTTTTCTGAAGGTAAGGTTAAAGAACATTTGGGTGGAATAGATCAGTTTTTACGCTCAAAAAAATCTGATGACATTAGGGTTTGGGAATCAACCAAAACAGCCAAAATTTCAGCACCTGAAACTAATTCAAAATCGAACGATCCAAATGCTTATCAGATAAAGAAGGATTTGAAAAAGAAAGTTCGTTCTCAGAAAAATACAGTTAGTAAAATTGAGAAAACTGTAGCTGATTTGGAATCAGACTTAGCAGAAGCAAACAAAAGATTAAAGTTGCCGGATGCTTATACTAAATCGGAAAACAAGGAGCTAGTTGAAAATTGGCCAAAATTAAGTCAACAGTTGGAAGCTGCTATGGCACAATGGGAAAAAGAAGAGGCGAAACTAGAACTGTTGGTAAATGAGCTGAGTAAATATGAAAATTAGTTGCCCATAATGGATAAGAATTTGATTCGCATCATTCGCAGTTCTTCTTCTGAATAAGTTTCATCAAATTCTTCTAACGCATTGTCGATAGAGTCTTCTTCAGTTTCTCTGAAATAGTCAATTATCTCTTCCTGATATTCTTCATCTAATAAATCATTTAATAGATGGTCCAAGTTTACTTTTGTTCCACTGGCAACGATGTGTTCTATTTCTTCTAAAATGTCGTCAATATTTTTACCTTTGGCTGTAGCAATGTCTTCAAGAGTTAATTTTCTATCAATACTTTGTATGATAAATACCTTTAAACCTGATTTGTTAACAACAGACTTTACGATCATATCATCTGGTCGTTCTATTTCATTTTCTTCAACATACTCCTTAATCGTTTCTAAAAAAGGTTCGCCAAATTTTTCTGCTTTTCCTTGACCAACTCCGGTAATATTACAAAGCTCTTCCATAGTAATGGGATACTGTGTTGCCATATCTTCAAGAGACACTTCAGAGAAAATGACATAAGGCGGTAAGTCTTCGTCTTGAGCTACTTCTTTCCTAAGCTCTTTCAATATTGCAAATAACTCCTCATCGGAAGCCCCTCCTTTAGCGTTAGCAGAAATTAGTGGGGCATTTGCATCATATTTTTTTGGCTCCACCATTGTTATGCTATGGGGCTTTTCTAAAAACGCTCGTCCTTTGTCGCTTATCTTCAAAACACCATAATTCTCAATTTCTTTAATGATGTAATTGTTAATTATGGCTTGTCGGATAATTGAATTCCATTTAATCTCTTCAATGTCTTTTCCAGCTCCAAATGTTTTGTGTTCATCATTTCTCAATGATTTTATCTCACTAGTTATTTCTCCTGCAAGAAAATTAGAAATGTAATTTGCCTTAAAGTTTTCTTTCAACTCCAGTATGGTATTTATGAGTAGAGCCAAATTATCTTTTGCATCAAACTCAACTCTAGGATTAATACAATTGTCGCAATTTTCGCAATTTTCTTGCTCGTATGTTTCTCCAAAATAGTGTAGTAGCTGTTTTCTTCTACAAACAGCTGTTTCAGCATATGAAACTGTTTCAAAAATTAGTTGTCTACCTATTTCTTGCTCTGCTACAGGTTTTCCTTGAAGGAATTTCTCTAGTTTTTCAATGTCTTTGAAACTGTAAAAAGCAATGCACCTGCCTTCTCCACCATCTCTTCCAGCTCGACCTGTTTCTTGGTAATAACCCTCTAAACTTTTTGGAATATCGTGGTGAATCACAAACCTTACATCAGGCTTGTCAATGCCCATCCCAAAAGCAATTGTTGCCACAATTACATCTGCTTCTTCCATTAAAAACATGTCCTGGTGCTTTGCACGTGTTCCAGCATCTAATCCTGCATGGTAAGGTAGTGCTTTAACTCCATTAACTTGCAATGTTTTAGCAACCTCTTCAACTTTCTTTCTGCTTAAACAATAGACAATGCCGGACTTGCCTTGATATTGATTAATGTATTTTACAATTTGAGAATTAGCCTCCTTTTTTGGATTAACTTCATAATATAAATTAGGTCGATTAAAAGAAGCCTTAAATACATTGGCATTTGACATGCCCAAATTCTTCTGAATATCTTGTTGTACTTTAGGAGTGGCAGTAGCAGTCAACGCAATAATTGGTACTCTGTGAATTGCTTCAATAATCTCTCTTAATCTTCTATATTCTGGCCTAAAATCGTGACCCCATTCTGAAATACAATGAGCCTCATCTATCGCGAAAAAAGAGATCTTAATGGTTTTAAAGAAATCTATATTGGCTTGCTTTGTCAATGTTTCAGGAGCAACATAAAGCAGTTTTGTTTTACCGGCAACCAAATCTTCTTTAACAATAGCTAAATCTGTCTTGTTTAAGGAAGAATTCATGAAATGTGCGATATGATTTCCTTTGGAAAAACCTCTTATAGCATCTACTTGGTTCTTCATTAATGCAATCAAAGGTGAAACTACTATAGCAGTTCCTTCAGAAATTAAAGCAGGTAATTGATAACACATCGACTTGCCACCACCTGTAGGCATTATAACAAAGGTGTCATCTCCTTTCAAAACGCTCTCGATTACTTGCTCTTGTTCCCCTTTAAACTTGTTGAAACCGAAGAACTTTTTCAGTTGATCTGTAAGCGACATGGACGCTGTTTGCATGAATGGACTTTTAGTTAATTTTGGAACTTAATTTACTGTTCTCAATAAAGAGACAAGTTAGTAAAAAAACGGAGTTCTGAAAATAAAAAATTCATTTTTGAAAAATTCACAGGAAATAAAATCCATTGCAATAGAAACATTAGAAATCGAAAGAGACTCTATAGATAATCTTATTAATACCATAAATGAAGAATTTTCTGATGTCGTTGATGAAATTTATCGTTCGAAAGGAAGGTTGATTGTCAGCGGAATAGGAAAGAGTGCTATTGTTGCCCAGAAAATTGTTGCCACTTTGAATTCAACGGGAACTCCTTCTATGTTCATGCATGCTGCTGATGCAATTCATGGAGATTTGGGAATGGTTCAGTCCGATGACTTGGTCATGTTGATTTCAAAAAGTGGAAATACACCTGAAGTTAAAGTTTTGGTGCCTTTAATAAAGGCTTTAGGAAATAAACTGATCGCATTAACTGGTAATTTTGATTCTTACTTAGCCCAACAAGCGGATTATAAATTGAGTTGCGCTGTAGACCAAGAGGCATGTCCAAATAACTTGGCTCCTACAAATAGCACCACAGCACAGATGGTTATGGGAGATGCCTTAGCCGTTTGTTTAATTAAATGTCGCGATTTTGGTAGTAAAGATTTTGCTAAATATCATCCAGGAGGAGCGCTAGGGAAAAAGCTGTATTTAAGAGTTTCAGATCTGTATGAGCAAAATGAAAAGCCTCAAGTAGGTTTAAAGGCATCGTTGAAAGAAGTAATTTTTGAAATTTCTAGTAAAAGACTAGGTGTTACAGCTGTAGTCGATAATAATAGGTTAATGGGAATTATTACCGACGGGGATTTACGACGAATGCTTAGTCATGAAGCTGATTTTCAATTACTAAAGGCTGAAGACATTTATACGAAGAATCCAAAAACATTGGAATACGGAGCAATGGCTATTGAAGCAGCAACAAAAATGAAAGAACTGAATATTTCACAACTGCTAATTACAAAGGGTAACCAATATGTTGGAGTAGTGCATTTTCACGATTTATTAAAGGAAGGGCTAATTTAATATGGCAATGGATCAAAGTTTTGTTGAGGAAGAAGAAGGTAAAATGTCTTTTCTCGATCATTTGGAAGTGTTGCGTTGGCATTTAATTCGGATTGTTATCGCCCTAGTGATAGGTGCAATTGCAGCATTCATTTTTAAATCTTTTGTTTTCGATGTAATTGTTTTGGCCCCGGCTCACAATTCATTTTTAACGTATCAGTTGTTCTGCCTGTTGTCAGAGTTTTTAAGTTTAGAAAGGGCTTTATGTTTTGATGATTTAACTTTTAATTTAGTTAACCTTACCATGGCTGGTCAATTTTCAATGCACTTGATTGTTTCATTTATTGCGGGAATAATTTTGGCATTTCCTTATATCCTTTTTGAGGTTTGGAGGTTTGTTAAGCCTGCTCTTAAGAAGGGAGAGTCGAACTACGCTAAAGGCTTGGTTTTTTGGGGTTCATTCTTATTTATATCTGGTGTTTTGTTTGGTTATTACATGATTACGCCGCTCTCGGTTCAGTTTTTAGGAGGTTATTCCGTGAGTGAAATGATTGTAAATCAAATTAGTTTGAGGTCGTACATTTCTACAGTAACTACCATTACACTTTCCACGGGATTGATATTTCAACTGCCGATACTCGTTTATTTCTTATCTAAAATTGGAATAGTTACACCAAAGTTGATGAAAGCGTATCGTAGACATGCAATAATAGCAGTGCTATTACTTTCAGGTTTGATAACACCTCCGGACTTGACTAGTCAAGTTTTGGTATCATTACCTTTACTATTACTTTATGAAGTGAGCATCTGGATTTCAAAGATGGTTGAGAAAAAGGCTGAAAAGTCTTGAGAATTTATAAAGTAATCTTTCCCTATAGAAAGTAAGAATACTTATTTTTAACTACAGTTATTTTAACAACGAAATGAGTACTTTAAAATTTCAACATTGGTTAACCTTTAGTTGTATATTTCTTTTTTCAAGCACATTATTCTCTCAGAAAACAATCGTTTCCGGAGTGGTTACGGATGGTGTTACGGGCGAAACTTTACCTTTTGTTAATTTAGTTTTTAAGAATTCAAAAGTGGGAACGTCAACTGATATTGATGGTAAATTTAGAATCGAGACGTACTACCCAACAGATTCACTTCAGGCGAGTTTTATTGGTTACAAATCTCTCGCGAAGAAGGTGAAAAGAGATGAACAACAAGTAATTAAATTTAAATTGGCTTCGGGTTCTGTATCTGTTGATGAAGTAGTAGTGACTTATCAAGGTAATCCTGCTCATGAAATTTTAGAGAGGGTTTATAATAATAAATCAGCTAACAATCGTGAGAAATACGATGCTTATCAATACGAAGTGTACAATAAGGTTGAATTTGATTTAAACAACATTACGGAGGATTTTAAGAACCGGAAAATGTTTAACAAGTTTCAGTTTATTTTTGATTTTGTAGATTCAACGTCAGCGGACAAAGAGTATCTGCCGATGTTTATGACTGAATCAGTTTCTGACTTTTATTACAGAAGAGAGCCTAAGTCTGAGAAGGAATACATAAAAGCTTCTCAAGTTTCAGGAACCTCAAATGAAAGTATCACTCAGTTTTTGGGAGACATGTATCAGAATGTAAATATTTACGAGAACTACATAAGCGTTTTCGGAAAATCATTTGTAAGTCCGATAGCAAATTTTGGAAAAACTTTTTATCGATACTATTTAATTGATAGCTTGGTGATTGATGGAAGCTATTGTTATCAAATTGATTTTACACCAAGGCAAAACCAAGAACCCGTATTTTCTGGGACAATGTGGATTAATGATACCACTTATGCCATTAAACAGGTAGAAGCGAAAATAAATCAGGATGCAAATATTAACTTCATTAACGGCTTTTCTGTCAAGCAAAAGTATAAAAGAGTCGAAGGGAAATATTGGATGTTGGAAAAGGATGAATTAGTGGTTGATTTTGAGCTTGGGGAAAAAGTGATGGGTTTGTATGGTCGTAAAAACACCTCTTATCAAAAATTTAAGATAAATGAATTAGCAGAACCTAAAATATATGAGGGAATAGATAACGTTACCGTGCAAAAAGGGGCAAATTTAAAAGGAAGAGAGTTTTGGGAAACAGCTCGTCACGATACCCTAACCTCCAACCAAATGGGAATCTACAAAATGGTAGATTCTGTTAAAAATGTTCCCGCATTTAAAACGATGTTAGACGTGGTGCAATTGGTTTTTACCGGTTACCATTTGATGGGAAATCTTGAACTAGGCCCTTATTTTAAAACATACAGTTACAATGCTGTGGAAGGGCATCGCTTTCGTGTTGGAGGAAGAACAAGCAACGAATTTAGTACAAAATTGCAATTACATGGTTACCTAGCTTATGGTCTATTAGATAAACAATTTAAGTATGGGGCAGGGTTTTTATATAAATTAAAAAATGACCCTAGACAATGGGTAAGTTTTGATTACAAAAGAGACTTAGAGCAGTTGGGGCAAAGTCAAAATGCATTTTCTGAGGACAATATTCTCTCCTCTTTTTTGAGAAGAAATCCTAACAATAAATTAACGGATGTGGAATCATACTCTGCAAGCTACAAAAGAGAGTGGATTACAGGGTTTACTAATTCTTTTATGTTCAGGCATCGAGTTATGCGCCCAGTTGGTTCATTGGAATATCGCAGATTTATACCAAACTCCGAAATAGGAATTATTAATGATAAGGCAATTAGGACTTCTGAATTTAGCTTGAATACTAGGTTTGCATATAAAGAAAAGTACGTCGACGGAGAGTTCGAAAGAATAAGTTTAGGAACAAAATATCCTATTTTGGAATTGCAACTAGGGTTTGGTATAAAAGATTTTTTAGATAGTGATTATAATTATCAGAAGTTTGAAATTGCGGTTTCAGATAAAATACGAACAGGTATTTTTGGCTATACCGACTTTAGGATAACAGCCGGCAAATATTTTGGAACATTACCTTTTACACTTCTTGAAATCCACAATGGAAACGAAACATACTTTTTTGATAAGCGAGCATTTAACCTCATGAACTTTTTCGAATTTGTGAGTGATGAATATGCTACTCTTATGATTGACCATCATTTCGACGGCTTCTTTTTAAATAAACTTCCAATCATGCAGAAGTTAAAGTGGCGTGAAGTTATTTCTTTGCGAACCGTGGCAGGGAAATTGAGTGATCGTCATAGAACCGAATTAATTTTTCCTGAAACGTCTTACGAATTAGATTTGCCCTATGTTGAATTGGCAATTGGTATTGAAAATATATTTAAATTCATACGAATAGATGGATTGAAGCGTTTGAACTACTTAGATCATGCAAAGGTTTCTGAGTATGGAATTAGAGGAACATTAGATATTAAATTTTAACCATGAAGTTACGGGCAGAAAATATCATTAAAAAATATAAGAAGCGAATAGTTGTAAAGGGTGTTTCTATTGAAGTAAACCAGGGAGAAATTGTTGGACTATTGGGCCCAAATGGTGCAGGGAAAACTACCTCATTTTATATGATTGTTGGTTTGGTGACACCAAATGAAGGCAACATATTTTTAGATGGGGAAGATATTACTGATTTGCCAATGTACAAAAGGGCTCAAAAAGGAATTGGTTATTTGGCTCAGGAGGCATCTATATTTCGGAAGCTTTCAGTTGAGGATAATATAATGGCCATTCTTGAAATGACGAAGCTTACTAAGTCAGAGCAAAAAGAAAAATTAGAAAATTTATTGGACGAATTCGGATTACAACATGTTCGTAAAAACAGGGGAGATTTGCTTTCCGGAGGAGAACGAAGAAGAACCGAAATAGCACGTTGTCTAGCAACAGACCCTAAATTCATTTTGTTAGACGAACCGTTTGCTGGAGTTGACCCCATAGCGGTGGAAGACATTCAAGCGATTGTTGCTTCTTTGAAAGAAAAAAACATTGGAATTTTGATTACCGACCACAATGTAGATGAGACCTTGGCTATAACAGATCGAACCTACTTGCTATTTGAAGGGAATATTTTAAAAGCGGGTACAGCTGAAGAATTAGCTGCCGACGAGCAAGTGCGAAAAGTATATTTGGGTAAAAACTTTGAACTTAAAAGAACCCCACTATTCACTAAAAAATAGCAAGCCGTTGCACTTCAAATGTTTCGATAAATATTTCTTCTAAAATAAAGCAATAAAAGGGTTCTAAACTGCCTCTAACATGTAAGTGTAACTTTCCATTAAATGGTTGGCTAGTATCTTTTTACAAGCTTGCTCAACTTTAGCCTCTGCTACTGTCTTATCTGTTGCGTAAACCTCTAAAGTAATGTGCTTTCCAATTCTTACATTGCCTATTTCAGCTAAATCCAAGTTCTTCAAACTAGATGTAACTGCTTTACCTTGTGGGTCTAAAAGTGCCTTTAATGGCATGATGTTGATCGCTGCTTTAAACTTCATTACTTTACTTGTAAGTTATTTTGAATGATTGATAAAATCAGATATAAAAGTAGGATAAATGGAATTGCTGCGAAAAGAAAAAGAACAAATAAAACAAGTGAAATTCCAATGAGCAAAAATCGGAACCGATTCTCTTTCCAGCTTAAATTTTTAAACTTTAAAGCTAGTAACGGTAATTCTGCAATTAGCAAATAAGAAAGTGTAAGAACTGCCCCAATTAAAAAGTAGAATGAATTAAAAATAGGCAGTAAGAAATCTGTAGCAATGAAATGAATCTCATTATCTACTTGCCAAAATATGAGTGGAATAGAAATCCAAAATAACGCATTTGCAGGAGTAGGCAACCCAATGAAGGAAGCTCCTTGTCGGTCGTCTATATTAAATTTTGCTAGCCGAATGGCTGAAAAAATTGCAATAAGGAAAGCAGAGTAATTAAAAATAGTGTAATCGAGTTGATTTAGCCACTCGAATGCCAAATAGGCTGGAACAAATCCGAAAGTTATCATGTCTGCTAAGGAATCTAATTGCGCACCCAGTTCAGAATTTACGTTAAGTGCACGGGCAGCTAAGCCATCAAAAAAATCAAAAAAGGCACCTAAAAGAACAAGTAAGGAAGCAATTAGGAAGTCTCCTTCGGCAATTTGCACGATAGCTAAACAGCCACAAAGCAAGTTAGCAGAAGTAATCGCATGTGGGATGATTTTTTTCAACGTATTATTTTGAGCAAAAATAGCGATAAATATTATCTGTAATCGATAGCAAATAGTGGTCTTTCGAATGATGAAGGGACTTTTTTACGATTATTATGAATAATTTTAGGGTTCAGGAAATAAAGGCTGCTTTTTTTAGTTTATTGTGGTGAATTTCAAATCTATTTTATGCAGTTGCGATCTATATTTTTAGGATTATTTATATGTTTCTCGGCCGCGAGCTCGTTAGCTCAAGTGAAATACAGTAACGAATTTCTTAAAATAGGTGTTGGCGCGCGTGCTTTAGGTATGTCGAATTCAGCCATAGCCGGGACGCAAGATGTCACATCTTCCTATTGGAACCCCGCTGGTTTAGTTAGAATGGAAGATGATTATCAGCTTGCCGCTATGCATGCTGAAATTTTTGCTGGAATTGCTGGATATAATTATTTTGGATTAGGGCTGAAGTTAGATAACCAAAGTGCCATTTCCGTTTCATTGATTCGTTTTGGGGTAGACGATATTCCTAATACTGCTCGTTTAATTGATAACGAAGGCAATATTGATTTTAATAGAGTCACGTTTTTCTCTGCTGCTGACTATGCAGGAATTTTTAGTTATTCTAGAAAAACAAATATCGAGGGACTTTCCCTTGGTGGTAACGCAAAGATTATTCATCGTAGGGTTGGAGATTTTTCAAAAGCTTGGGGCTTTGGGTTGGATGCGGGAGCGCAGTATATGAAGAATAAATGGATTTTTGCTGCAATGGGGCGCGACATAACAGGAACATTTAATGCATGGACTAGTGATTTAGATGCGGAAACAGAGCAAACTTTTATAGCCACAGGCAATGATTTGCCTGGAAGCACTGTAGAGGTTACAGTTCCTGAACTAGCTTTAGGTGCAAACAGAGCATTTCAATTAACCTCTAAATTCGCGCTAGAAGCAGAATTGAATTTGGTGAACACATTTGACGGTAAAAGAAATACCCTATTCCGCTCAAATTTTGTTTCGATGGATCTAAACCTTGGAATAGAAGCATCTCTAAATGATAAAATATTTCTCAGAGGGGGTATAGGTAACTTTCAGCAAAAGACCGATATCAGTGGAAATAGGTTTACCACAGTACAACCTAATTTTGGACTAGGAGTGAAATTTTCCTACTTTACTATTGATTATGCATTTACAAATCTAGGGGAAGTATCCGTAGCTCAGAGTTCTAATATATTTTCATTAAGAATTGATATAAATAAAGACCAGTGAAAAAACTAGTACTTGTTTTTACTTTATTTTTTTCAATACCTTCTTTCTCTCAGCCATTTGGTAATGAGTGGATTGATTATTCTCAGAATTATTACAAAATACCGATAGTCGAAAATGGTGTTTATAGAGTTTCTTACCAAGGCCTTTTAGCAGCAGGCCTTAAGCAATCTCTCAGATTTTCAGAAATTGGCTCCTAATTCAGATTTTCAAGAATCAGATATTGTCGGTTTTAAAGCTCAGAATAATTTTTTAGGAAGCAGTGGGCCTGCTTTTAGTTTAAATTTAGTTTTAGCTCAAGCAAATAATGAGAAAGCTGCTCGATTAAATACTGAATTCAGGTTTGGCATTAGCTTTCAACAAGCTGATGTTTTTAATTTGAGCTATTGTAGAACTGATAATTTTAGAGCGGATACGCTTACTTCTTCAAGAAATGCCGATTAGGTTTTCGCAGACTCTGTTTATTCTCAGGATTACTACTTGAATTATACTCAGAGTCAGGTTATGGTTGATGCAGATGTAACAATAAGCACAAACCCAAATAAGCGCCTCAAGTTTTATGGAGGAATTGGACTGTCTTTGGATTTAAGTGTTGCTCCGCGAACAACTATAGCGTATAGTACTTCAAGTAGTTTAGAACAAGATGAAACATGGTTTAATACGTTTGATAACGATTTTGAGAATGACGATACTTTCGAGAATTATGGAAATGATGGTGGTTTCTTTGGTAGGATTTATGTGCCTTGTAGGTGTTGATCTTAGAATTAGAAAACGGAAAGAAACGCTAAAAAATACCATTTATTCATTGAGTCACGAACAAGTTTGGCATTGCAAAGTATACCCGAGTTAAATTTTGTAACAACCACAAAAAATGCTACAGGATTTGCGTTGAGATATTATTTCTAGTAAGAATAATGTAAAAAAATGGCGCTTCAATTAATTGAAGCGCCATTTTTTGTGATAAACCTTTAAAGGTTATTGTTTGATGACCTTTTTTATAATTTGTTCTTTTCCATTATTAATCTGTAAGAAGTAAAGTCCATTTGATATTTCTTTTGTTGGTAAAATGTAACCGTAGTTTTCTTTTAAAAATTCAAGGTCAATTTGTTTACCCGCAACGTCTAACAATCGAATGTCTAGTTCTTGGACCACTTCTGTTCGAATGTAAAGCTGGTCTTTAATCGGGTTTGGATATAGTGCCAGTCGAGAATTTAAACTATTGTCTTCCGCAAGTCCAACAAGGACAGATTGTCCTGTAATTGGAACTGAAAAGCTATTAAGTGGGAAAGTTAGATTAGTTGTGAAGTTTAAGGTTTCGTTAAAAGAAACGGCATTAGTAGTATTTGCAACAATAGAAATAACTATTGCATCTCCTGGGTTCACACTTGTGGTTCCTCCAGAGCTAGGCGCGAAGGATAAAAATGAAGTGTTGGATAATGAAAAATTAGAAAAATTGATAACTGTATTTCCTCTGTTTACCATCACATAATTGTAAGAGGTAGGAGATTGATTCGTGATTGTTCCAAAGCTAATTGCACTTTGAACAATGTCAAGTCCAGGCTGAGAGGACACTACGGAGTTAGCAATAAAATTAGTAATTCGTTTTTCTAGCTGAGGATAGTCGACAAATGGATTTCGATTTCCCTGAACTGCAAAAATATCACTGTTCCTGCTTTGTTCAATAGAGTCAACTGCATAAGTGTTATGCCAGGTTTTTAGAATGTTTTGTTGAACGGAAAAATGGTTCGAATAATCTTGATACCGAATAACAAAATACATCATTGCCCTAGCCGTTTGTCCTTTTTGTACATTTCTTGGTTCAAAAGTGGTATTGTTGAAAAAAGAACCACCACCTAGCGTTACAGGTGTCCCGCCGGTTGCCACTCCAAATGGTTTATTTCCCCTTTGAGAATTTGAGTTATTTGTCGTTGGATACAAATGATGAATATCACTGCGCATTGGTAGGTTAGAATTAAAGAAACCTTGAGGGAACGTGTGCTCTGTATTAAAGTTAGGGGATGTACCTTGAGCGTTGCTTCTGCTTGTATAACTTGTTTTATTAAAACCGGTGTAAACACATTCTAGAGTATTAACAGTTGCGTTTTGTCCATTTTGTCTCTTATTATCTATGGTCATAAACATGGCGTCTCTCGCTGCATTATAACTTAATTGAATATAGCCCTGGGCAATCCGAGTTTTAAGCGCCAATTTTAAAGCTTCCTCGGTTAAATTTTCAGTTAAATTATAATAGGCTAAAGGAAATCTTCCTTGACCCATTAATGGAATGGCCTCATGCCCGCTGTTTGCATTGTGTTGCACTACCATTGTAGAGTTATGTAAAACATTCTGAACAGGAGAAAAGTAAATCCAAACACTTTGAGTTCCATTGCCGGGAATAGAAAATGTGCTCTGTGAAGTTGAGAATGGAACTTCTCCGTAAATGGAATAGAATTTAATGTTAGTTACGTTTAATGTGGCAGCACTGTTGTTAGTTAATGTGACCAAAGAGCTATCAGAAGTGCCTGTCATTACAACCCCAAAATTAATAGAAGCACTATCGGAAGAAACGATTTGACTTGTTGCGAAAAGTGGCAACACAAGAGCAATGAATAAAAGTTTTTTCATTTGTTAATTTCCAACAAAGGTAAATATTAATAGCTTTGTTTTTTGACTTAAAAACTATGAATAATTTTAAATTACTGTTATATTCCATCGCTAGTGGATTAATAATGGCACTTTCTTGGCCGGCTATTGGTGAATTAACAACCGTTATACTTATTGCCTTTACACCGCTGTTTCTAGTGGAACATGAAATTAGTAAACGGGAAGGAAAAACGGGATTTACTGTTTTTAGTTATGCTTATTTGAGCTTCTTTATTTTTAATCTTACTACTACCTACTGGATTTACCATGCGTCTCTTTGGGGAGCCTGCATGGCGGTAATTTGTAATTCGTTGTTTATGGCCATCGTGTTTTGGTTCTTTCACATTACAAAAAAGAAAGTTGGTAAAAAGGAAGGCTATATTTCATTTGTGCTGTATTGGTTAGCCTTTGAATACTTGCATCTGAATTGGGAGCTATCTTGGACCTGGTTGACCTTAGGTAACGTTTTTGCTGCTACAACAAAAAATATTCAGTGGTATGAATATACGGGTGTATTGGGGGGGAGTTTATTAATTTTAGTTTCCAACCTTCTTTTTTTTAAAGTGGCTTTAAAAAATAAAATTAACGACACGTTTAATTGGAAAGGGTTAGTATTATTTCTGTTATTGCCGCTAGCAATGAAATTGATTTCCGTTTTTGGTTTTGATACAAAGTCAATTGGTGAAGAGGTTGAAGTAGTTATTGTGCAACCAAACATAGATCCATATAACGAGAAATTCACTACTTCCCCATCAGTTCAAATTGAGAAAATGATTGATTTGGCAAAAACGAAACTAACTCCTACTACGGATTATCTCATATTTCCAGAAACAGTTATTCCGGAGTCTCACTGGGAGCATGAGTTTGATAAGTTATTGATAACGAATGAATTAATGAAATTGAGGACTAAAAGTCCAAAATTGAAAACCATCATTGGGTCTTCAGCATCTGTTTTGTACACACCAGGAATGGAGTTGAGACCAACTGCAAATGAATTTAAAGATGGAAGTGGTTATTACGATAATTACAATGCTGCTTTTCAGTTGGATGAAGATAACGGGGTCCAAATACACCATAAATCAAAATTGGTTTTGGGTGTAGAAAAGCTGCCTTTCATAAGGTCAATTCCACTAATGAAAAAACTTTCGATAAACCTTGGTGGTACTTCAGGGGGCTTGGGATATTCTCAGCATCCTGAAGTTTTTGATGCCCCCAAGAGCAATTCAGTTATTGCTCCAATCATCTGTTATGAGTCAATTTATGGTGAGTACGTCACGGAATACTCTCAAAAAGGAGCCAATTTATTTGCCATCATTACAAATGATGGTTGGTGGGATGATACTCCAGGATATAAGCAGCATTTGGCTTATGCAAGTTTAAGAGCAATTGAAAATAGAAAGTGGATTGTGCGCTCAGCTAATACAGGAATTTCAGCAGTGATTAACGATAAAGGAGAGATTCTTGAAGAGACTGCTTGGTGGGAACCTGCAGCAATTAATTCGAAGGTCAAACTAAACTCTACTACTACATTTTATGCGCAATATGGTGATTACATCGGCAGGATAGCGAGTTTGTTGGCAGTTTTAATGATTGCTCTTACAGTGGTTAGGTCACTAAACAAAACGGGAAACAGATTAAAGCGATAATACAAACAAACTCTTGCGAGAAGATACTTGAATGAATTTGAATTCAACATTGATATTTCAATGCCATGTTTAAAGAATTTAGTTTAAGTAAATTTGTACGCCAATTTTAGAATAGAATTATGGAAAAGTACGATGTAGTAATAATAGGTTCAGGTCCTGGAGGTTATGTAGGGGCAATTCGTTGCGCTCAATTAGGCATGAAAACCGCTCTGATTGAAAAATACAATAACCTTGGCGGAACTTGTTTAAATGTAGGATGTATTCCATCAAAGGCCTTATTAGATTCGTCTGAGCATTATCATCAGGCAAAACATGACTTTACACAGCACGGTATTGACTTGAAAGACTTAAAAGTGAATTTCAATCAAATGATTGAAAGAAAACGCGGAGTTGTAGAACAAACAGTTGGAGGTATCGACTTTTTAATGAAGAAGAACAAAATTGATGTTTACCTCGGCATGGGTTCCTTTGAGTCAGCTACTGTTATTGCAATTGACAATTCTGCAGGAGAAGAAGCAAAGAAAATTGAGGCTAAAAATGTTGTGATTGCAACAGGATCTAAACCTGGTTCATTACCTTTCATAAAGTTAGATAAGGAAAGAGTAATAACTTCAACTGAAGCATTGGAATTAGAAGAAGTTCCTAAAAAAATGACTGTAATTGGCGGAGGAGTAATAGGACTTGAATTGGGGTCTGTTTATGCTAGACTGGGCTCAGAAGTTACTGTTGTTGAATATATGGATAGAATAATTCCTACCATGGATTCAACTATGAGCAAGGAACTTATGAAATCTTTAAAGAAATTGGGGATGAAATTTTTACTGAGTCATAAAGTAAAAGAGGTTTCTAGGAAAGGAAAAAATGTAACGATTAAAGCTGATGATAAAAAGGGATCGGAAGTAATTCTAGATTCGGATTACTGTTTAGTATCTGTAGGAAGAGTTCCTTATACAGATAAGCTAGGATTAGACAAGGCGGGCGTTAAAATGGAAGAGAGAGGAAGAGTGGAAGTCAACGGTCATCTGCAAACGAATGTTCCAAATATCTATGCCATTGGTGATGTAGTTAAAGGGGCAATGTTAGCTCATAAGGCTGAAGAAGAAGGCACCTATGTTGCAGAATTTATAAATGGCGAAAAACCACACATTGATTATAATTTAATTCCTGGAGTAGTTTATACTTGGCCGGAAGTTGCATCAGTAGGTAAAACAGAAGAACAATTAAAAGAAGAAAAGATAGCTTACAAATCTGGATCATTTCCATTTAAAGCAAGTGGTAGGGCAAGAGCATCAATGGATTTAGATGGTTCTGTAAAAGTATTAGCCGATAAAGAAACTGATGAAATTTTAGGAGTACATATTTGTGGACCTAGAGCCGCAGATATGATTGCCGAGGCAGTTGTAGCGATGGAATTTAGAGCTACTGCTGAAGATATATCCCGAATTTCTCATGCTCATCCTACATTTAGTGAATCCACAAGAGAAGCTATGTTAGCGGCGACTGGAAATAGAGCAATTCACATTTAAGTTTAGTTGTTCCATTCAAGAAATACGAATGTGACCAAATAAAATAAACAAAACAGTAAGAAGGATGTCTCCTTCCTGTTTTTAGTTAACTTCAATTTATGTCAAAAACAGGTGTTTTATTAATCAATTTAGGTACTCCAGATGATGCAAAATGGAGTGCTGTGCGAACCTATTTATCAGAATTTTTAAACGACCCGAGAGTAATCGATATCCCTTGGCTGCTGCGTAAAATATTGGTTAACGGCATCATCGTTCCTTTTCGATCGTTCAGTTCTACGAAGATTTATAAAGAATTGTGGACGGATAGAGGTTCACCATTAATTTATCATGGTGAAAGTGTGATAGAGAAGTTGCAAGCACAATTGGGTGACGATTACGGTGTTCATTTAGCTATGCGTTATCAGAACCCAAGTATGGAGGAAGTAATGGGGGAGATGAGATTGAAGAACTACAAAAAACTAATTATTATTCCACTATTTCCGCACTACGCTTCTGCAAGCTCAGGTTCGGCAATGGAAAAGGCGTTGAAAATAATTTCTAAATGGTGGGTGATTCCTGAAATAGCGATGGTAAGCCAGTTTTGGGATGACGAAGGTTTTATTAATTCGTTTGTTGCTAGGGCCAATCAGTATAACTTAGACGATTACGATCATGTTTTATTTAGCTATCATGGACTGCCGGAACGTCACGTAGATAAAGTTTACGATGATGGATTTCCTTGTGCAGATTACAACTGTGAGAACGAAGTAACAGAGGACAATAAATACTGTTACAAAGCAACGTGTTATGGAACAACTAGATTGTTGGTTGAAAAATTGGGGATTTCTGAAGACAAGTATACGGTCGCTTTTCAGTCGAGATTAGATAAAAAGTGGCTTCGTCCATTTTCTGATGATTTTATAAAAGAAAGAGCTGAAAAGGGTGATAAGAAAATTTTAGCCTTCTCGCCTGCATTTGTTGCGGACTGTTTAGAAACTACGGTAGAGATTGGAATAGAATATCAAGAGATTTTTGAGGAACATGGAGGGGAGAAAGTACAATTGGTAGAGAGTTTAAATGATCACCATTTGTGGATCGATACCTTGGAGAAGATGGTCAGAGATAGAACTTGAGCGAGTTCTAAATAATAAAATGGCGGTGATAGGGTTTAGGTTCTATCATCATTTTTTTGTGTTATTAATAAAGCCGCTCTTACTGCAAAACTCTACCGTTTTTAAAATTCACCGAAAGTATTATCCTTAGAACTAAATTGATGGGATTATGTCTAAAAAGAAAAGCAAGTCGAATGTAATGGTTATTGTCGCGGTCTTTCTAATCGTATTAGGAGTGCTAATGATGAACAATAGTTATGTTTCAGGTAAAGAAGGATTAATCACCAGTGCTATTTTTTCTATTGTCATTGGAGGTGTACTTTTTTACATTTCTCAAAAGTCGGTTAAAAGAAAAAGGAAGTAAGTTAATTCAATACTTCACCATCAGGCTTTTTGTGCTTCCAACGTTTGTGACTCCACAACCAGTATTCTGGTTGCTGTTGAATAACATTCTCAAGCATTTGCGTGTGGGTTTTGGAAATGAAACCTATAGCTTCTTTTTCGGGTTGCTCGGTTATCACATCATATTGCAATTCGTAATAACCCCGTTTTACTTTGTAAATATTCGTGAATATTACAACTGCATTAAATTCTTTTGCAAATTTTTCTGTTCCAAATTGGATGCCAGTTTCTTGGTTTAAGAAATTCATCCAATAGGCTCGTTGACTTTTTCTTGGCGACTGGTCTGCTCCAAAAATGATTGCATATAAGTCTGAATTGATATCATTCAATTTGCTTTTAATTTTAGTTATGGACAGCATTCCTAAGCCATATTTTGAGCGGCTTTTAGTAATCTTTTCGTTGATAAACTCATTTTTCAACGGAGTGTAAAGTGCTAAAGTTTTGTGATCTGTAGTTTCGCCAATGGTAATTGCAAATAACTCCCAATTTCCGTAATGTCCTCCAACTAAAACCACTTGCCTTCCTTGTTCAAAATATTTGTTAACCACCTCAATATTTCGATTTTTCATCCGAGTTTTAGCATCTTCTAAAGAAATGCTAAAGGCCTTTATACTTTCTACCACTAAGTCGCATAAATGGCTGTAAAATTTCGCTTCAATGACTAAAATATCTTTTTTATATTTATCTGGAAATGAATTAGATAAGTTTTGTCTAACCACCTTTGTTCTGTATCCTATAATCCTATAAAGCATTAAATATAAAAAGTCAGAAAGTAGGTAGAGTATCCAAAATGGGAGTTTTGAAATTGGTAAAATAATAAGGTAGAATAGAAGCTTTGAACCCATTAGTTGACGTTTTGAATGATGTATTTTCGGGTCATAAAAGTAAATTCATCGCCTGCTTTTTGATTGGTCATCAACTTTCCTAATGGAGAGATTAGGGATAGTCCCATTAAGTCATGTTCTTCTGAATTTAGTTTTCCAAAAGCGATCCCGAAGAAAAACAGGCCATGATTTGTTTGTACCAAACTGCCATTCTGAATAGACGTCGATGACTTCAAGGATATGTTTTGTACAGCGTTAACTTGTTTTTTAAGATACGCAATTCGTTCCTCAATTCTGCTAACTTCTTGGTTCATCATTTCTCTTGAAGTCTCGAATTTGTCTCCAGCACTGCTCTTGGTTTCTTTTCCAATTCCATCATTCACAGAATGCAATTCATTCACATAATCATTGAGCTGCGTATCCAAATGCTGTTGAATGAATGAAATGATTTTCGTTTTATTCATGAACCGACAAATGTATCCATCAATTTTAAATTTATCGTTTCTTCTCATCTTACTAAAACATACATTTGTGTAGTGAGACAAATAGCCCAAATAAAGCGTTCCGAGCACCCACTATTTTCTGATGCATTGGTGGACTGGTCAAAACATTTTGATATGGCGTCTGTATTAAATAGCAACCACTATGCTGATACCTATGGAGTATATACTTTGTTGGCAGGAATAGGAAGTAAGAGAAGTATTAGAAATAGCAGTTTAGAAGAAGTTCGAAATTTTTATAATTCAAATAAGACATGGCTTTTTGGACATTTGGGTTACGACTTAAAAAACCAGTTGGAGCAATTGAGTTCAAATTATCAGTCACATTTTGATTTTGGAGATTTGAGCTTTTTTGAACCGCAGATATTAGTTATTCAGAAAAGGGGGCAAGATGAAGTTTGTTTCTATGGTGAAAATAAAGCAGCTGTAAATCATTTTTTGAAAGGCTTAAATAACTTTCAGCCTAAAACAACAGCCCTGCCTAAGTTAATACCCAAAATGCAACGTCAAGAATACTTAGATGCGATAAAACGGTTAAAGTCCGAAATTCAGTTTGGGAACATATATGAGATAAATTATTGCCAAGAGTTTTATAAGGACCAAGTTGAGGTTAATTCTGCTGCAGCCTACAGCATGTTGAATACTAAATCGGCAATGCCTTTTTCAGCTTTTTATAAGTTGGAATCTGATGAACTAATTTGCGCTTCTCCGGAAAGGTTTTTAGTAAAAAGAGGAAACCAAGTATATTCTCAACCTATAAAAGGAACGATAAAGAGAGGAGTAACAGAACAGGAAGACGAAATTTTAAAGCGACAATTAAAGTCAGACTTGAAGGAGCAAACTGAAAATGTGATGATTGTAGATTTAGTTCGTAATGATTTGTCGAGGACAGCCGCAAGAGGGACTGTTAGAGTTGAGGAGTTATTTGGAGTTTATCCATTTCCGCAAGTGCATCAATTAATTTCAACCGTTCGTTCAACGTTAGACAGTAAATATGATATTTTTGATGTTATTGAAACGTGCTTCCCAATGGGCAGCATGACAGGAGCACCAAAAATTTCTGCGATGAAGTTGGCAGATTTACATGAGAAATTAAGAAGGGAGTTGTATTCTGGAAGCATAGGTTACATTACGCCTGAAGGGGATGCTGATTTCAACGTGGTGATTCGGAGTTTAATGTACTCTCAAAAAAGTAAGTATTTATCGTTGACCGTTGGGGGAGCAATAACAAACCTGGCGGATGCAGAAAAGGAATACGAAGAGTGTTTACTAAAGGCAAAAGCAATTTTTGAATTAGGAGGAAAATAGATGTTTAAGACGTTTAAAAAAGAGTTTAAGAACTGCAACATACGCTTTGATCAAAAGATTTTGATTGCTGTGAGTGGGGGTGTTGATTCCATGGTCTTGTGGGACTTGATGGAAAAATCAAATTATTTGTACGGTGTGGCGCACGTTAATTTTTCACTACGTGGAGAGGACAGCGATATTGATCAGGAATTGGCACGTAGAATTGCTACAGAACGGAAAACTCCCTTCTTTTCTAAAAAAGTTGACGCGATACAATTTGCAAAAGAAAGTGGTGTTTCGATTCAAATGGCAGCTCGAAGTCTACGGTATGACTTCTTTCAGGAACTTGAAGAAAAGTACGAGTACAATAGCTTGGCAACAGCGCACCATTTGGAGGATGATGTTGAAACGTTTTTATTAAATCTCAATAGAGGCACGGGAGTAAAAGGATTGGTAGGAATCCGCTCAACGGCAGAAAGGTTCAGGCCCTTATTAAGCTTTACAAAATCAGAAATTCGTGCGTATGCCGATGAAAACTCAATTGAGTTTAGGGAGGACAAATCGAACGAATCCAATGAATACGATCGAAATTGGTTTCGTCATGAAATCATAGCACCTTGGAAAGAAAGGAACCCAAGTTTGTTAAAGACCATGCGCCAAAACTTACATCATCTTAAAGAGACGTATGATATTCTCGATGAATTTGTTGGCAAGCAATCAGCTAGTTTGCGTAAGGAATTGGACAACGATTATATTAATTTTTTAACGATTGAAAAGCTAGATCGGAAGCAGTTTTATCTGTACCATGTTTTGTCTCCCTTAGGATTTACTTCAGTACAAGTTAATAATTTATTGGTGTGTATTAAAAAGAAGCAAGTCGGTAAGGTGTTTATCGGCAAAAATTCTAACCTTTATGTCGACCGCAAAAGGGTAGAAATTATTCGAGGAATAAAAGATGAAGCACCTGTAGTATATTTAATTGAAAAGAATACAACCTTAATCCATGATCCTATTGGAGTTGAATTTCAAGACTTGATGAAAGAGGAGTATAAGTCGGGAATTAAGAGCAAAAAAGAAGAGGTTGTTGACCGCAGTAAATTGGTGTTTCCGTTAAAAATTAGAAAATGGGCTGCTGGCGATAAAATGCAACCATTAGGGATGACAGGAAGTAAGAAAATCAGTGACATCTTAATTAATTTAAAAATTTCTAGAGCACAAAAAGGGCAAATTTATGTGCTACTTTCTGAAGATAAGGTAGTTTGGCTCATCGGGCATCGTCTAGATAATCGATTTAAAGTAAATGATGAGTCAATTAAATTGTTGAGGATGAAGTGTGATGGTTGAGTTCTTGAGGTTGTATGATTCATATAGTATCATAAAGGTTCTTTAAGTCTTGTTTGCCGATTCGAATAAATATAACATTTATCTTAAATTCGCGGTTAGACTATAATACTTGAACCATGCGCATATTTTTTCTGAGCACTTTGTTGTTTTTTTCGGCGACTATTTCTAAAGCTCAAATTTTCAATCCGGTAAGCTGGAAAACTCATGTTAAAGAATTAGGAAACGGAACTTTTGAACTGCAAATGACTGCCTCTATTGAAGATGGGTGGCATCTGTATTCGCAATCATTACCAAGTGATGATGGCCCGATTGCAACAGAATTTACAATAAAAGATTCTCCGAACTACGAGTTGGTTGGAAAAGTTGCCGAGCCAAAACCAAAAACAGAGTTTGATCCAAATTTCGATATGGATTTGAACTACTTCGAAAAGAAAGTAACCTTCACTCAAAAAATAAAGTCACTTAATGCAAAAGGCTATAAAGCCACTGCTGAGGTTTATTTTATGGTGTGTGATGCCGAGAAGTGTTTACCCCCTGAATATTTAGATTTAGAATTTAACATCCTGATTAGCTCAGAAATTGATGCTGCTTCAGAAGAGGCTGAATCAACAGGTGGAGTTTTAGGGAATAAAGTGCCAGAGCAGCTAATTGAAGGAGGAGATGATGTTTCAGACGATTATTTAAACGCTACAAATTGGGAATATTCTTCTACTAAGAATGAAGATGGGAGTTTTGATTTTTACTTTATAGGAACGATTGGAGAAGGTTGGCATTTGTATTCTCAGAAGCAAAAGTCAGAAGAGGAGCAGGTAATGGCTACGAAGTTTTACTTGGATAAGGCTATGGAGCCGGATACGGAAACAAAGGAATCAGGGGAATTAATCTCAAAGTTTGATCCAACTGCAGATTTAGACTTGAATTATTATGAGAACGAAGTAGAGTTTGTTAGAACAGTGACTGGGGTATCTAGTGAAACTTACTCAATCGAATATGAGTTTATAGTTTGTAACGCTTCCATGTGTTTGCCACCGGAGTTAATTGAAGTAGAATTTGACTTGATAACCGGCGAGGGAATAAATGTTATTGAAAAGGCTGATTTAGAGGCAAACTTGGATGTTGAATCTATAATTCCGTATTTACCAAATGTAGATTTAGAGAACCCAAAAGGATCTTGTGTTGAAGATAAAGAAGATATTCAAGATGTTAGTAACGTTTGGGTAGTATTCTTTATGGGTTTTATGGGTGGTTTAATTGCATTGCTAACCCCTTGTGTTTTTCCAATGATACCATTAACAGTTAGCTTCTTTACCAAAGGTGACGGCGGTGGGAAAGGACTGGGAAAAGCAGTATTGTATGGCTTTTTTATTTTTTTAATATATGCCATTTTAAGTATTCCTTTTCACTTCAACGCCGATCCAGCAGTACTAAGTGAAATTGCAACAAGTGTTGTACTCAACATTATTTTCTTTATCGTATTTGTTGTCTTTGCCATCTCCTTCTTTGGTTATTTCGAAATAACACTACCAAGTTCCTTAACTAATAAAGCTGATTCAGCTTCACAAGTTGGCGGAACGCTAGGCATCTTCTTTATGGCATTAACGCTTGCTTTAATTTCTTTCTCTTGCACAGGCCCAATTTTAGGAACAGTATTGGGTTCCGCATTTAAAAATGGACCTTGGCCTATTACAGCTGCCATGAGTGGCTTTGGAATTGCTTTGGGACTTCCATTTGCGGTTTTTGCAGCTTTTCCAAGTATGATGAACAAGCTGCCAAAGTCCGGTGGTTGGTTGAATGCAGTTAAAGTGGTCTTAGGTTTTATTGAGTTAGCTTTGGCGTTGAAATTCTTCTCAAATGCAGATTTAGTAGAGCAGTGGAATGTAGCACACAGAGAAACTTTCTTCTTGATTTGGACGTTGATTTTTGCAGGTTTAACACTTTACTTATTTGGATTAATTAAGTTTCCTCACGATTCTCCAATTGCAAAATTGTCGCCTTTCAGAAAAGCGTTCGGAATTGTAGTGTTGATTTTTACAATTTACATTGCGCCTGGAGTTATGAAAACACCACCGTGGAATCATAATTTATTGAGTGGTTTCCCTCCTCCAACATTTTATTCTTGGTACGAGAAAGAAACTTTTCATGCACCATTTGATAGTTTCGAAGAAGCTATGGCAGAAGCGAAGAGAGTAAATAAACCTCTTTTAATTGATTTTACAGGTTGGGCATGTGTGAATTGCCGAAAAATGGAAGAGTCAGTATGGACTGTGGAAAGCATTAAAGAAAAGTTAGAAAATGACTTTGTTTTGGTTTCACTGTATGTAGACGATAAATTGATGCTGCCGGAAGATCAGCAAGGGGTTTTTGAATACATGGACGGTGGTGAAATGAAGAAAAAGAAGATTAAGACTATCGGAAACAAATGGGCGACTTTTCAAACTCAGGTATTTAATAACAACTCTCAGCCGTTTTATGTAATGTTGAGTCCTGAGGGATTTCTTTTAGGTAACCCTGTAGGTTACACGCCAAGTGTTGAAGAGTATTCTAAATTCTTAGATTGCGGAATAGAGGCAGCGAAGTAAAGTAGCTAACAAATAGAATTTTTTAAAAGCTTGAGCAGAGATGTTCTGGCTTTGCTCATTTAATAATTTATTATACTGTGTGAATTGTCTTAAGAACATTTGTGCAGTATGTTGCAAATTATGCGCTTCTGATAATTAGACCCTATAAAAAAAGGCCATGCATATTGCATAGACATTCCTTTTGTTCCAGTCTTTATTCATTTATTGGACAACGATCTTTTATTGTTAGTTCTCACCGTCCATTTCAATGTTTAATAAATAAACTCCTTTGCTCATTTCTGTGTCATCAATATCAATGCGTATTATTTCATCTTGGCTGGCATAATTGTTATCTAATACAAGTTTTCCCCTCATGTCAAAAATGCGAACTCTTTTAGCTGAATTTGATTGCTGCTTGAAATGTATATTTACAACTTTCGAGGTAGGATTTGGTACAGCAGAAACACTATTATTATCATTCGGATTATTTTCTAAGGAGATATTGAAATCATAAAAAACAAATGCAGTATCTGTAGATGAACAACCATTGACATTTCCAACATTTACTATAATAGTATCTATAGTTCCTAATCTTGTAGAATCGTAATTAACTACGAAGGTTTGGTTTGTGCTGTTGTCTTGCCATAAATAGGAAGTGAAACCTGTACCCGCGTCGTAGGTAGGAAAAACTGCATTTACCGGATTTAATGTGGTATCAGGAGGGAATGGAAATTTAATTTTTTATTTATCAATATGAAGAGGCTTTCAGGCCTTTCTAATGTCGGCATCCTATATGGGTGCATTCAGGCGGAGAAGAGATGCTTAATTTTCAGTTCTTTTGGAAAACAAAGGAGTGAGGGTGTTGAAATAAGAACAACTTTTATCAATTCCTCCCGTTTACTGCTATATTTTTCTCATTTTCGTACTTCGTGAGTCACAAAAAGAAAATAGTTGTTAGTGTTAGTTCAGATTTGAGCACAGATCAAAGGGTGCAAAAGGTTTGTAATACCTTGGCGACTAATAATTTTGAAGTGTTGGTTTTGGGCAGAAGATTGCCTCAAAGTACCAAGTTTGCAAGTTCAAACTATTCGCATAAACGTTTTAAACTGTGGTTCAATAAAGGAGTACTTTTTTATGCTAATTTGAATATTCGACTATTTTTCAAGTTGTTGTTTGCAAAAGCAGCTGTTTTTTATGCAAATGACCTAGACACCTTGCCTGCCAATTATTTGGCGTCAAAAATGAAAGGAGTTCCGTTGATTTACGACAGCCATGAATACTTTACAGAAGTTCCTGAACTAGTTAATCGACCTTCGGTACAACGAATTTGGCAACGGATTGAAGAGGCTATCGTTCCCAAGTTAAAACACTGCATAACCGTAACATCAAAAATTTCCGAGACGTATAAAAAGTTATATGGTGCGAATTTTAAGGTGATGCGCAACTTTCCAATTTACATCGACCATCGAATTCCTAAAAAAGAGGATACAATTCTATATCAAGGTGCCTTAAATTTGGGTAGAGGATTGGAGGAACTAATAGCTGCAATGCCTGATGTATGCGCTGAGTTGTGGATTGCAGGAGGTGGAGATATAGAGCAAGAAGTCAAGTGTTTAGTCAATAATTTAGGATTGCAAAATAAAATTCATTTTTTAGGCAGGTTAGGGCCTTTGCAATTGAAAGAATATACGCTGAGAGCTAAAATTGGTGTTTCCTTGGAACACAAGCTAGGCTTGAACTACACCTATGCTTTGCCAAATAAAATTTTTGATTACTTACACTGCCAAACTCCTATCTTGTATGCAGACTTAATTGAGGTCAAAAAAGCATTGAATGGAGTTGAGGTGGGGGAAGAGTTGAAGAGTTACGGGCCTATAATATTGGCTAATCAATTGAATGATATGTTGAATTCTTCGAATTATGCTAAATGGCAATCCAACTGTGCAGATTTGAGCCAAAAATTGACGTGGCAAGAGGAGGAAAAAGTGTTGCTGAATATCTTAAATCAAGTTTGAATAAACTAGACTTACATATTGTTTCATTTAATGTTCCACTACCTGCAGATTATGGTGGAGTTATTGATGTATTTTATAAGTTAAAGGAACTTTCGAACTTGGGTTACAACATTGCGTTGCATTGTTTTGATTATGGTCGAGGTGAAGTAGTTGAGTTGGGAAAGTATGCAACTGATGTTTATTACTACCCGAGAAATGCAAGCCCGTTGAATGCATTGTTTCTTGCACCTTTTTCCGTAAAAAGCAGGAAAACTGAGCAACTCTTAGAGCGATTAGCTTCGGATGAAGCGCCTATATTATTTGAAAGTTTGCAATGCTGTTCTTACTTGAATCATCCGAGATTGGCTGAGAAGCAGAAGTGGGTGAGAGCTCATAATGTGGAGCACGACTATTACAGAAGTTTATCAGAATACGAAAATACAAGTCTTCGAAAAAATTACTATTCGATGGAAGCGAAAGCATTGGAGCGATTTGAGAAAATCTTGCTACACGCCAATGGAGTATTTGCAATATCGCACAAAGATAAAGAGCATTTTCAATCCTTAGGTTTGAATGTGAATTACTTACCAGCCTTTTATCGGCAATTGCCCCAAGATGAAACTCTACATTCTGTAAAGCAAGTTGCCTTGTATCAAGGGAATTTGAAAGTGGAAGAAAATGTAGAGGCGGTTTTATTTCTATTGGAAGTATTTAGCCAATTGCCATATGAACTAATTATTGCAGGGAGTGAACCGGGGAAAGTCATTGTTGAGAAAGTCGCAGATATGAAGAACGCAACGTTAGTTGAAAGTCCAACCGATGAAGTGATGTTTGAATTAATTAAAACATCAAAAATCAATTGTTTACCTGCTTTTCAATCCACAGGAATTAAGTTAAAGTTGTTGCACGCATTAACCATTGGGAATGTGGTGATGGTTAACACTGAAATGGTCGATGGAACTGGATTACAGGAATATTGTACAGTTTCTAATGATATTAAAGAATGGCGAGCGCAGTTGGCCTCAATTTTTTCTTTGCCTTTAGATGTGAAGGCGATTCAGAAAAGACAAGCAGCAATTACCAAGTTATTTGACAATCAAAAAAATGCTATACAGTTGGCGGAATGGTTGGGCTTGGCTCAATGATTGTTTCATTTTCAAATTGCAAAACTCTGCCTGGAAATTTACGCATCATATCGTAATCATGTGTTGCAATTAGAACAGCTTTATCATTCTGACTAATGGAAACCAGAAGCTTCATAATTTCAAATGATGTTTCAGGATCTAAGTTTCCAGTCGGTTCATCGGCTAAAATAATTTCTGGGTCATTCAACAAGGCTCTAGCAATTGCTACTCGTTGTTGTTCGCCCCCTGAGAGTTCGTGGGGCATTTTAAACCCTTTATTACCCAATCCTACTTTTTCGAGTACAATTTGAATTCCTTCATTAATTTCTTTCTTGCTTTTCCAGCCGGTAGACTTCATTACAAATTTAAGGTTGTTGTTAACCGTTCGGTCAGATAGCAACTGAAAATCTTGAAACACAATTCCGATTTTCCTTCTTAGGAAAGGTATTCTTTTGCGGCTCAATTTTTTCAAGTCAAGTCCAGCAACGGCAGCATCTCCTTCTTTTAATTTCAACTCTCCGTAGAGTGTTTTTAAAAAACTACTTTTCCCCGAGCCATTTTTTCCAACGAGGTAAACTAGCTCTCCTTTTTCAATTCTCAATCCAATGTTAGAGAGCACCAAATTTTTTTGTTGGAAAACATTTACACTGTTTAATTCAATAATGGCAGTTCCTGGCATGATTTTTCGATTTGAAACAAAGATAGAAATTTAAGAAGGCGCACGTTGATTCTGCGAATAAAAAAAGCTAAAACTGGGAACAATTCTTTTAACAAAAAAACGTTGAAAACTATAGTAAACCCTAAGGTTCTGCTGAATTCAATCGGTTAACTTTAAAACTTCAATAACAAGTGGAATAGAAGAAACTTACAACTTGCAAAATCAACTGAATATCATGACCATACTTCAACGACTTAGCCTTATTCTGTTTGTCATTATTAGCTGTAACAATCTGCTAGCACAGCAGAGCTTGGTGTCTACTGCTGCAAATCCTGATTTTCGAAATGGGATGGATCTATACCAAAAAGAGAAATTTATCCCTGCACAACAGTACTTTCAGAAGGCAATTGAAAACATTAGTGACGTGCATTCTGAAATAAGAATCGATGCTGAATATTATGCTGCAGTATGTGCTGTGGAAATGTTTCACGCCAATGCTGAGCCAATGCTAAAGAAATTTATTGAAGATCATCCTGAAAGTTCTCATTTGGTTTCAGCTTATTTTAACCTCGCAAAATTCCAATTTAGAAAGCGAAAGTGGGAAGATGTGATTGATTATCTGTTAGAGATTGATCCGTTGGACTTAAATTTAGAAGAAAGAGATGAGTTTTATTTCAAGAAAGGTTATTCTTACTTTCAACTTGACGAGTTTGATAAGGCAGCTAAAGCATTTTATGAAATAAAGGATACAGATAATCTTTATGTAGCTGCAGCGCGCTATTATTACGCGCATATTTCGTATCAAGATAAAAAATATCAGACAGCATCTGAGAATTTTACCCGATTGGCTAGTGATCCACAACTTGGTTCGATAGTGCCGTATTACCTCACTCAAATTTATTATTTACAAGGCAAGTACGAGCAGTTACTGAATTATGCCCCAGCTGTTTTAGATTCTGCGCCTCCTAAAAAGGAAGATGAAATTAGAAAATTGATTGGCGATGCGTATTATGAAACAGGGAAGTTTGATGAAGCGTTACCCAATTTAGAAAATTATTTGAAGAGGAATCAAGGAACAAAAGATGATTTTTATCAATTAGGGTATTCATATTTTCAAACGAAAAATTATGAGCAAGCGATTAAATCTTTTCAAAAATCGATTGGGGACAATGACTCCTTAGATCAATCAGCGTATTACTATATAGGGCAATCTAACATTTACACAGACAATAAACGTGCTGCAAAAACAGCATTCAAAAATGCTTATCAGTTAAAAGTGGACTCTGAGGTAACTGAAGATGCTTTGTTTAATTATGCGAAAACGGCTTATGAGCTAAGTTATCACCCTTATGATGATGCAATTGGAGCTTTCGAAGAATACATCAATACATATCCAAACTCTACAAAAATAAACGACGCTTACGAGTACTTGGTGGGGGTATATTATTCTACAAAAAATTATAAAGAAGCCTTAAAGTCGATAGACAGGATTAAGCGTCAAGACATTAAGTTGTTGCGTGCAAAGCAGCGAATTGCTTACTACAGAGGTGTTGAATTGTTTCAAGAAAAAGATTATTTGGAAGCTGTAAATATGTTTCAGCTTTCACTGAAGAACAATTATGAGCCAAAGCTGAAAGCATCTGCTATTTTTTGGATGGCTGAAGGGTTCTTTCAATTAGGGGATTATGATAATGCAGATAATTATTATTCTGACTTCCTGGCTAGTTCAGGGGCAAGAAGCTTAGATTTCTACATCAAAGGATATTATAATTTAGCTTACACGCATTATGAAAGAAAAAAATACAGCTCAGCAACTTTTTGGTTTGAAGAGTTTATTCAGAATGCTAGTAGCACCAATCAAGGTTTGATTAATGATGCTTATCTGAGAATTGCAGACAGTTATTTTATTCAGAAGGATTACCGCAACGCAATTAAGAATTACAACGAAGCAGCAAATATCTCAATCACTAATGAAGATTATGCGCTTTTTCAATCCGCAGTTGCTTATGGTGTGCTAGGCGATTACAAACAAAAATCAAAAGAATTGAATACCTTGCTTAAAGAGCAAAAAGTATCAATTTATTACGATGACGCCTTGTTTGAATTAGGGCGAACAGAATTAATTTTAGGAAGAGAGGCTGAAGCTTTATCTTTTTATAATCAGTTAATTAACGAATATCCAAATAGTAATTATTTGGCAGGGACCTACTTAAAAACTGGGTTAATTCATTACAATAGAAAAGAAGATGATTTAGCTTTAACAGCTTTTGATGAGGTTATTAAAAAGTATCCTGGGACAAGTGAAGCAAAACAAGCTTTAGGGAAAATTAAGAAAATCTATATTGATAAAGGAGATGCAAGTGCATTTCAAGATTATATTAATGGTGTTCCATTTGCCGATATCAGTAAAAATGAATTAGATTCTACCACCTATGTTATAGCAGAGAATGCGTACTTAGAAGGCAAGTGCGACAAGGCAGTTAGAGACTTTTCAAATTACGTTAAGAGATACCCTGATGGGTTGTTTAGTTTAAATGCACATTACTATAGAGCAGATTGTGAATTAAAGGGAGAGTTTTACGAAGAAGCTGCTATAGATTTTGAATTCGTTGTTGCCAAATTTCAAAACAAGTTTACTGAGAAATCTCTTTTAGCCTTGGGAGGGATTTACCGAAAGTTGAGTAAAAATGATGAAGCAATTACTGCATATAAAAGGCTAGAAAAGTCAGCAAATAGGAAAGAGAATGTTCGATATGCCGTTATTAATTTGATGCAATTATATGTTGAAAAGGAAGACTTTGATAATGCATCTGGTTATGCAAATTCAGTATTGAACGGTGCAGGTTTGATGGATGAAAATCTATGGCAACAGGCAAAATTGACCTTGTCAAAAAAGGCGCTTAAAAATCAAAATTACGACGAAGCAATCCTTCACCTTGAAACCTTGTCAATTGCGAAGAACATAACTGGAGCAGAGGGTAAGTACTTAATGGCTCAAGCTTTCTATCTTAAAGGTGAGCATGGTAAAAGTGATACGGCCATTTATAGGTTGGTTGATCAAGTACCTTCTTTCCCATATTGGATTGCAAAGGGATTTATTTTGTTAGCAGACAATTTTATTGCTGCTGAAGACTTGTACAACGCTAGACTTACTTATCAAAGTGTGATTGATAATGCGGATAATACTGATTTGATAGAAATAGCAAAAGATAAACTACGATTGCTCAATGAATCAGAAATAAAAAAGAAGGAAATTGAGTATGCTCCGTTAGAGATTAAACTCTCTGGAGGTAATGAGAATGAAGAGAAACTATTTGAGCTAGATTCGGTGCTAAATAAACCAGCTAAAGTAAAGGAGGTGAACGATGAAAAATAGAATTTTTATAACAGCATTAGTAAGCCTTATTGCTAGTTCAAGTATGGCTCAGAAACAATTTTCGGCAGACACATTTAAGGTAGTGAAGGAATACGAACCTACATTGATAGATGCGAATAAGATAAACTTCAATCCGGTAATTGATGATGATTTAAAGATTGAATTAGATTTAAATTATTCTTTCATTAATAAACAACTTCCGGTTAAATTTAGGGTTGAGCCGATTGTGCCGGCAAAAATTAAAGGAGAACCTTTGGTGAAGCTTTACAACGGATACGCTAGGTTAGGTGTAGGTAATGCCTTACTTCCATTTGGAGAAGTTTATTATAACAACTCAAGGTCTAAGAAATACAGTATTGGTGGACATGCACGCTATTACAATATGGGGGAGGTTAATAACATTGAAGGGATAGACAATCAAAACCTACATTTGGAGCTATTTGGTAAGCGATTTTGGAAACGAAACACCTTGAGTTCAAATGTTTCTTTTGATCGTCAAGATTTCAATTATTACGGGTATTACAACTTGAATAATCTGCAGAACAGAGTGGAATTGCCGAAGCAGGATTTGGAGCAATATTACAATAGAATTTCTGCCCAAGTGGCATTAAAAACCACCAAACAAGATTCTTTTAATCTCAGACATTCAGGTGATATTCGATACGAATTAACTACGAATTCAATGGATCATCAAGAGAACAACGTTGTATTGAATGCCAATTTAAGCCAGTTCAAAAACTCTGAATTGTATAACTTGGATTTAATGGTGGACTACAATCATTACCAGTTCAATAAAAACAGCACGATTATAGGAATTAAACCCCAAGTAAGCACCATTGGAGAGAAATTTAGAATTAATGCAGGATTAGGGGTTTTTATCGATGCGGATTCTCAAGCAGATTTTCACTTTTATCCTGTCGCGGAGGTAAAGTATAATGTGATTGATGATATTTTAGTTCCATACATCGGTGTGAATGGAGAAAAACGAAGAGTAAACTATGCTTCCATAACCAAGGAGAATTTAGTTGTCGCAAATGATATTGAGTTACGAAATACGAATGAGAGGTTTAACCTTTATGCAGGAGTAAGGGGAACCTTAAGTAAAAAACTGTCATTTAATTTAAGTGGGTCATTTAAGAGAACATCAGATGATTACCTTTTTATTCAGTTATCTGATATCAACGGAACTTTATCGAAAGAGTATTATGCGGTTTATGATGAAATTGACGAAGTAAACATTAAAGGCGAGATGGTATACCAGGTTAACGAGAAAATAAGACTTTACGGCGAAGCACATTATTTCAGTTTCGAAACGAAAGGTCAAGTAGAAGCATGGCACCGTCCTGATGTGAAAGCTTCAATTTCTGGTGCATATAACTTAAGGGATAAGATTATAGTAAAAACAGACCTTATCTTTTGGGGAGAACAATTTGCACGAGGCGAGGCAAACCTAGATATAAATGATGCGATTGTTGTTAAGTTGAAGTCTATTTTCGATGCGAATTTGAATGTTGAGTATCGATATACAAAGCGACTGTCGGCTTTCGTGCAGTTCAATAATATCGGTGGAATAAACTTCGAAAAATACAAAGATTATCCAACTCAAGGCTTTAATGTTTGGGGTGGATTGACGTACGCTTTTTAGGTAATATAACTTATTGGTAATGAGCCTATAAATTGTTGATTACATGTTAATAAAAGCTGCTATTTTTAGCAGCTTTTATTGCGTTTAAAAGGGGGCTTTCGATATATTTGTTTAATAGGTTATTTTTAAATAAATATGAGCGAGACGAAAGAAGAATTTAACAAGCATAATTATTCTGCAGATAGCATCCAAGCATTAGAAGGAATGGAGCATGTTCGTATGCGTCCATCGATGTACATTGGAGATGTAGGTGCGAGAGGTTTACATCATTTGGTATATGAAGTTGTAGATAACTCTATTGACGAAGCGCTTGCAGGTCACTGTAATAATATTACAGTTATAATCAATGAAGACAATTCAATTACAACGGAAGATGATGGTCGAGGGATTCCTGTGGACCTTCATAAGAAAGAAGGAGTTTCTGCTCTTGAGGTGGTAATGACCAAAATTGGTGCTGGTGGCAAATTTGATAAAGATTCTTACAAAGTTTCTGGAGGTTTACATGGTGTTGGTGTTAGTTGTGTGAATGCACTTTCCGAGCACTTAAAGGCAACTGTATATAGAGAAGGTAAAATTTATGAGCAAGAATATATTCGTGGTAAAGCACAGTATCCTGTAAAAGAAGTTGGTGAAACTGACAAGCGAGGTACAACAGTTACTTTCAAACCAGATTCAACAATTTTTACTCAGGTTTTAGAATACAGCTACGATACATTAGCTAGTCGATTACGTGAATTAGCTTATTTGAATAAAGGCATAATTATTCATCTAATTGATAGACGTGCTACAAAAGAAGATGGCGAGTTTGAAGGAGAAACATTTCATTCAGAAGAAGGCCTTAAGGAGTTTATTAAGTACCTAGACGGTAACCGTGAGCCTTTGATGAAGGAAGTTATATCATTTGAAGGGGAAAAAAATGGTGTGCCTGTTGAGGTTGCCATGGTTTACAATACTTCATATGCTGAGAACCTCCATTCATATGTGAACAACATTAATACCCATGAAGGTGGAACTCACTTATCTGGTTTTCGTCGAGGGTTAACACATACGCTTAAAAAGTATGCAGATGAATCTGGAATGCTATCGAAATTGAAATTTGAAATAGCTGGAGATGATTTTCGTGAAGGTTTAACTGCTATTATTTCAGTAAAAGTACAAGAGCCTCAATTTGAAGGTCAAACAAAAACAAAATTAGGTAACCGAGAAGTGTCAGCTTCAGTTTCTCAAGCTGTTTCTGAGATGCTTGCAGATTATTTAGAAGAGCATCCAGACGATGCTAAAATAATCGTACAGAAGGTAATTCTAGCAGCTCAAGCTAGGCATGCAGCCCAGAAAGCTCGTGAAATGGTTCAGCGAAAGAACGTAATGAGCGGCTCTGGTTTGCCGGGTAAACTTGCAGATTGTTCTGAAAAAGATCCTTCACTTTGTGAGATATACTTGGTAGAGGGAGATTCTGCAGGGGGAACAGCAAAGCAAGGAAGAGACCGAAAGTTTCAAGCTATAATGCCATTGCGGGGTAAGATTTTGAATGTGGAAAAAGCAATGCACCACAAAATTTTTGAGAACGAGGAGATTAAAAATATATATACAGCTCTTGGAGTAAGAGTTGGGACAGAGGAAGACTCAAAAGCTCTGGACGTATCAAAATTGAGATACCATAAGGTGATCATTATGTGTGATGCGGATGTTGATGGCAGTCACATTGAAACGCTAATTCTAACTTTCTTCTTCCGTCATATGAAGGAATTGGTAGAAGGGGGTAATATTTATATAGCAACGCCTCCACTTTACCAGGTGAAGAAAGGCACTAAGTCTAAATACTGTTGGGACGATGACTCTCGCGACTTAGCGGTACTTGAATATAAAGGTGCAGGAAAAGAATCAAGCGTAAGTGTACAACGATACAAAGGTTTAGGTGAAATGAATGCCGAACAATTGTGGAGCACTACAATGGATCCTGGTACTAGAACGTTACGTCAAATTACCGTAGATAGCGCTGTCGAGGCAGATAGAACTTTCTCTATGCTAATGGGAGATGAAGTTCCACCAAGGCGAGCTTTTATTGAAGAGAACGCGAAATATGCAAATGTTGATGTATAAGTAACATTGTAAGTTATTTTTCGAAAAGGGGCGCTGATTTGCGCCCCTTTTTTTGATTATTTTTTGCATTGATAAATGAAATTATATCACTAAAGTAATATCGTTTTATTCAATTATTACGGCTAATTCCACTTCTTTAGCTATAACTCTCATGGAAGGTTAAAATTTCCATTTACTATAAATCTTAATCCTTAGCATCCAGACTAAGAAGATGATAGAATATATAAATAGTGTAAAGGTGTACGAATGGTGAAAATCTAAGGTCTCTGGATAATATTTGACAATTACTGCCAAGGCTACAATCCTTAGCACATTGAGAAAATGAATTAATCCAACTCCTAGTAGTATATAAATTATTTTGAACCAAAATTTGCCGCTAAAAACAATCAAGAAGGAAGTAAATAAGATAAATAAACTCAATCCGTCACAAGGATTTCCTATCACTACACCTGCCGTATCTTTTATACCCATATGGGCTGTGTAGATCAGGTTCGGAGTAAGAAGTTGATATCCTAGTAATTGAAGAATGCTTTCCGCCTGAGAAATAATTAATCCAATTAGTTTTGAGTCAACTTCAGTATTAGGACTAATTACATAATCGTAAAGAAATTGAAGCCCCAGATAAATTCCCAACATGGAAATGACAAAGAGAATTGCCTTTTTGTTTTGCTTGAGAGTTACTAGGGTATCTTTCATCGAATTATAATTCTTTGAACAACGGATAAGGGCTCATTAGTTGGTTTACTTTTCCTTTAATTGCTAAGAAGTCAGCAGACTCTTCATCTAAGGTAAGTGCTTGATCGATCAAATCAACAATAGTTGGAATTGTTTCTATACCAAGGCCTCTAGTAGTAATAGCTGGTGTTCCGATTCTTATTCCAGAAGTTATAAATGGTGATTTATCATCAAAAGGAACCATGTTTTTGTTTACCGTAATGTCGCACAAGCCTAATAAACGCTCTGCTTTCTTACCGCTAATTCCTTTGTTCCTTAGGTCGATTAAGATGCAATGATTTTCTGTTCCTCCGGATACAAGATCGTAGCCTTTCGTTACTAATTCACTTGCCATTAATTTTGCATTCTCGACTACTTTGAGCATGTAGTCCATGAAAGGATCTTCTAGTGCTTCACCAAAAGCAACCGCTTTAGCTGCAATTACGTGCTCTAAAGGACCTCCTTGAGTTCCAGGAAAAACGCCAGAATCTAATAATGATGACATCATTCTTAATTCTCCCTTAGGATTTTTCAAAGCAAAAGGGTTTTCAAAATCTTTCCCCATCATAATAATACCGCCTCTAGGTCCTCTCAATGTTTTGTGAGTTGTAGAAGTAACGATATGGCAATGTGGTAAAGGATCATTTAAAATGCCTTTGGCTATTAACCCTGCAGGGTGAGAGATATCGGCTAATAATATAGCTCCTACTTTATCTGCTATCGCTCTAAAACGTTTAAAGTTCCAGTCTCTGACGTATGACGAAGCACCACAAATAAGCATCTTTGGTTGAACTTCAATGGCTTTGGCTTCGACCTTATCGTAATCGATGGTACCGGTTTCTTTTTCTACACCATAAAAGTGAGGGGTATATAATTTCCCAGAAAAATTTACCGGAGACCCGTGTGTTAAGTGCCCGCCATGTGATAAATCAAACCCCAAAATGTTATCTCCTGCATTTAGACAAGCTAACATTACAGCAGCATTTGCTTGAGCGCCCGAGTGAGGTTGCACATTCGCCCATTCAGCATTAAACAGTTGTTTCAATCTGTCAATTGCAATGTTTTCAATTTGATCGACAACCTCACAGCCACCATAATATCGTTTTCCAGGTAAACCTTCAGCATACTTGTTGGTAAGAACAGAACCCATGGCATTCATAACAGATTCGCTAGCGTAGTTTTCTGAAGCTATTAACTCAATTCCTCTCGTCTGTCTATCTCTTTCGTCGTCTATTAAATCTGCAATAAGTACGTCTTTAATCATAGCGGTGTATTTGTGAATTTGAAAGTTAAAATTACGCAAGCTAGTCAAGATTACACTCGAATGGTGGAATAAAATGAATGGTAAGTAAAGTTACTTACCCAGTTAAGATTTTATGTTGGAAATACCGTAAAATTTACGATTTATCAGAGTTGACGAAGTTGTGGATTATAGTGGAGTTTGTATCCCAAGAAGGGAAAGGGCAACAGTAAAACGAAAATGTTTAAAAAGCTCTCAAATCGAATGTTTCGCTTCAACTTAGGTGGAACTAACCACAACATAAAAACGTGAGGAGGTAAGAAGTAATTTATGAGTTCGATTTTTTTGTGGAATACGAATAACCTAAAAAAGAGGAGCTTAAAATTAAATAAATAAGCGGATTGTGAAGGTACTCAATGATCAATCTAAGAAAAGAGTAAACACTTTCAAAACTATTAGTTGCAACAGCATATAAGAGAACAATAATTGCAATGATTCCGGATAGTCCGTAAGTAATTAAAGCTAAAGAGTAAGGAATGGACGACTTAAAAGAAACACGAAGCCCTATTATACTAAAAGCAACAAAGAGTAAAGTAAAACCAATTGTCATGATGTATTTATACTTCATCAATGCTTCAGGGCTTTTATTTAAGAAGAAATCAATTTGTGTAGTCTTGGCATAAAAGAAGTCGGTATCCGCAATTACTGCATTAATACTCATAAAAAGTACTTCACGATAGTAACTTAAAATAGCCAAGAGCAAAAGGAATAAGAACCAAGTAATTTTTTTCATGAATAAAAAGTGGTCAAAAAAAAAGGTTGACTTCAAGTCAACCTTTTGAAGAGTTACAATTCTTCGTTTTTTTCTTTATTGGCCCTGTATAGTTTTTTACCTCCATAAACTGTACCTGCTAATAGCAACCAGCTTAAGCCACCGTCAATCGGAACACATGGTGGAGGAAAACAGTTAGGAACATCACCACCTCCAGGAGGGGGGGGTTGTGATAATAAATCGTTAGAATGGCACATGGCTAATAAAAACCCAAACACTATAATAATTTGTCTCATTGTAAAAAAAGGTGTTTAAAGCTTAATTCGTTTACTGAGGATTTTATTCTTAGTAACTATGTGAATTAGGTAAATTCCATTTAATCCATCTAGGTTATCTATAGGAATACTTCCAGAATTTACCAAGCTAGTAGAAGTCTCGTTTTTAACTTGTTGACCGGCCATATTAAAAATTTGAACTCGAACTTGTGTAATTTCTTCTCCCAAGGTGTAATCTAAATACCACTGATTGTGTGAGTTTCTTAATTTTAGCTTGTAGTCTAAATTTTGTACAAATGTCTGATTTTTTATTATTTTCTGACATGAATTAAAATTATTACTTAAAATAAGTTCAAATCTATCGAAATATCCTTTTTGTGTGTCAAAATTATATATAGGATCTACAATCAAATCAATTATTTGATCGTTTAGCTTATCCTTTAGATAAATACAGCTGTAATTATCATATAATTCGTCAATATTATCCGTCGTAATTTCATGATCTCCACTAACACCCGCATAAATAGAAATTGGGATTATTTGACTCTCTTTTAGAGGGTTAAAGCTATTTGAAATCAACTTCATCTCTGAGTTTTTAGCTCTAGATGTAATTGCAGGAGCATCTTCCATGTGAGATTTAAGAAATGGAGCATCCAGTTCATCAAGACCGTCGGTAGCATAAAAATCTGGACGAATATACATTGAATGTTTGAAATTATTAACCTTAGATTTTAATGAAAATTCTGGTTGGTTAAATGGTTTTCTAGTTCTGAAGAAAGCACTGCTGTTTGAATTAACCTTGTTGCTCTCTTTAAATGTTACATATCGACCTCCTGGTGAGCTTTGAAAAACCCAAAACCCTTGCTCAGGTGCAACTGATCTTTTGGCACCACCGGTTTCAAAATCATACGAACCATTGTCTGTATTCCAAACGTAATAACTTTCGGAAATTGCATTTTGGGTTCCTCTTGCTAGGTCCCAATCAATGTGCGAGTGGTATGGGTTACCCAATAAATTCCAACCGGTATTTATTTGATTTGAAAATGGAGTTTGCACGTCACCATTGTTTGGAGTCCCCGTCCAAGCAATAGTATTGCTGGTAAAAGTAGGAGTTGGATTTGGCAATGCAGATGTTTGTAAATATAAATTGTACCCGGAGGTTTTAACCATACTAGCATCCTTACTCGTTATATTTTCTTCTGCATCTGTGTGTGGATTATAATTTCTAATGCTGTAGAAGAGTCCAGTCCCTACTCTATTTGCAGTTCCGTTGACGCCTCCAATTCCACTAATGAATAATCCGTCATCATCAAGATCGTTGAAAATTGAGTTAGATATGGGTGCTGATATATTACACCAACCTGCATTTCTGTCACCAATAAACCTTTGAATGGTAAAATCACCTATAAATGCATTACTCATTGAGGTTAATATTTGAGAGGTTTGTTCGTTATTGGATATCAATGTAAAGCTGTTTGCCGATGAAACATCTAGACCACCGGATGATACTTGCAAGTTTCCACTTAAAGTCCAATCACCGGAAGCGATGCTAAGACCACCCGCATTATTAACAGAAAGATTGGCAAGTGAAATAGAAGACCCTGATGAATTATAAAAACTTTGAGGGGTAGCTACACTAGTTGCATCAATCGTTCCCGAATTAGACACAAATGACCCATTAACAGTCCAATCTCCATGAATATCTAATGTGGGACTAGGATCAGCAAGATCAAGTATCAATGTTCCTCCTACATCAATTTCTAAATTCTCAATTGAGGAGCTTGTATTCACTGTAATTGTATGGGTGGCTTTAATTTTTGCACTCTCTGTTGCCCCTGGTAGACAGCCGCAACTCCAGACAGAGGGGTCAGTCCAATCACCAGAACTGATAGATATATTAGGGGAAGTTTCTTCTGCTAATGTGAAATAATCACCATCACTAAAGGGTATATTTGTAAAGCTTACTGTTGCGTTTCCTGCATCGTAAGAACGACCAGAAATATAATTTACAACATCACCGTTGTTAAATACTCCATCGTTGTTTTCAATTAGTAGGACATAGTTACCGTCGGCTGAAAATCCATTTGCGCCTAAGTCAAATTGTATGTCTAGGGTGCCTGTCTCTCCTGTTTCGTCAACCCTCCAAGTTCTATTAAATCGTTGCGCAGTGCCTAATGGAACATCAACTGAGGTAGTAAATGCTCCACCATCATGACCAATGAGTAAGTAGTCACCTGTACTTAACGACGAAGGGTTGCTTATGGTTATAGAACCCCTTCCCTTTGCAGAGGTGTTACTTCCATCTGATTCCATTCCAATTCCAATTACGTCATTGGGGTGCGTTGCTTTGTAGCTATATATTCCGGGAGAAACTGTGAAGTTATATTTTGCGCCCAATGATTCCAAAATAATCGTTCTTTCAGCCAGGCTTAAGTCTTCATCGTAAATGATTAATTCACTTATGTCTCCGTCTAGGTAAGTGTCTGCAGTATTGTTAGTTTTCCACCGAGATCCAATAATAGATTTGGATAGTGATAAAAAATCTGCTCGGTTAGATAAGCGAAGGGATCCATTATTTGAAATTTGGATTCTCGTTCCAGCGCCTAAAGCTGAACTCCTTGAAGATATAATTGAAAATAGATTACTTGGCTTTGTTACGTAGTGTGTCGATGTTGGAGTTAAACTCATTAGGTAGGCGAGGTTTGCTTTATCAGTAAGGGCATGTTTCTGAACATTAAAGACCCCATCTTGAGTAGAGTTGTCATGCTTATAGACAATGAAAAAAGTAATTGCCGATGTTGTTATATGAGTTGTCAATTCGAGATTATCATTGCTACCATCAAACTGAACCGATGGTAAATTATTCACTTGGTTCACTTTAAATATTGGTTGTTTAGATCCCGTAATCTGAGTTGCGTGGTTTACATTTCCAGAAATATCCAACCAAGTAGCAACAGCGTCATTGTCGTTTAGTCCCATTTGATTGGCATCAAGCCAAAGAAGATTGTTTAAAGCTGATCCAACTCCTGCAGGACCGGTTTGTCCGCTGGCTGTTACTATACTAATTAAAAATAACAAAATTAGAATTAAATTTCTCATGAGCTTCCTTTTTAATATAATACGTAAAATTAAACTAATTTTTTTGAATATTTTATTCTAATTCAAGTTCCTTGAATCGCACGAAACGCTGATTTGATTTTATTGGCCTCTAATTTGTTCTAAAGTAAGGTAACATTCATCATAGTTCCGTTTTGGAAAAGAATTAGAAGAATTAAATTGATAATAGTCTAGACTTTTATTCATTTGGTAAACTTTTGCTGTAAAAAATCGGGCTGTTGTCGTTTCAAAAATGACAAAATTAAAGATGGATGCCTTTATTTTCTCTTGATAACTGCATTGAAAACCGTGTGCTTTTCGTACAAGAGAGAAATTAAATTAGTTAATTTGTAAGTTAAACAAGAAGTATTTTTATGAATTCGGAATCCCAATTAAATAAAGGTATTCAGATTGACCCACTGGTATATTTATCTTATCTATTCAGGTATTGGTATATTATTTTATTAGGGCTGGCTTTTGGAGGTGCTTATGCATATTACAGCATACGATACACGCCTTCAACTTATGTTACAAACGCTAGGATGTTAGTGAAGGATGAGCATTCTTCATGGGGACAAGAATACTTTTTACCCGGTATGGAGCTCGTAAGTGGCAGGAACAGGTTGATTAATGAATTGGGGATTATAAAATCCTTTCCGGTGATGGAAAAAGTTGCCCGAGAATTAAATTGGGACGCTTCTTATTTTAAGTTGGGCAATATAAAGACTACTGAGATGTATTCTAATTCCTTTTTCAAAGTTTCTTGTGCAGAAGTAGAACGCCCAATTGGTTTGATATACTTAAAATTCATCAATAGTAACTCATTTAAAATCGGCAGGGATATGACGGAATTAGATGAGTTGAATGCCTATGTGGTGGGTAAACCTTTTGAATTTGAAGGAGTAAAACTGTCTATTACTATTAGCGATGGTGAATTTGAAAAGCAGGAGAATTATGCGTTTCAATTTAACAAAATAAGCACATTAGCAAGGGGGTTTCAATCTAGTTTGAACATAGCTGTAGAGAATCAAGAATCATCTATTCTCATTTTATCAGAAAAGTCTCAAATTTCTCAGAAATCTGTTGATTTTTTAAATTGTTTAATAAAAACTTACATTACATGGGGGATGGAAGAAAGCAATAAGACGGCGTCTAATACAATTGGGTTTGTTGATGGTCAGTTGCAAGTTATTGCGGATTCTTTAGTTGTTACTGAGTACGAATTAGAGCAATTTCAGAAAACAATTTTTGAAGATAGACTTTTTTTGGGTGAGGACAATAATGACATGACAGAGATTTTGCTGTTAGAAGAACAATTAACTCAAAGAAATATTCAATTGCAATATTACGTTACATTAATTATGAACCTAGATAGCAATAACTTAACGTCTTTTCCATCCACGTCTATTTACGGCATTCAAGATCCATTTTTGGATGCTCAAATTACTAAGCTTTTGGAACTATATAATAAAATGAAGGAGTCGCAATATCAGTTGAACGAAAGTAATGGGTTATTGCTAAACTTTACAGATGGGATTGAGGCTCAAAATTTTTTTTTGAGGGGAATTGCATTATCTAATAAAAGACAAGTTGAATTTCTAATCGATTCTTTAAAACAAGAGTTAGAGATTAAAGAGAATAAGGTGTTAAGAATTCCAAAAGAGCAACGAAAGTACTTTAACTTAAAGCGGGAAAACAAACTCTTAAGTGACTTGTACACCTATCTTTTGAATAAACGGTCAGAAGCTAGTATTGCCATGGCATCTAACGTACCAAAGGCTCAGGTATTAGATTTCGCAAATAGTTATCGTGTTGCGTATGTAGGGCCAAATGTAATAAACACGTATGTGTTAAGTTTAGGAATTGGGGCGGTGATACCGTTGTTAATGATTCTATTATTTTATTTAGCAAATAACACAATTGTTAACCCCTCGGATTTAAAACGTGTAACCAATATACCTATTTTGGGTGCGGTAAACTTGAAACCTAACCTTGATAATAATATTGTTGTTCATTCAACCCCTAAATCTGTTACATCAGAGGCTTTCAGGAGCATTAGGACCAACATAAACTTTATGGTTGAAGGAAAGGAGAAGATAAAAGTTTTAGTAACCTCTTCAATCAGTGGAGAAGGGAAAACATTTACTTCAATAAACTTATCTGCCATATATGCTGCGAGCGGAAAAAGGACATTGCTTTTAGGAGCGGATATGAGAAAGCCTAAGATTTTTAAAGATTTTAATCTTTTAAATGATTTGGGACTAAGTACTTATTTGATTAATAAAGCTCCATTAACTAGTTGTATTCAGAAAACACATATTGAAAACCTTGATTTAATGGCCTCCGGACCAATTCCTCCAAATCCAGCAGAATTGATTGAAAGTAAAAAGATGACTTTATTGTTTCATGAATTAGAGGAGTTATACGATTATATTATTGTTGATTCTCCTCCGGTGGGTCTTGTTACAGACGCTTTATTGTTGAAAAAATTTGTAGATGCAAGTATCTACATTGTTCGACACAACTATACAAAGTTTAATTATTTAGAAAATATAGATCAGTTGCATAAGGACGGAGTTATGACGAATTTGGGCATTGTGGTAAATGCGATCAAAGAAAAAGGAAAGTTTGGGGGCTATGGTTATGGCTATGGTTATGGCTATGGGTATGGATACGGTTCTGGCTATGGTTATGGATACTATGCAGAAGATGATAAAATTGAGATTATGAAGAATTAATGTATGATTGATTTAAGTAATAAGAAAATTCTTGTAACAGGAGCAGACGGATTTATTGGAAGTCACCTAGTAGAAGAACTCGTGGATAAAGGTTATTCTGTAAAAGCATTTGTTTATTATAATTCTTTCAATTCTTGGGGATGGTTAGATTCGTTTCCTAAAGAAAAATTGGATAAAATTGAAATATTTTCAGGTGATATTCGTGACCTTAATGGGGTTAGGACTGCTATGAAGGGATGCGACATTGCATTTCATTTGGCTGCTTTAATTGCAATACCGCACTCCTATCACTCACCGGATAGTTATGTCGATACCAATGTTAAGGGAACTTTAAATATTATTCAAGCGGCCAAAGATCTTGGCTTAGAAAGAGTATTAGTAACTTCTACCTCAGAGGTATATGGAACAGCTCAATATGTACCTATTGACGAATTACATCCTAAACAACCTCAATCCCCTTATTCTGCATCAAAAATAGGTGCCGATTGTATGGCCGATTCTTTTTACAGGTCTTTTGATCTGCCTATAACTATCGTTAGGCCTTTTAACACTTATGGGCCAAGGCAATCGGCAAGAGCCATTATACCTGCTATAATTATACAGCTATTAAATGGTTTTGATGAAATAAAATTAGGAGATTTAACCCCTACGAGAGATTTACTTTTTGTAAAGGATACTGTAAACGGGTTCATCAAAATTGCTAAATCTGATAGTCTTATCGGACATGAGTGTAACATTGCAACCAACTCCGAGATATCAATGCAAAAAATGACTGCTACTATAATTAAGCTAATCAACCCGAATGCCAAAATAATCCAAGATGAAGATAGAATACGACCAGAAAAATCAGAAGTATTTAGATTGTTTGGAGATAATAAAAAAATAATAGAGCATACTGATTGGTCAGTTAATCACTCTCTAGCAGATGGTTTACAAGAAACAATTAATTGGTTTTCTGATAAAGAAAATTTAAAACAATATAAAGCTGGCATTTATAATGTTTAACAATATTGTACAATTCATAAAATCTCAATTTTCAAATCAAGATTTCATTCCTTTACATGAACCTCGCTTTATAGGCAATGAAAAAAAATATTTAAATGATTGTATTGACTCTACATTTGTGTCCTCCGTTGGGGCTTATGTAGATTTGTTTGAAAAAAAAATGTGTGAGCTCACTGGAGCAAAACATTGTATTGCGATTGTTAACGGAACCAATGCCCTTCACCTATCATTACTAATTACTGGGGTAAAAAAAGATGATGAAGTCTTAACCCAAGCTTTAACTTTTATAGCTACTGCTAATGCGATAAGCTATTGCAACGCCACACCTCATTTTGTGGATGTTGATAAAGAAACTCTAGGGCTATCCCCCTCTTTACTTAAAAAACATTTATCAGAAATAGCAGAAGTAAGAAATGGGGTTTGTTACAATAGAGCTACAGGAAAAAGGATAGCTGCCTGTGTACCTATGCATACATTTGGGTTACCAATGTATATTGATGAATTAATTATTGTTTGTAACGAATTTAACATCCCTGTGGTTGAAGATGCTGCGGAATCCTTAGGAAGCTTCTTCAAGAAGCAACATACAGGTACTTTTGGACTTTTAGGAACCTTTAGTTTTAACGGGAATAAAACGATAACCTGTGGTGGCGGAGGCGCTATCATTACGGATGATGATGAATTGGCTAAAAGGGCCAAACACTTATCCACTCAAGCAAAAGTGCCTCACAAATGGGATTACGTGCATGACGAAATTGGCTATAATTATAGAATGCCCAATTTAAATGCAGCCCTCGCTTGCGCTCAACTAGAAAAACTAGAAGATTTTACTAAAAATAAAAGAGAACTTTCAGATATCTATGCTAGTTTTTTTTCTACTGATAAATCTATTGAATTACAGCGTGAAATAAAAGATACTAAGTCTAATTACTGGCTACATACTTTGGTTTTTAAGGACAAAACGATTCGAGATGTCTTTTTGGAAGAAACAAATTTAAATGGAGTAATGACCAGACCAATATGGAAATTAATGAATAAATTAAATTTATATAAAAATTGCCCTAAAAGCGATTTATCTAATGCGGAATGGCTAGAAGCAAGAGTTGTAAACATACCAAGTAGTGTAAGAGTATAATGAAAAAACCTAGCATTATACTTGTTGGAGGTGGGGGGCATTGCAAGTCTTGTATTGATGTTATTGAACAAGAAAACAAATATATAATTGGAGGAATTGTCGATGTCAAAGAAAAAGTAGGCGGTACGATCTTAGGCTACTCCATTATTGGATCTGATGATGATTTACCTCAAATCGCTAAAAAGTATGATTACTTCTTAATTACTTTAGGGCAAATAAAATCAGCAGAAGTGAGAATAAAACTATTTAGACAAGTAAAAAAACTAAACAAACGATTACCATCAATAGTCTCTCCCCTTGCTTATGTATCTCAACATGCTAAAATTGATGAAGGAACAATAATAATGCATAACGCTGCAATTAACGCCGGCAGTTCTATTGGTAAAAATTGTATTATAAATACAAATTCATTAATAGAACATGATTCCATTATAGACAATAATTGTCACGTATCAACTAGAGCAACAATAAATGGAAATTGCACTATAGATAGTGGTGTATTTATAGGAAGCGGTTCTATTCTAAATCAGGGGATCTCTATTACTAATAGTTGTATTATTGGAAGCGGTTCAGTAGTATTAAATAATATTGAAATTGAACAATCGATTTGGGTTGGAAACCCTGCAAAACAGAAATAATTAAATGAACAAGACATTAATCATAGCTGAAGCAGGTGTAAACCATAATGGGGATATCAACATTGCAAAAAAATTAATTGATGTTGCTGCAGAATCAGGAGTTGACTTTGTCAAATTTCAAACTTTTAAGGCTAAAAAATTGATTACTAAAGCTGCTAAAAAAGCAACTTACCAGGTTGAAAACACTAACAATGACGGTTCTCAATTTGATATGCTCAAAAAGCTAGAGTTAGATGTTGAATCTCATTATATTTTAATTGATTACTGCCAATCCAAAAACATTAAATTTCTTTCTACAGGATTTGATCTCGAGAGTTTAGATTTATTACACAAACTAAATATTCCCATTTTTAAAGTTCCATCAGGAGAAATTACTAACCTCCCCTATTTAAAAAAAATTGCTTCATTTAATAGGCCAGTTATTCTTTCTACAGGGATGTGCAATCTAAATGAAGTTGTAGAAGCATATAAGGTAATGATTGGTGGAGGGGTTAATAAAAAAGACATTACTATCTTACATTGCAACACTCAATACCCCACTAGAATGGAAGATGTGAATTTGAAAGCTATGTTAACCATTCAAAAAGAAATGAATGTTAATATCGGTTATTCTGACCATACACTCGGAATAGAAGTTCCTATCGCAGCGGTTGCAATGGGCGCTGTTTGTATAGAAAAACATTTCACCTTAAATCGTGAAATGGAAGGTCCTGATCACAAAGCTTCACTCGAACCTCAAGAATTAAAGGCCATGGTTACAGCTATTCGAAACATCGAAAAAGCGATGGGAAATGGAATTAAGATGACTTCTCCTTCTGAAGAAAAAAATATGGTTGTTGCTAGAAAAAGTATTCACATTAATAAGGGGCTAAATAGAGGACAAACATTAACTGAGAACGATTTAATAATGATGCGTCCAGGAGATGGAATTTCTCCGATGGATTATGAAAAATTGATCGGCAGGAAAATTAAGCATCCTTTAGATTTTCATCACAAAATTAATTTAGAAGATTTAGTATGAGAATTTCTTTATTAACTAGTTCAAGAGCTGAATATGGAGTTTATCTTCCTTTGCTCAAGGGATTAAAAGGTGACTCATATTTCGATTTAAATATCATTGCCTTTGGTTCTCATACAAGCAATAAACATGGATATACTATTGAACATATTTTAGCTGATGGATTTGATGTTAATTACCAAATAAAAACAGTGCTTGGAGATAGTCCAAAAGAAATTTCTCAAAGTATTGCATTAACCATTAATGAATTTGCTGAAATTTGGCGAGAGGAGAAGGGAAATACCGATTTAATAGTTTGTTTAGGGGATCGCTATGAAATGTTTGCCGCAGTGAGCGCTTCTATTCCCTTTAACATTCCCATTGCACATATACATGGCGGAGAAACTACATTAGGTGCGATTGATAATAAATTTCGTCACGCTATAACACAAATGTCAACCTACCATTTTACTTCGACATCAGTGCATGCTGAAAAAGTAAAGAAATTAACTAGTAGTAATAAGATTTACAATGTAGGGGCACTTAGTTTAGATAACTTAGATTCATTAACACTATTAACAATTGATGAATTTCTAACAAAGTTCAATATCAATTTATCTTTACCAACTATTTTAGTTACTTTCCATCCAGAAACTGTTTTTTTTGATAAAAATGAGGTTTATGCCAAAGAACTTTCTGCTGTATTTAAAAAACTTAATAATTTTCAAATTGTTATTACTATGCCCAATGCTGATACAACGGGAGATGTAATTCGAGAAGAATTTATAAATTTAAGTTCTAAATGTAAACATGTTATTAGTATTGAAAATTTTGGACTTCAAGGGTATTTTACAGCAATGAAATACAGTCTTTTTTTATTAGGAAACACATCTAGCGGTATTATAGAAGCTGCTTCATTTAAAAAATTCGTTATCAATGTCGGCGATAGGCAAAAAGGAAGATGTGCTGGAAAGAACATCTTTGATACTAAAATAAATAAAGACATTATATTCGAGACAATAGAAAAGGTTAGCTTGCTAGGGGAATATTCAGGAAATAATATTTATAAAGGGAAAGAAGCTGCTTCTCAACAAATAATCAAGATATTAAAAAATATTTAATGCTTTTAAGTAAACACATCACCCAGGAAAGTAATACTATCAATCAGGCATTAAAGCAACTTAATGAACATAGCTCGGATGTTTTGTTGCTTTTTGTAATAAATGAGCAAAATGAACTAGTCGGGTCTCTTTCAGATGGAGATATTAGAAGAGGTTTAATCAATGGCATCGATGTAAATGAGTCTATTACTAAGATAATGTTTACGGGCTTTATTTGTGCTGAAAAAGATAAAATTGAAGAGAAGATAAAATCCTTAAATATTCACCACATTAAACTTTTACCTGTAATTGATCAGGATGGGAAGTTAGTTGAAATAATAAATGTTTTAACCTATAAACAAACACTCCCTATAGAAGCCATTATAATGGCTGGTGGAAAAGGAAGAAGATTAAGACCATTTACCAAAACAGTTCCTAAACCACTCCTGAAGGTAGGCGAAAAGCCTATAATAGAACATAATATAGATAGATTAAAAGCTATTGGAATTGAAAAAATTCATATTTCTATTAGGTACTTAGGAGAACAAATTAAGACTCATTTTGGAGATGGAAGTCGGAAAAAATTATCTATATCTTATATTGAGGAAGATGAACCTTTAGGGACAATTGGCTCTGTGGGTTTAGTTGATTGTTTTAGTGAGGATACGGTATTGTTGATGAATTCAGATTTGTTAACTAATATTGATTTAAATCAAATGTATAAAACTTTCTTAAAACAAGATGCGGATTTAATGGTCGCAACAATGCCATATAAAATAGTCATTCCATACGCTGTAATTGAAACTAAAGATAATAAAATCACATCCTTTAAAGAGAAACCCACCTACACCTACCAGTCTAATGCAGGTATTTATTTATTCAAGAAAGAGATTGTTAATCTAATTCCAAAGGATTCATTTTTTAATGCTACTGATTTAATGGAGAAAATGATTGAATTAGATAAAAACATATCCTACTTCCCGATATTAGGTTATTGGTTAGATATTGGACAACATGAAGATTACGAAAAAGCAAAAAACGATTTTGAGCATATTAAATTTTAATTATGATAATAGATAAATTAGCTAATATCGATATTTATAAAGGGTTTAGTAAAAGATTATCACGCGCATTGCAATACATTTCCGAAACTGATTTCTCAGAAATGGAAATAGGGAGGCATGATATATGTGGGTCAGAAATTTTTGTTTTAGTAAATGATTATGAAACTAAAGAAAATGATTCGAATATAATGGAAGCTCATAAAAAGCACATTGATTTACAGTATATATTTAAGGGTTCTGAGATTATTGAATATGAGGCATTTGACAATCAAGTTATAACAAGAGAATATGATGCTGAGAATGATTATTTATTGTTTACTCCTAAAATTAAAACTAGGCTAATATTATCAGAAGGTATGTTTGCAATTTTCTATCCTGAAGACTTACATCTACCGGGATTAATAAATAATAAATCTGAGCAGGTTAGAAAAATTGTTGTTAAAATATTAATAGATTAACTATGAACTTAATAGCTGAAACAGCCTGGCATCATGATGGTGATTTTGTTTTTTTGAAAGAATTAGTATTATCTATTTTAAGTAAAACGGAAGCCGATTATATTAAATTTCATGTAACTCTAGATTATCATGAGTATGTTCATGCTGACCATCCTGGCTATGAATGGATTAAAGATCGAATTTTTTCAAAAGGGCAGTGGACAGAGATTTTTAATCTGGTTCTAAAAGCAAATAAAAAGTTGATGCTATTATTGAATGATACAGAAGCGATCGAATTTGGAATGAAATTTAATCCTGAGTTAGTTGAGATTCACTCAGTTTGTCTAAATGATAATGTATTATTAGAAAAATTAAACTCTAAGACAACTCAATTAACCAATATTGTTTTAGGTGTCGGAGGTTGCTCATTATATGAAATAGAAAATGCCATGAATTTATTTGATACAAATAAGATTGTATTGATGCATGGATTTCAAAATTATCCTACCAAATACGAAGATATTAATTTTTCTAAAATAAGGAGATTAATGCAACTATATCCGCAATATGATCATGGGTATGCAGATCATACTGCTTGGGATAATGAAAATAATGTTTTCACAACTTTAATGGGTGCTGCACTGGGAACGAATTATATTGAAAAACATTTAACTACAGTAACCGGTGAAGGGAGAACAGATTGGCAAGCTGCAATTAGTTTTGAAAAGTTTATTGAAATACAAGATAAATTAAAGATATTAACTATTGCTAACGGAAATGGTTTATTAGAGTTGAATGAAGGTGAAAAATCTTATTCAACTTTTGGGTTAATGAAAAAAGCGGCAATACTTAATAAAGACATTCCTGCTGATAATCCTATAGATATAAATGATTTCACATTTAAAAGAACAGGTCAAAATTCTGATTTATCACAATTAGAGGTATTATCAAGAGTTGGTCAAAAATCTAGTAAAGATCTCAAAAAAGGACATTGTTTATTAATAGCAGATTTTGAATAGTATGAAAATTGGTTTTTTCATTACAGCACGTTTAAAAAGTACTCGGCTGCAAAAAAAAATATTATTAGACCTTAATGGCAAATCAGTTATAGATCGAGTAATTGAAAGAGCTAAAGCTGTAAAGGGAATTGATGGTGTAGTTTTATGTACATCAACGAACCCACAAGACTCGGAACTCTACCAATATGCTTTAAAGAACAAAATTGAATTTTATGCAGGATCGGAAGACGATGTGCTTGAAAGACTTCATGCTGCAGCAACTTATTTCGGTTATGATGCTTTTGTAAGTATTACAGCGGATAATCCCTTATTCTCAATTTGCACTTCTAACATATTAGTTAATCTTTACAAAAAGAATAAATATGATTTCATTAATACTATTGGGTTACCAATGGGTTGTGCAACATACGTTCTTGATGTAAAAGCTCTTAAAATTGTTCTTAAGATTAAAGACCAGAGTGATACTGAAATCTGGGGACCATTTATTAATAGACCTGACATCTTTAATATTGCTGAATTACATATTGAAAACTGTAAAATACCTCCAACACAAAGAATTACGATAGATTATCCTGAAGATTTAGTCTTATTTAAAGAGATTTATAGCCATTTTAAACCTCATGAAAGTCCCAGTTTAAAAGAAGTTGAAAAAGTATTTGTCGAAAATCGGAGTTTGTCTGCTATCAATGAAAAACATGTTCAATTGATGCTTGATGAGAATATTATAAAAAAAATTGATAGTTTGTTTAATTCAAAAATCGATCTTATAAAACAGTATGCGAAGGAAGTCAACTTAACCTTATCTCCTAAAAAAACGATTATTAAAACTTCTATATAACTAATAGAATTAGCTATATTCAACAAGTAAAAAACTAATACTTAGATAAAAATAGATTAATTGGTTTTTAAACGAGACTATTGATATTATGCAAAAAAAAAGTTACGTTAATCTATTTAAAGAAATTAAATGTAACCAGGCATCTTCTATGATTGAAGATACTGCTAATAATTATTACTTAGATTTCCATGGAAAACAAATTGCAAGTGATGCGATTACAAACATTTCTTTAGAAAGCTTTGAAAACTATAAGGCGTGCTACGATAATGCTGTAAAAAACTACACTTCATTTGTAAGCAAATTATCTACTGTAACATTAGACAATAAACATATTCGATCTATTACTTGTAACGGGTTACCATTATTTTGGCTCACTAAGATATCTAAAAAACACTATTATCATTGGCTAATGAAATTTTTTTTATTGAAAAATATTTTATCTAGCGGTACTTGTTATTTTCAAGAGCATAAGGAAATAACTTTTTTCATACCCAATCATTTAAAAGACGTTAAAAAAATAATCCAAGAATTATTTATCCCACACAGAATTCCAGTCAATTTTATTGAAATAACAACGTCCGTAATCCCTAAGCCATATTTTAGTCTCTTAAAAATTAGTCTTAGAACTATCTTTTTATTTTTTAAAATGAAAAAGCCTGAATTGGCATATAATATACATTCTGCAATATTCTTAACAGCAGGAACAATTACTGATTACACTCGGAGTTTTTTTATTAACATTCACAATATCAGTAATTTAGAAAAAAATAATATTGCTCGAATACCTCTCAATATGTGGATTAATCAATCAGCCTTACTAGAATATAAAGTACCTTATTTATTTTGGAAAACAAGACCTCAAATTATTACACTTATAAAAATATTTTACAGCCAATTTAAAGCTTTACAAGCTATTAGGGGTATTGATACTAATATAAACATCAACATAGATGACATATCCTATCCGATTGAGCTAATCATTAATGAAATAGAGAATGTCATTATTAACAATAGTAACGATTTAATAATGAGTTACTGGCTATATTCATTTAATGTAAAACAGAATCAGAAAACTCTATTTTTTTATGAAGATGAATTTTATCCTAGTGGTAGGGCATTATCTTTTGGTTTACAGGGTGCAAAAACTCATGGGATACAACACAGCATGATTGTCAAAAAATCCTCCGTATATCATATCTCTGATATAGAATGTCAATCTTCAATCAAAAATAAAAATGATGGACTTCCTCTTCCTCATAGGTTTATAGTTTGGGGTGACTTTTTTAAAAAACAATTTCTATCTCATAATTCACTAAATGATAATTTTGTATTGGCAGCAGGTAACCCAACGTATATTAATAAATCAACTAAACCGATAATAAAAAACAATAAAACCTTTGAAATATTATACTGTCTAACAACTCAAGACTTTTTTTCTAAAGAAAAGTATATCTTAAAAGATATATTTGCAAGTATTCCTAATTTAAAATTAAAAATAAGATTTCACCCTTTATGGAAGTTTGATAATCGAATAGTTTTAGATTTCTTCACAAACGTGGAGCTTACTTTTAGTAATGAAACGGACATCTTTAATGACATTAATAATTCAACAATAATTATTACAGGATCTCATTCTGGAGTTTGGCTTGATGCAATTGTTGCTAATAAACCTGTAATTAGATTAGTAACTTCTTTTCAGGATGAAATTGAACAAACTGATTTAATGTATAACGCAACAGACTCTAATGAATTAAAAAAATCTATTGACTTTATTTTAAAATCCAAAGGGAATAACTTTAAAAATGACCTTCTTTATTTACAAAAAGATCGTTGGCGGGAATTAATAGATAATTGATGCTATTTACACTGTATCCAATATAAAGATTCTTGAAAAAAGTTATTTTAGTTTTCTAAGGAACAGTATATTAACTATATACCTGACTGAACTAGTTTAATTTTAATCTTGAAAAATGTAAGTTCATGTAATAAATGCAACACTAATAACTGTTGCTTAAACCTTTGGTTTTAATAATTTTCGTCAAAGGAATAGAGTACTTTTGAGAGAAATGAAATAAATGAATAAACTGGTATACCTACATATTGGATATCCTAAAACTGCCACTACTTTTATGCAGCAAGAATACTTTCCGGCCATGGAAGAGATTCATTATATAAACCAATTAGAGCTGTGGGAGACTGGTTTTTTAGGGATAATATTTGATGATTTGTTTTCTTCAAATGATCATAAATATATTTCTATATTAAGGACATGGAAGGCTGCAGCTGGCGAAAAAAAGCTTTTCATTTCATATGAAGGGTTCGTAGGGAATCTATTTTGGGGCTTGAAAAATTTTCCGCTAATTTGTCAACGTTTGAAAAAAACAGGCTTTGACTTTAAAATATTACTGAGCATAAGAAGGCAAGAAAAAATAGCTGATTCACTTTACATACAATATGTGCATCAAGGTGGAGCACTCTCATTTGACAATTTCATTAAATTACCAACAAAGTATCCTTTACATTTGGCTCTGAATGTTTTTGATTACAATGCTATTTACGACAAATTGAATTTTGAATTTGGCCAAGGGAATGTTTATGTACTCCCTTATGAGTCAATTAAATATAAGGAGTATTTAATTGATTATTTAACAAATTATTTTAATCAAGAAGTAAAGTTAAAGACAAGTCAATTTAATGAGCACAATGTAAGCCTTTCTGGAAACAATTTAAAGTTGTTGCGTTTCCTAAATCGTTTTCTATCTTCTTGGGTTTCTACAAATGGAATTTTCCCTTCGAGCATTTTAAACACAACAAAAGTTAAAAATTTTTTGCAGAAAATAAATAAGGGTAAGAACCGTAATCCTTATTTTATTCACAATATTCATTGTCAGTCTTTTGTTCCATTTTATGAAGCATCGAACGAGAAACTTCAAGTAAAAATTGGAATTCCATTGAAAGAAAAGTATAATTATCTGTAAACACATTGTTAAAAAAACTAATTACCCATTCATTTTTGTATGCAATAGGGCCGCAGGTACCTAAGTTGGCAAACCTTTTGGTTTTGCCTATAATTACACAATTTCTAACTGCTACTGACTACGGAATTTATGGAACTTTACTGGCTTATTCTGCTTTACTAGGTGGGTTAAAAAGGATGGGGTTCGATGTTCTATTGGTGAATTCTTTTTTTAAAAAGAATTCATGGAGATTCTATTGGGGAAGATATTTTGTTGGATTGTATATTTTTAATTTTTTCTTTGCGTTTTTTTTCTTTGCTTTTCTTTATCTTATAATGCCAGAGGCCGCTGGCGATAATAAGATAGCTGTGTCACTCTTAATTGTAATTCCTTCTTCTTTATTCGATATTGTTAGAATGTTTGGAGCTCGATATTTTCAGTTGAGTCAAAAACCTCATTACATAGCAATGGTAACAGCAATTGTTGGTATTCTTACAATTATTTTTAATTTATATACCATTGCTTACTTAAGAATGGGTTATTTGGGTTGGATTATTTCGGCTGCTTTTGGTTCTTTTCTAATGTTTATTTTTTACGGCATTCCTTTGTTTTGTTCTCTTCAACTTAGATTAGAGTATACGAGTAACAAAAAGTTTTGGAAAAAGTCGCTAAAAGTCGCTTTACCAACTATACCTCACCAATATTCATCTTATTTGCTGAACTCTTCAGATCGAGTTGTATTGGACCAATTTAGGATTCCAATAGATCAGATTGGTATTTATAATTTGGCTTATATTTTTGGCGGATATTTAGATCTTTTTGGGGAGGCTGTAAATATGGCCGTAGCTCCTATGGTTACATCCTTATATTCAAAAAAAACAATGGTAGCCGAGAAACAAGTAAAGCAATTGATCTTTTTTCTAATGGCAATATTTATTCTAATTTGTTCCATGTTCTCGTTGTGGTCTAAGGAATTGTTCACGCTTTTAATTCGTAATGATCAATTAAATTTTGCATATCCCTTATCAATTATTATTATCATGGGGTATGCTTATCGGCCATTAAAAATTGGAGGAATGAATAAATTGATCTTTTATGAAAAAACGAATAAGTTATGGCGTATTTCCTTTGTCGCTGGGATGATAAATGTTGTTTTGAATATAATTTTTATTCCACTTTATGGCATCACTGCAGCGGCCATAACAACTTTTATTAGTTTAAGTTATTTTGCCATTTCCCCCTTTTACATTAAGGAATACCGTGCCATGAAGAATGAGCGGTTTTATGCTGAGTTTTGGATATTAGGAATATTATTGTTGACTATTGTAATTTACCATCTAAGAGATATTGATATTATCTTCAAGTTCATAATTAGCCTTTTATTTTTATTAGTCTATTTTATTTACTTTTTAAAATCAAAATCGAGATTAAATCAAATTATAATTTAAATTATCAAAATGATAACTATAATCGATTCCGGAGCTGGCAATGTAAAGTCGGTGCAAAACATGCTGAAAAAGATAGGCGTTGAATCTATATTAACTAAAGATGTTACAGAAATTGAAAAATCCACCAAATTGATATTACCTGGAGTTGGTAATTTTGATTACGGCATGCAACAATTGAAACAAAGTGGTTTAATTGAGGTGCTCAACAAAAAAGTAATTGACCAAAAAACAGCCCTTTTAGGTATATGCCTTGGCGCTCAAATGTTAGGTAAAAAAAGTGAAGAAGGCACTGAAAAAGGGTTGGGTTGGATAGATATGGTGGCAGTTAAGTTTGACACAACTAAGTTTGACACAAAGCTCAAAGTACCTCAGATGAACTGGAATGAGATTAACGTTAAAAAACATAGTCCACTTTTAAATGAGCTAAATAATGTATCAAGATTTTACTTTGTGCACGCTTACCATATGAAAACAAATAAGTCTGAAGATATATTATGTACATCAAATTATGGGTATAATTTTGTTTCAGGGGTGCAGAAAGAAAATATTTTTGGAGTTCAATTTCACCCAGAAAAGAGCCATAAGTTTGGGATGAAACTATTAAAAAATTTTTCAACAATATAAGCATTGAGTAGAGTTAGAGTAATACCTGTATTGACAATTGATAATAATAAATTGGTGAAAACAGTTAAGTTTAAAAAGCCAAACTACATTGGCGATCCCGTAAACGCTGTTAAAATATTCAATGAGAAGGAAGTTGATGAGATTGTTTTATTGGATATCACTGCCACGAAGGAAGGCAGAGAACCCAGCTATTCTAAAATTGAAGAAATCTGCAGTGAAGCTTTTATGCCTTTTGCCTATGGTGGTGGAATAACGAATATGACTCAAATTGATAAGTTGTTTCAGCTTGGGATTGAAAAGGTGATTTTGAATTCGGTTTTAGGTCAAAATGATCAACTTGTAAAAGAAGCAACGAAGAAGTTTGGTTCTCAAAGCATCGTGGGATCAATTGATGTTAAGAAATCAATCTTCGGAAAATATCAGGTGTACACAAAGTCGGGAAGTCAGAAAGCGAAATTAGATCTGACTGATTACCTCAAAAAGGTGCTAGATTACGGTATTGGAGAATTGATTTTGACCTCAATTGACAATGATGGAACTTACCTAGATTATGATCTTAAATTAGTGGAATTGGTATCTAATATTACGGAAATTCCTCTTGTTGCTTGTGGGGGGGCCAATAGCCTAGAAAGTTTTAAGCTTGCAATTGAAAGTGGCGCATCTGCGGTTGCTGCGGGTAGTTTATTTGTATATCGTGGTAGAACGAATGGTATCTTGATTAATTATCCTTCGCAGAAAGAATTAAGAAGTATCAATTTTGCCTAGAGCCTTTCGTGACTTGAAAGAATTAAGTAACATTACTTCAATTTTAGATGGAAGATAATAAGGCCTACATACAATGTTCCAAAACAGTTATGGATACCATAGCTGACCCAAATATAACATTTGATAATGAGGGTGTTTGTAACTATTGGTATGAATATCATAAAAAGGCAGAAGAGAAAATTATCCATGGAAAAGAAGGTGAGCTGAAATGGCAAAGCACAATTGAGAAAATTAAAGCTGATTCTAAGAATAAAAAATACGACTGTATAATTGGTGTAAGTGGAGGAGTAGATAGTACTTATATTGCTTATTTGGTTAAGCAGGCTAATTTGAGACCATTGGTCGTTCATTTTGATAATGGTTGGAATTCTGAAATAGCAGTTGGTAATATCAATAAGATTATTGAATACCTTGATGCTGACCTTTATACATTAGTTATAAATTGGGAAGAGTTTAGAGACTTACAGCGTGCATATATAAAAGCAGGAATAGTTGATATAGAAGTTTTAACGGATCATGCTATTTTTGGAACACTTTATAGATTGGCCAATAAGCATAAAATTAAATATGTTATTAGTGGAACTAATGTTGAGACAGAAGCATTATTGCCTGCGGCATGGATATTTAATAAGGTCGATTCAATTAACATAAAAGATATTCATAACAAGTATGGGGAAGTTCCTCTAAAAACATATCCGTTTTTTTCAATCTTAAAGAAGATGTACTTTTTAAATTTTAAGCAATTAACATTTATTGCTCCGATAAATTGGGCTAGTTATAATAAAGACAATGTAAAGGATCTTATTACAAAAGAAATAGGATGGGTAGATTATGGTGGAAAACACCATGAATCAGTTTTTACAAAATTTTATCAAAATTACATTCTTCCAACAAAATTTAAGATTGATAAAAGAAAAGCACATCTTTCAAATTTAATCTGCTCTAATCAAATAAGTAGAGAAGATGCATTGGAGGAACTAAAAGAGCCTCTTTATGACTCAAGACAATTGGCAGAAGATAAAGAGTATGTTGTAAAAAAGTTAGGATTCACAGAGGAAGAGTTTGATTTAATAATGAAGTGTATTCCTGTAAGCCATTATGATTTTAAAACAGAAGGACTAATAGAGGAACATTATTCATTCCTGAAGCCTCTTAAGGCATTGTATAAATTCGTAAAATAGAATGTTACAGAATAAGAAGATTCTGATTATTTCGCCAGAAGATTTTGGGGTAGTTTTTTTATCAAAGCACCATTACGCAGAGGAATTATCAAAAAAAAATAAAGTTTGGTTTCTAAATGCCAAAGGAAATCGGAGGCAGAAAAAGCTAATTGAAATTAGTAACGAGGATAGCAATTTAAATATAGTAAGCTATTATAATTTATTTTTTGGTTTTGGAAAAATTCCATTCTGGTTAACGAAACTTATAAACAACCTCTTAAGTTCAAGGATTAGAAGAGCGACCGGTGACGTCGATATTGTCTGGACATTTGAACAGTCTAAATTTTTTGATCTTGATCTTTTTGGGGCTAAACATAAGATTTTTCATCCTGTAGATTATATTGACCAGTTTCATTTTGAAAAGAAGTTAATTTCTGATTCTGCAGATATCATTTTTTCTGTGACGAATGAAATTTTAAATACTTTAGTGACATCTACGCCAAAACATTTTATTAATCATGGCGTACAAATTTCTAATTCTTGTCAGCAAGCCAATCTATCTATCGATAGGCAAAAAGTAAACATCGGCTATGTAGGAAATATTAATTCTCCGTATTTAGACATTAAAAACTTATTGAAGGCAGTAGAGTTAAATAACGATGCAATATTTCATTTTATTGGTCCTTACGAGTCGTCCAATTTAGGACAGATAAAAAGTTCAAAAAACTATGAAAGCCTGAAGAAATGTAAAAATATTGTTTTTCATGGAGTTATTTCAAAACCTTTACTGGTTAATACCTTGAAAAAGTTTGATATTTTAATTTCATGTTATAATTATAGTAAAGACCCAATTAGGTTATCAAATAGTCACAAAATACTTGAATATTTATGTACGGGAAAGATTATAGTATCTAATTATTTTCCTGTATATAAAAGTGTAAATCTGGAAATAATATGTTTAGTTGAAGATAATTCAATGTTTGGAGAAAGAGTGCAAGAGGTGTCTGGGAAGCTTGAATTTTACAACGAAATGGAAAAACAAAAGCTTAGATTAGTTTTGGCTAAGGAGAATTCTTATTCAAAGCAAATAAAACGAATAGAGGAATTATTGGATAATCAGTTAAAGTAGAAATTATGCCATTACCAAATTTTGTTTGTGTTGGAGCTCAAAAGGCTGGTTCATCAAGTCTTTATAAGCTATTAAAATCTCACCCCGAGGTTCATGTATCTGAACAAAAAGAAATCCATTATTACAATATAGAAGATAATTACAAAAAGGGGCTTGATTACTATAAGAACTTTTTTGATAAAGGGTATAAGGATCAAAAATTAATAGGGGAATTTACGCCTGATTATTTACAGTATACTTTTGTGCCGGGTAGGATGAAGAAGGATTTAGGGAATGTTAAAATTATAATTATTCTGCGGCATCCTGTAGATAGAGCTTATTCACAGTTTAATTTTCATAAAATGAATAAGCATGAGCAATTAGATTCTGATTTTGAGCTCAACATTACAAATGAGGTAACTGTTTTGGGAATTGAAAGGAGAGACCAATGGTATTACCCTCCCTATTATCGTTCAAAGAGTATGTATTTCGAACAAGTAAAAAGATACGTTGAGACATTCGGGAAAGAAAATGTCCACTTAGTTATTTTTGAGGAGATGCTTAAAAATAGGAAGCAGATAGATCTTATAAAGACATGTCAGTTTCTAGGAATAACTGAAAAGCATGAATTCGATTCTAATCATTCGAATCCAACAATTCTTAATTTTAATTCAGGTTACGTAAGAGCAATGCGGAAAGCAAAAGATGTTCTTCTTGCTATATTTCCTAATAAATTAATCAATCCCATTAAAGAAAGTATCATTAAAAAGACTTATAAAAATCCTCAAAAGTTAAATAAGCAAGTAAAATCGAGAATCTACAAAGATTACTTCTTAGATGACGTAAAGAAGCTAGAAGCTCTGTGTGGAGTGGATTTATCAATATGGCATAATAAATCATAAGAGATTGTAGATAATTAATTTGTCGAAAAGATAGAAAAAGTTGAAAGACTTAGTTTATTTTGAAGCGTGGGAGAAATATAAAAAACAAATGATAACAGTTAAAGATAAAATAAACATTTGGTTGCGCCTCTTGACGGTTGCTCCAGGAAAGGCTCTAATGATTCAATACCGCAGATTGACGAGAGGGACCTGGCTTAAAAAAGGACGTATTGAAGGTGAGACTGCTGGAGTGAAATTTAACTTCGACTTTTCAATATCTGAGATGATTAAGTACATGTATACTGGGAGTTATGAGGTGGATACTTATTTGGCATTAAAGAAATATCTAAAAAAGGGGGATACCTTTATAGATGTAGGTGCGAATATTGGATATATCAGTACCTTAGGATTAGGAATTGTTAAAGAACAAGGAGAAGTGCATGCTTTTGAGCCGATTAAAAGGTACTTCAGGTTAATGCAAATAATAGCTGACCAAAACAAAGGACATCAATTCCACATCAACAATGCTGCTATTAGCATAGAAGAGGGGACTGCTGAAATCGCGGTAAATAGTTCTGATAATATTGGGAATAACTCAATGGTCATGGATTCGATTGAAAATATGAAAGTAGAAACAATTCAGACGATTAACTTAACGAATTATTTAAATTTAAAAAAGTTATCTCCTTCATTAATCAAGATAGACACAGAGGGTTATGAATTGCAAGTATTGGATAGTTTGGTTGAATTTTTAATCAAAAGCGAAAAGAGACCAGTTATTTTGTGCGAGGTTACTCCAAATTTATATAAGATGCAAGGGAAGTCAGTTCAAGATTTACAAAAATTCTTAGATCAAGTTGGTTACGAGGCATATGACATTCAAAACTTTAGTAAAAAAATAACGGTAAGTGATGTTAATGAGCGAGTTGATCTAATCTTTAGGGCAACTGCATGAGTGAAGTTAAAGTCTCAGTTGTTATTCCAACCATTAACAGATATTCTGACCTGGGAAATACTATAAATTATCTGTTAATTCAAGATTTTGAAGGATTTGAATTGATCGTTATTGACCAAAGTTCAATCATTGACTCCGATCTTTATCAGAGGTATGAGAACAAGCCAAATATATCTTTTATACGATCTCAGTTAAAATCAGCTTCAGCTTCAAGAAATATAGGAATTAAAGAAGCAAAAGGAAGTATTCTTCTTTTTTTGGATGACGATGTCATTATAAAAGATGTCAATTTTATCAAAAAGCACTTTAGACATTACGTAGACTCTGACATTCCCGGCGTTTTTGGATGTCCTTTGGAATTGAAAGGCAATCAAAAGCAAACCTATCAACGACATTGGATGAGCTACCTTTCGGCAGAAGCAGGTTGGTTGTATTTTCCAAGCAATTTCGGATGTAACGCGTATATTTCAGTTGGCAGATCAAATAACTTATCCGTAAGGAAAGATTATGCTATCGCCGTTCGTGGAATGGACGAAAATTATTTGAAGGGAGCTCACCGAGAGGAAGGAGATTTTTGCTTAAGAATATTTCGGAAATATGGCCCTTTCCTTTTTGATCCGCAAGCGAGCTTAGTCCATATCGGAAATTCTTCAGGAGGAATTAGGTCATGGAATGAAGGTAATTACGTAAAAGAACAGCACAACATGGAAGGTGCAATCTATTTCGATTTAAGAATGGCGCCGATTAAGTATTGTTTGTTGTATTATCATGCTACCATACGTTATCTGATTTTTAACAAGACTATTTTGATGCGACCTCAATTGTGGTTATTGGCCTTAGGAAGGATTATTAGATCCTTTGTGAACGCTGTTAGAATGTTAACTTTTGGCGCTAAGTATATGAACTAAGATAAAACGCTAAGGGAGGCTCTAACAATCGTAGCAAAAGTTCCTTCTCAAGGAAAAAAACAGGTTAACTGAGATTTATTTTTTTGTATGATCACTATATTATTTTTTACGGTTTATTTTACATCTCCTCTTGGGATTGCCTTTTTTTACGATTCTATTAGGATTGGCTTGCCTATATCATTTTTGAACAGTCGTTTCTGAAGAATTCTCTTTTTAATTTAGGTAGGGTGAATGTCTAACGTCAGCAAAAAGTGAACTATTAAGGGTTTAGATTTAAGAGAGATATTCCTTAAATTAATAATCTTTAGTAATTAAACGTTTAGTGATTGGCTATCATATCACGATAATGCTTTACTTTAGCTTCCTTAATCTTTTTAAGGAATTAACACTAGGTGATCATGAATGCCCTTTTACTTTCCGAGCATTATCTTCCTAAGATTGGGGGCACCGTTTCATACGTAGAAAACACAGCTGTAACACTATCAAAAAAAATAAATGAGGTGTATTTACTGGCTCCAGCAGTTGGTGAGCTCGGTAAAATTGTAGAAGAGAAGCATGTCTCATCTCCATTGGTCCTTTTAAAATTAGGAGTTAAGTCAGTTGGAGAGTTAAATTTTGATGCTGAGGAACGAAACATCTATTGTACTTATATAAAGAATAGTGTTTTCACTTTATCTCAGAACTATAATATAAATGTTATACATATTTTATTTGGTTTATTTATAGCCGAGATTCTGGATACTAAAAAATTAAAAGAGAAAGGGATAAGAACAATTAATACCATTCATAACATTCCACCTCAGGAGTGTTCTAACTCTTGGAGGGGAGACTCTACTTTGCTGTATCTTAAAGATACAGCTCGTAAAGAAATCGTAGGTTTTATGAATCGCAGACGAATTCAAAAAAATAAGTTTGACGTTTATATTGTTCCTAGTCTAGAAGTTAGAGAGAATCTTACGAGTTATGCAGAAAACTCTTTAATAAAAGTAATCGGTCATGGGGGGGCTGAGGTTTCTGTGTTACCAAAAGAGGGCTCTTCTGGCCCGATTCGTTTATTAACCGTAGGAGGTTTTGTCCCGCATAAAAACCAACATTTAATAGCAGAAATTGCTCATTACTTATTGAATAATGGAGTAGAATTTAAATGGGATGTTGTAGGTCCAATAAGAAATAAACGATATTACAAATACTTTCTAAATGCGCTCAATAAAAGGAAATTGGATAAGGTGGTTACAGTAAGTCATAATATTCCTGAAGAAAAATTATATGAATTATATCAATCTGCAGATTTGTACTTACAATTGTCATCTGAGGAGGGGTTTTGCATGACTGTTTTAGATGCAGTTTCTTTTCGACTACCTGTTATAGCAACTCCGGTGGGGGCAATACCTGAAATGATGAATATGGTAGATGGTATATTAATTGACTTAAAAGATGCAAATCAGAATAAATTGATTCATCATTATATAAAAATAGTCGATGAACTAAAGGTCGACGAGAAGAAGTATAACTTATTCATAAATACGTATACTTGGGAAAAGGCTGTAGATCGCTTAATTGAGACATATCATGGGTAATATACTAGGGCACGGGCCCATAGATTATATTGTTGTTTATAGTTTGATGGCTTACGCAGTATATGCAGGGTTTACTAAACCTCATCGGATACTTTTTATTCTACCGGCTTGCCTAAGCTTTTTCTTTTTTATTGAAGTGGGTCCACGGTTAACGCCCGATAAATTAGTGCCTGTGGTTTTTGTGATTGCTACGGTCGCTAGTAAAGGAATAGGATACTATAAAAACTCTGTTAAAAATCAATTTTGGATTATAACAGTGTTGGTCATGGTTATTTTTTCAACTGTAATAGGATCATTTTACTCGAATTATTATTCAAGCTACCTTACGAGCCCAATTGTTGAAACTCGCTTAATTATTCAAGTAATTAGTTATTTGAATTACATGTTAATTTTTATCATAGTTCGGAAGGAATGCACACTACAATTAGGTGTAAAGCGGTTATTAAAAAGCTTCTTAATTACGACTAGTATCTTGTGTTTATATGGAGTTTATCAGTTTTATGCCAATGAATTTGGATGGCCTTATCGCGGGATAGTTTATAATGATAAAACCTCTGGTTTTGGAGGGTTTAATAATAATGAAGAATTGATTTTCCGAGTAAATTCTTTAGCTAATGAACCCAAGCGACTCACTTATTTTATTGTGATTGGGATTTTAATCATTTTAAAGTATTACAAAAGCATAAAGAATCGTATCGGATTTTTCCCCTTAGTTATTGCTCTGATTTTTCACTTTGTGGTACTATGGCTAACATATTCTACTTCTATTTATTTTGTATTGGCAGTTTTTATCTCGCTTCTATTGCTTTATTCAATATTTCGGAACTACAACGGTCAAATTATTCGATATATTTTCTTTTTTGGTTTTTTAGGAATCGTCGCTTTTGCAAGAGAGAGCGAATACCTAAACCAGGTATATGATATTCGGGTGGAAGGGCAACTGGAGAGCAATATAATAAGGTCAGAAGTATATGGTCAAGAATTTATGGTCAATAACCTTGGGATGTTTGTAATAGGTCTAGGTCCAGGGGTATATAACTTAGCTTTGGCAAAGGAATATCCAGGAAAGGCAGGAATTGTAAATAATGGCACATTTTTAGTCCCATTTAACTCTGACTTATTGATATTTATATATGACTTCGGTATTATAGGGTTCTTTATTCTTTTTATTCCATTTATTAATATTGCCATGGATCGAAAGATTGCCGCAAATAAATTTTCGATTTACATTATCTTTATGTACAGCGTTTCTTTAGTCCTAAGTGGTACAGCTACTTTATTTTTTCTTTTGGGTGCCTTTGAAGCTGAGAAAAATCGAATGCTATGAAGGTAGTCTTGTTTTTAAGAAAACCATATCCTGGGCAACATAGCATAGAGCGAGTTTATTCTTCTTTATTGCCATTTTTAGCAAATGAGGTAAATTTTCAAGTGTGTATAATGCCCTTTGAAAGTAAAGGAATAGTTAGAAGAGTGTTAAATACGATGTATGCAGGACTTAAAAGGGGAGATGTGAATCATATAAGTGGGGATATAAATTATATCGCTGTTTTTCTTCCTAAAAAGGGATCTATTTTAACAGTTCATGATATATACCCTGTTTATACTTACAAGGGATTAAGGAAAAAAATATTTGAATACTTATGGTTTAAACTTCCAATATCGCGGGTTCAGCAGATTATTTTCATCTCTGAATTTACATGTAATGAAGTTGTAGCCAGGTATAATGTCCCGGGAAGCAAATATATCACTATTGCCAACCCAGTTTCTCCTGAATTTTTTTACCAGCAGAAGATTGAACAAAAAAATAGCCCCCCTATTCTTTTGCAAATAGGGGTGAAAAAAAACAAGAATCTTTTACGTGTGGTAGAAGCTCTAGCCGGTTTCAATTGTAGGTTGATTATAGTAGGAAAACCAACTCCTATTCAGAAAGCGAAGATGAAGCGAAGGGGTATTATATATGATTATTTTGAATCAGTGTCCAATAAAGAATTAAATGATCTTTATGCATTATCAGATCTGGTCTTATTTGTTTCTACTTATGAAGGATTTGGTCTGCCTATCATAGAAGCACAAGCAACGGGGCGTCCTGTGCTTACTAGTAACGTTGCGTCAATGCCTGAGATTGCTGGGAGGGGAGCATTGCTTGTGAATCCATATTCAGTAGAACAAATAAGGAAAGGAGTAAAAAAAATATTAAAGGATGAAAAGTTTAGTGCAGAGCTTGTCGCGCTTGGGCAAGAAAATATAAAACGATTTAATCCAAGAGATATAGGAGAGAAGTACTTGAGAATGTATAAAAAGGTGGCTTCAAGTTAATATGAAAAGAGCAGTAATTATATTCATAGATTGGTTTTACCCTGCTTATAAAGCTGGCGGACCCATTAAATCTGTTTTTAATATTATAGGGGCCATTTCGAATGAATTCGATTTTACAGTCGTGACTTCAAATAGAGATGCAGATGGATCCGTTTTAGATGTTAAGGTGAACTGTCAAATCAACAGAGATAAATATTCAATTTACTATTTGAATGAGAGTGCTGATAGGAAGAAGATATACAAAGGCATTATAAAAAATAAACAGCCAGAAATTGTTTACTACAATAGTATGTTCTCTCTCGGATATACTATAAAACCTCTGATGTACTTTCAGGCGAAAACAAAAGTCAAAAACATCATTGCTCCACGAGGGATGTTAGGGGCAGGTGCGTTGGCTATAAAACCAATGAAGAAGAAAATATTTTTAGGTTTTGCAAAGTTTTTGTTATTAAAAAATATTATTTGGCATACTTCCACTGATCAAGAAGCAAAAGAAGTAAAAAATGTATTTGGAGATGGAGCTAAAATTTTTGTCGCACAAAATATATCCTCTGAACCTGGAAAAAGAGAATTACAGGAAGGATTTAAGAAAGAGAATGAGCTCAAATTGGTTTTTATATCTAGAGTCTCGGAGAAAAAAAACTTGATTTATTTCTTACGATTACTCTCTTCTTTAAAAGAGCTAACAGAGTTGCAATTTGATATTTTCGGACCAATAGAAGAGGATGATTACTGGTGCAAATGTCTGAACTATATAGATAAAGATAGTCGGGTCGCATACAAGGGAATTTTATCTCCTGATAAGGTCAATGAAACACTTAAAAAGTATCAATTCTATGTTCTTCCAAGCTTTAATGAAAACTATGGACACTCAATTGTAGAAGCAATTAATATTGGAGTTCCGGTTATTATAAGTGATCAAACTCCTTGGGTTGGATTAGAGGAAGAACAAGTTGGGTTTGATTTAGCTTTACACGATATTTCTTCTTGGAAGGTCAAAATGGAATATGCTTATTCCATGGGAGATAATCAATATAAAAAATGGTCACAATCATGTTTCAAATATTCTAACAAAACCTTCGTCAATAAAGACATAATTAATAGTAATATAGATTTATTTCTTTCAAATTGAAATGATAATTTAGCGGACTATTCAGTAAATAAGAAAAAATGTACATTCTAGGAATAAATGCTTATCACGGAGACTCATCAGCTTGTATTTTAAAGGATGGTATAGTTTTAGCGGCAACTGAAGAAGAGCGATTTAGAAGAATAAAACATTGGGCGGGTTTCCCTTCAGAGGCGATTAAGTTTTGTATAATAGAAGCAGGGATTTCTATTGGGGAATTAGATCATGTTACCATTTCCAGAAATCCGTCTGCAAATATTCATAAGAAAATTATTCATTCGGTAAAAAATTTAGTTTCAATCAAGGCATTAAAGGATAGACTCTCGAATACAAAAAAAGTCGGTAATGTGAAATCGGAACTTTGTGAGGTTTTTGGAATTAATGAATCTGAACTTAAAGCTGAAATTCATAATATTGAACATCATAGAAGTCATCTTGCCAGTGCATTTTTTGCCTCTCCATTTGATGAATCTGCAATTCTTTCTATTGATGGTTTTGGAGATTTCACTTCTACCATGATCGCAAAAGGGAAAGGGAATCAAATTGAAGTGATTGATTCGTTAATTTATCCTCATTCAGCGGGTATTTTTTATACTTCATTAACTCAATATTTAGGGTTTTCTCAATATGGGGATGAGTATAAGGTGATGGGATTAGCGCCATATGGTGAGCCGAAGTTTGTAGAAGAATTACGAAAGGTAATTCGATTTAATGGCAATGGACTATTTGAGTTAGATACAAAATATTTTAAGCACGCTAAAGAAGGTGTGAGTATGAGCTGGGAAGGTGGCGACCCAAGTATGGAGTCTATATTTTCAAGTGAATTAGAAGTGCTTTTAGGTCCAGCAAGGAAAGGGGGAGATGAATTGACCCAAAAACACAAAGATATAGCAACTTCAGTTCAAAGAGTGACAGAAGAGCTGATCTTTCATATCTTAAATCATTTGCAGAAAAGAACCGGCTTAAAGAGTGTCTGCATTGCCGGAGGAGTAGCTCAAAATTCAGTTGCGAATGGGAAAATTTTAGAGAATACGAAGTTTGAAGAAGTTTATATTCCTTCTGCAGGTCATGATGCTGGAACTGCAATGGGGTCTGCTTTATGGTTATTTAATCACATTCAGAAGAACAATAGACTTCCAGTAGTTTATGATGCATATACGGGTTACAAGACTAATGATTCAGAAATAGAGGCGTGTTTAAAAGATAGAGATGTTGAATTTACGAAGTACTCTGATAAGGAGCTAATAGATGCTGTTGCTACCGAATTAATCAATGGAGCTGTTGTTGGATGGTTTCAAGGAAGAGCGGAATTTGGTCCTCGAGCGTTAGGACATAGGTCTATTTTAGTTGACCCAAGAAGGGCGGATGCGAAAGAACTTCTTAATTCTAAAATAAAAAGGAGAGAGAGCTTTAGACCGTTTGCCCCCTCGATTTTAGAGGAATATGTTTCAGAATATTTTGAAAAAACAGATAAGGTTCCATTCATGGAAAAAGTTTATCCTATTAAGAAAGAAAAATATTTGGAAATTCCCGCTGTAACTCATGTTGACGGGACCGGAAGGTTACAAACAGTTTCGAAAGGAGATAGGTACCACGATTTAATTTCAAAGTTTCATGAGTTATCAGGAACTCCTATTTTGTTAAATACTTCATTTAACGAAAACGAACCTATCGTAAATACGCCAGCGGAAGCACTAGATTGCTATTTAAGAACTCAAATGGATGTTTTGGTAGTGGAGAATTATGTAATTAAAAGAAACTAGATAATTGAAAGTTTCCATCATTACCGTATGTTACAATTCCGCCGCAACCATAGAGGGGACTATTCAGTCAGTCTTGGGACAAAGTTATCCGGACATTGATTATATTATCATAGATGGTGAATCTACTGACGACACCTTGAAAATTATAGGAAAATACAAGCAGGACATTTCAACCATTCTTTCTGAAAAAGACAAAGGCATGTATGATGCAATTAACAAAGGAATCCGACTTTGTAAAGGTGATATAATAGCCATTTTAAACGCAGATGATTTGTACATGGATGATAATGTGATTGGAGAGGTGGTAGCAAAAATGCAAGAGGAAAAGGCATATAGTTTGTATTCTGATTTGTATTACGTTTCTTCTAAGGATACAAATAAAATAATTCGTAACTGGGTGTCTGGTAAGTACAATCGGCAAAAGTTTTTATACGGATGGATGCCGCCGCATCCTGCCTTTTTTGTCAAAAAATCCGCATATGAAAAGTATGGGAACTTTAACTTAAATTTCAAGTCAGCAGCTGACTATGAATTAATGCTTCGATTCTTGTATAAGAATAATCTATCAACATGCTATATTCCACGCCCTTTGGTGCGCATGCGAGTAGGGGGAATGAGCAACGTGTCATTAGCCAATAGAATTAAAGCGAACAAGGAAGACCGAAAGGCTTGGCGCATGAACGGGTTGCGGCCTAGGCCATATACCATGTTGTTTAAGCCCTTGAGGAAGGTGATTCAATATGTGAAGAAGTAGGATCGTTTTTTTGTTCTTTCTTTTGTGTGGTATCTTTTTAAGGTCAGGAATTTAAAATAATTGATAGGGTTAAATTTTCTCCATTTTTTACCGTAAAAAAGAAGTAAAAAGCTCGTCCTCTGAAGTGAAACTCATGAAATAATCAATTAAACTAAGTTCAGCCGAGTGATCTCTAATCAAAGATATAGAGCTCCTCGGTTTCTCTAAGTTTCTTTTTCGTATTTCACAAGCTACCTGTCAAGGGACATCATCTAAAAGGCATTTGATTTACTAAAAGCTTTATTATTATTGTACCTTGAGTATATCTTCCAAAAAATTTCGGAGAACTTTGAAATATAGAAATGGCTGTTTAAAATTCAGCTTTCGCTGAATAAGGTGCTGTTTCTTTTAAAGTTTTAGTAGTAATTTTTTTAGAGTCCCTAAACCCGCACAAAAGCCCTATTTGCTATATACAGTGTTGGCAGACGTATTTTCTCAGTAATCAAAGAAGTCTTCACCTTCTGGGTAATATGAATGATATGTCTTACCATTAACATTAAGTGAAAACATATCACCATTAATAATTGCTATCATTTTATTTTGACTGGTAAATTCATATATAGACTCTGATTCTGGAACCTTGGACATTTCATTGTTTTCATATCTGTATTTGGGTTTAGTTTTTGAATTCAATTCTGCATCTAAAACTTTCTTTATTACTTTATCATTTTTATATATTCAAATACGTTTATCAGCGTAATGAAATACTATCCTAAGATTAAATTCAATTGGTTTCTTGAAGCGAACACCATATTAATCGTTGTATCCATAGCCTTTAACTTTTAGATTATTTCTATTAAAGTCACTTTTGTTCAACTCGTATTTCAACTCATGAAAGTTGTTGTTTAACTTTTTTTGGTTGTCTTTCAGTTGATCTAAGCTGTCCGCTTTTTTTAATGCCAATGGCACTTGCAAGCCTTCTACTTTCGTTTTTAACTTGCTCAAGTCTTCTTGGCTTTCTTTCTTTCTTTCTTTCTTTCTGCCAATCTAAAATGTCGTCTCCAACTTCATCTAACCAATGAGACATTTCTTGCTTCTTATCTTCAAAGTCAATTTCAGCTTCTTTTTTACTCAATTGCAGTTGTAAATTGAATAATTCTGCTTGAGCTTTCTAGTTGTTTAATGTTTCTTTTACGTCCATGTTATTTGCGTTTAAATTACTATTCTCTAATTTACGCTTATTTATAGGATGCACCAAGCAGTTTGGTCATTAAATTCTCGCCTGATAGGTATACAATTCGTGGTATCTACCTTCTTTGGCTATCAACTCATCGTGGTTTCCTTGTTCGGCAATGTTGCCCTCTTCAATTACCAAAATTTGGGTGGCTTGCTTAATGGTACTTAAACGGTGAGCAATAACAAAGGTGGTTCTGCCTTTCATTAATTCTGCTAAACTTTTTTGAATAAGCGCTTCGCTTTCATTATCTAAGTTAGAGGTAGCTTCATCTAATATGATAATTCGAGGGTCAGCTAAAATGGCTCTCGAAATGGCAATTCGTTGGCGTTGGCCGCCTGATAGTTTTACTCCTCGTTCTCCAATCATGGTATCCAAACCATCGTCAAAACGGTCCGTAAATTCATACACATAAGCTGCCTGCACCGCATGGTTCAATTGCTCCTCGGTGGCATCTGGTCGTGGAAATAATATGTTCTCCTTAATCGTTCCTTCAAACAAAAACTCATCTTGCAAAACCACTCCTAGATTTCTTCTGTAACTGCTCAATTGCACCTTAGAAAGATCTTTGCCATCTACCGTAATTTTTCCTGAAAGTGGATTTAAGAAGGTTGCTGTTAAACCGGCAATGGTAGACTTACCGGAACCTGAACTTCCTACTAATGCGGTAACGCTGCCCGAAGGAGCTTTAAAACTAATACTGTGCAACACCTCTTTATCTTCTTCGTAAGCAAAAGCCACGTTGTCAAATTCTATGTCTCCCTTTATGCTTTCTAATTCAATGGTGCGGTCTTCCAAATCCGCTTCGGCGGTCATGTTCATCAATTCTTCCGTTCGGTCCAATCCTGCTAAAGCCTCCGTTAATTGACTGCCGATGTTGCTCATTTGCACAATAGGTGCAATCATGAAACCTAATAACAAGGTAAACGAAATAAAATCTCCAGTGGTTAAAGATCCATTTATGATTTTGTAACCGCCAATACCCATAATCCCTGCAGAAGCAATTCCCAGTAGGAAAGCTGAAGAAGAGGTCATTAATGCCGTGGCTGTTAAACTCTTTTTAACGTTTTGAAACAAACGATCTACGCCTTCTTCAAAACTTTTGTTTTCTTGCTCTTCTGAGTTAAACGCTTTAATTACTCGCACACCTGCCAACGTTTCCGTCAATCTTCCCGTTACTTCAGCATTAATAACTCCTCTCTTTCTGAAAATAGGCCGAATGTATTTGAACGCTTTTAAGGCAACGATTCCAAAAACAGCCACCGGCACTAAAACAAAAAGGGTCATTTGCCAAGAAATACGAAGCAGCAAAACCAACGAAATTATTGCTGTGATGGTTCCGCCTACCATTTGTACCAATCCAGTACCAATCAAATTTCGCACACCTTCAACATCGGTCATAATCCTAGAAACCAATGCACCCGATTTAGTATTGTCGAAAAAACTGATGGGTAATGACAATACCTTTTTCTGAACCTTCGCTCGAAGTTCAGAGATTAGGAATTGTGCTTGAACGCTTAAAATTCTGGTTAATAAAAAGGAGGTGACAGCTGAAATCAAGATTGCGGCACCCACAAAAATTAAAAGGTATTTTAAGCCTTCAAAATCTTTATTGGGAATAACAACATCGAGTAACTCTTTACTTTTCCAAGGAAGAACAAGACTAGCTAAACGGCTTATGACAATTAATACTAGACCGGTAAAAACCAAGTTCCTTTTGGGCCAAATGATGGTTTTAAAAGCCATGCCCATGGTTACTTTAGATCTTGTTGTTTCTTGTGATTCTGTGCTATGTTTCATGAGGTAAAAGTACCCTAACACTTTGAGAAAGCGGAAACGGTTTTTAAAATATATGTCAAAACATTTAATTGGGTTTGATGGTTATTCAAGAAAATGAACAGAAACTATTTTCAGATGAAATCAATCAAATCAATATTGCTCGTTTTGAGCATCTTTACTTTTCAATTTATAGCAGCGCAAACTGCTAAGATTGAAGGCTACATTAAAGATGTAAAAGGGCTGCCATTAATTGGAGCGACTGTTTTCATGGAAGGAACAACTAAAGATGCTTCTGCAAACTTGGATGGGTTTTATTCCATAGAAAATGTAGAGGTGGGCTCTTACAACTTGGTGGCAAGTTACATCGGTTTTAAAAGTCAGACTAAATTTAACATCATTGTGAAGTCTGCAGGTAACCAACCGTACAATTTTGAGTTAGAAGAGCAAACCATGGACGTTGGAGAAGTGGTTATCACTACCGAACAAAGTAAAGTAAGCAGACCAAAAGAAACACCTTTGTCTACCCAAAAGCTTACTGCAGTAGAATTGGAAACCTATCCGGGAGGAAACAATGACGTGGTTCGAGTGGCGCAATCATTGCCAGGTGTTTCACCATCTGTTGGAGGGTATAGAAATGACTTAATTATTCGTGGTGGAGCACCTAATGAATCCGTTTACTATTTAGATGGAGTGGAAATCTCCAACATCAATCACTTTTCTACCCAAGGAGCGGGTGGTGGACCGGTGGGTTTATTGAACGTTTCATTTATTGATAACGTAACACTATCTTCCTCAGCATTTGGAGCGCAATACGACAATCCGCTTTCTGGAGTGTTGCAATTTGAACAACGAGTAGGAAATACTAGAGACTTTAGTACCAACTTTAGGGTGAGTGCCAGTGAAACTGCGGTTACCTTGAATGGACCCCTTTTTAAAGGGAAAAAGGAAGAAAGTAAAACGAGTTTTATTGTTTCAGGTAGAAGAAGCTATTTACAATATTTATTTGCATTGATTGGTCTTCCAATTCGACCTGACTATTATGATTATCAGTACAAAATCACGCATAAAATTAATGCTTACAATACGCTCAACTTAATTGGTGTTGGCTCAATTGACGAGTTTACCATTGCTGCGGATGATGAGTTAGAAGCTGATGGGCAAGCGACCTTAGAGCAGGTTCCGTTCATTGAGCAAAACTCGAATGTAATTGGGTTAAGTTGGAAAAAGCTATTTAGAAACGAAAAGGCATTTATGACCACCACCTTGAGCAATAATTTTTTGGTCAATAATTTTTCAAGATACAAGGATAATATCAATCGAAAAGATCGATTTTTCAATAATGATTCTAGAGAAATGGAAACAAAGTTGAGGTACGCGTATAACTATTTTAACAATGGTTGGAAATGGGTTTCTGGGTTTAATGTGCAGCGCAGCGATTACCGAAACAACACCATTAGCAATAATACGAATAATCCGGCAGGAAAATTTAGCTACAATACAGAGATCGATTTCTTGAAATATGGATTGTTTACAAACGTCACAAAATCCTTTTTTGAAAGTAGACTAGATGTTTCTTTTGGGATTAGAGCAGATGCAGACTCTTTTACTGAGGACAATAACATGGTGCAAACTATTTCACCAAGACTCGGACTTTCGTATAGCTTAACTGAAAAGTGGAAAATAAACGGAACAGTGGGAAGGTATTATAAAATAGCACCATACACCATTTTGGGTTTTAGAGATCGCAATAACGAACTAATAAACAGAGATGCAGATTACACGAGAAGTGATCACATTGTTTTAGGAATTGAGCGAATTTTAGCCCCTGCATCAAATATTACATTAGAAGGTTTTTACAAAATTTATAGCGACTACCCTGTATCGGTTGCAGATAGTGTTTCTTTAGCTAATAAAGGAGCAGGTTTCGAGGTTTTTGGGAATGAGGAAGTGTTAACAGTAGGCGAAGGAAGGAGTTATGGTTTTGAGCTACTATTTCAACAAAAGCTGACAAATAATTTTTATGGTATTTTTTCTTACACGTACTTCTTCAGTGAGTTTACTGGTTTTGATACCGACGAATATTTACCTTCTGTTTGGGACAGCAGGCACTTGGTGTCGTTCACAGGTGGCTACAAGTTGAAAAGACAATGGGAGCTAAGCGCTCGATGGAGGTTTGCAGGTCAAACACCATTTGTGCCAGCAAACGAAACGGCAACGTTAACTCGATACCCGGAAATTGTGTTGGATTACAGTCGGCTTGGAGATGAGAAGTTAGAAATATTTAGCCAATTGGATATTCGGGCAGATAAGAAATGGAACTTCAAAAAGCTATCCTTAAATGTCTTCTTTGAAATTCAAAATGCATTGGCAACCGAAGCGCCTCAACCTCCGAGCTTTGCTTTAGGCAGAGGGGATGATGGAATGGTAACCAATCCAAGAAGTTTGCAAGTGCTATCTACCGAAAATGGTTCCATTATTCCAAGCATTGGAATTGTGGTAGACTTTTAATCGATTTTATATACAGCGTGCAGCAAAATGAGATGATGTTTTAGTGTTCATTTTTCAGTTTAAGTCAATATTCTAACTTAAATTTGAGGAACACATGTAGTAGAAGAACCATGAGCGAAGAAAAGTCAAAACTCCCACAATTTAAGGCTCAAATTGAAAAAGCTACTCGATTTCAGTTGCGAAAGCCAACGCCTAACAAAACCAATTGGGATACGTTTTACAAACTGTCTTCCAATGAAAACATGATGGGAGCTTCGCCAAAAGCTGTTGCTGGAATGAAAGCGGCACTGGATGGAGTATATGAATATGATTTTTACGACGATTATCAATTTCAAGATGTGTTGGCAGATTTTTACAACCAAGAAATCAAGTCTGGTCAATTTATTACCGCCAACAGTGGAGTAGAGGTGCTCGAGATCATTTGTAGGGGTTTAGTTTCTGTTGGTTCGGAGTGCATTATTTCAAGTCCAACTTTTTCGCCCTATTCCAACATTATCGAATTAGAAGGTGGAGTAGTGGTTGATATCCCATTAAAATTACAGGATTACTCTTACGATGTAGACGGTGTTTTAGCCGCCGTGACAGACAAAACAGCTTTGGTGTTTGTCACGAACCCAAACAACCCGACAGGAACTTACGCTACCAAAGCAGAGTTCGATAGATTGTTAGACAGCTTACCAAAAGAGGTTATTGTTGTGTACGATGAGGTTTATTTTCATTTCGTAGATGCGGATGATTTCCCATACGCTAAGGATTACGTGAAGGCTGGTAGAAATATCATTTCCTTACACACCTTTTCTAAGATATATGGTTTAGCCGGAATGCGAGTTGGGTATGGATTTACCACTCCAGAAATTGGGGAGTACCTTAATAAAATTTTCAGACCGTTTAGAATTGGCACTTTAGCAACTATTGCCGCATATGAGGCGTTAAAAGATACCGAGCACGTGGAAGCTTCACAAAAAATGGTGTGGGAAGGTAAAAAATGGTTGTACGACAAATTTGATAAGAACAATATTCAGTATTGGCCAAGCCAGGGAAATTTTTTGATGTTTAAGATTGGAATGAACTCGTTGGAATTAACTGCTGCTATGCTAGATGAGGGCGTTATGCTTCGTCCGGGAGATAATTTTGGTGCACCTGGCTGCATTCGATTAACAATTGGCACCAAAGAGGCGAACGAGCGATTTTGGGAGGTATTACAGCAGATTATCAAGTAAATACCGCATCCCTATCTTATAACATTAAATTAACTGGAGTAATAATTATATTTAATTTTCCTATTGAGGTTAAAGTTCCTTGAAGAAAATTAAAATCAAGTCCAATTGAAATCCTAGAAAAACCGAAAAGTTCCGCTTGTTTAAGGAAATCATTCGGCTGCACTATGATTTCAAGAGAGTTGGTGAGATTTTATTCGAAGGACGAGTTTTTCTTTGTTTCGTTTCTTTTTACGGGGAAAAGAAATGAAAAATAGAATTAGAAGGAAAAGGAAAGTTCAACTACGTAAATGCCGCATCCCCATCACCATCTTGCATAAACAGGTTTACATGCGTAATACTCTTGCTCAATTGTTTATCAACTACTAAATACCGATTGACTTCCTTTTTATGAAAAGCCATAGTCTTAGTCTCTTTCAAGGCAGAAACTAGTTTTGGATGAAAGCTGGTGAACTCTTTTGCTCCCCATTTTTGTAGCAGATGATTAATGACTAATACACTGTCTTTACTAGGAATCGTGCTAAAGAAATAAGGCAGTTTTACTACTCCGTTTCGAACGGTAAAAAAGAAAAAAGCGGTAATTTTTCCATGTTCATCTTTTAGCTGAAAGGCTAAATTTTTGAATTCTTTGGCAGAAGAACTGAAATAATATCTATTGTCTAAGTCTGTTTTTTTATCTTTTTCTACGACCCAAGGAGAGGCTAAAATCCACTTCAACTCTCTTCCTTGTCTTTGGAAATACGTCTTATTGGTTTGTTCCGTAATAAATTGATTCAACGAGTCATTTATTCCAGTTACCGTCTCCAATTTTAAATCATCAATAGGAAATGCTTTGCCTGATTGGTACAAATTTAACATGCTATTTCCGGCAGCATCTAGGCCTTTTAAAACGATTTCGCTTTTTCTAAATAGGCTAGATTTTGGCGCTAGAATTCGTTGAAAATCAGATTTAATGTATAAACGTATTCCATTTTTTGCTAAGGGTTTATGTGCAAAAAAACCGGTTGCATCATACATGCGTTTAGTGCCTTGAACGTAATCGTAGGAGAGTAAATTTCCGTTGTATTTAAAATGGGCTTCAGTAAACAGATTGCCGATAATTCCTTTGCCTCGATGTTTTTTTTTCACCCAAGCACAAGTCACCCAACCTACTTTAACAATCGGTTGATGTTCCGGGAAAAACAAATCTGGTAAAACTCCCATATAACCAATTAACTCTTCCCCTTCTTTAGCTAAGAATAGTAAGATGTCGTTCACATTAGCTCTTGGGTTGTTGGCATGCGAAAGTGCTCGATGAAAGCTAATGGGAAGGTTAGCTTCTTTCTCAAAAGAATTAGAATTTACATATTCCAATAATGCTGCTTTATTCAACGAAATAATTTCCATTACCCTCTAGTTATCTTGTTTTTACCAATTGGCTGTTTCATTAAATAGTATAGCATTTCAGTATTTAAAATTTCCTTTCCACTCAGTCCTTTTTCTTCAAAAGCAATGCGTTGAAAATGATTTGGAATACTGTGTTCTTTCATTCCTGCACAGCCAAAAGTAGCCGCAGTCTGTTTTGTTTGATTCAATGCTGTAAAAAACTCTTTTGAAACCCCAAAATCTGTAAATGGGAAGGAGAAGCTCAATAATTTAACGCCTATTTCGTATTTTATAAAGTTTAAGCTTTCCTCCGTTTGCCACAACTGCTCTTCTAAGGGAAGGTATTGGTATTCGGGGTGATTTGCACTATGCGCTCCAAAATCAAAGCCTTGTTGTTTTAAATCTACTATATCAGACTTATTTAAATACGGTTGCTCATTTTTTAGAAAGTCAGTGAAACTGTAACCAATATAGTTTGCAAACTGATTTAACTGCTCTTGCCCGTTGTGTTTTATTGCCAATAAGATGGTTACAGCATCTTCGGTTTGGAAAAAATCTTTTGCGGCATTTCTGATAGAATTACTTTTATTCACTTCTTCAATTAGTAAGCTTGCTTTGTACCTAAAAAAAAGTGCTTTGTTGTCTACAAACTCTGAGTTTAAAAAACAAACAGCTGGAATTCCTTTTGCTTTAAGAATTGGTGCAATTACGTCCTTCACCTCTCGAAGACCATCATCGAAACTGAGCAAGAAATAGGGCTTTTGTGTCTTACTCGGATTGGATTTTAAGGCAAAGAATTGCTCGAGACTTACTGGTTTAAAGTGTTGCAACAAGTAGTCTAAATCGTCGCTGAATTCTTTTGATGACTTTACTTGGTACAAGTTTTTAATGTGTGCTAACGGTCGATCTGCAATGGCGTGATAAAAAGGCAAAATAGCTTGCTGTTTGGTCAGCTGGAATAAGGTATTAGTAGACAAGCTAGCGGCTGACTTGCCCAGGGTTGATTGAAGTACATTTTTAATCTTCGCCATTCGAAAGTGAAAGTAATTAAAGCTGAAATTTTGTGCAACTAAAAAGCCCCCTTGATTACCGTTTAAAGTCGATTTCCAAAAGGGCTTTTCTAAAACTAAGATTGGTTTTTACTTTGCCAATTTCATTTCATCAATTAAGTGTTTTGCACCTGCATACTTGTCAATAATGAACAGAGTATAACGAATGTCAACACCAATAGTACGTTGCAATTCTGGTTCAAAAGCGATATCACCACTCATTGCTTCCCAGTTGCCATCAAAAGCAGTTCCAATTAATTCTCCGTTTCCGTTAATCATTGGACTACCAGAGTTACCACCGGTAATGTCATTGTTTGCAATAAAGTTAATGATTAATTCACCGTTCTTATCAGCATACTGTCCGTAATCTTTATCTTGAATTAGTTTTTTCAACTTAGCAGGAACAACAAACTCAGGGTTTGTAGGATCTTCTTTTTCTAAGATACCTTGTGCAGTTGTAACATGGCTGTAAGTAGCACCATCTTTAGGCTCATATCCACCAACTTGTCCATAAGTAAAACGCATAGTTGAGTTTGCATCTGCAGCGTACACTTTATCAGAATTCATTTCACGTAATCCTTTTATAAAAAGTCTTTTCGAACGCTGTAATCCTTCGTTTCCTTCAGCTACAATAGGATTAATTTTAGATCTGTAATGACCAATAATTGAAGATTGAATCATGTAAATTGGATCTTTAGCTAATACTTTTGCAGAAGGCTTTTCTAAGAAAGCGGCAACTTTCTCTTTGTTTCCAAAAATTGATTTTGCATACATCACATCTGCCATTTTCTTGAAATCACCTTTGTATTTAGCAACCATTTTTTTGTAATCTTCTGGCTGATTTTCTTTTGGAATATCGTTGCTGTAATCTTTCATCATAGCAGCAAATACATTTCTGTCAATCGCCATGTTGTAATCTTTGAAATGAGGATCCAATCCGCCGTTAATACGTTCAACAGTTTGTTTCGTTGAAGTTTCGTTTTCAGATTCTAAAGCACTTTTTAAACCAGAAAATTGAAAAGAGTACGCAATTGCTTCAACTCTAAAAATAGATTCGTTTAAATAAACTCGAACTCTATTTGCTTCCTTCATGTTGTCATATCCAGTTTTAAAACCTACGATAACACCTGCATATAATTTTTTGCGTCCTTCATCTTTAGCGATCCAAGCTTCCAAAGCATCTTCTTGTGCTTTTTTCTTGTCGTAAACTTTCAGCCTTTTCAAACCGGCTTGTTGTCCAATAAAATATTTCCAATAGTTCGCAACACTTGCAAATTTTGAAGCATACTGAATTCTCGTTTTTTCGTTTTTATCCATACCTTCTTGGTAGGCATCTAAAACTTGTCTTCTCAACTTAACTGAAATTGGTTGTCTTACCTCTAACTCATAGTTAATTCCTTCAGAAGTCAAATAACGATCAGTACTTCCTGGATAACCAAAAATCATTGAAAAATCTCCTGGCTCAACTCCTTTTAAAGAAATTGGTAAGGAATGCCTAGGAGTATAAGGCTTGTTGTCTTTGCTATATTCAGCAGGCTTGTTGTCCTTGTCAGCATATACTCTAAACACGGTAAAGTCACCTGTGTGACGAGGCCACATCCAGTTGTCAGTATCACCACCATATTTCCCTACAGAAGAAGGGGGAGCTCCAACTAAGCGAACGTCAGGAAAGGTTTCATAAACAAATAAATAAAATTCATTTCCGTTGTAAAATGACTTTACATTGGCAGTATATTCAGATTCTCCAATTGCTGCTTTTTGCAATGAATCAGAAACTTTACGTATCGCTTTTGCACGATCAGCAAGACTCATATCTTCATTCAAAAGTTCATTCACAGTTTTGGAAACATCCTCCATTCTTACTAAGAACGATACTGCAAAACCAGCAGGCAATTCATCTTCTTTATTCATCGCCCAAAAACCATCATCTAGGTAATTGTTTTCTTCCGAAGAATTTTCTTGAATCACTCCAAATCCACAATGGTGGTTGGTTAACATTAATCCTTGGTCTGAGATAATCTCACCGGTACAAAACCCTCTTCCTAAACGCACAATTGCATCCTTTAAACTAGAGTTGTTGACACTGTATATCTCTTCTGGAGTTAATTGCAGACCTTGTTTTTGCATGTCTACATAATTTAAACGCTTCACAAACATTGGAAGCCACATGCCCTCATCAGCTTTTACTGGTGCAAATGCAAGTAAAAAACCTGCAATTAAGATGGAAATCTTTTTCATAGTTAATTTTATAGTTAAACAAAACCCAAAGTTAGTTCTTAAATCTATTTTTAGAAAATTTGCTTTCGCCAAATGGTAACTAGAAGGGATAAGAGGAGGTTAGTATACTCTTTTGCCCTTATTTAGCCATATTCCCCACAATTTATTATAGGCATGAACCTTTTCTGTCGGCTCTATTTTTAGGGTGACTACTGGCTGATTTTGATTTTTCCACTCGAAAATTCCTCCATACAAATTGGAGACATTTTTAAACCCCATGCTTTCTAACTTCTCACTTACTTTTTCACTTCTATAGCCAACCGAGCAGTATACGATAACCTCCTTGGTTTTGTCAACCTTTTTCATTGAGCTTAAATCTAAGCTATCGTACCCCACAAATATGGCGTCCTTAATATGACTAACATCAAACTCTTTACGTTCTCTTGCATCAACAAAAACAACTTCTTTTTTGTCTTTTACTTCGCTTACAGAGACTTCCTTCACAGAATGAGAAAGTAAACCTTGCAACATGATGTCGTACGCCTTGCTGTTCACTTCTTGCGCATTCGAACTAAAAAACAGTGCCATAAGTATGAGGATTGTTGTGATTTTAGATTTCATTTAGTTAAAACTAATGTGTCTCTTCTTTGTTTTAAGGTTGTAAACCTTTATTCTCTATAAAAGTTACCCAGATTCAACGTCCAATCATACGTATCATATGTTATCTTCGGTTTACTTTCTTCAGGAATAACCTCATACTGTTTCAAAAGTTTTAGCATTCCATTTTTACCTTCAAAATCTCCTCTAAACCAGCTGAATAATGGTGTGGTAAGTACCGAGTTGTTTGCTTTGTCGTAAGTGGAAACTTGATGCAAGAAACATTTTGCCACCTTATCAAGTTTTGATTCAAAGGTTTTAGCATCGTAAGTCGATATTAGTGGGCAACTCTTCGCTCCGCAATTCAACACGAAATGAATTCGGCCATCTTCATTTTTTGTTCTTAGTTTTTTCTCAAAGTCGCCTGTAAAAGGATTCCGAAGTAAACCCAACGATAACTTCATTTTTGAGCCTCTAATGATTCCATGCTCTATGTCATCAAAACTCAATTTTCGATGAGCAATTATAATTCTTGGCTTGCCAAAGAAATTTCCTCTATCCTCAAACAATTCAGAATTTTCGGTCAATAAAATCTGGATATAGGCATTGTAAGTATTAATCCAGAATGCTTTTTTCTGACTTTCGGTTTTCAGGTATTTTGCTAAGGTGTCTGCATTCAACTTCTCGTAACGAGCTTTTAGCCGGTCTGTGTTCTTCTTGTTTTTTACGGCGTCTATCATCTCTATCGATAACATAACGAACTTGTTGTTCGCTAAAAGTTCCGTATTCTCAACTACCATTTTTTGATTGGAACAAGAAAAGGAGAGCAGGATAAATAAAATAAGAATGTATACTCCTAATTTCAGAAAAGACTTGATTTTTGTCATCGAGGTTAATATACTTTGAGCACCAAAATTAAGGAAAGTTGAATCGGACAAACGTTAAGTTTTCAAAACAGGTAAGTGCATGTGCCAGAGCATCATTATTCCGACTTTCAATGAATACTAAACTTTACTCAAGTGCTATCATCTTTAAATTACGAATTAGGTCATGTATTAGTGTTATTTTTAAGCAAAAAGCAAAGAAAGTGCTCTCGTTTAAAAGTATTCTAAAAGACGCCATTGTTTCTTTATGGGAATATGAAGAAAATAGCTACTTTCGGGATAACCTTGCCAACCTTGTATTTTTACCTTAAACAGCTGGGTATTGTGCAGGAGCGGTTACTAAAATTGTATTGATTATCAAGAAACGACCCCCATCTAAGGCATAAAAATGAGTAAAGTAGGAGTTATTACAGGAGCGTCTTCAGGGATTGGTAAAGCATTAACCATTCAATTAGCACAGAGCTATTCTAAGTTATACATATGCGGCCGAAAGTTAGAAAGTTTGAAAAAAACGATGGATTTACGTGTCGGTAAAAGTGCCGAAATCATTCCCGTTGTGATGGACTTAAATGATAAGATTTCGACTAAAAAAGCTGCGACAGAAATTCTAGAAATGGAACCAATAATTCACCTTCTGGTGAACAATGCCGGGCAAAGTCAGCGTTCTTTGGTGAAAGATACCAGCGAAGAGGTAGAAGCTATGATTATGCAAATCAATTATTTTGGCCAGGTTCAATTGACCAAATTATTATTACCAGCTTTGCAAAAAGCGAAAAGCAGCAGAATCTTGATAACATCAAGTATAGTTGGTAAATTCGGGTATCCTCTAAGGTCCACATATAGTGCCTCCAAGCATGCTTTACACGGTTTTTTTGAAAGTTTACGCTTTGAAGAAAAGAAAAATGGCATTTTTGTACAGTTCTTAGTAATTGGTAGAGTACAAACAAATGTTTCGGTAAATGCCTTAACAGCAGGAGGGGAAACGTACGGTAAAATGGACAAAGGGCAAGTCGGAGGTATTAGTGCTGAGGCTTGTGCAAAAAAAATAGAGGCGGCACTTCAATCAAATAGGAAGGAAGTTTTGATTGGAGGAAAAGAATTATTAATGGTAAAGTTCAAAAAGTACCTTCCCTTTTTGTTTTATAAAATAGCAGAAAAAGAGAGCAATCATGTTTGATTACAACATTTCAGGAATACAACAAGTAGGAATCGGTGTTAGCGATGCTGATGCCGCATTTGCATGGTATGGAAAACATTTTGGAATGGATTTACCCATTTTTAGCGATGAAGCTGAAGCCAATTTGATGATTGACTATACAGGAAACGAAGTGCACAGGCGTAAAGCCATTTTAGCCATGAATTTACAAGGCGGAGGTGGCTTTGAAATTTGGCAATTTACCTCTCGAAAAGGACAGCCTAGAAAGCAAGAGACCACTGAAGGAGATTTAGGAATTACGCATATTCATATTAGAACCTATAACGCAGAAAAAGCGTTAGAATACTTCAAGAAATTAAATAACATTTCTTTGTCTGAAATAAAGATAAACGAGATGAATCGTAAATGGTTTGAATTGAAAGACCCTTTCGGGAATTATTTCAAGTTGATTGAAGACGATTATTGTTTCATGAAAACAGGCGCGTTGACAGGAGGTGTAATGGGAGTGACTATTGGTGTTTCAGACATTGAAAAAAGTAAAGAGGTGTATCAAAAGGGTATTCAGTATGATACTCTTGCTGCGACTGGAGAAAAGGGCACCTTTAAAAATGCTTGGTTAAAACCAAGTAATAATAAAGCATCGGCGTTTAGTCAATTGTTGGGGCCAACACAGATAGAATTGGTTTGTGATACCGCAGGTGGAAGGGAGCAAATTTTAAAAGATCGATTTTGGGGTGATTTAGGATATATACACGTTTGTTTCGACGTTCAGCGAATGCATCAATTAAGAGAATATGCAAAAACGATTAACCATCCGTTTACAGTAGATAGCGAAAATAGCTTCGATATGGGTGAAGCTGCAGGACAGTTTGCTTACATTGAAGACAACGATAAAACCTTAATTGAATTGGTGGAGACGCACAAGGTTCCAATCATGAAAAAATTGGGCTGGTACATCAATGTAAAAAACAAAAAAGTTCAAAAACCACTACCTAAACTAATTTTCAAAGCGCTTAGCTTGAACAGAGTCAAGTAAAAGTTTAAGTATTTGGTGCTAAACCCTCGTTGCGTCTTATTTTATAAATCTGCTTGATGAACTGCTGAAGTTGTTGAAATTTCCGCGTTTCTTTTTTCAATTGAGTTAAACGGTATGATGCAGCTACGTAGTGCACTTTTTCATAGTATCTCAAATAGAATCTAGTACTCCAATACATTCCAACGGGCAGAATAAAAGCCCATGGAGTAAACTGCCATAAAATAACAGTAAGAAGGATTGACCATAGAATCCAAAAAATAGTTCCTAGAACAAGTCGGACCGAGGAGTAAAATTCTTCCAGCTTAACTTTCTTTTCAGTGATACTTTTAGCAAATACAAAGGGTAGGAAGTTAAGTAAAAATGTTATTGACGCGAAAGGAGTTGCAGCAATAACTAAAAAAACATCCATAATTGAAAGTCCTACATTCGACTTCATCTTCCTGAAATTCAAACGGTATGATTTCAAAATTTTAAACGCCTTGTTCACGACATCGCTTAACTGAATTAAACAATCTGGATTACTTTTTGCAACAGATGAAATATTTTCAGCGATTAGTATTTTTCGGTTTAATGAATTTTGTTCAAAGCAACTATCAAGTTCTGAAAGCGCTTTGTAAACCATGTAGTTTTCATCTTCAACTTGAATTGTATGCTCCGCTAACTCTTTATGCAATACTTTGTTCAGAATCTCGAAAGCACTGTTATCATTCATTTCAAAGTTTTCCTTATAATCTAGAATATATTGAACTTGACCAACACCTACATTTACCTTACTTCTAAAATCTTTAGGGCGATCGTAGTTCAAACTTAGCGGTACAATAGCGCAATTCAACTTGAAGTCATTTTTCTTTGCAAAACCGAAAGCAATTCTAGCAAGGCCTTTTTTTAATGGACGGATTTTAAAATCAATCAGGCTTAAGCCTTCAATGAAAACTAGAATAGCTCCTCCCTGTTCCAGAATACTGTGACATTCTCTAAACGTATCATCATTGCGACTCAAACTTTGAGGGCCTTCTTGTAACCTGTATATTGGTATTAAATTGAGACTTCTTAAAACTTTGTCAGCCCATTTTGCTTTGAAGACATCAGATCGAGCTAAAAAGTGCATAGGTCTATCGATTAGGCAAGCAATAATAACGGCGTCTAAAAACGAGTTGGGGTGAGTTGCGGCTATCATGCAAGCGCCCTCTTTAGGAATTCTTTTCAATCCAATTCCTTTTATTTCAAGGTAGTGAGCAGCTAAACTACTCCGCAAGAAAAATTGTAAAATGCGGTAAAGCATAAAGGCTTAAAATTTATAATAATTATAATCGCTGTCGACGAAATTATACATCTTGACTTCATCGATGAATAGGTTTTCTTTTTTTGGATTCCAAAAGTAAATAACAACTTCATCACTTGGTAGCAAGTTGTCAGGTTTTTCGAAAACGTACATAAATTGATACCACTTTATATTCTTTGAGTAATACTGTTTTAAATTGGTTCCTCTCCAAAACACGGAAGAATCACCTCTATTAACGTTAAAAACGAAACTTACGTCTACCGGTTTTGAGCTGTGCAATTGAGCTGAGATCGTTAAGTACTTGTTGCTTGCTTGCACTAGATTGTTGAGCGTATCCCTGTAGGTGAGTGCATATGGTTTTTCTTTTGTTTGATGAAAAGCAATGCTGTCTGAATAAAATACACTGTCCTGTAAGAACGTACTATTGATTTCCCATTTCGCGTCATTTAAGTAACTAGTCTCAAAAGTAGTTTCTCGTTTCGTATTGCCTTTTGAGTAAACAATCACATCTGAATTAAAATAACGTTCATGAAAATAAATAACAGGATACTTTTGCTTTGCTAATTCATGAATTTCAGATGAAATGACTGAATTAGCATAAGTAATAAGAACGTATTTTGAAGGGCTAGCGTTAATCAAATCTCTAACATGAGCAATACCTATGGAGTCGTTAAAGTTTTTTACGTCGTATTGAAAATTGGAGTCAATTTTCGAAGTGTAATACTCTAAATAAAATGGATTACTCGCATTGGCAATGCTAAGCACATTCTCTTTACCCAATTCATTAATTATACGAACACTGTTTTCGGCGGCACCTTTAAAATTAGCGAAGGGCTTTTTAGAATAAATCTGATTTTCAACTATTAAAGCATAACTTCCAACTAGCAAGAGCATGAAGCTTAAGCTGGAAATTAATTCTGTGTTTATATTTTCACTAATTAGAGCAGCGATAAGAAGTATCAGGAACGGAGCTACAAAAATGAGTACCGAAAATTGAAGAACAGGAGTTTTGTGTATCGAATAATAATAAGCAATAGCGAAACAAGAGAAGAAAATAAATGAGGCTGCCAAAGCAGGTTTCCAATCTAACCTCAGCCCTTTCTTAATGCCAACAATTACTAGTACGCCGAATAAGGTAATTTGAAGAAATAAAGAACTTTGGAAGAAATAAAAGATAAAACGCTTTAAATAATCTGGCTCCGGTGCAGATAGCCAAGTTACACCACCTATACCAAGATGGTTTACGGTTATAGGAAGGTGAGGTAAATAAAGTAAAACAATCGCGAAAGCGAGTAAAAAATACCCTTTTATGTTTTTTTTGTTCCAATAAATAGATGCGGACAAATAGATAAGAAATATGGCCAATGCCGAAACATAGTGAGATAAACTTGCTGCCAAACCAAATAGGATGATACCTAAAAAATTGTTTTTAATTGCTGTTGACTTAAGGTACCTAAAGAGATAAAAAGAGAAAGCAATTGCAAAAAACAAACCTGCTGTGTACGGTCTAGCAATTTGAGCGTAAAGCACAAAAAGGTAGTTGGGAACAAATAGAGCTAAACCTACTAGTGCCGCATTTTTATTCAGCAAAACTGTGAGTAGTCGATAAAAATAGATACAGGCGCCTATGCTCATTAAAACAAAAGGCAGCCGAATAGAAAACACTGAAATTCCAAAGAGTTGAACCCAATAGTATTCAAAAATTTGAATAAGTGCCGGGTGCCCATCGACCCAAATTCCCTTATCAACTAATTCAGAAAACGATGTAAAATTCGTTCTTGAAAGTGCACTTAATTCATCGTTAGAAAGAGACCAATCGCTAAAGCCATAAAATCGAAGAGCTATTCCAATTAAAATGAAAATAGCTGCGGAATAATCTCTTATCTCAAACTTCTGAAGCACGATTACCTTCTTTGTCTTACTGCTTCGTATAAAATAATTCCCGCTGAAACAGAAACGTTTAACGATTCAATTTCTCCCAGCATCGGAATGGCAACAGTCTTATCCGCCCCCTTTAAAATGTGAGAGGTGATTCCATTGTCTTCGGAACCCATAACAATTGCCGTTGGGATTGTGTAGTCAACATCATAAAGCATGTCTTGTGTCTTTTCAGAGCAAGCTACGATTTGAACTCCTGAATTTTGAAGGTCTTCCATAACTGCAGTTAAGTCTCGCTCTCTGCAAAGATTTACTTTTAACAATGCTCCGGCAGAACGTTTAATTGCCTCAGAATTTACCTGAGCAGATCCTTTAACAGGAATTATAATTCCATCTACTCCTGTGCATTCTGCAGTTCTGCATATAGCCCCAAAATTGCCAACATCACTGATGTGATCCAAAATTAATAACAAAGGGACTTTTCCTACTTCATATGCTTTGGCCAACACTTCTTGGTAAGGTTGAAACTCAACCGGAGAAAGATAGGCAACAACACCTTGATGCGGTTTTTTACACATGTGGTTTAACCTTCCAAGTGGTAAGTTCTGAAAACTTACTTTATAATCCTTCAATAATTTACGCAGTTCGGTAACGTTTGGTCCTCTTAAATCTGATTGTACCAAAACCTTGTCAATGTCTTTGTTGTCTTTTATTGCTTCCATAACCGGATGCATTCCAAAAATGTAATTTTCTTTACTCATTTATTCTATTTTACCTTGTCTCCACAAGTCTACCTGACGGTACCAATTGTTTTTATAATCTGAATTTCTTACCATTTCAAAGTGGTTAGAAATGTTTGAACGAGCCGTTTGGTAGAATCTAAATTGTACCGATAACACATTGTTTTCTTCTCCAAATAACCAAACCTCATTTCCTGCATTTTTACGAATTGAACTTGGTATACCATAAATGATGTAGATAATTCCTCTGTCGGTCTTCCAACCTTCTTTGTAACTGCTGAAAAATTTATTTGCAACTTCAATTCTGTGATAATATTCTTTCAGTAACTCTTTTGAATTGGCTTCATTTTTCCCCAACTTTAACCAAAAAGCATCCAACCCTTTTTTAGGGTTTACAGCCGCTTTTAAGTTTTTATACTCTGAACTTGTGCTAATGTAGCGAATAGGATCAAGAAATTCCATGATATGATTTAACTTAGGAAATTCATTGCCAAAATAGAAAATATAGTTGTAAAGCCCTGAATCACTTTTGGAGATAAATCTATTGAATAAAGCAGGGTTTTCTAATTCAAAAACGTCATTTTTAAATGAAAAGGAATAACGATCATCTGCAGTTACCCTTAATTCGTAATCCATAGGTCTAGCGAATGGAGGTGGAGTCATGTTGAAGTCCTTGTTACTCGTTTCCATAATAAAATCATCCTGTTCAACTAATCTACTTTTTTTAATACTCAATCTGCTGGTAACACTTCTTTGATCGAATAATACTTGTTCACCATTTAAATAGTTGAAATATTGGTTGTTGTTATTTTCTCTTTTGTCTACTTTCTGAATATTAATAACGTTAAAGTCTCTATTCTCATCTCTAAATTGAACAGTAACCCAAGCGACTTTTCTTCTGTCAAATTTAAAACGCACTGCATTTTGCAATAATTTCCGTTGTCCATTAGCGCCATAATTTGCTAGGTTTTGTCCTCCGCTGTCCAACATAATGGTTAAATCTCTGTCGGCGTATAAAGTGTATTTCATTCTGATGTTGGCAGCCTTAGCAGAATCTCCTAGAATACGTTCGTATAAAATATCCCCGGAGTTTAATTCGTAAAATAGAGTGCTAGAGTCTTTTGAATGATGAAAAATTTTATATTTAGGACTAATTATCGTTTGCTCTTCATCATAAAGGTAACTGTAGTCGTATTTGGTTACTTCATTGCTCGTATAGCAAGAAGTTAGAAACAGGAGCGCAACAGAAACGAGAAGATAATATGAATTAGCTTTCATCGAGTAAATTACTTGAAATGGCTTTGTTCGTTTTGGCACCTAATTCTTTTAATTGTTCTACTCTTCTTACTAAATTTCCTTTCCCTGAACCTAGCTTATTAAAAGCATCATTGTAATGATTCTGAGCACTTTTTAAAGATTTGTCTATATTTTCCATATCTTTTAAAAAGCCTACAAATTTGTCGTACAAATTACCGGCTTTTTCTGCAATATCTTGTGCATTTTTTGTTTGTCTTTCATTTTTCCAAACGGAAGAAATTGTTCTAAGCGAAGCTAAAAGAGTTGTTGGGCTGACAAGAACGACTTTACGCTCCCAAGCATAGTTAAATAGTTTAGAGTCATATTGTAATGCTAGGCTAAAGGCCGCTTCAATGGGCATGAATAGTAACACAAAATCAGGTGATTGTAATTTACTACCACTTTGATAATTCTTCTCATTTAACGTTTTTATATGCATTCTTAAACTCTGTAAATGAGATTTCATGCTGCTATCTCTAATAATCTCATCAGTGTTTGAAATGAAGTTCTCATAGGCAACTAGCGAAACCTTAGAATCAATAACCAGGTGTTTATTTTCAGGTAAGTTGATGATTACGTCTGGTTGAATTCTTCTTTGCCCAGAATTTGTGTCACTTACTTGTGTTAAATATTCCTCGCCTTTTTGAAGTCCGGAACTTTCTAGAATCCGTTCTAAAATCATTTCTCCCCAGTTTCCTTGCGTTTTATTTTCCCCTTTTAAAGCAGTGGTCAAATTTTGAGCTTGAAGATTCAGTGTGTTATTTAATTCCAAAAGCTTAGATAATTCAGCTTTCAGGTTGATTCGTTCTTTTGTTTCGTCAATGTATTTCTTTTCTATATTGTCCTCAAAGCTTTTGATTTTTTCTTTAAGAGGTTGAAGTAGTTGTTGCAGTTCTTTCTGATGATGCTGAGAAAGCTCGTTGGCATTGTCCTTTAAAATTTTATCGGCGATGAGTTGAAATTCTTTTTGAAATTTCTCTTGTAGTTTTTCGAGTTCTTTTTCTTGATATTTAAGTTTTTCTGACAAATTACTAAGGTTGGTTTCTGCCTGACTTAGCTCTTTATTTAAATCAATCTTTTCTTTTCCCCAAGTACTAGCACACTCTCTAAATTCTTCTAAATCGACTAGTAATATTTTTTCTTTTTGAGTTAGCAATGCGATGTCCTGTTCAGAAGCCGCATGTTGCTGCTTGAATTCACTCTGAAATTCATTCATTTTTAGCTTGTTTTTTTGTAGCATAAAAAGGTAAGTAATGATAATGGGCATTAGCACTGCTAGAACAAGGTATATTATTAATGTGTATTCGTTCAATTTTTATATTTTAAAAGAAATTAATAAACCCAAAGTGAATTTTTGCAGCCCTCAAATCAATTGGGTTTCCGAATTGGCTGCCTGCGGCATAATTAAAGGTAAATATTCCTGCTTTAGTTTCAAAGCTAAAGCCCGCGCCAACTCCAATGGGAGTGTCGTTTAGGTATGTAATGCCAGTAGTGTTATTTTCATACAAGCCATAATCTGTAAAAACAGAGAAAAAAGAATTCTGGTCTAAAAGAAAACGGTATTCTAGAGTGAAGATAGAATAGGTGGAAGCGCTAATAGATTCTTCATCAAATCCGCGTAGAGTTCTTAGTCCTCCAATTCTCATTAACTCATTTCCATACAGTCTTTCGGAATAGATTAATGCACTTCTATTCGCTACTTTGATAGTACTTCGTTGTGCGATAGGGATATAGTACTCAAGTAATATCCCACCCGTAAACTGGTTGGTTTTTAATTGAATGGAATCATAAAGCTCTGGTTTGTTCTGTTCTAGAACTCGAATTTTTTTGAGTTCTTTTCGTCCTGCTGAGAAGTTTAGGTTTGCTAGCAAACCATTGGTGGGGTTGTATTTATAATTTGTTTTATTTCTCACATAAGCTAAACCAAAAGAATTAATACGAACATCACCTAATTCAGGAACTTGAATAGCATCTGCAAAATTATTTCTTGAAAGTAGGTTAGAAGTCTTGTTCTCAATAAATAAACTTATAAAGTCACCTCTTTCAAGAAGGTAGTTTATACCAACTCTCGTTTCTAAGTCCAAAAATGTAGTATCTCTTTTAAACAGTTTAAAGTCTATCGCCGCTCCAAAAGGAGTTTTGAAGAGATAAGGATAGATCATGTTCACATTCAAATCTTGACTGTTTCCTTTTAATTTTCGCCAATTTAATCCAAAGGTTTCACCCCTTTTTATTCCATTAATTAAATTAAGATCTACATCTCCTGTCAATTCAACTTTGCCTGTAGTTTTATTCGTTAATAATCCAAGAACACCATCAAATCTGCTGGCCTTCTGTTGATTTAAGCGCAATACGATTTTCACCCCTTCTTCAAAAAACTGAATCTCAGGTGTTGCTTTCATCGCTACGAATGGAATTTCACGAATTCTATCTTCAATTGAAACGATTTTATTTTCTTGATATAAATCACCTTCGTATAAACCGAGATAATTTAAAAGATACGTTTTACCTATTTGAGAGTTGCCTAATACCTCAATACTATCAATCTTGTAAAGGGTGTTTTTTTCGAGTAATAATTGAGCTGATATTTGATTTTGATTGATGAATTTTACATCTTGCAATTGAATAGAGACAAAAGGATAGCCTCTATTCTCATAGAATTTAACTACCTTATCAAATAACTTGTTAAGTTGCTTTAAACTGAATGTTTTGCTTTCGAATATACTTGGAGCAAAGTCATTGGCCTCCATTGCTTCTTCAGCAAAATTTCCTTTTCTCAGTTGAGTCCATTGTATTACCTGACCCTTCGATATGTCTATAGAATGCGCTTCTTTTTTAAAGGAGAAGGAGTCGATTGAGGCCGCCAAGTAACCTATTTTGTAAAGTTCTTTTAAAACTTCGTTACCAATTGTTATGCTTTCTACAGAATCTTTAACAACCGTTTTGTAGTTGAATTTAAGTCCTTCAATCCCTTTAATAGTTAACTTGCTGTTTTGAGTAAAGCCAAGAGTCAATATAAAAAAAGTAAAAAAAATACTCAAGAAATACCTCATAAATATAGAACGTGCAAATCTTAAATTATTTCCCAATCGATAGGTTCTTTTCCTTGTGAAAGTAATACTTTGTTGGTTTTACTAAAGTGTTTACAGCCGAAAAATCCGCGATACGCTGAAAGTGGGGAGGGGTGTTGACTTGTTTGGATAAAATTATTTTTGGCAATTAATTCTTTTTTTGCTTCGGCCTTCTTCCCCCAAAGGAGAAAAACAACGTGTTGGTGGCTTTCGCTTAATAGTTGAATAACGCGGTCTGTAAATTTTTCCCAACCCTTATTTTGATGGGATAGGGGGCTGTGAGCTCTAACTGTAAGACAAGTGTTTAGAAGTAAAACACCTTGCTCTGCCCAATGTGATAAGTCACCATGCATCGGCTCTGTTAGATTAACGTCAGTCTTTAATTCTTTAATAATGTTTTTCAACGAGGGAGGTAATTTAATTCCTTGGCTAACTGAAAAGGAAAGGCCATTGGCTTGAAAATTGTCATGATATGGATCTTGACCAAGTATAACAACCTTAATTTTATCAGGATTTGTATAGTTGAATGCTGAAAATACATTGTCCTTCTGAGGGAAAATGGTTTCATTTTCATACTCCGTTTTTAAGAATAGCATTAGCTCTTGAAAATACTTTTCACTTAGTTCATTTGATAGAAAACGAGCCCAGGAATCTCGGAGAACTAAATTTAATGGCTTTATTTTCACGGGCATTTTAGACGAGGATATGAATAAACTATTGTTAACAAATTTCGGTAAAAGAATAAAAAACTGCTTTTGTTTAGCTATTTTTGTAGTAAGTAATTAATTCAATATTATGAAAAAGATAGCAATAGGTCTAGTGATTGTGTTTGCATCTTCTCTGCTATTTTCTTGTAAGTCATCACATAGATGCGCAGCATATAGCAAAGCAGATGTTAAAACTGTTCAGGAACCAGCATAAATTAATATTGGTTGAGTATTGAATTAGAAGAAGATTTGCAACTCGCACTCTCTTCAACGAATAAAATTGCACTTTTCAAGCATTCTAGAATATGTCCAGTAAGTTCTTTGGCTAAACATCGGATTGAGAAAGCTTGGGATAAAGATACACGAGTGTAATGTCCATTTACTTCCAGGATTTAATCCAGTATAGAGAGTTGGGCAATAAGATAGGAAGTCAACTTGCTGGAGGTTACGTTTCTCCGCAATTAATTATTTTTAAAGGTGGACAATCAGTCTACAATGTCTCGCACAATATGATTCAATCTAGTGAGTTCGCTAGGCATATTTAAAGGTCACATTTTGTATTGTTTCTGAGTTAAGGCTTAATGCAACTGGACACTTCTTAGCTTCAGTTTCTACGTATTCCTTCTCATCTTTGCTCAATTTTTTATAGAAAGAGATTTCAACTGTTAACTCTTTTATTCTTCTTGGTGAACCGTTCATCTCCTTATTAACAGTAAACGTTGGCTTTCCGATGTCTATGTTTTTAGTCTTGGCGAGAATAGCGATTATTGTAAGCATGCAGGATCCTAAAGCCCCCGCAACTAAATCTGTTGGAGAAAATGCTTCTCCTTTGCCATAATTATCCAAGGGTGCATCAGTTTGTATTCTCTCACCTGTTTGGTGAGTCAATGTGCAGCTTAAATCACCTGCATATTCCCCTTTTATTTTTACTCCCATATTATTTGATATTGTAATGCTTAAATTTGTTTAAAACTTATTTAGTTGAGAATACGAATTTACATATTAACTTTTGCAGTTGTCGGGATGTTTACTGCAAAACTATTTGGGCAGGAGACTATCTTTGAGGAGAAGACGACCATATTTAAAACAGAGCAATCTTTTGGAGTTGGTATTCATACCAATGGATTTCAAGCCACCTATAGATATGGGAAGTATTTAAATGGATTTTCAAAACGAATCTTTGAAATTGAAGTTGCTAATATCAAAGATCCTCGGGAGATTAAAAGTATCTACCCATTTGAGGAAGATGTGAGAGGGTATATTTTTGGAAAGTTGAATTCTTTTTTTGCTTTGCGTCCATCTATCGGAACTCAAAACGTAATTTTTCCCAAGCAGTCTATTAAAGGAGTATCTATTACCAGTGTTTTTCAAGTTGGACCTTCTCTTGGATTTGCAAAACCTGTGTACTTGAATATAATTCAGGAGGAATCCATTGCCTCTAGAGTTGTTTCAAAAGAACGCTATAATCCTGAAAAACATAGCACTAATAACATCTACAGTAGGGCTTCCTTTTTTAATGGAATTGAAGAAACTCAAATATATCCAGGCCTGTTTGGAAAAGTTGGGCTGCATTTTGATTTTGGTGAAGAAAGGGAGTTAATTAAGTCGGCCGAGGTGGGATTGACGATTGATGCATACTTATCCAGAATCCCCATACTTGCATTTAATTCGGATCGACGATTCTATTCTAATTTGTACATTGCTATTTTATTTGGTACCAAAAATGTAGATTAATTTTTTGAGACCTAGGAAACAAAAATGATAGTTATGTTGTCTATATAGAAGTTTAGAATAATAATTCACCGTTAGGTATAATCCTTATGATATTATTCATAAATTGAAAAACTTAACTGTAGTATAATTTAAATACATATCATTATGAATATCAGAAAGATAACTCTTTTAGCTGCATCTTGTCTTAGTGCTGTTATAGGTATTTTTTTACTTAATTCTTCTCCTCAAGAGAAGTATTTTCCTAGAGAATCGAATGCGTTCCAAACTCAGAATGAAATCCATTCTGGATATGCTGAGTACTGGAAAGCTATTAGAAGCAATAGAGAGACCGGTACTGTGTCTTCTGCAGAAGTTAGTGCAGCAATGAAACAAGCGTCAAAGTTAAGAAGCGGGAATAAAGCACTAAACTTAACTTGGAACTTCAAAGGTCCGGATAATGTAGGTGGAAGAACTAGATCAATTGTTATTGATAATGCTGATACAAATCACATATACGCCGGTGGAGTTTCAGGTGGAGTATGGGAATCTTACGATGCCGGTTTAACATGGAGCGCTTACGATAATAATTTTATGATTCAGAATGTTGCAGCAATGGCTCAGGCCCCAAACGGTGATGTTTACGTGGCGACAGGTCCTTATTTTGACGGTGTTAATAATAATAAAGCAATGGGTTCTGACTTTGTAGGAAACGGTCTTTGGAAGTTAACAGGGAATGGAAATTCCGATTTAATTGTTGGTCCTAGTGTTGAATTAAACGCTGCAGCTGAATGGTCAACGATGGCCGAAATTGCAGTTGATCCAAATAACTCGCAACGAATTTTTGTAGCAATGGACAGAGGTTTAAGAGAAACAACAGATGGTGGGTTAACATGGACCAACCCAATCGGTTTATCTAGTGCTTGCCAAGATGTGCACATTTCTGCAGATGGGAAAATCATAGTATCCTTTGGGAATATTGTCTATCTATCCAAAGATAATGGAGCAACATATAATGCTGCAGTATTACCAGGTAAATTAAGTACCAGTAGAATAGAATTGGCTATTGCTCCTTCTAACTCTAACATTATGTATGCAGCTGCTGCAGCTGCTAATGGAACAATTTGCACAGAGGGAGTTTATAGATCTTCAGATGGTGGCTCAACTTGGAAGAAATTACTTAATACTCCCAACTACATGAGTAATTCTATTAGCTGCCAAGGGCGTTATGATAACACGATAGCTGTTTATCCAAATGATCCTGGAAAAATAATTGTTGGTGGAGTCTCTATGTTTCAATGGAGACAAAGCTCAGTTGACCCTGCTCCGGTTCAGGGTGAATGGAAAGTTATTGCTACCACAAATGAGTTTCGTCAAAATGGGGGAAGAAATTCCTTTTACGTTCATGCAGATGTTCATTATTTTAAATTTCACCCAACAAATCCAAATAAATTATACATTGGTTCTGATGGTGGAGTCGGATTTTCAGATAATATGGACTCTAATTTTCCTCGTTATGGCCAATATAATTTAGGTTATAATGTTACTCAGTTCTATGATATTGGTATTGGTCCGAAGGGTCTTGTTGCCGGAGGTACTCAGGATAACGGGACACAGTTAGTAGGGTTGAACTTTAATACCGGAAGGAGTGCTGTTGAAGTAAGAGGTGGAGATGGATTTGATACGGAGCTATTTACTATTAATCCAGAATTGGGGATTGCTTCTCTGTATTATGGTGGTATAACAAGACTTCAAGGTATCGGATCTACCTTAAGTTCCTCCACCTTTAACAATGCCGGCATTTTTAGTGGGACTTTAGCTGCTCTTTGCAATAGCACAAGTTCTTTTGACAGATGTTCAGAGGTTTTTTATACTACTGTTGCTAAATGGGAGTCTTTTAATCATACTGCAACTAAAGATTCGGTTATAGTTAGAGAGCCTAGAAGAACTTTACCACCTTTAGCAGCAAATACTGTCGTCAATTATGCTAGTAAGAACAATAAATTGCCGCTACAAGTAACGTTAACTGGAGTAACTCTCCCTGCAGATACGACTACAATAGATCCTATTAATGTGGAAGATACGTTAAGTGCAGCGATAGATAGTAGTCTTAAGGTTGTAACTTTTATAAATGCATTTGATACTATTACAGTAAATGAAGATTCAATGACAATTGACTTCAGATATAGAGGGAAAGCTCGTGAGAGCAAATCTTTCACATATGGTAATAAGGTAGATTACACTAATATATTTCATAACGACCTATCTCGAGCAGCTATTCCAAGAAGGCCATTAAGTATTACGGTTGAACGAGATGTTGTAAGAGGACAATCTAAAGTAGTTTATATAAACCCTCAGGTTAATTTTAACTACGTATTAGAATTCCCTGACGTTGTTCAGAGCATGGTTGCAGTGTTTAACATTAAAGGAAATTTACCATCTCAAATTAATCAAAGACACGTATGGATTTCTAGAGATATTCAAAAGGGTAGTTCGGTCACTGAGCCTCGATGGGTGAAAGTAGCAGGAAATAATTCATTGCCAAATCCTACACCAGACAGAATCGGTAATACTCAAAATGCTACCATCTCTGCAGTTTTCTCAAATGATGGAGACAAGCTGTTTTATGGAACTACAAGTGGAGAGTTGTATCGAATTGACAATTTAAATGATATTGATGTAAGTCAATTAGGTACCAGCTTACCAACAAATTATACTGTAGATAACACTACTCGACATCTCAGAATCAAAAATTTTGGAAACAGAGCAGTTACAGGTATTGCTGTTGATCCGAATAATGATGATAATGTAATTGTAACATTAGGTAACTATGGTTTTGCAGAATATGTGCAGCGCTCAACTAATGCTACTGCTGCTAGTGGTGTTGAATTTGTTCAAATTTCAGGTCAAGGAAATGGTCAGTTACCTAATACGCCGGTTTATGAGGCGGTTATTGACTTTAGAGATAATAATAAAGTTATTATCGGAACAGAGCTTGGTGTTTATGCTAGTGATAATGCATTTACCTCAGCATCGGATGTTACATGGACAGAAGAAAATGTTGGATTAGGTAGAGCTCCTGTTATGTCAATTAAACAAATGACGTTTGGTTGGAATGATGGAGCTGTCAATCAAGGGAAGGTTTACATTGGAACTCATGGTCGAGGAATATTTGAATCCGGGCAATTGGTTGGAGTTTCAGAAAATGTACCGGAGAGTGCACCTACCAAACAAGGTAAAAATAATTTAACAATATACCCGAACCCTTCTGTTGATTGGTTGAATATTAAGTTTGAAGGTATTTCTAATGGATTAGTAAATGTTCAAATATTTAATTTAAGAGGTCAGTTGTTAAAAGAGCTTCAATCAATAAATACAATAAATGGTGTAAATAGCATGAATGTTAATGTTAAGGAGTTATATCAAGGAACCTATATTATTAGAACTGTAATGAATGGCGTTCCAACAACTGGAAAGTTCATTAAACGATAATGTATATTAGCGCAATTGTTAAAGGGACTGTTGAAAAACAGTCCCTTTTTTGTATAAAAAAATTAAAATACGCTTCTGCACTATTGAAGGTAATATTATCTTCGCATTCCAAAAACTACACTCATGCCAAAAGATTTATCAATAAAGCACACGTTAATAATCGGGAGTGGTCCCATTGTTATTGGACAAGCATGTGAATTCGACTATGCCGGTTCTCAATCTGCACGGTCACTTCGTGAAGAGGGAATAAAGGTGAGTTTGATTAACTCTAACCCTGCAACGATAATGACGGATCCAGTTATGGCTGATCATGTCTATCTAGAGCCGTTGAATACTAAGTCGGTTGAGAAAATTCTCGAAGAACATTTGGATATCGATACTGTATTGCCAACCATGGGAGGGCAGACGGCTTTGAACTTAGCAATTGAATGTGATGAGATTGGCCTTTGGGAAAAGCACAATGTGCGAATGATTGGTGTTGATATTGACGCTATTAATATTACAGAAGACCGAGAGCAGTTTAGAGAATTAATGTTGAAAATTGGGGTTGGCATGGCTCCGCAAAAAGTGGCAAATTCTTTTTTACAAGGAAAGAACTTTGCACAAGAAATTGGTTTTCCGTTGGTCATTCGTCCTTCTTTTACTTTAGGAGGAACTGGAGCATCTTTCGTTCATACCCCTGAAGAATTCGACAAATTATTAACAAGAGGATTGCATGCTTCACCTATTCATGAGGTGATGATTGATAAAGCTGTATTGGGTTGGAAAGAATATGAATTGGAACTGTTACGAGATTCTAATGACAACGTTATTATTATTTGTTCTATTGAGAATATGGACCCTATGGGTATCCATACGGGTGATTCAATTACGGTAGCTCCTGCCATGACATTATCTGATACTACATATCAGAAAATGAGAGATATGGCAATTCACATGATGCGTTCTATAGGTGATTTTGCAGGTGGATGTAATGTGCAGTTTGCAGTTAGTAATGATGAAAAAGAGGACATTATTGCCATTGAAATTAACCCTAGAGTTTCTAGATCTTCGGCCTTAGCATCAAAAGCAACTGGGTACCCTATTGCCAAAATTGCTGCGAAGTTGGCAATAGGCTATCACTTAGATGAATTAAAAAATCAAATTACAAAAACAACATCTGCTTACCACGAACCAACATTAGATTACGTTATCGTAAAAATTCCACGATGGAACTTTGATAAGTTTGATAGCCCTGATAAAACGTTAGGGTTGCAAATGAAATCTGTTGGTGAGGTAATGGGAATTGGTCGTTCATTTCAAGAGGCATTGCAAAAAGCGACACAATCTTTAGAAATAAAACGAAACGGGCTAGGAGCAGATGGCAAGGAGTTGAAAAACCAAGAACAAATTCTTCACAGTTTAAAAAACCCAAGCTGGAATAGGCTATTTCATTTATACGATGCAATCAAACTAGGAATTCCACTTTCAACAATTTATAAGGCCACGTTAATAGACATGTGGTTCTTAAAGCAAATCGAAGAACTAATTGCTGTAGAAGGAGAAATTCAAAGATTCTCTCTCAAAGATGTACCGAAAGACTTATTGATGGAGGCAAAACAGAAGGGGTATGCTGACCGTCAAATTGCGCATTTATTAAACTGTTTAGAAAGTGAGGTGTATTCATTAAGAGAAGAATACAATATTAATCGAGTTTATAAACTAGTAGATACTTGTGCTGCAGAATTTGAGGCACAAACGCCATATTACTATAGCACATTTGAAGAAGAGAATGAATCAGTTGTTACGGATAAAAAGAAGGTTATTGTTTTAGGATCTGGGCCAAATAGAATTGGACAAGGAATTGAATTTGACTATTCTTGCGTGCATGGAATCATGGCTGCTAAAGAAATGGGCTATGAAACCATCATGATTAATTGTAACCCCGAAACAGTAAGTACGGATTTTGATACGGCTGATAAATTATATTTTGAACCTGTATTTTGGGAGCACATATATGATATTATTAAGCATGAAAAACCGGAAGGTGTTATCGTTCAATTAGGAGGACAAACGGCGTTAAAGTTAGCAGAAAAGTTAGAACGTTATGGCATTAAAATTATTGGCACAAGTTACCAGGCGCTAGATTTAGCAGAAGATAGAGGGAGCTTCTCTGATTTGCTGAAAGAAAACAATATACCTTATCCTAAATATGGTTCTATTGAAACTGCTGATGAGGCTTTGGAACTTTGTAAAGAAATTGGTTTCCCATTATTGGTGCGTCCATCTTATGTTCTAGGAGGTCAAGGGATGAAAATTGTAATCAATGAAACAGAGCTTGAGCAGCACGTTGTCAACATTCTTAAAGATTTACCAGGAAATAAGATATTATTAGATCACTTTTTATCCGGTGCAATTGAAGCTGAAGCCGATGCTATTTGCGACGAGGAGGAGGTCAAAATTATTGGAATAATGGAGCATATTGAACCTGCAGGTATCCATTCTGGAGATTCCTACGCTGTTCTTCCTGCTTTTGATTTGAGTGACCACGTAATTGCTAAAATAGAAGAATACACGAAGAAGATTGCTTTAGCGTTAAGAACAAAAGGATTGATCAACATTCAGTTCGCAGTTAAAGATGAAGAAGTGTATATTATTGAAGCAAATCCTAGAGCCTCGAGAACCGTTCCTTTTATATCTAAGGCATATAGAGAGCCATATGTAAATTATGCTACAAAAGTCATGTTAGGTGCCAAATTAAAGGACTTTAATTTCAACCCTCATAAAGTAGGATATGCCATTAAGATTCCGGTATTTTCATTTGATAAATTTCCTGACGTAAATAAAGAATTAGGCCCTGAAATGAAATCTACTGGAGAAGCTATTCAATTCATAAAAGATCTAAAAGATCCATTTTTTAGAGAGATATATTCTGAAAGAAACTTGTATCTTAGCAAGTAATAATGATTTTTGAGGCTGGACCAGTTACTTTCTTAAGGACAATTTTTATTATTGTCTTGGTTTATTATGGAGTTAAGTTTTTGTTTAAAATACTTTTTCCAATTATAGTAAAGAGCTTTATGAAATGGCAGCAAGGTAAATTTCAGCAAGCACAATCTCAAAACGCTTCACAGAACAACACTTCGAAAGGAGAAAAGAAAAGTTCTACAAAGAAGGATACCTTGGGAGAGTACGTTGATTACGAAGATGTAGAATAATAAATTGAATATGGGAAAAATTGATTTTAAAAAGTACCTACCTTATTTAGGTGGTGTCCTTCTTTTTTTTGTTCTAGCAGCACTTTACTTTTACCCTGTTATCGAAGGTTATCGGATTAAACAATCGGATATTAAGTTGAGCAAAGGTATGTCTCAAGAAATTCGAGATCATAGAGATGTGTTTGATGAAGAGCCTCTTTGGCTTGGGAATATGTTCTCTGGAATGCCCACATTCCAAGTTTCAACTGAATTTCCTAGTAATCTTTTGCAATATGTTAGTAAGGCAATAACCGGAAGTATTCCACACCCGATTGGAATTGTTTTTGCTTACATGATTGGGTTTTTTATTTTCTCACTGTCGCTTAGAATTAGCCCGCTCATATCGGTTGTTGGGGCAATTGCTTATGGATTCTCTTCCTACTTTATTATTATTTTAGAAGCTGGACACAATACAAAAGCATTGGCCATTGCTTATGTGCCGCCAATGTTAGCCGGTCTAATCACCATGTATAGGGGAAAAGAATTATTAGGGTTTATATTAACGGCAATCTTCGTTGGGCTTGAATTATTTGCCAACCACTTTCAGATCACTTATTACTCGGCTCTAATTATTTTAGGAATTGCTGTGGTAAATCTAATAGCATATTCCAAAGGCGAAAAAATAAGCTTATTTATTAAGCGTTCTGCTCTATTATTTGTTGCGGCGTTGCTTGGTTTAGGCGCAAATGTTGGCAACTTACTAACCACCTATGAATATTCAAAGTCTTCAACGCGTAGTAAATCTGATTTAACAATTCAACCAGATGGTACACCAAATGATGCAGTGAAAAGTACTGGGTTAGATAAAGATTACATCACACAGTGGAGTTATGGACAAGAGGAGAGTTTGTCACTATTTTTATCTGACGTCAAAGGCGGAGGGTCTGGAGCTATCATTGGTTTAGAAGATGAAGTTCAGCGTTTAAGAAGAGAGAATCCTAGTTTTTTTACTTTTTTGGTGAACCAATACCAAAACAATCAACATGTTGTGAGTACCTATTGGGGAAATCAACCCTTCACTTCAGGACCAGTATATATCGGTATCATTGTTTTTGTATTAGCTATTCTTTCAATATTCTTCGTTAAGGATCGACTCATCTATGCGCTAGGTATTGTTACTGTATTGGCACTGTTACTTTCATGGGGAAAAAACTTTATGGGTTTTACAGAGTTTTTTATTGACTATGTCCCAGGCTACAATAAATTCCGTGCAGTTGCTATGTTACTGGTAGTACTAGAGTTCACTCTACCCGTATTTGCTATCTTGTTTCTATCGGAATTATACAAAAATAGAGAAGGTATTCTGGAGCAAAAGAAGAAACTATTCATTATCTCAGGTTCCGTTCTCACTGTGCTGTTGGTCTTATGGTTGACCCCTGATTCATTTTTAGATTTTATTAATGAAAAAGAGAATGCCATTTTTGCGCAGCAAATAAGTCAAAATGCTGCCCAAAAGAGTGCAATAGATATTGGAGTAAGTCAACTTGTGGATTACAGGGTTGATGTTGTAAAGTCGGATATTCTTAGGTCTCTTCAGTTTATTCTAGGGTTGTTTTTATTAATCGGGTTGTACTTGTATAATAAGGTAAATCGTAACATTTTTATAATATTGGTTGGGGTATTGGTACTGGTCGACTTGTGGACTGTAGATAAAAGGTATTTTAATAATGAAGAAGTGGCAGGAGCAGGTAGAAATGCCAGTAATAAATATGAAAAATACGAACTGCCTGAAAATAATTCGTCACCTTATCAGGCTAGTACGGTAGATAATGCTATACTACAAAGAGAAATTTCTTTAAATCCTCAAATTTCTCAGAGAATCAATGAAAGAATTAGCACGGAAAAGCGAGAGAAAAGAAGATTAACAAGATTGGAATCAGAGAAAATACAGTTTACTACGTTGATGCGAAATACTCATTATCGAGTATTAAATACTGCTTCAAGATTGGATGAAGATGCAGGTACAGCATACTTTCATAAAACCTTAGGAGGCTACCATGCTGCAAAAATGAAGAAATATCAGGAGTTGATTGATTTTCGATTGGGTCAAGAGCATTTTCAGTTACGTCAAGCATTTAGCCAAGGTGGAGCAGATTTAGTTAGAAGATATTTGCCTCAAATGTCTATAACTAATATGTTAAACGCTAAATACATTATTGGAGCGGTTAATACGCAACAAGGACAGCAGCTTACTTATTTAGAAAATCAGTATGCCTTTGGAAATGTGTGGTTTGTCGATTCAGTTCGAGTGGTAGAATCAGCAAATGACGAAATGATGACCTTGTTGAGTATTAACCCTAGAAGAACAGCCGTAATGCAATCTACTGAAGAAGCTTCTGTTAAAAATATTTACAACTCAAACCCTTCTACTGATCGTATTTCTCTTGTGTCCTATTTGCCAAATGTAATGAAGTATATTTATCAAACTTCACAAGAACAATTTGCAGTGTTTTCTGAAGTGTTTTACAACGATGGATGGAAAGTGATTGTGAACGGAGAAGAAGTTAAATTCTTTAAAGTCAATTATATCTTAAGAGGAATGAAGGTGCCTGCGGGTTCAGGAGAAATTGAGTTTAGATTTGAACCGGGGTCTTACAAAACCGGAGAAATTATTAGTTTGATTAGCTCACTAATAGTTGTTCTGGTATCTATAGGTGCAATAGGGTATACTATAAAAAATAATAAGGTTAAAGAAGTTTCTGAATCTGAATAGCTTGATGCTTCCTAGAAAAGGATTCAATTTTAGTCTTGTCAGGATTTATTTCTGACGGGTCAGAATGAATCAGCTTCGTAAGCCTAGCCGTTAATTGTTCAATCTCATTTCTGGTGAAACAAATTCCTGCCTTGCAGTCTTCAATAATCTCTCTTGCATCACTTTCCTCTGGGACAATTCCGATAATAGGTTTATAGGATGCTAAATATTCAAAAAGCTTCCCAGTAAGAATTCCCTTGGCATTAGACACTTTTGGAATCACTAGTAAAAGAGCGTCTGCCGAACGTTGATACCTAACAATTTGGTCATGAGGCACCGTTGGAATTACTTCTACTTCAATATCCAATTCTTTTATTTTTGAAATAATAGTGGATGCAATAGACCCAACGAATTGCACCTTTATTCTTTTGGTTGTTTTTACTTTTTTTAGGGCATTGAAAAATACTTCAGGCTCGTATTGATTAGACATAGTGCCTGTGTAAGCAATAACAAAATAATTATCCTGTTTGGACAAATCAAGTGGTTGGCTAAAATCATCGGGATCAAAACCGTTGGGTATTAATTTAATTTTATCTAGAATCTTTTGATCTGATTTGCTTGAAAAAATCTCTGACAAGCCTTTACTTACTGTCAATATCTTATTAGAACGTTCAATAACGTTCTTTTCTAAATTTTTATCTTTGCTCTTGGACCATTTCGAATGACCCAAAAGGTGATAATAGTAGATGTCCGTCCAAGGGTCACGTAAATCTGCAATCCAGTTGGTGTTCAACCTTTCTTTTAATTTCAGACCAATGAGCTGTGTTGAATGAGGTGGACTTGTGGTTATAACAGTTTGTATATTGTACTTGGTAAGAATTTCCTCCGCCTTTTTGTATGCGTATTTATTCCACCCTTTTCTGGGATCGGGAATAAATAAATTGCTTCGCAAAGAGTTCACTGTTTTTTGGACGATACTCTCATTGTTTACATTAGAGAACCCCGCTGATGGTACATTCTTTTTTCCTACAACTTTAGAGTAGTAATTGATTATTTCGAAGCTATCGGTTTGATGAATATGGAGTTTCGGATGAACATCTTTGAGCAGTGAATGGTCAATTGTGGTGTAACTTGCTTTTTCAGGATTTACCGTTAAGATATGAACCTCTGTTCCCTGTAACGCCAAGTATTTTGACAACTTTAGCCAACGTTGAACACCCGCACCACCACTAGGAGGCCAATAATAAGTTATCAGGAGTAGTTTCTTCAAAATGGAGTTAACTAAATTTCTGCTAATATACTTGCAACTCTTTTGTAGTCCACCTCTTTTACAGTAGGTAGATTAAGACCTATTTTAGATATTTTCAATGCATTTTTATTTGAAAAAGTATACTTTGAGTACACTGGCATTTCAGATAAACAGTAAAAGAAAGGTCTAACGTCTATGTTGTTAGCAATTAGTTTTTCCATTACCTCTTTCCTTTTTTCAGAAGTACAGCTCATGAGCCAAACAACTTTTCTATTTTGTCTATATGTTTTTTGCCATTTAAATAAGTTAAGATGATCTAAATGCTTGATATAGTCTCTTTCAATTTGATCGTTGCGGTCCAAAATCCATTCAATTTTTTCCAATTGAGCGCATCCAATAGCTGCTTGCAGATTTGTCATTCTGTAGTTGAAGCCAATATCATCGTGCCAATACCTCTTTTCTTTACTCATTCCATGATCACGCAATTTTCTCATTTTGGTGTCTAATTCTTCAGAGTTTGTCACGCACATCCCACCTTCACCCGTTGTAATTATTTTATTGGCGAAAAATGAAAAGGTTGAAATGTCTCCAAAACTTCCAACTCGTTGACCTTTAAATTCTGCCCCGTGTGCCTCGGCACAATCTTCAATAACCTTTAATTTATTGTCATTGGCCAACTTCATAATCTTATCTATTTCACAGGCTTGTCCGTAAACATGAACTGGAATGATAGCTTTTGTTTTAGGTGTTATTGCTTTTTCGATTTCTTCCGGCAAAATGGTCCAGGTAATCGGATCTACATCCACGATAACCGGTGTAGCATTTGCATAAAGTACTGCATTTATTGTTGCAGCAAATGTCAAATCTGGAACAATCACCTCGTCTCCAGAGCCAATTCCTAAAGCAACTAGCGCTAAATGTATAGCTACAGTTCCGTTGGAGGTGGCAACACCATGTTTAACGTTGCAAAAAGTTGAGAACTCATCTTCAAATCGATCGATGTATTTTCCTCTACTTGAAATCCAGGTCGATGAAAAGGCATCTAATAAATACTCTAATTCTTTGTTTTCTAAAGTTGGTTCTGCTACAGGAGTGAATTTGGTTTTGTGTTTGTATTCGAAGAAGTCTATCAATTCTCCCTTGTCATTGACGATGGGCACGATGTTAATCTTGATATTCGTTTTCTTCAATAACGACTCAAAATTTTCTCCTTTAAGTGCTGATACAAAGTTTCCTAAATCTGATTGCTGTATTTGGTCTTCAAGACTTTTACCATCTAAAAGCAACCTTCTGAAATCTCCGTCAGTTACAATTCCAACAAGTTTGTTATTATCGTCCTCGATAAAAGCGGTACCGTAAGGCACTTCATTTATAGCTTCCAAAAGAACCCTAAGGTTCGAGCCAACTTTACAGGTTGATTTATTCATTACGGTCATTTAATTTTTCTAGAATTCGATGAGTGTTTTTTATATCGTCCATGCCTGAATATACTTCAATGGTTACCACTTTGTCGGATTTCCAATTTTTCTCCAAAACACAATACATTACAGACCCTTCTGTTAAGCCTTGATTTGAGTCGCTTTTTCCGTCGTTATCGCTGATGTGAAAATAGTCGGTCAGGTTATATAATTTTTCGAATTCTTCTTCAAAGTTAAGCGAAAGACTGTTACAACTTACTTTCAAATGAGCTGCATCGAGTAAAATACTGAGTCCATCTGGTTTTTTAAACTGATTTACATTTTTGCTAGATGTAAAAAAAAAGGGATCAACTCGATCAAACGATTCATAGTTCGCGTGTGATAGCACATTATTCTCGATATACAATTGAATTCGATTGCTGTTATATGTAGCTATAGAACTTAAGTTATTTTCAAATTGTTCAACAGCGGCTTGTAAATCAAAAAGTTGACCCTTATCAATTTTCTTTCCAATCTGATGTAATGGAATGTTAATCAAAAAACCTGCATGAAAAGCGTATTTGTTAGCATTGAGCGCTTCCGACCAGTCAATCGCCTTTTTTACGTGCTCCAAGCTATACTTCGAAATCTCTGGATCTAAGGAGGCTAAATTGAGTACAAAAGAATTGCCCGGAGTAGGAAAGTAGTTGTGCAGTAAAAGATTAATGGCATAATCTTTCTTTAACTGTATGAGCTTATCGAGTGCTTTTTCATCGTAACGAGTTCCACCGGAGAGTTCAATGTTTGTAAAACCTTCATCAACCAAGGCTTTAACAGCGTCTTCAATATTAGTTGCTCTAACACAAGAACTAGAGATATAAATCATGGTCGAATCAATTTAGCAGGAGCACCTACATACGTTCCTGGACTTAAAATGTCTTTCGTTACTACTGCTCCAGCTCCAATAACTACATGGTCACAAATAGAAACATTGGGCAATACTACTGCACCAGCTCCAATGAAACAATTATCTCCAATCTTGGACCTACCACAAATGGATACGTTTACTGTAATGATGTTATAGTCTCCAATAATAGATTCATGCTCTATCATAGTTCCAGAATAAATAACGTTGTGGCTTCCGATTTTTGCAGTTGGAGTAATATAACAATTGGAAGAAATCTGATTAGCGATTCCCAATAAAGTACTTTCAATATTTGCTTTAGGGTGAATCAGATTATCTGATACTATTCTATGTGAATAAAGACTGGAGTACTTCAATTTCCCTTCCACATCTCCTTTACTAATGATAACCGCATAGTCATTTGGAAGTTCTGTAAGAGGTGCTACGGGGTAACCTAAAATTTGCTCTCCTTTTGAGCGTATTACCTCATCGTAAATGCCCACTATTTTGATGCCTCGTAATTCAAGGATATTGGTTAGGGTTCTTGTGTGGCCACCTGCACCTACAATTGCTACTGAACTCATAGGGCTATAATTTCATTTATGTGAAACGCTCTTTTTGCACTTTTACCAAAAACAGATGTATAATTAATTGGAGATATTCCTCCGCCACCAGTGCGTTTTGCTATGACGTTCTCATTAGAAAATAATTCACCTTCTTGAATTGCAGTTTTAGCAACTAAATTTTTCTGGAGTGATTTTCTTGTTTTTAATTCTGATGCGGTAGGAACTTTTTCAAAACTCCCTAAAAACTTTTCAATTCTCCTAACCTCCATTACTAACTCTTTCAATTCTTCAGGATCTAAAGAAGCCAAGTGATCAGGACCTTCGTCTGCTTTGTTAATGGTAAAGTGCTTTTCAATCATACAAACTCCCATTGGCAAGGCATATGGAGCAGCTCCAATTCCGATAGAATGGTCTGAATAACCGGTAAGGATGTTAAAGTTCTCTTGGAAGGTTCGAATCACATTGAGGTTTGCTTCGTCATCTTGTATAGGATAATTTGCGGTGCATTGCATTAAAACAACATCTTTATTGTAAGCATGTATTTCTTTTAAAGCTGAACGAATCTCTTCTAAATAAGACATGCCAGTTGATAAAAAGATCGGCTTTTTTGTTTGTGCTATTTTTTTTAAAAAGGGCAAGTTTGTAGTGTCTGTTGATGCAACCTTGTAAGCTACAACACCTATTTCTTCTAATTCTTTTAGACTTGTTTCATCAAATGGGGTAATCAGAAAAATGATTTTTTTTGCTTCGCAATACTCTTTTAGTTCTATATATTGATCTTTTTGCAACTCTAACTTTTTGAGCATATCAGATTGAGACTCTGCTTTATCTGTTGTTTTTGTTTGGTAGGGAGCTTTTTTTACATTTTGAATAATGAGCTCACTTGTTCTAAACGCTTGAAATTTTACGGCATCAACACCTGCATCTACAGCAATATCGACCAACTTTCTTGCGTGGTCCATGTTGCCCCCATGATTTACGCCGGCTTCTGCAATGATAAATGTTTTGCCACTTCGTTGTAAAACATTATTTCCTATTTTAATGTTCTTGCTAAAATCCATATGTTAAATTGTAGAAGGTATAAATTCTTTACCTTCAATTAAATGTTTCATTTGGATTTCTCCAAACTCCCAATCTAAAGGTTCGTCCATTTCAAGTGCAGTATACTCTGGCATGACATGAAAGCCAAACTTTCCTGAAATTCGACTACTGTTCTTCACTATATTTTCTACCGAATTAATGTAGAACGCACCATTTTCCAGATAATAATTGTCAAAATCTTGTCTTCGTTGCCTTTTATCTAATTCAAAAGTTAATGGCTTTTTCTCTTCAGACCAGACTAATCTTTTGAAAGGAACTACGGCTAAAACAGAGTCGATTTCCTCCGATTCGTATAATGCAATTCCTTCTTCAAAATCTTTTCGTTTAGTAAAAGGGGAAGTTGCTTGGACGAGAATAAATCGGTCGTTTTTATCTAATTTTTGGTGTTCTATGTATTCTAGCATAACAGACTCTGTAGAGGAACCATCTTTTGCATTTTCAGCGCTTCTCTTATAAACTTTAACTTTGTCGGAAATAGCCGATACTCGTGCAATCTCGTCACTGTCAGTAGCTATAATTATTTCGTCGATAGCATTAATTCCAATTAATTCAATGATATTCCAATGAACTAATGGCTTGCCAAAAAAGGGTTTAATATTTTTACCTTTTATCGATTTACTGCCACCCCTAGCGGGTATAAAAGCGATCGTTTTTCTCATAAAATCTATTATTATTCAAAGATATGTTTTTACATGAGTTTAATAAGTTATAAGTATAAAAAGAGAAGTAATTTTATAGTTAAATATCAATTCTTTTGAACAACGAAATAGAATCAGTATTTATTGAGGGAGAGGTGAATGCGGAAATCGTTGGACGCTTTAAAAGCCGCTGTCTTTTTTCAGCAACTGAAAACAAAATATTAAACGTTTCTGCATTTCAATTAGGAAATGACAAGGAAGATCAGCTAAAGAAAAGCGCCATAGATCAGATTGTTAGATTTTACAATAGATTTGATTCTTATTTTTTAAAATCAGAGAACACAACCGGTATGAATGTTTGGTTCTTAGAACACTTTCGCATCAATTTTAAATTTATAGAGCAATTAAAAACGCTAGAATTAAGAGAAGCTTTTTTAGCAGCGCACCCAGATGGAAGAATCGTTCAGTCACCTCCCCCAAAGGCAAGGGTTAATAGTGGTAAACAGATTTTAAAAGAGGTGTTTTTTATAGTTCAAAATAGTTTGAGTCGTTCAAGTAAAATAAGTGGAACCGCACTGGTTCACAACGAAGGCGGACCTGACTTTTCAGCTTCAGAACTTTTTGGTGATCTCACCAATCACTTTCCGACTCTTAAAGTTCGGTCACTTTTTGATCTCAAGAGGAGATTGCCAAAGAGCTCTAAGTTTACTGGTTTTCCAAATTCAGATGCTCTATTTTTTCAAACGTTGCTTTCTCCCAAAACGTGGTTTCAGGTAAAGCGATTTAGGTTGGGATTAGACTCTATAGTTAATTATATTGAAAATGAATCATTAAATTCGTTTGAGAGAGAATTAATACAGCATTTAAAGGCGAAGAAAACATACTTCACTTTAATGTACTTAAGGTATTTGTCTTTTCAGAATTTCTTCATTAATTCAAAAATTGAATCAATTATTTTGAGTGATGAAAATAGCCCGCAACAAAAGGTGATTCAATATGCGGCAAGAAAAACTGCAGTTAAAGTATTTGCCATTCAGCACGGAGCAATTTATAACAACCACTTCGGATATACGTATGGGAAGTACATACACCCGCCAATTTTACCAGACGTAACCTTCACTTGGGGAGAATTTTACAATGAAGTATTGCTCAAACATGGCGGATATCAAGCTGAACAAGTTAAAGCTGTTGGGAGCTTAAGAAAGTCGCGAACGTCAACAAGTGGAAGTACTCCAAAAGACAATAAATCACGTGTGGTTCTATTTGCAAGTCAACCCATTCCAAACGAAACCTTGAGATTACAATATTTAAAAGATGTTTTTCATTGCTTTTTAGCAGTAGAAGCAGAGTGCAATTACCAATTAATTATAAGACCTCACCCCAATGAGAAGGATGACCAATACTTTGTTAATGTGGCGAATGAAGTTGGTTTTTCCAACTATTCAATTGAACGAAATGTCGCTATGGAAGATCAATTTAATACTTCTGATATCTTAATTACTGCCTACTCAACTGTTGGAGCAGAGTATGTAGAATATTTCAAGCCAATTGTCGTTTTAGATTATTTGAAAGAGGATATAGCGGGGTATGTGAAAGAGGGTGTTGGAATTCCTGTGCATAATGGAAATGAATTAATGGAAGTATTTGAACGACAAGTAATCGATGTTGATCATCAAAAATATAATAAGTTTATTAGTCGCTTTTTTCATTCTGCAGATCAAAAAGCGGCAGATCGAATTTTAAAAATTCTTACCGATAAATGAACACTTGTGCATACAAAAACTGGTTACTTTTACTAGCTAAACTTTTATACAAATAGTCCTTGGGGATAATAATTAGACAAGCAACGATTTCTACCGTTTTCAGTTACTTAGGAGCTTTTCTAGGTTTCGTGAATGTTAGCATACTCATGAATCGTTGGTTTACCGTTGAAGAGTTTGGTTTGCGTGAGGCATTGCTAAGTGTTTCTGTAATAGCTGCTCAATTTTCTAGTTTAGGTAGTTCTGCAAGCTTGGTTCGGTTTTTCCCATTTTTTAATCGCAAAGGGAAAAACGATGGTGGACTTTTATCCATTAGTCTCATCATTTCTTTTTGTGGGTTTTTGATTACAACTGCAGTTTTACTATTGATTCAAAACATTGTAATGGATTCGTACAATGAAAAAAGCACCCTTTTTAGAGAATATTTTTGGGTTTTAATTCCTTTAACTTTTTTATTGTTGATGAATTTAGTTTTCGAAAGCTATATCAAAGCTAGGTCACGAACAGCCTTTACCACATTTGTAAAAGAAGTTTTTCACCGTGCACTCATTACCGTAATTTTAGTATTGTTTTATTTCGACTTTATCACATTTTACGTTTTTATTATCATTTTCCTTAGTTCATATGCTTTAACCTTAGTTTTCTATGTTCTTCATCTACAGCTAAAAGGAGAGTTTTTTACGAAAATTGATTTTCAGTATTTTCCGAATAAGATGAGAAAAGTATACTTGAACTATAGTTTTTTTTCAATATTGTCTGGATTCTCTAACTTATTAATCGCGAAGGTTGATATTTTGATGGTCGGGTACTTTCTTGGCGGAGTAGGGTTGGCTATTTATGCAAATGCAGTTTACCTTAGTGTTTTAATTTTCATACCGGCAGTTGCCATCACAAAAATTGCATCACCCGTAATTGCTAGGGCATTTAAGTTTAAGCAAATGGATGAAATAGAATCCATTTATAAAAAATCCTCTACTACTCAATTTCTAATTGGAGGGCTTGCTTTTATTTTATTGTGGACTAACCTAGATAACTTCTTTGAATTACAACGAGAAGAATACAGACAAGGGAAAATGGTGTTGTTTTTCTTAGGCCTATCAAGAGTGGTGACGATGCTTTTTGGTGTGGCCGGTTCAATAATTAACATCTCGAAATATTATCGTTTTGACACCATTACATCTGTTTCGTTAGCAATCTTTACAGTCATTTCTAATTCTATAATGATTCCATTGTGCGGATTAGAAGGTGGTGCAATTGCAACGATGCTTTCGCTCACGTTATTTTATTTGATAAGAGCTCAGTTTCTAAAAAGAAAATTTGATATACATCCATTTTCGAAACAAACATTACAAGTTGCAATTATTCTAATACTGGCTTTTGTAATATCAGAAACACTACCAACTGCCTTAAATACTTATGTGGACACAGTGTATAGATCTGCGATTATCGTCTTGCTAGTAGGTTTTTTAACGCTGTTTATGAATATTTCTGAGGATGTAACTAGACTTTATAAAAAAGTGTTAGGTATATTAGGGATTAATGAGGATTAAACTTTACCTAAGGCTTGTAGCAACTTAGTTTTTAAGATTTGAAATGGTTTACGGTCATTTCTCAAACCATCTATAAATACTTTTTTTTGTTCTTCGTAATGGGTCGTATAAATCTCAGTTTCTAACGGCTTTTGACTTTTTTTTGCAATGGTAAATAACTCATGATTATTTAGTTCATCACCCTCTTGCATTAGGACCGACTCTAATCGGGATTTGTGGAGTATGTTTTTTAACGAGTACTTGTTGAAATAGTACGTATGAACTACCCTGAACCACTTGGTTTCTAAATTTTTAGTTGGGCGCAAATTGTTAGGCACAGCAATGTATAACAAACCATCTTCACTTAAGCTTGCCTTAATCTTTTTTAAAACCTCAACAGGATCAAGAAAATGCTCCAAAACATGTCGCAGTATAATTAATGAGTACTTACCTTCATTTCCTTTTTTCCAATCTGAATTTGCATCCGAAGCGATTACCTGTATATTGTTGTTAGTTAGGTTTTCTTGACTATCCTGAGATGGTTCTATCGCAAAAAGGTTAGCGTTTGGAAAGATTTTTTGAATGTTCAATAAATTCTCTCCCGCTCCGCTTCCAATATCTAAAATATTTGTTGGTGATTCTGGGAGTAGATTGTTTTTTCGAAAACGATGAATGATTGCGTTACTTTCAGGGTTTGCGGTGTTAATTTCTGCAATTAAGGAAGGTCGATAATAGGAATCATACTCTTTTGAGTAGAAGTTAAAATATGAATCGGCATTCCATCTCGGACTCAGATAACCGAGTCCACAGTTCTTGCAAAGAACTAAGTTTATTGGAATATTGTGTTGCCCTTTTTTAGATACTTCAAAATGGTTTTGACTTTTGCAAATAGCACATTCTACTTGTTCGAACTTTTGCATTGTTATTTAATTGTTGTATTCTTGGAAAGACTCAGTAATGTCAATAAAATTTACTTTGGATGTTATTTCTTCCTTTAGATCGTTTGAGTAATTTGAATTAAGAATCCTTTTCTTGTAAACTCCGTGATTGAACATGTATTCCATATATCGGTTTAAAGCACCGCTTTTTAAGCCGTATGTTAAAAAAATAGATATCCGTTCTTTTTCTTCGGGGACTTTTAGGAATTTAGGAATTCTTTTTTCTAAACTATTGTGCAAAGAAAGGTTAGGAGCAAACTTTAAGCGAACAGCATTTCCTGCGTGACTTGTACGCAAGCAAAAAGCTGCAGCGTCTCCTGTTTGTGTTGGAAGAATTATAGCTTTCCCTTCGTTCGTTTTTACAGTGTTCTGTGAACCAACTCTAACTTTTAATCCTCCAGAATGTGAGGAATGATCTTCTAAATAAAAGGCAATCCTAATAACTGGATATTCTTCGGTCCAATCAGGATGATTTTGGTCATTTCTGTTAGCGGTGTCTTTATGAAATCCTCTATTACCAATACCAATTTCCATGATACAATCTCCAAAAAATGTTGGTTTTTCGCCTAGTAGTTTTGTAGCAATTTCGATGACTCTATCATCCAAAATTAAACTACGGAATTCAGGAATAGCAGTTAAGCAACCAATGTGGTTTTTAGCGAAACGGTGTATTATATAGTTTCCATTTTTTTCATCTTCCTTGATTAATTTATAAGAAGCATCTCGTAGTTTTTGAACTTCTTCTTTCGTCAATACATTCTTTATTAACGTGTAGCCGTCTGCATCAAATTTAGCTTTGTTAATTTCTGCCATATTTCAAATGTATTAATAATTGAGTGTTATATAATAGCTTCTCCTTCAATCTTGTCTTCAAGTGCTTTAATACTTCCTGCTTGTTGTATACTGGCATTTAATTCAAAACCTAGCAATAAAACAAAAGAGTTGAAATAAATCCATAACATGATTACAATGATGGTTCCAATAGAGCCGTATATTTTATCATAATTAGCAAAGTTTTCTACATAGTAGCCGAATCCAAATGATACTAGCAATACCATCAAAGTTGCCAGGGTTGATCCTGCAGAGAAGAAACGCCATTTCAACTTACGGTTACCTCCAATGTAGTAAATGAACGATATTGCAAAAAAGCAAATTGCAGCCATAATTATCCATTTACCGGTTAGTAAAAGAATAGAAGCTATACTGCTTTTTTCTAATACAAAGTTTACCAGATAAACAGAAAATAAAATGGCTCCAATGGCTATAATAATTAAAAGTGTCATTATAAATAGAAGTTCTATAGAAAGCAATTTTTTGTGAAAAAAGTTTCGGTTGTGAGATACATTAATGCTGTCTTCAAATGCCAGTAGCATGGAATCAATTCCATTAGTAGCAAGAAATATTGCAAATAGAAATCCAAATGATAACAATCCACTGTCAGTATCAGTTACTAAATCAACCACTGTTTCTTCTACAAATAGGTATCCTGATTCTGGTAGTAAATCTTCTAATAACTTCAACAACTCCATTTTGAACTCTGGAATTGGAATATAGGGCAGAAGTGTAAGTAAGAAGATTAGAGTTGGAAAAAGAGCCATGAAGAATCGAAAAGCCATGGAAGATGCTTTTGTATCCAGCAGTCCCTGTCTAATTCCTTTGATAAAAAACTTCGCAACAAAATAGATGGGTAACTTATCAAACCCCGGGAGAATTAGGATTTTAGATATCCGAATTGTTTTCCGAACAACTTGTAAAGCAAAAAAGCGTCTTTTTAGTTGCTCCAACATTTAATTTATAGCTTTTAAGCTTAAGTCTAAGCTTTTGATTTGGTGTGTTAATGCGCCAACACTAATATAGTCAACTCCACATTTCGCATATGACACTATTGTTTCTTCGGTAATACCTCCTGAAGCTTCAGTTTCAGCGTAATTCCCTATTAATTTAACCGCTTTGGATAAATCTGAATAGCTAAAATTGTCTAACATGATTCGGTCCACTTTTTCAGAATTTAAAATAATTTCAACTTCTTCTAAGTTTCTAGCTTCTATCTCTATTTTGATGTCAAAACTATTATCAGCTAAATATTTTCTAGTTTTTGAAATGGCAGCTGTTATACCTCCTGCATAATCAATATGATTGTCTTTGATCATTACCATATCGTATAAACCAAATCTATGATTTTCGGCACCTCCCATTTTTACCGCCATTTTTTCAAATATTCTATTGTTGGGAGTTGTCTTTCTAGTATCTAACAATTTCGTTTTTAATGGACCAATCAAACTTTTCAAGTAAGCGGTATACGTCGCTATTCCGCTCATCCGTTGCATATAATTTAGAGCCAACCGCTCAGCGATTAAAATAGATTGCGACCTTCCTTCAACAATAAAGGCTATGTCGCCATCTGTAATACTTTCACCATCTTCAATTAATATATTGACTTTTAAATTGCTATCAACCAACCGAAACACTTCAAAAGCAATCTCAACTCCTGCTAAAATACCTTTTTGCTTTACCAAAAGCTGGGCTTTGCCTATAGCATTTTTAGGAATACATGATAAACTTGTATGATCGCCATTTCCAATGTCTTCAGAAATAGCTTGTGCTATAAGGTGGGTATATGTCTTCAATATTTCTATTCTTGTTCTATTCGAAATTCGATAATTTTAATAGCCTCGTTGCTTTTTTGAAACAGCAAGTATGTCCTGAAGCTACCTTTCATTGTTTCAAGTTTACCAATTTCAAAGAATAGTCTTCCATTTCCACCCCCTAAATGTTTTGTAGTGTATGCTTTAACTTTAGACTCATTAAAGAAATTTTCAACTAAAATTTTAGCCTGATTATCGCTGTAATTCGCCTTGGCCGATGGAATATTTAAATCAATTGGATTATTAAAAAATGAGGTGAATGTCTCAAAATTTTTGCTTTTTAAGGATCTAGATGGCTCGTTATTTCCCTGCTCAAAAAGTTGCACAGAAAAGAAAATGAATAAAACCAACGTGAAATTTTTCATACAATAAAATTAAACTTTTGAAGCTTTCAAACAGGCTTATATTTGAAACTTATTAGAGTTAAGTATGAAAATTAGATTTCTTTGCATTGGAAAAACTTCCGACAAACAAATAAAAGGTTTGTATCAAGAATATTTGAACCGACTTTCACACTATGCAAAAGTTAGTATTGAGTATTTAGAGCTAAAGAAAAAAGGTTTGAGCGCAGACTCACTCAAAACTGAAGAAGGTAAGTTAATATTATCGAAAGTTGATCATTCTACTAACTTAATTTTGTTGGACGAATTAGGAAAAGAGTATGATTCTAAAGGCTTTGCAATTTTTTTACAAAAAGGTTTAAATACTTTAAGTCGTGAAATGGTTTTTGTGATAGGAGGAGCTTACGGTTTTAGTGAAGAAGTTTATTCTAAGGCGAGTCATAAAATTGCATTGTCAAAAATGACATTTACCCATCAAATGGTGCGGCTTATTTTTCTAGAGCAACTTTATCGTGGGTTTACAATTTTGAAAGGAGAAAAATATCACCACAGCTAAATATCAATGTTTTGCTGCCACTTCCACGCGGTTGAAACCATATCGTCAATATTCAATTTAGCATTCCACTGCAATTCCTTTTTTGCTTTCGAATTGTCTGCATAGATGGTTTCTACATCTCCTTCTCTTACAGGGCCTAATTCATAATTTAGTTTTTTACCACTTACTTTCTCAAAACTTTTAATAATTTCTAATACTGTGGTTCCATTGCCTGTTCCGAGGTTAATTACCTGGTAATTACCCTTCATTTTATTGAAGTAGCATAGCGCTTTAACGTGGGCTTGCGCCACATCAACGACATGAATATAGTCTCTAACACAACTGCCATCTTTTGTATTGTAGTCCGTTCCGAAAACAGTTAGTTTGTCCCGAAGTCCAACTGCTGTCTGGGTAATTAAAGGAACAAGATTATTCGGCTTTTTTGTAAACCCTTCACCTATAAATCCCGACGGATGTGCACCAGCAGGATTGAAATAACGCAAAGAGATAACACTGAGTTTTTTATTTGCATTGCAATAGTCTTCTAAAATATTCTCACCCATTTGCTTTGATCTTGCGTAAGGCGACTCAGCTTTTCCAAATGGTGTATTTTCGTTTACAGGGAGTTGTTGTGGATTACCATAAACTGAACAAGAGCTAGAAAAAATTAACTGATTAACGTTGTTCTCTTGCATGGCTTCAACTAAATTCAGTAACCCTCCAACATTGTTTTGATAACACTCTATTGGAATTTCAACTGATTCAGGAACTGATTTTAAGGCGGCAAAATGTATTACAGCGTCAATTTTAGTACTCTTAAAAAACGAGTTAATCGTCTCTTTGTCTTTTAAATCAATGTTGTAGTAAGCAACTTTTTTATTGGTTATTTTTTCAATTTTCTTGTAGTTATCCTCTTCCGAATTGAGATAATTATCAATACTATATGGAATCTCATAATTTTGCTCCAATAGCTCGATTATAGTATGAGAACCAATATAACCTGCTCCGCCTGTAATAAGAATATTCATCTGTCAAAATTAACCTCAAAGATACTTTTCATTTCAAATAATACTAATATTGTAATCTATTAAATTATAACATATGTCTTGGAAAATAAAGTTTGCTATAGTTGGTTGCGGTAGAATAGGAAAACGCCACGCAAGCATGGTAAATATTAATGACGATACCGAATTGGTAGCGTTGATAGATGTAAATAAGGAGCTAGAAGAGAGCTTAAAAGAGGAATTTAATGTTCCAGTTCTTCAAAATATTGAAGATTTTTTACTTTCAGGTATTATAGCCGATGTAGTTAACATTTGCACGCCAAACTATTTGCACGCTTCCCAAGCAATTATTGCTCTAAAAAATGGTTCTCACGTGGTTATTGAAAAACCCATGGCTTTGTCTAAAATTGATGCAGAAAACGTGATTCACGAATCGTTAAAAGTAAATAAGCGCGTTTTTTGTGTAATGCAAAATCGCTATAGTCCTCCCTCTAGATGGTTAAAGGAGGTAGTAGATAGTGGTGTGTTGGGTAAGGTATACATGGCCAATATCAATTGTTTTTGGAATCGAGACGATGATTATTATCAGGGGGGTGCAGCGAGCTATTGGAAAGGCAAGCTAGATAGAGATGGAGGAACTTTATTTACACAGTTCAGTCATTTTTTAGACACGATGTATTGGTTGTTTGGAGACATCACTAACATTAAGGCCAATTTTTACGACTTTAATCACCAATATACTACAGAGTTTGAGGATTCAGGTATTGTGCAATTTGATTTTGTAAAAGGTGGGGCAGGAAGTATTAATTACTCTACTGCAGTTTACGGCCAGAACATGGAAAGCAGTCTCTCAATTATTGGGGAAAATGGAAGTGTTAAAATAGGCGGACAGTATATGAATGAAATTGTCTATTGCCATATAAAAGATTATGAACAACCTGTTTTGGAGGATACACTTCCGCCAAATGATTATGGAAAATATAAGGGTAGTGCAGCAAATCATCAATTTGTAATACAAAATGTCGTAGATGCTCTTAAAGGAAACAAAATGGTAACGACAAACAGTTTAGAGGGCTTAAAAGTTGTTGAAATAATTGAAAACATATATAAATTGAAAAAGTAAAATTTCAATTTATATTTGTATCATTGCAGAATCTTAAAACCTTAAGATGGCCTAATGCAACTTTCCTAATTTTTTTCAGTTGTTTTTAGTTTAAAACAAGCACATTACAAAATATTTCATGTACGATATCCTTCAATTAAACCAAAATACGGTTGTAGAGTTAAAAGAAATTGCGAAGCAATTAGAAGTTAAAAAGTTTCAAAAGCTAAAAAAAGAGGAGCTGGTTTATCAGATTTTAGATCAACAAGCGGTTAAACCGGAAGCTGTTAAGGTGACTGGCAATGAGTCAAAAAAATCCGACTCTAAACCGGCAAGAAAGCCAAGAGCATCTAAATCCCCTACTTTTAAAAAAGCGGAAGCAGCAAAGTCTTCGGAAGGATCTGAACCAAAAGTAGATGAGAAGTCTGCAGAAGTGAAGAAGGAAGAGCCTAAAAAAATAGCGTATCCAAAAAAAGCTCCGTCAGAAAGAAAGGTAAGACCAAGAATTGAAGCTGAGAAAAAAGCTAATTTATTGTCAGAAACAAAGCCTGAAGAGGAAAAGGCTGAAGAAGAAAAACCTGAAGTAAAAGAAACTGAGAATAAGGATATCACTAAGGCTAATACCACAGAGTCAAATAGTGATCAAAGTGAAAAAAAATCCCAGAATGATAATTCAAATGGCAAAACACCAAATGGGAATAATAATCAAAATAAACCTGTTCACAATCAAAAGCTGAAAAGAAGAGAATACGACTTTGATGGTATAATTGATGCTGAAGGAGTTTTAGAAATGATGCCTGATGGCTATGGGTTTCTAAGATCTTCTGATTATAATTATTTAAACTCTCCTGATGACGTATATGTATCTGTTTCTCAAGTAAAGTTATTTGGTCTTAAAACTGGAGATACTGTAAGGGGAACTGTTAGACCACCAAAAGAGGGGGAGAAGTATTTTCCCTTAATTAAGTTGATAGAGATTAATGGCCGAGAGCCTAGTTTTGTTAGAGATAGAGTTCCCTTTGAATATTTAACTCCGCTTTTTCCATCGGATAAATTTAAACTATCAGGTCACAAAGAGGAATCTCTGTCTACCAGAGTTATTGATTTATTTACTCCAATTGGGAAGGGTCAAAGAGGATTAATTGTAGCACAGCCTAAAACGGGTAAAACAACCTTGTTGAAAGAAGTGGCAAATGCAATTGCTGCGAATCATCCTGAAGTATACTTGTTAATCTTATTGATTGATGAACGACCTGAAGAGGTAACAGACATGTCACGTTCAGTGAATGCTGAGGTAATTGCTTCAACGTTTGATGAGCCGGCAGAAAGACACGTGAAGGTTGCAAATATTGTTTTAGAAAAGGCAAAGCGAATGACTGAATGTGGTCACGATGTAGTTATATTACTTGATTCTATTACTCGTTTAGCACGAGCATACAATACCGTTTCTCCAGCTTCTGGGAAAGTATTATCCGGTGGTGTTGACGCTAATGCGCTGCACAAACCAAAACGATTTTTTGGAGCAGCACGAAAAATAGAAAACGGTGGATCATTAACAATTTTAGCTACGGCATTAACGGAGACTGGCTCTAAAATGGATGAGGTAATTTTCGAAGAATTTAAGGGAACTGGTAATATGGAACTTCAATTGGATCGTAAAATATCGAATAGAAGAATTTATCCAGCTATTGATATTATCTCTTCTTCAACAAGAAAAGAGGATTTATTACTTGGCAAAGCTGTAACGCAAAAAATGTGGGTGTTAAGAAACCACATTGCAGACATGAATCCTGTTGAGGCAATGGAATTCTTAAGAAGTCAGATGACCCGAACAAAGGACAATGATGAATTCTTAGTTTCTATGAATAGTTAATTCATGAAAACACATTTCTCTGTTGTAGTTTGGATGCTGGTTGTTTCCATTTTTATGAAAATGGCCGTTTTTGCCGGTAATTGGCAATTTTCAGGTTACGAAAGAATTTATTTTTTTGGAAATCTTTTTGTCATCATGATTGGTGTTTTTCTTGGAATAAGACTTTTTAAGGCGCTAAGTCATGAAAAAACAGGTTTTATGGCAGATGTAAAAGCCGGAATTAAGGTTGCTGGAATGTACGCTGTCTTAATGTCCCTTTTCGTTTATTTGTACTATTCAGTTATAGACCAAAGCTATTTTCCTTTAAAAATTGAGGAACAAATGAGGTTGTTGGAAGAAAGTGGAAGGGCCACAGGAGATGATTTGGTTAAGTCACGAGAAACAGCTGAATTTATTTTAGCACCCTACTTTCAAAGCACGTTTACTCTTATTTTGTACCTTTTATTAGGTACTTTCTATTCGGCTCTAATCACTTTTTTCGTTCGAAAAGTTAGAAACGAATTTTAAACTAACTCTTGCGCAAAATCATTCAAGTTCAACCCATCAAAATTTCCTGAAGTCATCAATAGTACTACGGAGTTGTCAAGATTTTGAGATTTTAAATAGTCCGTAACTGCATTAGTATCGTCATAAACGGTGACCTTTGAAGGAAGAAATGCTTCTTCTACATCCTGTTTCGTGATGGTTTCAAGCCCTTTGTGTTGTATCGTTTTGGGATTAAAGAAAACGATAGCTTCATCTGTTGCGCTCATACAACCTGAATACTCTTGAAGGAAGGTCTTGTTTAGGCTGCTAAAAGTATGAAGTTCCATGCAAGCAATCACTTTCTTATTGGCATATTGTTTCTTTACTGCTGCGCTAGTTGCCTTTAACTTAGACGGTGAGTGTGCAAAATCTTTATAGACAACAGTGCGTTCGCTTCTGGCAATTTCTTCCAGTCGTTTTGCAGCTCCACTAAAACTTTGTATCGCCGTAAAAAAATCGCGCTCCTCAACACCTAACTCTAGGCAAACGTTTAAAGCTGCCATCATGTTTTGAAGGTTGTGTTCTCCAAACATCTTTAACGGCAGCCACGAATAGTTGGTTCTAATAATTGTGATTCCATTTTCAATTTTATGAGTAGGAGTTGTGTAGGGTATAAGTTTGATTGATTTAGACTTATCTGCAATGTCCCTTAATTCCGGATCTCCGTGAAAATAAGTTAGTACTCCATCCTTTTCTATCGTGTCTTTAAACAAATGAAACTGTTCAACATAATTTTCAAAGGTTGGAAATACGTTAATGTGATCCCAAGCTACTCCGCTTAAAACAGCAATGTGTGGTTTATACCATAAAAACTTAGGTCTTCTGTCGATGGGAGAGGAGAGGTATTCATCTCCTTCGATGACCATTATTGGTGCATCTGTAAAACTAACCATAGTTTCAAACCCCTCTAATTGGGCACCTACTAGATAATCAAAAGCTATTTCTTGAATTTGAAGGACATGTAAAATCATTGAAGTAATAGAGGTTTTTCCATGACTACCACCAATTACTATTCTCTTTTTATATTTGGCTTGTTCATAAACATATTCTGGATAAGAATATATTTTAAGGCCTAGTTCCTGAGCACTTAACAGTTCAGGATTATCTTTTTTAGCATGCATTCCTAGAATGATAACATCTAAATCAGCAGAGATTGACGAAGGGGTCCAGCCTTCATCTTTAGGTAGCAGTCCATATTTTTTAAGTCGCCCTTTCGAAGGTTCAAAAATTTCATCGTCAGAACCACTAACGTTAAATCCTTTTTTGTGCAATGCTATTGCCATGTTGTGCATGGCACTTCCTCCTATAGCTATAAAGTGAACTTTCATTCCTCTAAAATAATTCTGAAATTTAAAGGGTAATTCAATTTTCCTGATAGTTATTAACTACGACCATTTAATACTTAAAAGTTACCCTAAAAAGTTGAAGGTTATTTATATGTAACCGTCTAAAAATATATTCGTTCCAGTCAGTCATGCCCTTTCGATTCGTTCCTCCAGCAGTTTTTGTAAAAAAATCTCGGGATAAACTGACAATCTCTTCATTTGTTTTTTTAAAAGGGCTTCTATCTTTTTCGGTGCTGCAGTTCTTCTAGATTTTTGCTTCTAGCTCTCTTCGTTTTGTCTCAATTAAATCAAAATACATATTTATAAATGCGGCACTATTTGCATTGATTTCTAAGTTAGAATAACTGGTGAAGGAATCAAGTATAGTTGCAAGTTGAACATGAATAGTTTCGCTAATTGGATTAAGATTCATGTATATTTTCACATCTAGGTTATATTTTAAATAAACATTCAAAGTGGTATTTGCTGAAAAGTTATTTTTAATATTATTTAGCCTCAATCGATTTCGAGACCACTTTGAATGTATTCAGAATCTAGATTGAAAACAAGTTGGAAATTTATACTACTAGTTGTTTTATATACGATTTTACTTATTCTATTCTCCTTTATTTTACTGCTCTTTAGCTATAATTATTAACTTGGTCAACTTAAATTCAAGTGCATGAAGATAGGTATAATAAGAGAAGGTAAAACGCCACCAGACAAACGAGTTCCGTTTACACCACAGCAATGCAAAGTTATTGTAGATACCTATCCTGAAGTGGAGCTATGTATTGAAAAAAGTCCTATTCGGGCTTTTGAAGACTCGCAGTATGAGAGCTTAGGTTTAAGTATGGTAGATGACTTGTCTAACGTCGATGTGATATTTGGAGTTAAAGAAGTGAACATAGAAGATTTAATTCCAAATAAAATTCATTTTTTCTTTTCTCATACTATTAAAAAACAGCCATATAACCGCAGCCTACTTCAAGCAGTAATTGATAAAAATGTTCAGCTTGTAGATTACGAGGTATTGACAGAGACAAGCGGGAGAAGGTTGTTAGGATTTGGCAGATATGCCGGAATTGTTGGAGCTTACAACGCTTTTATTGCCTATGGTGTGCGTACTAGGGAATACAAGTTAAAGCCTGCAAATCAATGTGAAGACAGAAAGGAAATGGAAGCCGAATTACCTAAAATTAGCTTGCCAAATAATTTTAAAATAGTGTTAACAGGGTTGGGTAGAGTAGCTGGTGGAGCAATTGAGGTATTACAAAAAATGTGTGTGAAACAAGTTGATTCTACTTCTTTTTTAACGAAGCAGTTTATTGAACCCGTTTTTACACAACTTTCTGTAAAAGATTATTTTAAGAAGAAAGATGGAGAGGCATTTGAGCGTAATGAGGCCTATAAGAATGCCAAAGATTTTGACTCGGATTTTTTCAAATTTGCTCAAGTGGCAAACATGTATATACCATGTCATTTTTGGGATGCAGAAGGTCCAAATATTTTCTCTAAAGTGGAGTTGGCTTCGCCAGAATTTAACATTGAAGTAATTGCCGATATCAGTTGTGACATCGCAGGTCCAATTCCATCTACCGTTCGACCATCAACCCTTGCTTTGCCCATCTATGAGGTGAATAAAAAAACATTGCAAGAAGTTGAACTGAGCAGCAAGGACAGTATTACAGTAATGGCGGTAGATAACTTACCCTGTGAATTGCCAAAAGATGCCTCGGAAGACTTTGGTGGTGAGTTGATAAATAATATCCTACCTGCGTTATTAACTGTCGACCCCAATTCAATTATAGACAGAGCAACCATTACAAAGGATGGTGATTTGAATTCGAATTTTGAATATTTACGAGATTATTTAGAAGAGAAGTAGTTTAGACTTTAAATGATACAATTCTAATAACTCTACAATATTGTTTGTAGAGTTATTAGAATCCAATGGTTTGACAATATTTAAGTCCTTACTGTCCTAATACTTTCGCATCAATAGAAGCAGCATTTGTTTCATTGTTTGCGAAAGTCGCCTGAGCGTTAGTTTGAATATCAGGGGCAGATAAGTTAATTGGTATATTAACTGCGCTGTTGGCAGGAATCGTGACCTGATTGTTAAAGCTCATGGTAAATTGAGTTAATTCTTCCACTTCCTTGCACCCGCTAAAGCCTATTAAAAGAAGGGCTAATACTACAATTCTATTTCTCATCATTTTCCGTTTGTGTGTTAAAGTTCACGTTAGCATTTGTGTTCCAAAGTACAAAGCTCCAAACATCCGCCCATTCTTCAATTACTTTTTCTGTAGGTTTTCCTGCGCCATGTCCGGCATTTACATCTACTCTTACAAAAACGGGGTTATCACCTTCATGTTTCGCTTGTAATTCTGAAATGAACTTCATACTATGAGCCGGAACAACCCGATCATCATGATCACCTGTTACGACCATCGTTGCAGGGTATTCCGTGCCTTTTTTAACGTTGTGCAAGGGAGAATAAGAAAGTAAATTTTTAAAGTTTTCTTCGTCTGCATCACTTCTTCCATACTCTCCGGCCCATGCCCAACCAATGGTAAATCTGTGGTAGCGTAACATATCCAATACACCAACACCCGGTATCGAAACTTTCATTAGGTCAGGTTGCTGAGTCATTACTGCGCCAGCCAATAACCCTCCATTTGATCTCCCATGTATGGCTAACTTTTCCGTACTCGTATATTTTGCTTCTATTAGATACTCTGCTGCTGCAATAAAATCGTCAAATACATTTTGCTTGTTCAGTCTCCAGCCCGCCGTATGCCAGTCTTCTCCAAACTCACTACCGCCTCGTAAGTTGGCAACAGCGTAAATGCCACCTTGCTCTAAGAATACAGTATTAATAGCAGAAAACCTGGGCGTAATGCTAATGTTAAACCCTCCATAGCCATACAAGAAGGTTGGGTTGTTTCCGTCTAATTTTGTTCCCTTTTTATACGTAATAAACATTGGGATTTTTGTACTGTCTTTCGAAGGATAAAAAACCTGCTCTGTTGCATATTCACTTCCGTTGAAAGCTGTTTTTGGTTGAAAGAATAATTCAGCTTTGTTTTCATCTATGTCGTATTTGTATATTTCTGTAGGAGTTGTGTATGAAGTGTAAGAATAAAAAGCAGTGTTCTCATCTCGATCACCATTAAATCCTGAAATTCCTATTCCTGGTAATGCTATGTCATACAAATAGTTGGCGGCAGAGTCATAAACTTCTAACTTTGACTGGACATTTTTCATATAGTTTGCAATCATTTTATCGCCTGCTAATGATACACCTCTTAGAACATATTCTTTTTCGGGTATAAAATCTATCCAATTTTCTTGACTTGGATTTTTGATATCTACCATACAAATTCGGTTATTAGGTGCATTATAGTTTGTGTTAACTATAAATTTTCCGTCGCCCAGGTGGTCTAAAATATAATTGTCTGTTTCGTAGTTGTCAACTAAGGTTACAAAGTCACTACCATTTTTTAAATCTTTTACCATTAAGGAGTTTCCATTAGTAGATTCTGAAGTAGATATGTACAAGTACGCTTCATCGTCTGTAATCCCTGCTCCTGCATTTCGCTGAGGATGTTGATTGTCTTCATAAACCAATTGATCTTCTTTTTGAGAACTTCCCAATGTGTGATAATAAATTTTATGAAATTCATTTTTGCCAGAATAGTCTGAACCTTTAGTAGGTGGGTCATAAGAACTATAGTAAAAACCATTTTTATACCAAGAAATATCACTGAATTTCACCCAATTTACCATGTCTTCTAGCAAAGATTGTGTTTCTAGATCCATTACATGTATTTCTACCCAATCAGAACCTGCTTTGGAAATTCCGTATGCCATGTACCTATTGTCTTTAGAGAATCCCATTCCGTTTAATGAAGTAGTTCCTTCTTCTGACATGGTATTTGGATCTAACAAAACTTTTTGTTCTCCATCTAGACCTTTTTGAATATACAATACACTCTGGTTTTGAATACCATCGTTTTTATACATGAAGTAGTTGTCTCCTTTTTTAAAGGGAGCACTAACTTTTTCATAATTCCAAAGTTCAGTTAATCTTGCTTCAAGGTCTTCTCTGTATGGAATTTGTTTTAAGTAGTCAAAGGTTACCTCATTTTGGGCCTTAACCCAAGCCCCTGTTTCTTCTGAGGTATCATTTTCAAGCCACCTGTATGGATCTGCAATCTGAGTTCCAAAATAATCCTCTACAATTGTATCTTTTCTTACTTCAGGATAGTCATGTATAGTAATTTCCTCTCGGGTTTTTCTTTCCAAACTGTCCTTATCGGTTGTGTTTTTTTCACCACAGGCAATGATTCCTAGCCCGGCTGCAAATAAAAGTGCTGATTTATTCATAGAATTGTAATTTGAGTCAAACTTAAGGCTTTTTGGTGATAAGGTTTTACCTTTTGCATTGTTATTAAGAGGTTTAATCAATAGAACCATTCTATTATCTTTGATAAAAAGAAGTAATTATGATAAAGTTAGTCTATTTTATATTTGTTATAAGCCTTTTGGCATGTGTTGGTAGGCAAGAAAAGGCTGCTGAATTAACTCCCGAAGTACAAGATTTCGAGTTATTTAAATCTGAATTTATCGATTCTATGTGGGAAATGAATCCTATTTCGGCTTCATACCAAGGCATGCATGATTTCGACGATAGATTGCCAATGCCGGATGAAGATAGAAAACTTTCTCAGCTAAAGTTTGCAGAAGACTGGTTGAGAAAATTAAATGCTTTCAATTACGACCTATTAAACGAAGCAGATAAAATCGACTATCATTTAATAGACGATGATTTGAAGAATACATCGTTCTATCTTAACGATTTCAAAAGCGGGGAGTGGAACCCAGCTTCTTATAATCTTGGTAGAACATTTTTCCAAGTAATTAACTATCAAAAACAACCGTTGGGGAAAAGGCTTGAAAATGTTAGTGAGAAGTTAAATTTCGTTGAAGGGTATTATGCACAAGCAAAAAAAAATATTGAAACGCCAACAGAAGTTCATACTGCATTAGCTATACAGCAATTGGAGGGCTCAAAAACAATATTTAATACAACTTTAATAGACTCCTTAAATGCTTCTTCAAAAAGCGAAGAGTTCAAGAAATTGTTTAAGGGTAAACTAGATAAAGCCGTCGTTGCGATTGATGATTATAAAACCTTCTTACAAACAAATTACGCAGATAAACCAGACGACTCTACTATTTTTAGAAGCTTTAGAATTGGTAAAGATTTGTACGGTAAAAAGTTTGATGCTGAAATTCAATCGGCATATTCTGCGAATGAGATTTTTCAAGCTGCCGTTGAGGCTAAAAGCGACTTACATGAAAAAATGTTCCGTTTGTCAGAAATGCTATGGGAAAAGTATTTCGGAGAAACTGAAAAACAAGGTGGTCGTTTCGATCAAATTCAGTTGGTGATTAATGAAGTAGCAAAAACACATGTGCACAGAGATTCGTTTGTAACAACTATTAGGCAGCAGATTCCCGAATTAATTGATTTCGTAAATGAGAATAATTTGGTAACACTAGATCCTAATAAACCACTAGTAGTGCGTGAAACACCAGAATACATGAGAGGTTTTGCCGGTGCTTCCATTTCAGCTCCTGGTCCTTACGATACTGAAGCGGAAACATATTATAATGTAACTCCATTAAATCATTACAATGCCGAAGAAGCAGAGAGTTATTTAAGAGAGTACAATAATTATACGTTGCAAATTTTAAATATTCATGAGGCTATTCCAGGACACTATGCACAGCTTGTGTACAGTAATCAGTCTCCCAGTTTAATTAAAAGCGTATTGGGGAACGGAGCGATGATTGAGGGTTGGGCTGTTTATACCGAAAGAATGATGCTGGAAGCAGGTTATGGTGGAGATCAGTTGGAAATGGGGCTAATGTATTATAAATGGAACTTGAGAACAGTTTGCAATACTATATTAGATTATGGAATTCAAGTATTAGATTATACTGAAGAAGATGCTATGCAGTTGCTAATGAGAGAAGCATTCCAAGAAAAATCTGAAGCGTTAGGAAAATGGAGGAGAGCCCGTTTATCTCAAGTTCAGTTATGCAGTTATTTTGTAGGATACTATGAAATAATGCAGTTAAGAGAGGAGTTGCAAGAGAAAATGGGAGAAGATTTTGATTTAAAATCATTTCATGAAGAATTTTTGAGCTACGGGAGTGCACCTGTTAAATATATTAGAAAGTTGATGTTAAAAAAGTTAAGTCAAGAAAATAGGTCTGCAGCGTAGATAATTCTTTAGTACGGAAAAACTTTATTTATAATTTGTTTAACTTCAGAAGCGGTTTTCGTAGAATATATTGTGCTAAAAAAACTACTACTACCGATTTTTGCTTTTTTTCTTGGGCACTATGTTCAGGCTCAATATCTTCAAGTGCAAGATGGACTCGGGGTATTTTCGAATACACCTCAATTTATCTCGTGTACGCCTGGAATGTTTACTATTTTTATGCAACCTGATAGGAATGTTGGGAATTATACTATTGACTAGGGTGATGCAAGTCCGAACTCTATTGGGTCGAATATTCTAGTTGGCAACAACGCGTCACATGCATATGCGTCCACTACAGGAAATTATACAATTACTATAACTGACAATTCTACAGTTTGTGCCATTAAAGGTTTAGTGGTATTAGAAAGGATTCCTCATGCATCCATTCAGTTGCCAACAGATGATGATAATTTCGGACGTGCACCGGTTCAATTTCGATTTATAAATAGTTCTACACAGATATCTACGAATACAGTTTTTACTTGGGATTTCGGTGATGGTAGTCCTATTGAAACCTAAAATTAAGCGAACTCTAATAATAGAGTTTGGTCGTAAAATTTTAGTTATCAATAGCTTTAAAAGCTCAGACACAAACTTTTTTAAAGTCCCTCGTACTTAGCTTTTTCGTTCTTTTTGCTCACCAAAAAGGACAATAGAAATATTTGCAAGCTAATGTTTTGTGTTTTCAACTTATGAAAAAATATATACTAAAGCCATCTCTTATTTTTCTTACCCCCCCAAAAAAATTAAACTAAACATTACCTTACTATTACGAAACAGAATCGTTTAAGGATTTAAGATGTATTATGGTTTCAAAGTAAACCTACTAATTTTTCCCAGCTCTCTGAGTGATTGAGTTTTTCACCAGATTGTATCGAAGATAACAATGAAAGATTCAAAAACGATATTTTCTTTAGACTCTTTCATAATCTTTAGTTGGTCTATTTCCTAAAACTTCGATCGTTTTCTTCGATTTCTGTGGATAAATTTTCCGTATCGAGCTTTAGAAAATGAATTTCGATTCACGATGGCGTAGCTTATAGAGATTTGACCTAGCAAATAACCGTCCTTATTTTCGGGATTTCCTCTTGTTTTTCCAGCTTGAAAGCTCCGTATGCTCGGAAGTTCTGAATCTCCTCTCAAATAAGCTTCATCACTTCTGTTTGCGAGAGCAACTGATTCTAAAAATGGTAAATCTGAGTCATATGCATAGCGCGTGCTAATATCATCTAAATAGTCGGTAGATGTAAATCGGTAACCAAACTCAACTCCTACTCTTAATTTTTTATTAAAAGTGAGGTGGGCTCCGAAACCTAACGGCACAACAATTGTCATTTCATCGTACGCATTATCTACACCCTCTGTCTGCAGTGGTCGCAGAGAATACCACTTATTGTCAAGCTCAGCATACGGATAAAAAAGTGCAACACCAACACCGGCAAAGGCGTATGAACCAAAGTCAATCCTTGTGTAGGATGCTCTACTAATGTTCTTCCTTGTGAAAAAATAATATTCTGCCGTTATGTTTGCTTCAATAATATCTGTTCTAAAACTTAAATTTCGAGCGCGCTGGGAAGCAATTCCTGATAAACTGTCTGCGCCAGATATTCGAGCGTAGTTAAGAGAAACTTTTGCTGCAATGTTTCGAGTAAAATTATACCTGTAAAATCCTCCAAAACTATAACGCGTCCGAGAGAGATTCATGTCCAAAAGCCAAGGCTGAGATTCTGATTGAGCTCCACCAACGTCACCTACATAATTTGCCCCACCTAAATTTACACCAAAATCCATGCTGTACTGTGCTGAAGAACTTAGAGCTAGGCTGCAAAAAATGATTAAAAGAATACAAACTTTTTTCATAACAACAAATATAACGTAAAAATTATTTTTATCCTAGCTAACACTCTTTAAATAAATGTTGTACTCCGCTTTATTTTACCTTAATTTCGGGAATCAAATTTTAGGAATATTTTGATATGGTTGAATTTAAAGATCATCAATTGAAGAACGGTCTTCGTTTAATTTTTAACGAAGATAAAACGACGCCCATTGTAGCTTTTAACTTATTATATAATGTTGGGTCGAAAGATGAAGATGAAAACAAAACGGGATTTGCTCATTTATTTGAGCACTTAATGTTTGGAGGTTCGATTAATATTCCATCGTTCGATGGCCCTTTGCAAACGGTTGGAGGTGAAAATAATGCTTTCACATCAACAGATATGACGAACTATTATCTCACTGTTCCAAAAAACAATATTGAAACGGCCTTTTGGTTAGAGTCGGATCGAATGTTGAGTTTAGCATTTTCAGATAAGAGCCTTGAAGTTCAACGGCAAGTAGTAATCGAAGAATTTGCTCAGCAGTACCTCAATCAGCCATATGGAGATGTGTATTTACTATTGCGCCCTTTAGCGTACAAGAAACATCCCTACCGTTGGAATACTATTGGGAAGGAAATCAAGCACATTGAAACGGCTACTATGGAAGATGTGAAGGCTTTCTTTAAGCGCCATTATTATCCGGGAAATGCAATTCTTTCGATCTCTGGTGACCTCAAATTCGAGGAGGTGAAGAGGTTGACAGAGAAATGGTTTGGGGACATTCCATCAAAAAAGAAAGTGGCACGGAACTTACCTGTTGAGCCTTTGCAAAAAGAAGAACGAGTTTTAGAAGTAGAAAGGGATGTTCCGCTAAACGCACTCTATTATGCCTATCACATGCCTTCGAAAAATGATGCTGATTATTACGCTGTAGATTTGCTTTCCGATGTACTTTCTAGAGGAGACTCTTCGCGATTTTATGAACGCTTGTTGAAAAAAACAGATCTCTTCGCTGAGATTGATGCTTTTGTAACTGGTGATACTGAAACTGGCCTATTTATTATTTCTGCTAAATTAAGTGAAGGCATGTCTTATGAGGAAGCAGAAGCAGCGATAAATCAGGAATTGTTGGAATTGGTGGAAAATGGCATAGAAGAGGAAGAGTTAAAAAAAGTGAAGAACAAGGCAGAGTCAACTTTTGAATTCGGAAAAACCTCGGCACTGAACAAAGCAATGGGATTGGCCATATGCACCTTAGTAAAGGAGCCGGAATTGTTTAATTACGAATTTGATTTGTATGTTAAAGTTACTGTCGAGGATATTCAGCGAGTCGCAGAAAACTTACTTCGTAAAGAAAACCGTTCGAAATTAATTTACAAAGCTAAAAAAGGATGATCGATAGAAGTGTTGCACCGAATCAGCAGGAAATTGAAAAAATAGAATTCGCAGAAGCGCAAACGGTTGTTTTTAGCTCCGGAATTCAATGTCATAGTGTAGTTCAGGAAGATTGTAAGGTAGTTAAGCTGGAATTAGAGTTTGAAGCAGGATCAAAGTTTCAGGATAAGGCGCTAATTGCGACTATGGTGAATAACTTGATTCTTGAAGGGTGCGAGCGCTATTCAGCATATGAGATTGCCAGTTTTTTTGACAATGAAGGGGCTTTTATAGACACGTCTTGCTCGGCGGATAAAGCTTCTCTTGTATTGCACTGTCTAGAAAGAAGTATCCCTAAGTTAGTACCCTATTTACAAGAGGTATTGTCCACTGCAAACTTTCCGCAAAAAGAAATTGAGAACTACTTAAAAATAAGTGCTCAGAAATTTGAGGTAAATCGGGAAAAAGTTGGCTGGGTAGCTAGAAATGAATTTATGGAGGAGTTGTTGGGGAAAGGCCATCCGTATTGCTGGAAGTTGAAAGCAAACAACTATGTAGATGTGCAGCGAGATGATCTCATTTCATTTTACAATGAAAAATACAAGTCGACAGCTTTTCAGATTTACGTTTCAGGTAAGGTGACCTCAGAAGTGCTGAAGACGATTGAGGAAGTTTTTAACTCAGCTTCAATTCGGCCAAGTAAATCCATAGATAGATTGGCAATGGCAGAGCCTTCTGCTTCAAAGATGAAATTGATTGAAAAGAAAGGAGCAATCCAGTCAGCGATTCGTTTAGGGGCTCTGACTATTAATCGAAGGCATGCAGACTTTCCTTTTCTATTTGTAGCAAATACAGTTTTAGGAGGTTATTTTGGTTCACGTTTGATGACCAATATTCGAGAAGATAAAGGTTATACTTACGGCATTGGCAGTGGGGTTATTCACCTCGACGATCTTTCTTACTTTATCGTTTCAACTGAAGTGGGAGGGGAAGTAACAGGTGCCACTTTGAAGGAAATTGAAATTGAAATGAACCAACTGCAGAATGTGTTGGTTTCTCAGGAAGAGTTAAAATTGGTAAAGAATTATATTTTAGGTAACATTATGAAAGGTTTTGATGGTTCTTTTAGCGCAATGGCGAGGTTCCAAATGTTAAACCATAATGGTTTAGGTTATTCTTACTACGAAACTTTAATTCAAAAAATCAAAGAAATGAAGGCAAAGGAAATTCAAGTAGCAGCAAGAAAATACTTGGTTTATTCTGACTTGAAAAAAATTGTTGTTGGAAAACTTTAAATTTGCAGGCAACCATTGAAAAATGGTACGTCAATAAGGTGTATAAAGATCGAATTATGAAAAAGATAATACTGCTCTTAGCTGTGATCATTGGATTTGCAGCAAATGTTAAAGCTTCTCACGTATTGGGGGGAGAAATAAGTTGGAGGTGTTTGCCTAACGGACAATACATCTTTTCTATGTCCATTTACCGAGATTGTACTGGTATTCAGTGGACTTTCCAAAATGAAACTATTAGTATAACGGGGAATCCGCTACCGAGAAACGGTGTTGGAGGTTCTGTAGTCAACTCGATTACATTATTGCCAGATATCGTTAGATTTCAAACGTCTAATAATGGGGATACTTCTCCAGATTGTATACCTTATGAAAACACACCGTATAGTTGTGCTAATAGAGATCAAGGCACAGTTCAGCAGTTTACTTATAATTCAAATCCCGTTACGCTTGCAGGAACACCTCCTTCTGCCGGTTGGAAGTTTTTCTGGACATCTCCTTGTTGTAGACCAAACGATATTGAGAATGTAAACACGAATGGCAGTATGCTTTTACGTGCAGTGATGTATCCTCTTCCGGGAGGAGTGCCTGCTTATCCATGTTTTGATTCTTCTCCTAATTTTAGAGCGCTTCCTGCTACTTTAATTTGCAGAGGATATGATTTTACCTACAATCATACCGCTATTGATGAAGATTTAGATTCATTAGTCTATTCTTGGGACAGACCATACAATCCACCACAAGGAAACCCTCAAGCATTGAATTATAAAATTGGGTTCTCACCAACTAATCCTACACCTGATCAAAATAGAAACATTAACAATGTTCCTGCAACTCTGAACCCTTTAACAGGAGTAACAAATTTGGCAGTTTACAGTGGTGTTGGTATTAAAAAGTATATTACCGTTGTTCAGGTAGATGCCTATAGAGAAGGGCGACGAATCGCGACAGTTTACAGAGAGATTCCGATTTCTATTTTTGATTGCCCTGATTTACCAGGTTTCCCAGGCGTTCAAAACGAAGTGCCTACCGTGCTTATTGATGGGATACCTACAAATAATATTATTTCAACAATAACAGCTGGTCAAACAGTTTCTATTCCAATTCAAGTAATTGATAACGACAGAATTAATGTCGCTCCATTTTCTCAGATTTTAACGATGATACCTGACGGATTATTGTTCACTAGATCTAAGACTGGGCCTTCTAAAGGGTATTCTGCAGACCCGATTGGAGAACCTTGTATCATTTCTAGTAAAGATGTGCACCCCTGTGCATTTTTAAGAGGGAATCCAGCCCCATTTGTAGATATAACGGCAACTCCACCGATTACTGTAGTGAAGGGGTTAGGCGTTATAGGGGTTGAGTTTGTATGGCAAACAGATTGTAAGCATATTCAAACAAAAACCGGTTTCCCTGGAACAAATGAGGGAATATACAATTTTGTAATGCGGGTGACTGATGATCACTGTCCGATACCAGGAATTAACTACCCTACAGTGACGGTTCGAGTGAAAGATCCAATTCCTATGACGGAACCAATAATGAAGGGAGTTTCTGTTTTATTAGATGGAACGACTCAATACAGTTGGGTTCCACCATTGGATTCTGCGAGACAGTTTAATCCACCAGATAGAAGACAGGATCATTTCGAGGCTACTAGTTCTGCTCCTCGAGATAATCAACCTCCTTCGTTTTGGTCTTCTAGAAACGCTTTTATAACAAACTATCAGCAAGATAAACGAGATTTAGATTTTAGTCCAAATAATTATAATAATGTGATTGATCCAAATAGTGGTTATAATATTTTAGATTCAAAGGACTCTCATCGAGGTATATTCTCTGACTATTACGTTCGGATGAGAACACTTTCAGGTTGTACAGACACAAATGCATCTGTTTGGTCTGAACCAGCTCGAATTATGGAAGTTAATGCTACTCCTATTGGAGTAGCCCCAAATCCTACAAGATCGACTGCACGATTAAATTGGAATAGACCAAAGCCATTGAATGCGAAAACATATCCGTATTTCACCTACGAATCGCCAACCCATTTTTACGTTTATGCGAATGACTCTATTTCAAATGGAGGAGCAGCTACAAACAGTAACTGGTATATTGTAGGAGACACAAATGCTACTGCCTACAATGTAGATGCTACAACGTGTAGTAACTATGTTGGTTTTAGAATTGAAGCTAGAGATACTGTAATTACTTGGAAAGAAGGTTCAGGTGTTCGTTCTGATAGTTTAGATACCTTGTATTTTAGTACGTTCAGTACGATTGATACACTGTTTATGGAGGCACTATCGTTTATTCCAAACCCTACCTTTGATACGTTAGAGGTGAGAGCAGACGGTACAGTATTCTTGAGAATTAACTTACAAGGAAAAAGAACTACAGGTTCTTATCGAATTTTCCAAAACGATACTACTGCTGCCAATTTGCTGACAACTGTAAATGCATTGGAAGATTCAGTAGTAGTGCTAACAGGAGGGGATGTTAATATTAAGAACATTGTTATTCAAGCAATTGATGCGTGTAAGCCTTTCAATAAGACCTATATAAGTAGATACAATACCATGTTGGCAACAGGCTTTTTGTCAGACCCTTGTAAAGGAGAATATACCTTAAATTGGAATCAACCGGCGAGTGTTCTTGGAACAACTCCGGCTACTCCAAACAATACCACAAGGTACCGCCTGTATGCCAATTACGATGATGGAAATGGATATATACTAGTCGCTACCATTAACGATAGAAATACAACTACCGCTATAGTAGGAGGAATTTCTAGAGGCAATACGATTAAATTTAAAGTGATAGCGACAGATTCTAGAGGGAAAGTGAATATTTCAGCAATTCATGAATATACCGCGCCTTCTGGTTTAGCGACAGACGAATTAGTGGGCCCTCCAATTCCACGTTGTACGTTTGTGAATGATAACGGGTCGGTAACTTTATCTTGGGTTCCTGCTCTAGACTATGTAAATAACTTTGCAAACTACAACATTCAGTATAAAAGAGCTACAGCAGCCATTTGGACTGAAATTCCTGGAGATGATGATGAGAATTTGGTGATTGGAGATGAGAATTATACCATCACCGGAATCAATGGTCAAACAGAGCGATATGATTTTAGAATAACAAGTTTAGCAGGTTGCGATGGTTTGCAAGATTCTACTTATAATGAGATAAGTTCTATCTTCTTATCGGCTACACCAAGACAAGGGGTACCACAAGTAATCTCTGATTTAGATTGGAACCCTGCAGGGCCTGATTATAGTGGCTTAGGTAACTTTTACGATCTTTTTATTGCTGAGAATATAGATTCGCTAGCCAATACTAGTTCAGCTCAGTTTGGAGGTATGCACGAAGAAATAATTCAAACTGATGATTGTGTATTGCCTGTTAGTTACAGATTGAACTATACAGATGATTTGTATCAAGCAGTTGGCTTTACTTGTCAAGTTCAGTCTAGTGTTGCAGATGCGGTTCATTTGGATACTGTTCCTCCTGCACCAGAGCATTTAGCTATGTTAACCTTTAATAGAGTAAGTAATGGGTTAGTAGCTCACTGGTTAGGAAATGGATTAGGAGTAGATAGTTTGAATTTTAATACCATTATTGGGATTAATTCTGGGCGGCCAAATAATGTCAGCCTTACTGATACTGCTGTATGGATAGACTTCGGATCACCAACTCGTTCTATTGAATTTTCGTTATCTATTTTAGATGCAACAGACACCGTTCGATTTGCAGCTTCAATAGCTAAAGACAAGTGTAACAACGTAACAACTGCTGCTTCTGTGTATCATAAATCAATGAACGTAGACGTAGAATGGAAAGTTTGTGATTCAACCAATGTTGTTTCATGGTCACAATACGTTGGCTTGAACCCTAACTTTGCTGTAGAATACTCTGTATGGTACAGTGACGATAGTGGTACACCGTGGCAAGAGATTCCGAATTCTACTACGACAGATTCAACGTTTGACCATTTGATTATTCAGGGAGGGTTGACGTATTATTACCAAGTTGAAGCAAAGTCATTAGATCCTGGTGTTCCTGCTTATGTAACACCATTCTCTAACGTAGATTCGGCTTACTCTGTTTATGAAGATACTCCATTGTATTATTATTTAACCAATGCAACGGTGTTGCCGGAGAACAAAGTTGAAGTTAATTATTTTAGAGATGTATTAACTCCGGTAGAAGGATATACTGTCTTTAGAGGTGATAATCCAAATGAATTGTTGCCAAAAGCATACTTTGATGCGAGAGAGTTGGGTACTGAAGAGCGATTTACCTTTATTGATGAAACTGCAAATGTTAATGCACAGGAGTATTACTACCAAGTAGTTTCTCAAAACGATTGTGATATTCTTACGAGTAGATCAAACTTTGGGCGAACCATTCACTTGGTAGTAGAATCTGATGATGAGGGTTTGACCAACACGTTGAAATGGAATCGATATATAGACTGGGACAGTACAGTTGCCTATTACAATGTTTATAGAACTGGGAACAGAACGTATTCTACAGAAGTGTACAAGCAAGTAATGCCAAACAGTGCATACGATTACAATGTGTTTGTGGATGAGATTGCTGAAGAAGTAAATTCAACAGGTAAGTACTATTATAGAGTTGAAGCAATGCAAGGACCTATACTTCCAAGTGCAGTTAACGGATACCCGAATGATTTAACTCCTCAAATATCAAATTCAAACATTGCTGAAGCATTGCAAAATCCATTGATGTATGTTCCAAATGCATTTGCACCTGACGGGGTAAATAAAACGTTTGGACCAAAAGGACAGTTTTTTCAGTTCGACCAGTTTGAAATGACCATTTACAACAGATGGGGAGAGCAGGTTTACTTAACGAACGACATTAACAAAGGATGGGACGGAACCGCTGATGGAAAGGACGCTTCTACAGGTTCATATGTTTACATGATTCGTTATGTAGACGGTGATGGGGAAGAGAAACGTAAGAAAGGAAGTGTTACCTTGATTAGGTAGTTAACCAATACATAAATTTTTAATAAATGGGAGCTATTCCTAGCTCCCATTTTTAGTTTAAATTAACAGCTAAAGTGGGCGCATAATGATTATTTTTGTCAGCTTAAAAAAACGCCACTATGAGTAAAAGTTCTGAAAGCCGTTTTCTACCCGAAGGCCTTACCTACGATGATGTACTGTTAGTTCCGGCATACTCAGAGATTATGCCCCGAGAAGTAAACATATCCTCACAGTTTACAAAAAAAATACGTTTAAATACTCCAATTGTATCTGCTGCGATGGATACGGTTACTGAGTCTGCTCTAGCAATAGCAATTGCTGGTGAAGGAGGAATAGGTGTTTTGCACAAAAACATGACCATTGAGCAGCAAGCGGCTGAAGTTAGAAAGGTAAAGCGTTCTGAAAGTGGAATGATTTTAGACCCTATAACGATGCACGTTGAAGCGAAAGTTTCAAATGCGCTTAATTTGATGAAGGAAAATAAGATTGGTGGCATTCCCGTTGTGGATGCAGATCAAAAGCTAATCGGAATAGTTACCAATAGAGACTTAAGATTTCAAAAGAATTTGTCAGAAGCAGTAGCTAATGTGATGACTTCCAAAAATATTGTAACTGCAAAAATGGGCACGGACCTTACAGAGGCAGAGCAAATTTTACAAGCACACAAAATCGAAAAGCTTCCCGTTGTTGATGATACGAATAAGTTGATTGGTTTAATCACATACCGAGATATTATTAAAGTCAAAGAGCGACCAAATGCTTGTAAAGACAAGTTTGGAAGATTAAGAGTTGCAGCAGCTGTAGGTGTTACAGGTGATGTAATGGAAAGAGTTTCAGCGTTGGTTCGCGTTGGAGTTGATGCAGTAATTATTGATACCGCGCACGGACACTCTGCAGGTGTGATAGAAACACTTAAACGAGTAAAGTCTGAATTTAAAGAGTTAGAAGTTATTGTTGGAAACATTGCGACGAAAGAAGCAGCTATTGCTTTAGCAGAAGCGGGAGCAGATGGAATAAAAGTGGGAATTGGCCCTGGGTCAATTTGCACAACTAGAGTAATTGCTGGGGTGGGTGTTCCTCAATTTTCAGCTGTTATGATGGTTGCTGAAGCTTTGCAGGGAACAGGCGTTCCTGTTATAGCTGATGGTGGGCTTCGATTTACCGGTGATATTGTAAAAGCGCTAGCGGCAGGAGCTGACACCATCATGGCGGGGTCACTATTCGCGGGTGTAGAAGAATCGCCAGGTGAAACAATAATTTATGAAGGTAGGAAGTTTAAAGCATACCGTGGAATGGGATCATTGGAAGCCATGCAGAAAGGATCGAAGGATAGATACTTTCAAGATATGGAAGAGGATATTAAAAAATTAGTTCCTGAGGGCATTAGTGGAAGAGTTCCATTTAAAGGTACTTTAAGTGAAGTAATTTATCAAATGATTGGTGGTATAAGAGCAGGTATGGGATATTGCGGTTGTGCAACCATAGACAAATTAAAAACAGATGCTACATTTATTAAAGTAACACATGCAGGAATTCGAGAAAGCCATCCTCATGATGTGACCATAACAAGAGAAGCACCAAATTATAGTCGTTAAAATTAAAAATTAAGAAATATGAGTAAGATGAAGTATTTAATAGTTGTTGTATTTTTATTTTCAATAGTAACTGTGCAAGCCCAAAGTAAAGGTGATGCCGTTTTTATAGATTTTGGCGATGAAAAGATTACTAGAGCAGAATTCAAAAGAGTTTACCAAAAGAATAATAGTGGTGAGATAATTTCAAAAAGTACGGTAGACGAGTATTTGGACTTATACATTAATTTTAAATTAAAAGTAAAAGAAGCTGTTAGCCTAGAGATGGATAAAGAACCGGCTTTTATTAAAGAATTAAGTGGATACAGAAAGCAATTAGCTCAACCCTATCTTACTGCTGACGGTATAATTGAAGAATTAAAAAAAGAGGCTTTCGATAGATTACAATACGATGTAAAAGCTTCTCATATTTTAATAAAATTAGATCAAGATGCTAGCCCTGAAGATACTGCCGCTGCATATAAGAGAGTAGTTAGAGTTAAAAAGAATTTGGAAAATGGCCAAGATTTTGAATTGATGGCGAAACAATATTCCGACGACCCTTCGGCTAAAACCAATGGCGGTAGTTTAGGGTATTTTACATCTTTCTACATGTTATATCCTTTTGAGTCTGCTGCATATAATACTGAAGCTGGTAAAATTTCAAAAGTGGTGAGAACCCAATATGGTTATCACGTTTTAAAGGTGATTGACAAAAGACCTGCAGTTGGAAATATTAAAGTCGCTCATATTTTGATTTCTAATGATAAAGAGCTCTCTAAAACCGATAATCCAGAGGGTAAAATCAAAGAAATATATGCGAAGATAGAAAAAGGTGAAAAATTTGAAGACTTAGCAGCTCAGTTTTCGGATGATACAAGAAGTGCTGAAGAGGGAGGTCTATTGCCGATGTTCGGAGTTGGAAGAATGGTGCCTGAATTTGAAAAGGCTGCATTTGATCTGAAGGCAGATGGCGATATTTCAAAACCATTTGCGACACCTTATGGATGGCATATTGTAAAAAGGATTGAACGTGCACCAATTGGTTCTTTCGAATCAATAGAATCTGAATTGTTGCAAAAAATTAAAAAGGATAGTCGAGCTAATTTGAGTCAAGCTTCTATAATCAACAAAATTAAGAATCAATACGGTTTCGCAGAAAACTTAAAGGAGCGAGATGATTTTTACAAATTAATTGATTCAAGTTTTTTCAAAGGAACTTGGACTGCTGAAGCTGCAGACGGATTGACAAAGGAATTATTAAAAATTGGCGATAAATCATTGAGTCAACAAGATTTTGCTCAATATTTACAGAACAATAAGTCGAAAAAAGTGATCGATTCCCGAGTTTTAATAAATGCTCGCTATAATGCATTTAAGAGAGCGTGCATACTAGATTACAAAAACCTTAAACTAGATGAAGAGTATCCTGATTTTAGATATTTGATGCAAGAATATCATGATGGGATTTTATTATTCAATTTGACAGATGAATTGGTCTGGTCAAAAGCAGTGAAAGACACAACCGGATTACAAGCGTTTTACGAGAAGAACAAGGAGAACTTCAAGTGGGACAAGAGAGTAAAAGCAATTGTATTTTCAGCATTAAATAAAAAAGTATCGGAATCAGTGAAGACAATGCTGCAAGAAGGAAAGGATGTAAAAGAGATTATGGATGAAATCAACAGACTTTCTCAGCTAAACTTAAGGTACGAGACTAAGAAATACTTGAAGGGAGAAAATGAAATTGTTGATCAAGTAAAGTGGGATAAAGGTATTTCTGAAAATGTTTCCTTGAATGGTCGAATTCATTTTGTACAAATTGAGGAAGTGATTGAACCAACTTACAAAACGCAAGAAGATTCTCGAGGTCTTATTACTTCTGACTATCAAAATTTCTTGGAGAAGGAATGGATTCAATCTTTAAGGTCAAAGAATAAATTTGAGGTGGATAAGGAAATTCTTAAAGAATTGAAAATCGCGTTAAATTAATTGATTTGAGGATTATACACGTTCTTTTCGTTTCAATTTCTATCACTTTAAGCTCATGTAGTTTATTTACTGAAGAAGACGATTCTCAAAAGGTAGCAAGAGTCGGTGATGAATTTCTTTTGGAAACAGATATTCCAAACTTTACCAATGAGGAAAGTCAAGGAGATACTTTAGCTCAGCGAAATCTTTTTATCGATAATTGGGTAAAGGAGGAGCTGTTGCTGCAAAAAGCTTTAGCTAACCTTACTGAAAATTCAGCGAGCTTTGAGAAGCAATTGGAGAATTACAGAAATTCGTTACTAATTTACACTTTTGAAAATCAGCTTGTAAACCAAAAGATAGACACTCTTCTGAGCGAAACGGAGTTGAAGAAATATTACAATGCAAATGCAGAGAACTTCAAACTGCGTCAAGACGTTATGCAAAGTTTTTTTGTTGCTACTCTGAATACTGCACCAAGTACAGACTCGCTAGAGCAATGGTTGTATCAAAATGTAGACTATTATAAAGAGGACTTAATTGAGTTTTGTTCTCAGTTTGCCATTGCTTGCCATTTAGATACGCTGGAGTGGATTCCATTAGTAAAAATTAAGGAAATTGGAAAATTTCCTTTGGATAAAAAACTTAATCTTACAATAGGTAAAAATTTGATTCAAGACAGTTTAAGAACAATGTATATTAATTCTTTTGCAATACGTCAGAAAGGAGAAATAGCACCTTTTTCGTGGGTTAGATATGAATTAAAAAGTATCATTCTTAACAAACGAAAGATCGAGTTAATTGCTAAGGTTAAACAAGAAATATTTGAGTCTGCAACCTTAAAAAAAGAGTACGAAGTATATGAATAAAGATTATTTAATTTTGTGTTTTCTGTTTACGCTGTCTTTCGTCACGTCTGCTCAGCGTGGTTTTGTTTTGGATGAAGTTATCGCGGTTGTCGGAGATCAAATAGCAACTAAGTCTAAATTAGAGAATAAATATGTAGCGTACTTAAGTCAGGGGGCTAAAGTTGATGACAATACAAAATGTCAAATTTTTGAGGATATTCTTTATTCTAAAATGTTAGTGAACCAAGCTGAATTAGACAGTGTAGTTTTAGATGAATCTCAAATTGAAGGTGAATTAGATCGCAGAATACGTTATTACATTGCTCAGATTGGATCTCAAGAAGCAATGGAGGCTTATTATAAAAAGCCATTAGCTCAAATTAAAAAGGAATTCAGGGAACCTATTCGAGAGCAAATGACCCTTCAAAAAATGCAAGGTGAAATTACCTCTGGAGTTTCGGTTACACCTAATGACGTAAGACAATATTTTGATAAAATACCTGAAGATAGTTTGCCATTAATCAATTCAGAAGTGGAGTTAGCTCAAATTGTGATTTATGCAAAGACTCCTGAGTCATCCATTAAAGGGGTAAAGGATAAGCTAAATGATTATCGAAAAAGAGTGAATGAGGGAGAGAAATTTTCTACTCTTGCCTTGTTGTACTCCGAAGATCAAGGATCTGCTTTGAAAGGTGGAGATATTGGATTTGTTGGAAAAGGGGAAGTTGAGCCAGAATTTGGTGCTGCTTCATTTAAACTAAAAACTGGGAATGTTTCACCAATTATTGAAACGAGGTATGGATTTCATATTATTCAGTTAATCGAGCGCAGAGGCAATAAGGTGAATGTGCGTCATATTCTATTAAAACCAAAGCAGGATAAAGCTTCTTTTGACAAAGCACATGGCAAGTTAGACAGCATCTCAAACTTGATTGACAGTAATAAAATAAGTTTTCAGCAAGCGGCTAAGAAGTTTTCAGAAGATGAGAATACGAAAAATAATGGAGGGGTTATGGCAAATCCGCAAACAAGTAGTTCAATGACACCGATGGATGAAATTGACCCAGCTCTGTTTTTTGTTATTGAAGGAATGGACGTAGGGGATATTTCCAAGCCTGTTATTATTAGTGATCCGAGATCAAAGCCAGGCTGCAGAATAGTGAAAATTGTAAAACGCACTGAGCCACATAGAGCGAGTTTAGAAAAAGATTATCAAAAAATAAAAGCAGCAGCATTAGCTGAGAAAGAACAAGAGGTATTGCAAGATTGGATTAAGAACAACATTTCCAAAACATACATGAGGTTGAACATGGAATATTGTTTGAACTGCGAATTTCAGCAAGCTTGGATAGAAAATAGCGCAAAATAATATGAGACAATATAATTCAGATGCAGACGCGGTTGACGCTTTGGTTCAGAAATACAATGAGCTAAATCAAGAGATTGGGAAAGTAATTGTGGGTCAAAAGATCGTAGTTAAAAATTTATTGATTTCAATCTTTAGCAACGGGCATTGTTTACTTGTTGGTGTTCCCGGATTAGCAAAAACGCTTTTGGTAAATACCGTTTCAGAAGCTTTAGGTTTAAGTTTTAACCGAATTCAGTTTACTCCTGACTTAATGCCATCTGATATTATTGGTTCTGAAATTTTAGATGAGTCTAGAAATTTTAAGTTTATACCAGGACCGCTTTTCTCTAATTTGATTCTAGCAGATGAAATTAACAGAACTCCTCCTAAAACACAATCGGCTTTGTTGGAAGCCATGCAGGAAAAGAGAATAACAATAGCCGGGGAAACGTATGATTTGCCAAAGCCATTTTTTGTTTTAGCAACTCAAAACCCAATTGAGCAAGAAGGAACGTACCCATTACCTGAAGCTCAGCTAGACCGTTTTATGTTCAACATTTGGTTAGACTATCCAAACTTAGAAGATGAAGTGAATATTGTAAAATCTACTACTACCAATGTTACTGCTTCTATCAATAAAGTTATGAATGGAGAAGAAATTATGTTTTTTCAACAATTGATTCGTAAAATACCTGTGCCTGATAATGTATTGGAGTATGCAGTTAAATTGGCTGCAAGTACAAGACCAAATACTGCTAATTCTCCCGAAATGGTAAATGATTTTTTAAGTTGGGGAGCAGGACCAAGAGCTTCTCAATTTTTGGTTGTAGGAGCAAAATGCCATGCAGCAATCAACGGTAAATACTCCCCAGATATTGAAGATGTGAAGGCCGTTGCAGAGCCAATTCTTCGTCATAGAATTGTGAGAAACTACAAAGCTGAAGCAGAAGGTTATTCTATTGAAAGAATTGTTAAAGAGCTTCTTTAGCTTACTTAGCTTCTTCTTTCAATTTTTCGTCTGCTATCTTTTTTTGTTTTTCCGATTTTCTTAGAATTTTTGCAGCTTCATTAGGGTTGGCAACGTCTTTATTTTCGAATGTCCTTTTCGTTACACTTGTTTCTGTTCTTCCTTTTGGATCAGCCCATGCAGGAATTACCTCGTTGATTAGTTGCCAGTAATTTCCTTTCCATTGATAGGCATCGAAAGTTATATCAGCACCGTAGTATTCATATATTCCTTCTAAGTTTGAGGTAGGTGGTGCCAGATGACTATAATAGATGCGTTCCATCTCTTTTTCAAAATTCAAGTTCATTGCATTTTGCCCACCAAATTCAAAAATTACTCTAGATTTTACAGAACGATTATCCTGAAAAATTGGGGCTCCAAAGTGTGTCTTACCAGTTTTATCAAACCATAATACTTCAATGTATTTTTTATTGGTTAGTAGGTCGTTGCCATCCCAAGCTAATAAAGTATAAAATATTTGGGAACGACTTTTTACCGGAATAACATCGTAGTAAAGAGATGGTAACCAGTTGTTTATGTCAAGTTGTTGATTTTCTAAAGCTTGCTTCTGAAAAATTGAATCCAATGGCTGAAGTACTTCAACTGTATATTCGTTTCCAAGGTTTTTAACAAGCAAGCATTCATATTTATTCGTGCCATCTAGATAAGACACCTCCCAATTAAAAATTCTAAAAGCAGAATCTGGTGAAGTTATAATACTAAGGCTCTTTACTCGATTGAACGAAAAGTGAAAGGCATTATGATTAGTTATGATAATGGATAGTTCTTTCTTTAGTAACCCATTGAGGCTATCTTTTTTGATCGCTGGTAATTCTTGCAGCACAGCACTAGCCAAGATTTCTATCCGGTCTTGGTCAATATTCTCTTTTTCTACTTGTGCTACTAGAAAAAGAGGGGTGCAAAAAAAAAGTGCAATTGTTATTAGAATCCGCATATTCGTAAAGTTAGAATGTTAGCGAGTATAAAACAACAATTGCACCGAATTCGCATAATAGGTTCAATCTAAATATGAAGAGCTTGTTTTTTAGATAGTAATTCTTCTTTTGTTTCTCTTACGCCAGGATCGTCAACACAACAATCAACAGGACAAACAGCAGCGCACTGCGGTTCATCGTGAAACCCAACACATTCGGTGCACTTGTCAGGTACAATATAGTAGTAGTCGAGGTTTACAGGCTCGTTTTCTGCATCAGGGCCTATTAGGTCTCCTGATCTTGTTTTATAATCGTTTGAAACTCCCGTTCCGTCAGAAAATCTCCATTCTTCGCCACCTTCATAAATAGCATTGTTTGGACATTCTGGTTCACAAGCTCCGCAGTTAATACATTCGTCTGTTATAATAATTGCCATTGAGGTCTAGTTTATGTTTGTAATTTTGTATCAAGACCAATGATTAACTCAATTGGTTTAAATTCAATTGCGAAATTAACGTTTTAAGTATAAAATAGACATGAATTCAGCGACTAAAAAATCAACGCTTATTGCATTAGGAGAATTCTTTGGAGACAGTTTAAATTATTATGAAGATAAAAGTTATGTTATTGTTAACGGCGACCTTAGGGAGTTTGTCATAACTGCTGCTGAATTGGTAGATTCGGTTCATAGTGAAAATGGATGGTTTACAAGAGATTCCGTAATTTTTGTTTATAGGGCTTGGGTAAACGCTTTGGAAAAGGGGAAAGTCGAAAAATGGTTGTCGAATTATAGTCTAGAGCGAAATGACAATTCTAAAGTAGGAGTGATTATGGCAGGTAACCTTCCAATGGTAGGTTTGCACGATGCTTTATCTGTCATAGTAAGCGGGAATGTGCTGCATGCAAAGCTCTCTTCAAAGGATAGAAGTTTAATGATGCTGATATTGAATGTCATCCAAAAACTGATTCCAAATCCTGAGCAAGTGCAAATTGTTGAACAATTAAAAGATGTAGAAAGCTTAATTGCAACGGGGAGTGATAATTCAGCTCGTTACTTTGACTACTATTTTAAAGACAAAAAACGAATTATTCGAAAGAATAGAACTTCTATAGCTGTTTTAGAGGGCAACGAAAGTGAAGAGGAGTTAAAGGGGTTAAGTCACGATATTTTTAGACATTTTGGATTGGGATGCAGAAATGTTACTAAGCTATATTTGCCAAAAGGTTACGACTTGGATCATGTTTTCAAAGCTCTCTTTCATTACCAAGAAATAGCTAATCATAATAAGTATGCTAATAACTATGATTACAATAAGGCCGTTTACTTGCTAAATAAGATTAAGTTAATTGAGAATGGATTTCTCTTGATGAAAGAAGATGAGGGTATTCATTCTCCAGTTGGCGCGCTGTTTTATGAGTTTTACGAGACCTTGGATGATGTAAAGCGAATAATTGAAAATCGAAAAGATGAATTACAGTGTGTTGTATCAAAAGCAGCATTACCTCAACGAGTCTCTTTCGGTATGGCTCAATCTCCTGAATTGTGGGATTATGCAGATGGAATAGATACGATTGATTTTTTGTTAAACTAGTAATCTATCGAAATTCGTAAGCTCCAGCATCAGGAACTCCATCTGAAGAAGGACGGGTATTTCCATTTAAATCTAATGGGATACTATTACCTATTGTTGTGTTTCCAATATTACGAGCTCGTGAATTATCGTAGAGTTCAAAATCTCCACCATCGGAATCTTTAAAAATCTCGTTCGGAGGATTTTTTAAGATGTTTAGATATTGATTCGCGTCCGTTGTATTTTCATCGGTTTTAAGAATAGAGTTTAAAACGTTTACGTTTACACTGCCATCGTTAATTATTTCGATATTAAATTCTGATTCTACCGTTCCGTAAATTATTGAATTTCTTATAGCAACATTTGGTGTGTCCACAAAAATAGTGGAACCGGAAGTATAATTGTTTTTAATAAACACGGAAGGGGTTTCTCTACCGTTACCATTAGAATAATTTGCAAAAGAGCAGTGGTCAAATCTCCAATTCCCTAAAGATTGTATTACTGCATTATATTCTCTACAGTTTGAAATTACCATATTCTCAGCTATAACGTTGAAATATGCGGTAAGCAGTCCAATGCCTGAACAATTTTTTATGATCGTGTTTTTTATATTCAAGTTTCCTAATTGGGTAGGGTTTCCATTTAAAAATAAAGCTTCTGCTTGTATGCCTACAAAAGAATTCTGAATGACTGCATAGTTTATATCATTTATAGCTCCTTCATTAATCCAAATTCGATCCCACTGACCTGGTACGTCTTCAAATCCAGGTTCTAATCGATCTCCTCTGAATACCACAGGGTTTTCTTTTGTGCCGTTTACGTCTAGGTCTCCTCCTCGGTAAACCCACATTCCACCGCCGTTGTGAAAGTGAATTTTGGTGCCAGCTTCTATGGTTAACTTATCCAACGTATCAATAGCTATGAAGCCATAAACTACTATAGGAAGACTATCCGTCCAAGTAACGTCAACTGGCGGCACCAGATCGCTGCAAGGTCCGGTTAAACAAGTAAAGTCAGGTAATCCTCTATTGAAGGAAGTGGGGGTGTAGTAAATTGCATTTTGCCCCCAAGCCGTTAAAATAACCCGTTGTTGATTTCCATTGGTGTTGAACTCAATGAAGTCTTCTATAACGAATGGATTTATTGTATTGTTAGGGTCAACAGTAACCTCAATAAATGCAAATAAGCTATCTTCTGCAGGAATTTCAAGGTTTTGAATCTCATTCCCTGATAATCCATCTATGTTAATTCGAAAGTTAGAGCTGGTTCCGCCATTTAATCTTACGGAAGTAATTTTAATTGATTTTTTATGTGGGTTGTAGATTCTGAAATTCTTTGTTACAGAGCCGATGGTTGTGAAAACAGTATCAAACGAAACAGAATCAACAGAAAATTCAAGCTTGGCGCTATTATCTTCTATAAAGTCATTATCCCTCCTACACGAGAAGGCCGCATTCAAGATAAGAATTGAAAGAAGAAAGTGTCCAATTTTCATAGTTACAAATATATACCTATAAACGACTAAAGGTTATATTATTGCATTACTTATTCCAAGCTTTTAATAATTCGATTAATTCTTTTTGCATCGATAACGTTTTGTCTTTTGCATACCAAAGTTGAACCTCTTTTACAAACTCACTGTAATCGCCGTTCTCTATTTTCTTAAATTCTGTAACCATAAACTGAGCAGTGTCGGGTCTTGGTCCCCACGTTCCAATTACTTTCAAGCTAGTTGTGTCTAACGCAATTAATTTAGGAATTGACCGCCCGCCGTTCGTTAAAAAAGCATCCATTACATCTAAATTTTTATCTCTCAGTATAAGTTTAAGGTCAATGTTTTCTGAGTGTTCAATGAGCTTATTAAATACAGGCACGTTTTGGGCAGCGTCGCCACACCAACCTTCGGTAATAACTAAAAAAGTAATTTTTCGTGTTAATCCACTTATAACATCTTGAAGTTCATCCTGCAATTGAATCGTTTTGTTCAAACGTTTCATTCGTTGTAAATTCATTTTTCCGTGGGCCACCATCGCCTCATTTTGATCCACCCACGTAGGTTTCCCTTCGGCTAATAAATCAATTAGTAAGTTCATGTATGTCTCATAGCTCATAGCAGTGTTGAGCACATCTTTTGTTATAATTGAATCAGTTTGAATTTCCATGAAATATTTTCTCCAAAATTAAGCCTCAAGATTGATAAAAAAGGTAAGAAATGCGACAGACTGAAAGGCTATTTTTGTATAATATATTTATACTACTTGTGAAGCGGAGATTTATTCAAACAGCAGACGGATCAACATCTATTTATCTAGAAGAAATCGATGAACACTATCATTCAAAGCATGGAGCAATTGTGGAGTCAAATCATATATTTATCAAAAATGGTTTGTTGCCGAAGTCGAATTTACGAGAAATTTCGGTTTTTGAAGTAGGAATGGGAACTGGTTTAAATGTGATGACAACCATAAAAGCTGCCACAATGCATAATCTAAAAATAGATTATCATACGGTGGAAGCCTTTCCAATTATTGAAGAAGAACTGAAGTTTATCAATTTTTCAAGTTTATTGGAAATGGAACAAGATCTATTTTTGAGGATACATACTGTTCCTTGGAGACATGAAAATGAACTTCAACCGTATTTTAAGTTCACTAAATTGAATGCAAAGTTGAGTGAACTGGAAATGCGCAAGGAATCTTTCGACGTTGTTTATTTTGATGCCTTTGCTCCCGAGAAACAAGAAGAGATGTGGACAGAGGAAATTTTTCAAGAGATGTTTAAGGCACTTAAACCGGGAGGAATATTAGTTACGTATTGTGTGAAAGGAGCTGTCAAAAGGAGGTTGCAGTCGGTTGGCTTTAGAGTTGAAAAACTAAAAGGACCGGAAGGAGGGAAGCGAGAGATGTGCAGGGCTTGGAAGGATGAATGATATGAGAAACTTATTGGACTATTTATATATAAAGCTATATTCCAGTCTAAACATTAATATTTTTGCATTTAACATTCAAGAATGAAACCTGAATTACAAGAAATAATAGATCAAGCAAAGTCGGACAGGAAGGGTATTAATAAATACCTTAGAAAACTTGCAAATCGACCGCCTAAAAACTTAGACGATATCTTTCACGAATTGCATGATGAGGCATTTAAAAAAATTGATTGTTTAGATTGTGCCAATTGCTGTAAAACAACTTCTCCTATTTTTTACGATAAAGATGTGGAACGCATGGCGGCACATTTTAGAGTGAAACCGGCTAAGTTCTACGATGAATATTTAAGAACGGATGAAGATGGGGATCAGGTATTAAAATCATCTCCGTGTCCATTTCTGATGGGAGATAACAAATGTATGGCCTATGATTCTAGACCAAAGGCTTGTAGAGAGTTTCCACACACCAATCGCAAAAGGATGCACCAAATTTTAGATATTACAGCAAAAAACACTCGATTGTGTCCTGCGGTTGCAGTAGTGATAGGAAATATGATGAAATAAAAAATCCCGCTAAAAGCGGGGTTTTTTATTATCTAAAATAGTCTTTCATTCGTCCAAAGAACCCTTTATCTTGGTCTGTAGGATTTGGAGCGAAATTTTCTGAATCCTTCATTTTTTTAACCATTTCCTTTTCTTCTTTAGAAAGGGTTTGTGGAGTCCAAACGTTAACATTCACCATTTGGTCGCCGGTTCTATAACCATTCACTTCGGGAATGCCTTTATTCCTTAATCGTAAAACTTTACCTCCTTGCGTTCCTGGCTCAATTTTAATCTTCGCCTTTCCGTTCACAGTAGGAACGGTAACATCTGTTCCTAAAATTGCATCTGGAAATGGGATGTATAAGTCATACAAGATGTTATTTCCATCTCTTTTTAGTACTTCATGTTCTTCCTCTTCAATGGCAACAATTAAATCACCCGCAACTCCATTTCGTGCACCCATATTCCCTTTTCCAGAAACAGAAAGTTGCATTCCATCTTCAACACCGGCTGGAATTTTTAATTCAATAGTATCATCATCTTTTACAATTCCATCTCCGTGACAAGAATTACACTTATTCGTAATTATTTTACCATCACCTCCACAAGTAGGACAAGTAGATGCGGTTTGCATCTGTCCTAAAAAGGTATTTGTAACCCTATTTACTTGTCCTGCTCCATTACAAGTATTACAAGTGGTGAAACCACCTGAACCACCTTCTGCTCCAGAACCTGAGCAAGGTTTGCAACTGATAAACTTTTTAACTTTAATTTTCTTTTCAACTCCATTGACTACGTCCGCTAAAGTCATTTTTACTTTCACGCGAATGTTACTTCCTCGATTTACTCTGCGGCCTCCACGACCTCCGCCGCTAAAACCTCCAAAACCGCCTCCACGGCCTCCTCCGCCGAAAATATCTCCGAATTGAGAGAATATGTCATCCATATTCATTCCGCCGCCTCCGCCGCCAAAGCCTCCGCCGCCCATTCCAGCATGACCAAAACGATCATATTTAGCTTTTTTATCCTCGTTGCTTAGCACTTCATATGCTTCCGCCGCCTCCTTAAATTTATCTTCAGCTTCTTTGTTATCAGGATTCTTGTCAGGATGATACTTTAAAGCTAACTTCCGGTACGACTTTTTTATTTCCTGAGGTGTAGCACCTTTTTCAATACCTAATACTTCGTAATAATCTCTTTTAGCCATGACTGGGGTTTATTTTCCTACAACTACTTTAGCAAATCGAATTACCTTTTCCTTCAAAGTATAGCCTTGTTCTACTACATCTACCACCTTGCCTTTTAAATCGTCGTTAGGTGCAGGTATTTGAGTAATAGCTTCATGAATTTCACTGTCAAAAGTGCTACCCACAACATCAGCCATTGGCTCTACATCATTTGATTTGAATAAATGTAAAAACTTACTGTGAATTAAATCGACTCCTACTTTCAAACTGTCATAGTCGTTGCTATCTTCCATTGACTTTTTGGCACGTTCAAAATCGTCCATTACAGGTAAAAGTGCTTTAAATATATCCTCTCCCGCTGTTTTGTATAACTCTAATTTTTCTTTCTGAGTTCTTCTTCTGAAGTTATCGAACTCAGAATATAATCGAAGGTACTTGTCTTTTAGCTCTTGAATTTCAAGGTCTTTCTTTTCAATATCGCTTAGTTCTTCACTCGAGTCGGAGTCTTCATTTTTTGCATTTACTTCACTTTCTGCTGCATTCTCCACCACTTCTTCGTGTTCTTCTATTGAACTTTTTTCGTCTTTCATATTGGAACTTTTAATGTCTAATTTACCTTTTCAAATGCTTTGCCAAGTTTGGTGATTGCCATATTGACAGAACACTTTAAATAAAATAATCGTTGAAGTGTATTAGAAAATTGAGAATCAAAAACCAAAGGATATAGAATTAATAATGAAGAGTATAGATAGAATATGGGTACAAAAAACGCTTAGATAAATTATCTAAGCGTTTAAAATTGGCTATGTTTTTATTGCTTTATTTTTTAACTAAGTTGGTAAGTAGCATACCTAAGTTCTGTCCTCGCACGCTATTTCCTTTTCCAACAATAATTCCGTTTCCATCAATAAGCACTGCAAAAGGAATTCCAGAGAATTTGTAATCCGCTCTTGGAGCAGTTTTCCAAACCTTAAAATCACTAACATGATTCGACCAACTTAACTTATCCTGCATTATAGCATTTTGCCATCTCTTTGGATCTTTATCTAACGAAACACTATAAACGGTAAAACCCTTAGCATTTTCAAATTTCGAATCTTTAAATTTGTTATAGGTAGCTACTACATTTGGGTTTTCTCTTCTGCAAGGGCCACACCATGCTGCCCAAAAGTCAATTAAAGCCATTTTGCCTTTCAAGTCTGATAATGCAATCGTTTTACCGTTAGGGTCATTTAATTTAATCTCCGGTGCTTTGTTGCCAATATTCAAACCAATTGTAACTTCATTACCGTCAATAATGACAGTTTCTTTTGGTGTATTGGAATTAGTGAAAGCTACTAACAATAATGAAGAGGCGATAATTAATGTTCCAATATATTTATTCAATTTCATAGGTTTTGTTTTTTGATTTAGAGGTCAATAATGCCAAAGTTTGAAATTACAAGTAATGTAAGGATGAAGAATTCAAAAAATGTTAAAATAGTTTAGAGTTGTAGGTTTTTAATTTCCACAAGTTCTTTTAATTTCTGCACCTAAAGCATTCAAGCGTTCGTCAATTTTGCCATAACCCCTATCAATTTGTTCAATGTTATGAATCACACTTTTTCCTTTGGCTGACATGGCTGCAATTAAGAGCGAAACTCCTGCTCTAATATCGGGAGAGGTCATTTGAATTCCACGAAGTTTATTCTGATTGTTTAAACCAATAACTGTTGCTCTATGTGGGTCACACAATATGATTTGCGCACCCATGTCAATCAATTTGTCAGTAAAAAATAATCGACTCTCAAACATTTTCTGGTGAATCAATACGGACCCTTTTGCTTGCGTCGCTACCACTAAAACGATACTTAATAAATCAGGAGTAAAACCGGGCCAAGGCGCATCAGAAATAGTCATTATTGAACCATCAATAAAGGTCTCAATCTCATAACTCTCTTGAGCAGGGATAAACAAATCATCACCCTTCAATTCTATTTTAATTCCAAGTTTTCTAAAGGTATCAGGTATAATCCCTAAGTCTGGGTAAGACACATCTTTTATAGTGATTTCAGATCCAGTCATTGCAGCTAGGCCAATGAAACTTCCAATTTCAATCATATCTGGAAGAATTCGATGATCACAACCACCTAAAGATTCAACTCCTTCAATTGTAACTAGATTTGAACCAATCCCGGTTATTTTCGCACCCATTCGGTTCAACATTTTACACAGTTGCTGTAAATAAGGCTCGCAAGCTGCATAGTAAATCGTTGTAGTTCCTTTCGCTAAAACTGCTGCCATTATAATATTAGCAGTTCCGGTTACAGACGCTTCATCAAGCAGCATGTAACAACCTTGAAGGTTATTAGCTTCAACTTTATAAAATTTATTTTCTTTGTTGTAAATAAATTTTGCTCCTAATTTTTGAAAGCCAATAAAGTGGGTATCTAATCTTCTCCGTCCAATTTTATCGCCTCCCGGTCTAGGTATGTAGCCCTTACCAAATCTAGAAAGCAGCGGTCCTAAAATCATTACTGAACCTCGTAAACTAGAACCTTTCTTCTTAAACTCTTGAGTGTTCAAATATTCTATATCAATCTCGTCAGCTTGGAAGATAAAAGTTTTGCATCCCGCGGCCGTAGCAGAGTTCTGCACCGCTTCAACCTTCACGCCTAAATCTCGTAATAAGTCGATTAACTTATTGACATCGATGATATCGGGAATATTAGCAATGGTTACCTTTTCAGGGGTCAGTAAAACAGCACATAAAATTTGAAGTGCTTCGTTCTTTGCTCCTTGAGGAGTCAGGTTGCCTTTTAACTTTTTGCCACCGGTAATTTCAAAAGTTCCCATTGAGGTAGTATCGTTTTAATATTTCTTTTTTGATTTATAATTCTTCCTTTTTGCAACTTGTTTCTTTCTACCCTTTGTGGTCTTAGAACTCAATGCAGTATTTCTTGGACTGATGTCTTTCGTCGCCATTAACTCCAAATCTTCTTTCACTTCTAACTTGCCCCTTGAAATTCTTTTGATATCAGAAATAATTTGAGCATCATCAACAGAGCTTCTACCCCAAGTTAAATAATGCTTCTTCATTAAATTCGCAATAGACTCTTTTAAGGCTTCTTTCTCCTCACCATCTTCCATTCCGACAGCCGTGTCAATTAATCTCTCAGCACCTAGCCCATAATGCTTAAACCTTATCTTACCATCAGGGTATTTCATTGGGTTTGGTTTCTCCATGAATTGTTCTGGAGAGGGGGTAGGGTAAGGAGATTCTACATCTAATTTAAAATCAGACATGATGTGCACGTGATCCCAAAGTTTATGTGTAAAATCTGGAACATCTCTAAGGTGAGGGTTTAATTGTCCCATAACGGCAACTATGGCTAACACCATTTTATTTCGTTCCTCTTTATCTTCTAGTTCAATTGCATGATCAATTAATTGCTGAATGTGTCTTCCATATTCAGGAATAATCATTTTAGAACGACTTGTATTGTAATTCATTTATTGTATTGTGTTCTTTGTTATGTTTTTGAATAGCTAAATCTTAGAATAAGACGGATTTAAGCTTTTAATATTCTAAGCTTGGCAAACTTTAATAGAAGCTGCTTTTCGCCAACTGCATCAAATTTAATGGTTGCTTTTCTATTTGGTTCTGTTCCTTCCATGGCAGTAACCTCACCTTTTCCAAACCGCAAATGCTCTATTCTTAAGCCTATTTCAACTTTGCTTGCAGATGCAGCAAAAGTTGGATCAACAGGTCTTTTAGAATCGTCAATACTCACCATTTTTTTGTGCGGAGGAATAATCTTTGGCTCTGGAGTTTTTGGACCTTTTTTTGTGACTTTCGACATACCTTTTTTTAATGTACTTCTATAATTTGATGGCTGAGATCCAAAAAAGTCTCCCCTTTCATCGTCAAATGAGTTTTGAGGTTTTTCCTGAGGGGTGTCATATTCCAAGAATTGTTTGTCAATCTCTTCAATAAAACGACTTGGTTCACAGTAAATTAAGTTCCCCCAACGGTAACGACTAGCAGAATACGAGAGCCTTACTTCTTTCTCAGCACGTGTCAAAGCTACATAAAATAGTCGTCTTTCTTCTTCTAAATCGGGTCTAGAGGAAAGTGACATCTGCGAAGGGAATAAGTTTTCTTCCAATCCAACAATGAAAACGTAAGGAAATTCAAGACCTTTTGCTGCGTGAATGGTCATTAACGACACTTTATTATTGTCGCTTTTATCGTCTTTATCGGTATCTGTAAGCAGGGCAATATCTTGTAAAAAAACGCCAAGAGATTTCTCTTGCCCTTCTTCTACCTGAGGACTGTCTAAATCAATAGCTTTTGCTACATCATCTTCTACAAATTCTTTAACCCCATTCAATAATTCCTGAATGTTATCATACCGTGCAATTCCTTCAGGTGTTTTATCTGTGAATAAATCATTCAGCAGAGATGAGGTTTTGGCAATGTCTTCCACCAATTCAAAAGCATTTTTCCTAGTGGAAAGGGTATTAAAATTGCGAATCATTTCCACAAAACCGTTTACTTTTTTTTTAGCACCACTTTGTACTGGGAACGAATGAAATTTAGATGTGCTAATTGTTTTCCAAATACTTTTATCGTCTGCATTAGCAGCGAATATTATTTTATCTAGAGTCGTTTTACCAATGCCTCTAGCCGGATAATTAATAACTCGTTTTAAAGCTTCGTCGTCGTCAGGGTTTATAGCGAGTCTGCAATAGCAGAGTAGATCTTTAATTTCCTTTCGCTGATAAAACGAAGTTCCACCGTAAACCCTGTAGGGCACATCTTTTTTTCGTAGCGCTTCTTCCATCGCTCTAGATTGAGCATTGGTTCTATACAAAATGGCGAAGGCAGCGTTTTGAGCTTGATTGTTATGTTTTAATTCAATGATACTGTTTGCAACTAAATTCCCTTCTTCATTATCAGTAAGCGTTCTGCTCACTTTAATTCTAGCACCTTCCTCGTTGTCCGTCCATACGGTTTTATCAAGTTGGTCTTTGTTATTATCTATAATGTGATTAGCAGCATTAACAATATTTTTAGTTGAGCGATAATTTTGCTCCAATTTAAAGGTCTTCGAATCAGGATAATCTTTTTGAAAGTTTAAAATATTTTGAATATTAGCACCACGAAAGGCATAAATACTTTGCGCGTCATCGCCAACCACACACACATTTTCATTTAGAGCTGCAAGTTTCTTTACAATCACGTACTGCGAGAAGTTAGTATCTTGATACTCGTCTACCAAAATGTATTTGAATCGGTGTTGGTACTTATTAAGCACCTCCGGAAAATCTTTTAGTAGAATATTGGTCTTAAACAATAAATCATCAAAGTCCATCGCTGCGGCTTTCAAGCATCGTCTTTCATATTCTTTGTAAATTTCTCCAATCTTAGGCTTTGCCATTTGGCGGTCTTCCGCCTGAATGGTTGTGTTGTTATTGTACGCTGCTGCTGAAAGCAAATTGTTTTTTGCAGAAGAGATTCTGTTTAAAACCAAACCTACCTTATATACCTTATCATCTACTCCAATGTCTTTCATAATACCTTTTAACAGGCTTTTAGAGTCAGCTGTATCATAAATAGTGAAGTTAGAAGGATAGTGTAATTTTTCAGATTCAGTTCTAAGAATTCTAGCAAAAACAGAGTGAAACGTTCCCATCCAAATATTTCTAGCTTCCCCTTCACCTACGATTTTCCCAATTCGCTCTTTCATTTCTCGAGCAGCCTTGTTAGTAAATGTTAACGACAATATATTAAAAGGATCTACACCGTTTTTCATCAAATGTGCAATCTTCACTGTCAATACCCTTGTTTTACCCGAACCTGCTCCTGCAATTACCATTGAAGGGCCATTAGTATTTAATACTGCTTCTTTTTGAGAAGAGTTTAGTCCGTTTAAATAATCCATAGGACAAAAATAATAAAGTCGCTTTCCAACTGTTGCTAAAAAAGTGGAGCTACAAGTTAAGTTTTACACATTTTTTAAAAAAAGGTAAGTTCGATTTTCTTCTGATTATTTTTTTAAACAATTTGTCGAAATTTACACTGCCGAAATACAATCTCTATTCCGCTCTCAGCCTCGTTTTAAAGATTTATCAACAATTGCTTTAAAAAAAAAGATTTCGTCGGTTGATTTTAGAAAATAAACTATTACATTTGCGTCCCCAAAATTTGGGGCGAATATTACATTGACATATTTAAAAGCTTATGCCAACTATACAACAATTAGTAAGAAAAGGTAGAATTAAACTAGAGAAGAAAAGTAAATCTGCTGCACTAGACTCATGTCCTCAAAGACGTGGTGTGTGTGTGAGAGTTTACACTACAACTCCTAAGAAACCAAACTCTGCAATGAGAAAAGTTGCAAGGGTAAGATTGACGAATCAGAAAGAGGTGAATGCTTACATCCCTGGTGAAGGTCATAACTTACAAGAACACTCGATTGTCTTAGTAAGAGGAGGAAGAGTTAAGGATTTGCCAGGTGTAAGGTATCATATTGTTAGAGGGGCTTTGGATACTGCTGGTGTTGATGGTAGAACTCAAAGAAGATCTAAGTATGGTGCTAAAAGACCAAAGAAATAAATTATAATAATAACCATCATTTAAGTAGGAAAAAATGAGAAAAGCGAGAGCGAAAAAGAGACCTCTACTTCCGGACCCTAAATTTCAGAGTCAGTTAGTTACAAGGTTTGTAAACAATTTGATGCTCCATGGAAAGAAGAGCATCGCCTACAGTATTTTCTATGACGCTATGACGATTGTAGATGAGAAGGTAGAAGAAGGTGGCCTAGAAACGTGGAAAAAAGCATTAACAAATGTGACTCCAGCAGTTGAGGTTAGAAGTAGAAGAGTTGGAGGGGCAACCTTTCAAATACCACAACCAATCCGTGACGATAGAAAAACGTCAATGGGTATGAAGTGGTTGATTCTCTATTCTAAGAAAAGAAATGAGAAGACAATGGCTCAAAAATTAGCAAATGAAGTAATGGCTGCTGCTAAGGAAGAGGGTGCTGCTCACAAGAAAAAAGAAGACACGCACAGAATGGCAGAAGCGAACAAAGCATTCTCACATTTTAGATTTTAATATCAGAAAGATTTATAGCAATGGCTAAAAGAGATTTAACACTTACAAGAAATATCGGTATTGCTGCCCATATTGATGCAGGAAAGACTACAACCACTGAGAGGGTATTGTATTATGCTGGTGTGAGTCATAAAATTGGAGAAGTTCACGATGGAGCTGCTACAATGGACTGGATGGAGCAAGAGCAAGAAAGAGGTATTACTATTACTTCTGCTGCAACTACAGTGTTCTGGACATATAGAGAAAAAGAATATCACATTAATATTATTGATACTCCTGGTCACGTAGATTTTACAGTTGAAGTAAATAGATCATTAAGAGTTCTTGATGGATTAGTTTTCTTGTTTTCTGCAGTTGATGGTGTAGAGCCACAATCTGAAACGAATTGGAGGCTTGCCGATAATTATAATGTTGCGCGTATAGGATTTGTAAACAAGATGGACCGTCAAGGGGCTAACTTTTTAATGGTTTGTAAGCAAGTTAAAGAAATGCTTGGTAGTAATGCAGTGCCATTACAATTGCCAATAGGTGGGGAAGAAACATTTAGGGGAGTTGTTGACTTAATTAACAACCGTGGAATTGTTTGGAATGAAGATGATATGGGAATGACCTTTGAGGAAGTTCCAATACCTGAAGATATGCTTGATGAGGTTGCTGAATACCGTGAGAACCTTTTAGAGGCAATTGCGGATTTTGATGATACTTTGATGGAAAAGTATTTTGAAGATCCAAATTCAATTACTGAGAAGGAAATTTTAGTAGCATTAAGAGAAGCTACAATCTCAATGAAAATTGTACCAATGGTGTGTGGATCCGCTTTTAAGAACAAGGGAGTTCAAACCATGTTGGATTATGTGATGGAGTTATTGCCATCGCCAATGGATACTGAGGCTATTATCGGAACAAACCCTGATACTGAAGCTGAAGAATCTAGAAAGCCATCAGTTGATGAGCCATTTGCAGCGCTAGCATTTAAAATTGCAACAGATCCTTTTGTAGGTAGACTTTGTTTTGTAAGAGCTTACTCAGGTATTTTAGATTCAGGTTCGTACATTATGAACATGAGAACGCAAAAGAAAGAGCGTATTTCACGAATCTTCCAAATGCATGCTAACAAGCAAAATCAGATTGACAAATTACACGCAGGAGATATTGGAGCGTTAGTTGGATTTAAAGACATTCGAACAGGAGATACGTTAACAGAAATAGGTAAGCCAATTGTATTGGAATCTATGGACTTTCCAGATCCAGTTATAGGTATTGCTATTGAGCCAAAAACTCAAGCAGATGTGGATAAGATGGGTATGGCATTAGCTAAACTTTCTGAAGAAGATCCTACCTTAACAATTCACACAGACGAAGACTCAGGTCAAACTGTATTGAGTGGAATGGGAGAGTTACACCTGGATATTATCTTGGATCGTTTAAAAAGAGAATTCAATGTAGAATGTAGTCAAGGTGCTCCTCAAGTTGCATACAAAGAGGCTATTTCAGGCTCTACAGAGCATAGAGAAGTATATAAGAAGCAATCAGGTGGTAGAGGTAAATTTGCAGATATATCAGTAATTATTGAGCCAGTTAAAGACGCTGAAGAAGCAAATGGATTAGAGTTTGTAGATAAAATTAAAGGTGGTCGTATTCCAAAAGAATTTATTCCTTCAGTAGAGAAAGGATTTAAGGATTCAATGAAAAACGGAGTACTTGCAGGTTATCCTATGGATAGTTTGAAAGTTACTTTATTGGATGGATCCTTTCACGCAGTGGATTCGGATCAACTATCTTTTGAATTAGCAGCGAAGATGGCCTTTAGGGAAGCTATTCCAAAATCTAAGCCAGTTCTTTTAGAGCCAATCATGAAGTTAGAAGTTGTTACTCCTGAAGAGAATATGGGTGACATCGTGGGTGATTTGAACAGACGAAGAGGTCAAGTTGACGGAATGGATGACAGAAATGGGGCAAAGGTGATTAAAGCCAAAGTGCCATTGTCAGAGATGTTTGGTTATGTTACTGCTTTAAGAACGATGTCTTCAGGTAGAGCTACATCAAGTATGGAATTCTCTCACTTCGATGCTGCTCCGAAAGGAATTGCGGATGAAGTTATTTTGGTTGCGAAAGGAAAGGTACAAGCTTAATAATAAGAAATTATGAATCAGAAAATTAGAATAAAGCTTAAATCATACGATTTCAACTTAGTTGATAAATCGGCTGAAAAAATAGTTAAAACTGTTAAATCAACTGGAGCAGTTGTTAGTGGACCAATTCCATTGCCAACGCAAAAGAGAATTTATACGGTATTGAAATCACCTCACGTTAATAAAAAGGCAAGAGAGCAGTTTGAGTTATCTTCTTACAAAAGATTACTCGACATCTATAGTTCTACTTCTAAAACAGTAGATGCCTTAATGAAGCTTGAATTACCAAGTGGAGTTGATGTTGAAATTAAAGTATAAACAAATTAAAGCAATAACATGCCAGGTTTATTAGGAAAGAAAATAGGAATGACTAGTGTCTTTAGTGCCGAGGGTAAAAACATACCATGTACAGTTATAGAGGCCGGTCCTTGCGTTGTTACGCAAGTAAAAACCGAAGAAACAGATGGCTACAATTCTGTTCAGATTGCTTATGGCGACAAAAAAGAGAAGAATACCTCTGCCGCCATGATGGGTCACTTCAAAAAAGCAAGTACATCACCTAAACGTAAGTTAGTTGAAGTAAAAGGCTTTGAAGATAGAAAAGTAGGTGATGAGATTAAGGTAGACGTTTTTGAAGAAGGTCAATGGGTAGATGTTACCGCGACTTCTAAAGGAAAAGGTTTTCAAGGTGTTGTTAAAAGACACGGTTTCTCTGGAGTAGGTGATGCAACGCACGGTCAGCACAACAGGTTAAGAGCTCCTGGTTCTATTGGAGCAGGTTCTGATCCATCAAGAGTATTTAAGGGTACTCGTATGGCAGGTCAAATGGGAAATGCTAAGGTAACTGTTCAAAACTTGAAAGTTGTTAAGGTATACGCTGATAAAAACCTGATTGTAATTAAAGGCTCAGTGCCAGGTGCTAACGGATCGATGGTTCTCATCAATAACTAAAATACGGAGGAGTAAGAAATGGAATTAAGTATTTTAAATAAAGACGGCAAAGCCGGTAAGAAGGTAAAGTTGTCTGATGCGATTTTTGCTGTTGAGCCGAATGACCACGCAATATATTTAGATGTAAAGCAGTACTTGGCTAATCAAAGACAAGGTACAAGTAAGTCTAAAGAAAGAGCTGAGATTTCTGGTAGTACTAGAAAAATTAAGAAGCAGAAAGGTACGGGTACTGCAAGAGCAGGTAGCATTAAATCACCTTTGTTTAGAGGTGGTGGAACAATCTTTGGACCAAAGCCAAGAAACTATTCGTTCAAGTTGAACAAGAAGGTAAAGAATCTAGCGCGATGTTCAGCTTTATCATATAAAGTGAAGGCAGGTGATTTACTTATTATGGAGGATTTTCAAATGGAAGCTCCAAAAACAGTAGAGTTCTCTCAGATTTTGAGCAATTTAAAATGTGACAATAAAAAAACATTGGTGGTTGTTTCCGAATCAAATAAAAACATATATTTGTCGTCCCGAAATTTACAGTATACTAAAGTAGTATCTCCTTCAGATGTAAACACTTACGATTTGGTTAATGCTAGTAAAGTAGTTGTTTCAAAGGGGGCATTAGAAGTAATTGAAAGTATTTTAAGTTAATAAATTGGTTATGAGTACATTAAAGAGACCTGTTATAACAGAAAAGATGACTTCCTTAACTGAGGAGTTAAATAGATATGGTTTTGTAGTAGATCACAATTCCAATAAATTGCAAATCAAAAGCGCAATCGAAGAGATGTATGGCGTTTCCGTAGATAGAGTGAACACGATGAACTACAAAGGGAAGCACAAGACAAGATACACAAAGACCGGTTGGGTAGAAGGAAGAACAAATAAGTTTAAAAAAGCAATTGTAACTCTTGCAGAAGGAGATACTATTGATTTTTATAGCAATATTTAGAAGACAGGTAATGGCAGTACAGAAATTAAAACCAACAACACCAGGGCAGCGTCATAAAGTGGCGTCTTCTTTTGAGGATATAACCTCAGCAACTCCTGAAAAATCATTATTGAAAGGTAAGGGAAGAAAGGGTGGAAGAAATAATACGGGTAAGATGACCATGCGAAATATTGGTGGTGGTCACAAACGACGTTACAGAACTATAGATTTTAAACGAGATAAGTTCGGAATACCAGGTAAAGTAGCGTCAGTTGAATATGATCCTTACCGAACTGCAAGGATTGCATTGATTAACTACGTAGATGGAGAAAAGCGCTACATAGTGGCTCCAAAAGGGATTGAGGTTGGTCAAACAATTAAGTCTGGTAAGGGCGTTGAACCTGAGGTTGGTAATGCTATGTATTTGTCAGAAGTCCCTATGGGAACTATGATCCATAACATTGAATTGAGACCTGAACAAGGTGGAAAGATGGCAAGAAGTGCTGGTTCTTATGCTCAGCTAGTATCGAGAGAGGGTAAATATGTTGGGATTAAGATGCCTTCAGGTGAAGTTAGATTGATACTTGGAACTTGTCTTGCAACTATTGGTATAGTTTCTAATTCTGATCATATGTTAGAAAGATCGGGTAAAGCCGGAAGATCAAGGTGGTTAGGAAGAAGATCTAGAGTAAGGGGTGTTGTTATGAATCCAGTTGATCACCCAATGGGTGGTGGTGAAGGACGTTCTTCAGGAGGGCATCCAAGATCGCGAAATGGTATTCCAGCAAAAGGATATAAAACTCGTGCACCAAAGAAACTATCAAGTAAGTACATCATCGAAAGAAGAAAGAAATAATTAAGATATGAGTCGTTCACTTAAAAAGCCGCCTTTTATACATTACAAATTAGCTCAAAGAGTTGATGAAGCTCAGGCCTCTACTAAGAAGTCTGTAATCAAGACCTGGTCTCGTGCATCAATGATTTCTCCTGATATGGTAGGTTTAACAATTGCGGTACATAATGGAAATAAATTTATTCCTGTATATGTAACTGAGAATATGGTAGGTCATAAGTTGGGAGAATTTGCTCCAACGAGAACGTACAGAGGCCACGGTGGTAAAAAGGATAAAGGCAAAAGATAAAAGACTTTAAGATGGGAGCACGAAAGAAAAATGCGGCAATAGCTGCAAAAGAGGCTAAAAAAACGAAAAGTTTTGCAATGTTAAATAACTGTCCAACTTCCCCTCGTAAGATGAGGTTAGTTGCGGATATGATTAGAGGAGTTGAAGTTTCAAAGGCCTTATCAATGTTGCAATACAGTCCTAAAGAAGCGTCTAATAGAATGGAGAAGTTACTTCGTTCAGCTATCGCTAATTGGGAGACCAAGAATGAAGCAGAAAGACCTGAGGATAATCATTTGATTATTTCAGAGGTTAAAGTTGATAGTGCAAGAATGTTGAAGAGATTACGACCTGCTCCTCAAGGAAGAGGTCACAGGATCAGAAAACGTTCAAATCATGTAACGTTAACTGTTGATAGATTAAAAGAAGAAAACTTAACAAAATAAGAGATACGCGGTAATGGGACAAAAGACAAATCCAATAGCAAATCGTTTAGGAATCATTAAGGGATGGGATTCTAACTGGTACGGTGGAAGAAACTACGGTGATAAAATTGCTGAAGACGATAAGATTCGCCAGTATATCATGGCGAGGTTGCAAAAAGCTAGTATCTCTAAAATCGTTATTGAACGAACATTAAGATTAATTACAGTAACTATTAACTCTTCAAGACCAGGTATTATCATTGGAAAAGGTGGTAAAGATGTAGACATGTTGAAAGAAGAGCTTAAGAAGTTAACGAAGAAAGATATTCAGATCAATATTTTCGAAATTAAAAGACCTGAATTGGATGCCAAGTTAGTTGCTGATAGTGTTGCTCGTCAAATTGAAGGAAGGATCTCATTTAGAAGAGCTGCAAAAATGTCTGTTGCCTCTACTATTCGAATGGGAGCTGAAGGTATTAAAATTATGGTGAGCGGAAGACTTGGTGGTGCTGAAATGGCAAGGACTGAGTTTTATAAAGATGGAAGAATTCCTTTGCACACCTTTAGAGCTGATATTGATTATGCTTTATCTGAAGCACATACTACTTATGGTAGAATTGGAGTAAAGGTGTGGATTTGCAAAGGTGAGGTATATGGTAAAAGAGATCTTTCACCAAATATTGTATCTAATAAGCCAGGCCCAAAATCACAGCAGGGAAGAGGTGGCTTTAGAGCTGGAAAGAAAAGAAATAATTGAGATTAAGGGAGCAAGCTTAAAATAAAAGTAAAATGTTACAACCGAAAAGAACAAAGTTTAGAAAGATGCAGAAGGGTCGCATGAAGGGCAATGCCGGACGTGGTAACCAGATTGCATTTGGAAGTTTTGCTATTAAGACTTTAGAAGAGAGTTGGCTGACGGCTCGTCAGATTGAAGCGGCTAGAATTGCTGTGACGAGGTACATGAAGAGAGAAGGGCAAATTTGGATTCGTGTTTTTCCAGACAAACCGATCACTAAGAAACCGGCTGAAGTCCGAATGGGTAAAGGTAAGGGAGCTCCTGAATTATGGGTTGCTGTTGCTAGACCGGGGAGAATTTTGTTTGAGGCTGATGGTGTTCCATTAGAAGTTGCAAAAGAAGCGATGAGATTAGCGGCTCAAAAGTTACCGGTGAAGTGTAAGTTTATCGTAAGAAGAGATTACAAAGGTTAATAAGTTATAGAGATGAAACAAACAGATATCAAAAACCTTAGTGTAGATGATTTAACTGAGAATTTAGCAGGGCAATCAGACATTCTTGCTAAGTTAAAAATAAATCATTCGGTTTCTCCATTGGAGAACCCAATGCAAATTGGGTCAGCAAGAAGAACTGTTGCACGATTGAAGACAGAGATTAGAAAAAGACAATTGACACAAGCTCAAGAGAAATAAAGTATTCCGATGGAAAATACAAGAAACTTAAGAAAAGAAAGAATTGGAGTAGTCGTCAGCAACAAGATGGATAAGTCCATAACTATTGCTGTTCAGAGTAAGGTGAAGCATCCTATGTACGGGAAGTTTATCAAGAAGACTTCAAAGTTCATGGCGCATGATGAGAAAAATGATTGCAGTATCGGAGATACTGTGAAAATTATGGAGACTCGACCAATGAGCAAGAACAAAAATTGGAGATTAGTAGAAGTAATTGAAAGAGTGAAGTAATTATGATACAGCAAGAATCAAGATTAACAGTAGCCGATAATAGTGGTGCGAAGGAAGTTCTTTGTATCAGAGTGTTAGGTGGTACAAAGAGGAGATATGCTTCGATTGGAGATCAAATTGTAGTTTCAGTTAAATCTGCAATACCTTCTGGTAATATCAAGAAGGGTGCAGTATCAAAGGCTGTCATCGTTCGCACAAGGAAAGAGATAAGACGTCAAGATGGATCTTACATTCGATTTGATAACAATGCAGTTGTAATGCTAGGGCAAACAGGAGAGATGCGTGGAACACGTATTTTTGGCCCCGTAGCGCGTGAATTGAGAGATAAGAAGTTTATGAAAATAGTATCATTAGCACCCGAGGTACTTTAATAGATTAATATCATGAAGAAGTTAAACATTAAAAAAGGTGATGCTGTAAGAGTAATTGCCGGAGTTTCTAAAGGTAAAGAAGGGGTAGTATTAAAAGTTATACCTTCAACTTCTAGAGTTATTCTTGAAGGTGATGACATTAGAAAGGATAGTAAACATACCAAGCCTAATGCTACTAACCAAGATGGTGGTATCATTAAGCAAGATGCACCAATTCATATTTCAAATGTGATGTTGGTTGATTCATCAACAGGAAAAGTTGATAGAATTGGTAGAAGACAAGAGGACGGAAAGTCTGTTCGTTATTTTAATAAATCTAAAGAGTTAGTTAAGTAATGGAGCCAAGATTAAAAACAATGTACAACGAGGATATCAAAAAGAACATGATGTCTGCTTTCAATTACAAGAGTGTTATGCAAATTCCTAAACTGGAAAAGATTTGCATTAATCAAGGGGTTGGTAAAGCTGTAGCTGATAAAAAATTAATCGATTCAGCAATTACTGAGATGACTTCAATCGCTGGTCAAAAGGCTGTTGCTACCTATTCAAAGAAGGATATTTCCAACTTTAAATTGAGAAAAGGAATGCCAATTGGTGTTCGAGTTACTTTGAGAGGAGAAAAGATGTATGAATTCTTAGATCGACTAGTAGCAGTTTCTTTGCCTCGTACAAGAGATTTTAGAGGAATAAATAATAAGGGTTTTGACGGAAGAGGTAACTACACTCTTGGTATAAAGGAACAAATTATTTTTCCGGAGATAGATATTGATAAAGTTAATAATATTGGTGGTATGGATATCACATTTGTTACTACTGCAGAAACGAATGAAGAATCTAGGGCTCTATTAAAGGAGTTTGGAATGCCATTTCAAAAAAATAAAAACGAACAATAAGCCATGGCTAAAGAATCGATGAAAGCTCGCGAAAGAAAGCGCGCATTAATGGTTGAAAAGTATGCTGAGAAAAGAGCTGCTTTAAAGGCTGCAGGTGATTACGAAGGGTTACAAAAATTACCTAAGAACTCTGCACCGGTAAGAATGCACAATAGATGTAAGATAACTGGTAGACCCAAGGGATACATGAGACAATTTGGCTTGTCACGTGTAACTTTTAGAGAGATGGCAAGTTCAGGATTAATTCCTGGTGTTAAAAAAGCTAGTTGGTAAATTAATATAAGGAATTATGACAGATCCAATTTCAGATTTTCTGACAAGAATAAGAAACGCATCAAGTGCGAAACATAGAATAGTAGATATTCCAGCTTCAAACCTTAAGAAAGAAATGACTAAAATTCTTTTTGAGAAAGGCTATATATTGAATTATAAATTTGTTGAAGGTGAGAACCCTCAGGGAGTTATTAAAATTGCATTAAAATATCATCCTGTATCTAGGGTGCCGGCTATTAAGAGTTTAACAAGGGTTAGTAAACCTGGTTTGAGAAAATACGCTCCTGCCGCTAATTTACCGCGAGTTATTAATGGTTTAGGTATCGCAATTATTTCTACTTCTAAAGGTGTAATTACTGATAAAGAAGCAAGAAAAGAGAAAGTAGGTGGAGAAGTACTTTGCTACATATATTAAAAATTAAGATTATTATAAAATGTCAAGAATCGGTTTAGCACCAATTGAAGTTTCTGCAGGTATTGAGATAACAATCTCAGAGAAGAATGTTGTGAGTGTAAAAGGCCCAAAAGGCGAATTGCACCAGAACGTAGATTCTAATATTACGGTAAAAAAGGAAGGTAATACAATTGTATTAGAGAGACATTCTGATCAAAAAGATCATAAGGCGAAGCATGGTTTATATCGTTCTTTAATTAATAATATGGTTGAAGGTGTTAAGAATGGCTACAAAAAAGATTTAGAATTAGTAGGTGTAGGTTATAGAGCTTTAAATAGAGGACAAATATTAGAGCTAAGTTTAGGATTTTCACACCCGATAGTAATGGAAATTGCTCCTGAGGTTACAGTTTCAACTGCTTCAGAAAGAGGGAAAAATCCAATTATTACTTTAGAGTCATTTGACAAACAATTGATCGGTCAAGTTGCTGCAAAAATTAAATCAATGAGAAAGCCAGAGCCATATAAGGGTAAAGGTGTTCGATTTGTTGGAGAGTACATTAGAAGAAAAGCAGGTAAGTCTGCTGCTAAATAATATAACGTTATGGCACTAACAAAGTCAAATAGAAGACTAAGAATTAAGAGGAGAATTAGAAAAGTGGTTACAGGTACAGCCGGTCGTCCTAGATTATCTATTTTCAGAAGTAATAAAGAAATTTATGCTCAGTTAATTGATGATAAATCGGGAAATACAATTTTAGCAGCGTCTTCAACGGAGAAAAATGTTGCAGATAGGAAAGGTACCAAAATTGAAACGTCCGTTTTAGTTGGTAAGCTAATTGCTGAAAAGGCTACAAAAGCTGGAATAACTTCAGTAAGCTTCGATAGAAATGGTTATTTATACCATGGTAGGGTAAAAGCTATTGCAGATGGTGCCAGAGAAGGTGGATTGAACTTTTAATAAAGAGAAGAAATTATATATATTATGGCTAATGCAAACACAAAGAGAGTTAAGTCGAGCGAAATCGAACTAAAAGATAAATTAGTTGGTATTCAAAGGGTAACTAAGGTAACAAAGGGTGGTAGACATTTCAGTTTTTCTGCAATAGTTGTAGTAGGAAACGAAAATGGAATAGTTGGATACGGTCTTGGAAAAGCTAATGAAGTAACAGAGGCTATTTCTAAAGGCATTGATGATGCGAAGAAAAACCTAATTAAGGTCCCAGTTGTAAATGGTACAGTACCACATCAACAAGAAGCTAAATATGGTGGAGCTCAGGTTTTTATTAAGCCGGCATCAAGTGGTACTGGAGTGATTGCTGGTGGTGCGATGCGTGCAGTTTTGGAAAGCGTAGGTGTGCATGATGTATTAGCTAAATCTAAAGGTTCTTCAAATCCTCATAACGTTGTTAAGGCAACAATCAAAGCTTTGAAAGAAATGAGAGATGCATACACTGTTGCAAAACACAGAGGTGTTGAACTTGATGTTGTATTTAACGGATAAAATCGAAAGAAATGTCAAAGATTAAAGTTACTCAAGTAAAGAGTAGAATAAATAGACCTAATAAGCAGAAGTTAACGTTAGATGCTCTTGGTTTAACGCGTAATCAAAAAACTGTTGAGCATGTAGATACTCCACAGGTGTTAGGAATGATTAATAAGGTGAAACACCTTGTATCGGTAGAAAAAGTATAATTAGCTTAAAAGATTTAATCATGGATTTAAGTAATTTGACACCTGCAGAGGGGTCTGTAAAGAACAAAGGTAAGAGAGTTGGTAGAGGTGAGGGATCTGGTAGAGGTGGTACTTCTGCAAGAGGACATAATGGAGCCAAGTCTAGATCTGGTTATTCAAAGAAAATTGGATTCGAAGGAGGTCAGATGCCACTACAAAGACGTGTTCCTAAGTTTGGTTTTACAAACATTAACAGAAAGGAATTTAAGGGTATCAATTTGGATACACTTCAAGCTCTTGCTTCATCGAAAAATATTGAGACTATTGATTTAGATGTTTTAATTGACAACGGTTTGGCAAACAGAAATACTTTAGTGAAGATATTAGGTAGAGGAGCAGTTGACGCAAAGGTTACTGTTAAAGCACATGCTTTTTCAAAAGGCGCTAAGGAAGCGATTGAAGCAAAGGGTGGTTCTACCGAAACTATAGCATAATATGAAACGTTTTTTAGAAACATTAAAGAATATTTGGACGATTGAGGATCTTAGGGTAAGGATCATAAATACCCTTGGTTTACTTCTAATCTATCGTTTGGGATCCTTTATTGTATTACCAGGTGTTGATTCAGCTGCTTTAGATATAGCAAACGCTAATAATGGAGGTGGTATTGCTGATTTGTTAGATTTGTTTGCAGGAGGTGCATTCTCTAGAGCTTCAATCTTTGCTTTAGGCATTATGCCATATATTTCTGCATCAATTGTTGTACAATTATTAGGGATTGCAATTCCTTACTTTCAAAAACTTCAGAAAGAGGGAGAAAGTGGTAGAAGAAGAATCAATCAAATTACACGAATGTTGACGATTGCAATTGTCGGTTTCCAAGCTGGACCATATATTGCATCTCAAGTTCCTGCATTTACGCAAGCTGGAGCGATGGTTCGTCCAGATGATGCATTCTGGTGGGTTTCTACTGTAATTATTTTAATCACTGGAACAATGTTCGTTATGTGGTTAGGTGAAAGAATTACAGAAAAAGGACTAGGGAATGGTATTTCTTTGATTATTATGATTGGTATCATTGCTAATCTTCCATTTGCTTTTGTTGCAGAATTTGCTTCTCGAATTAATGGGGGTGGATTAGTTATTCTCTTAGTGGAGTTAGTTATTTTGTTATTGGTTATAATAGCAACTATTCTATTGGTGCAAGGAACTCGCAGGGTACCTGTTCAATTTGCTAAGAGGGTTGTTGGTAACAAACAATATGGTGGAGTTAGACAGTATATTCCGTTAAAAGTGAATGCTGCAGGGGTAATGCCAATTATATTTGCTCAAGCAATTATGTTTATTCCAATTACGTTAGTTGGTTTTGCAGATACTGACTCGTTATCAGGAATCACGCAAGCATTAAGTGATTTTACCGGTTTTTGGTACAATCTGATATTTGCAATTATGATTATTGCGTTTACTTACTTCTATACAGCGGTAACTGTAAATCCTAATCAGATGGCAGATGATATGAAAAAGAATGGAGGTTTTGTTCCAGGTGTAAAACCAGGAAAACGTACTGCTGAATTTTTAGACACGATTTTATCAAGGATTACATTACCAGGTTCAATATTCTTGGCTATCGTTGCTATTTTGCCTGCTTTTGCAGCAAAAGCGGGCGTTAACGGACAGTTTTCTCAGTTTTTTGGAGGAACCTCTTTGTTAATTATGGTAGGCGTGGTATTAGATACACTTCAACAGATCGAAAGTCATTTGTTAATGAGACATTATGATGGTTTGATGAAGTCGGGAAGGATTAAAGGTCGTTCTAGCATAAATATGGCAGGCTAGTTAAGTTATGTATTTGAAGACTGAAGAAGAGATAGAATTAATAAGAAAGAGTTCTTCACTTGTTGGAAAAACGTTAGCCGAAGTTGCCAAACTAATAGAGCCTGGTGTTGATACTGTGAAGTTAGATGCCATAGCAGAAGAGTATATTAGAGACAATGGAGGTTTACCGGGTTTTAAAGGAATGTATGATTTTCCGAATGCTTTATGTATTTCGATAAATGATCAGGTGGTACATGGAATACCGTCTGCAAAGCCTTTAAGAAATGGAGATATTGTTTCCGTTGATTGTGGTGTACTAATGAATGAGTTCTACGGAGATGTGGCATATACATTTGAAGTTGGAGAAGTTTCGAAAGAAATAAAGCATTTGTTGGAGGTTACAAAAGAATGTTTGCAAGCTGGAATTACTGCGGCTGTTGCAGGAAATAGAATAGGAGATATTGGTTATGCTGTTCAGACGATAGCAGAGGATAATGGATATGGAGTGGTAAGAGAGTTGGTTGGACATGGATTGGGTAAGAAGTTACATGAAGATCCACAGGTTCCAAACTATGGTAAAAGAGGACAGGGAGCTAAGTTGAAAGAAGGATTAGTCATAGCGATAGAGCCAATGATTAATATGGGTAAGAGACACGTTAAGCAAGATGATGATGGATGGGCGATTGTAGCCAAAGATGGTTTACCTTCGGCACATTTTGAACACGATGTTGTAGTAAGAAAAGGCATGGCGGAAGTTTTGTCAACTCATGAATTTATTGAAGAAGTATTAAGAAATAAGAATAAGTAAGAGTAAATGGCTAAACAAGCGTCAATAGAGCAAGATGGAACAGTAACAGAAGCATTATCAAATGCCATGTTCAGAGTAGAGCTAGAAAATGGGCATATAATTACGGCGCATATTTCTGGTAAGATGAGAATGTATTACATCAAATTGTTGCCTGGAGATAAGGTAAAAGTTGAGATGTCGCCATATGATTTAACAAAAGGGAGAATAACTTATAGGTACAAGTAAAATTTGAATATAATATTCAGTTTTATTAAAGTAATAATAAATCAAGGATCATGAAAATAAGAGCATCAATTAAGAAAAGAAGTGCTGATTGCAAAATTGTTCGAAGAAAAGGGCGATTATATGTTATTAACAAAAAGAATCCAAAGTTCAAGCAAAGACAAGGATAAAAAAACATTATTTATGGCTAGAATAGCAGGTATTGATTTACCAAAAAACAAGCGAGGAGTAATAGGTTTAACCTATATCTATGGAATTGGAAGGAGCTCAGCTCAATCGATTCTTGACAAAGCAGGAGTTAGTGTTGACAAAAAAGTTCAAGACTGGGATGATGATGATTTAGGAAAAATTAGAGAACTCATTACAGAGGAATTTACTGTTGAAGGTACGTTGAGGTCAGAGGTTCAATTGAACATTAAACGATTAATGGATATTGGTTGTTACAGAGGAATTAGACATAGATCTGGTCTACCATTGCGTGGGCAGAAGACAAAAAATAATGCTCGTACGAGAAAAGGTAAAAAGAAAACAGTTGCTAACAA
>TARA_B110000046_G_scaffold57595_2_pt1 | contig 138801 bp, 143 predicted proteins | sample TARA_B110000046 | Tara Oceans TARA_B110000046 (sample SAMEA4397157) | marine metagenome | biome: Polar Biome; feature: [DCM] deep chlorophyll maximum layer (ENVO:01000326); material: water (ENVO:00002006), including particulate matter (ENVO:01000060) such as... | depth 40 m
AGCGACAGCTAGAACGGTGATGGTAGCCAACATAAATTCTAAGAAACGGACTGGTAAACCGATAACTTTGGCATAGTCTGGGTTGAATGAAATGAGTTTAAATTCCTTGTAAAAAAGTAGGACTACTGCGATTAAAATTAAGGCAATAGTCCCAAAAACATAAACATCCCCTTTTGTTAATGACGCTGCCTTTCCAAACAAAAACTTATCTAAACCGGCTTGCGAGGCGTTTCCTGAATGTTGAATGGAAGTCAGTAATAAAATGCCAACACCAAAAAATACGCTAAGAATAATTCCAATAGCCGCGTCACTTTTGAGCTTGGTAGTTCTTGTGATACCATCAATTAAAAGCAGCGATAGCCAACCGGTAACAAAAGCTCCTATAATAAGGTACAGTGGATTTTTACTTCCTGATACCATAAACGCTAAACAAACACCCGGTAAAATACTGTGCGCAATGGCGTCGCCTACTAATGCTCGCTTTCGCAGAAATGAAAAGCAACCAACGATTGCGGCAGAAGCACCCAAAATCATGGTGCCCAATACCACAAATAGCACATTGGGATCAGAGAAAGAAAGAAATTGGAACATGTTGTTCATTAAATAATTATGATTTATGAATCATTCCTACAGGCACATCGTTCATAAATGGTATTTAGTTTTCATTTTAATTCTATGTTTTCTAGATTAGAATCAAGTGTTTATTTATAAGTATTTTAACTTTTAAAATCACAACGAATCATTCGTAGTTGTAAAATTGTTAATTCGTAATTGTTTTACTCCCTAACGTTAAAGGCCTTTTCTTTCATCAAATCCCCAACTTGACTCAATACGTTGAGCTTTCCACCGTAAGCTTCCTGCAGTAGTTTTTCATTAAATATCTCTTCTTTTGGCCCAGCGGCTACCATTCTGGTGTTCAGCAATACAATCCAATCAAAAAAGTCTTTAGCCGTTTGCAAGTCATGGTGTACCACAACGACAGTTTTGCCATCCTTTTTCATGTCTTCTAGTAGTTGTAAAATGGCCTCTTCAGTAGCGGCATCAACTCCCACAAATGGTTCATCCATAATGTATAAATCCGCTCCTTGAGCTAAGGAACGTGCAATAAATACCCGTTGTTGCTGACCTCCGCTCAGTTGAGAAATTTGGCGATTACTAAACTCTAACATGTTGACTTTCTCAAGGGCCTCAGCTGCAAGTTCCCGATCTGCTTTTGTAATGCGCTTGAATAAATTGTTTTTCTTGTATCGGCCCATTAAAACTATGTCCATAACAGAAGCAGGGAAGTCCCAGTCCACTGATTCACGCTGTGGAACGTAGGAAACCCTAGAGCGGACATCTTCTAATTCTTGATTGAATATTTTAACGTAACCACTGCTGGTAGGAACCAATCCCATGATGGCCTTCAATAAGGTAGTTTTCCCTGAACCATTGGGTCCAATAATTCCAATTATTTTTCCAGTAGGCAATTCGAAATCAATATTCCACAATACCGGTCTGCGGTTGTAAGCTACTGTTAGGTTGTGTGTTTCTATACTAATCATTTATTCTATTTTGTCTGAATGAATGGTAATCGTATTTTTCATTATCCATTGTTGATTCCACACTCTTCACTCTTCATTCCACATTCTTTACTCCAATCCTTCTAATATGGTTTTTACATTCTGTTTTACCATTCCAACATAAGTTCCTTCTGGTGTTCCTGCTTCGCCCATGGCATCGCTAAACAATTGTCCACCAATTTTAACGTCATGCCCTTTTTGCAAACAGCCTTCAATAACAGCTTGTAACGATTTTTCAGAAACGGAGCTCTCAACGAAGACTGCTTTAATCTTGTTTTTAACAATGTAGTTTACCAAATCGCTAACATCTTTAAGTCCGTATTCCGAAGTAGTTGATATGCCTTGCAACCCTCTTACTTTAAAATTATAAGCTCTCCCAAAATAGCCGAATGCATCGTGTGCAGTGATTAGTATTCGTTTAGTAGAATCTAGTGTATTTAAATCACTTTCAACCTTGTAGTGAAGGCTAGAAAGTTGGGTTGTATATTTCTCTGTGTTTGAAGAAAGTTTAATGCCTAATGAATCGGTGGTAAGTGTAGCTAATTCGTTGCCAATGTAGTTTACAGCCTTTGTCCAAAGTTTAACATCAAACCAAATGTGGGGGTCTTGTGCTCCTTGAAATTCTGTGTTATTAATATAGTCCTCTTCCGTTAATCCTTCTGTTGCGACTATAATGTGCTTCTGTTTTTCGAGCTTTTCAAAAATTTCACCCATTTTTCCTTCTAAGTGCAATCCGTTGTAAATAATAACATCTGCATTGGTCAATGACTTTAAATCACCTTGAGTTGCTTTGTATAAATGAGGATCTACACCAGGGCCCATCAATGTTATAACTTCAACATCCGGACCAACTATTTGCGCCACAGCATCGCCCAACATGCCCGTTGTGCAAACAATCGTTTTCATTTCTTTATCTACTTTTTTCTTTTCTACTTTGCAAGAAAATAGATCTATAGCAATTAATGCGATAAGGATATTAGTTCTCATTTTTGATTTTGATATATAAATTACTCGCAACTTTTTGCGACAAGGTGAATTTTTGATTTTGAGGGTTAACAACAATTATGGAGTTATCGAAAGGGTGTTTGGTTTTTAAGTTGAGCTCTGTTCCTAGTTCAATTTCCATTTCACTTAAAAAGTTAAGAAAACTCTGAGAGTGGTCTTCAACTCCTGTTATAATAAGACGTGTTCCAACTTGAACTTCACTTAACTTTTGACTTTCTCTACTAGGAAAAATCCCTTTACTATTAGGAATTGGATCTCCATGTGGGTCAAATTTTGGAAAACCTAAGAACTCATCTAATTTATCCGTTAATTCTACAGATTCAATGTGCTCTAGTTGTTCTGCTATGTCATGCACCTCGTCCCAACCAAAATTTAGGTTTTCGACTAAAAAATACTCCCACAGTCGGTGTTTTCGAATAATCGAGATAGCAACTTGTTTTCCTTTTTCTGTGATTTGAACCGTTTTATACTTTTCATAATCAACTAAATCCTTTTCATTTAAACGCTTGAGCATATCAGTTACCGAAGAAGCTTTGGTTTCCATCTTTTTAGCAATCTGATTGGTAGATGCTTTTTTATCAGCAGAATCGATTAACGTATAAATGGCTTTTAAATAATTTTCTTCGGTTAAAGAAGTCATGTGTATTTTTGCTGCAAAGTTAATTATAATCATCTAATAAAATATTTAGCCTAATCTAAATTTAATATGAAAAAACTCATTTTATCCGCTCTATTACTTTTAAGCGTTTGCTTGTCTGCTCAAATAACTGACAATAAAATCATTACTGACAGACCAAACCAAACCGAGTCCCCGAATACGGTGCCAAAGGGAACGATTCAAATTGAAAGTGGGCTACTATTTGAGCGAAGTGAAATAACTTCTGGGCTTTCTCAACATAGAAATGCGTTTCCAACGAATTTATTTAGAATAGGAATTGCTAAGAAATTAGAATTGAGGGTTATTAATGAACTGGTATCTTATAATACAATCAATAACTCCACTCAAGAAGAGATAGGGAAAGTGACAGGGACAGAAAATTTACAAATAGGGCTAAAGTATCAAATTACTAATGATGACGCTGCAATAGTCGTTGGTTTAATGCTAGAAGGTCGGGTTCCCACAGGTTCTAGAGGAATTTCAAACCGGCTATACGGAGTTGTAAGTAGACTGAGCTTAGCATATAACTTACCAGAGAATAAAAGTTTGGGTGCCAATTTAGGATATAACAATGTGAACCTAGATTTTAATGATGAAGGACTTGTGCGTTATGGCCAAGGCAATTTAACTTACACACTTGTATATGGAGTTAGTATAAGCGATCGAGTAGGGCTCTATGTTGAGGCTTTCGGAGATTATGTTGAATTTAAAGATTGGGAAAATAATATGGATGCCGGTATGACGTATCTCATTTCAGATAATATTCAACTAGATTATTCTTATGGATGGGGGTTGAATAGGGTGATGAATTATCATGCGGTTGGCATTAGTATTATATTGCCTAAATAATTATAAATATTACAATTGTAATAGGAGTTACATTTGTAACTCCTATTTTTTTGTCATATTGTGGACTTGTATTAAGCGCTAACGGTAAATTGCAACATGATTTTATATAAATACATAGATTTTTAATTAATATTATGTATTTCAATGCATAGTATACTTTATATAAAGTATACATAGAATGTATATTGACTTAAAATGCATAATGCTTTTAGGAAGTTATAAATGTAAATTACAAATGTAACTTAATTTATTTACATTTGTAATATTAATCAGCGATGATAAATGTAATAAGCAGAAAGTATGAATTTAATAGAAAGATTTAGGTACGTAATGAAATTAAACTCAATTACAGCATCTCAATTTGCAGATGAAGTTGGAGTGCAACGTTCTTCAGTTTCTCACATTCTCTCTGGAAGAAATAAACCTAGTTTAGAGTTTATTCAAAAGGTGCTTAATCGTTTTCCTAAAGTAGATTCTACTTGGTTGATTAATGGCAAAACAAATATTGGGACTGCTCCAAAAGAAACTGAAGAGAAGATTAAAGTAGTAAAACCGATCGAAGTGTCTCCTGAGCCAACAATTGTTGATCAGCAGAAGGAAACCGTCGAACTAAAAGCTACAAGTGAATCTGACAAGTCAAAGTACATTAAGAAAATAGTTGTTTTTTATAGTGATGGTACCTTTGAAGAGCTCGTTAGTTAATGTTAGGTTTAGCATCTTTAATCCGCTTCAATGCAACTGTAAAACTTCTAAACACACGAGTCGGAATTTTTGGCGGATCGAACCGAGAGTAAACATTAGCTATGATTTTTAATGCTAAATCTTTTACAACAATTGCGTTTAAAACTATTCCGGCGTCAATTACATGATCTCTATAATAACTTTTAGCATCAGTGGTAAATGTCAATAATTTAGCACTGACATCGGTAATGAGATAAATGGAAGTGTCGTAATTGCGCTTAGCAAGTACATCAACTGTCTCTTTCGCTATTTATTCATTAACCTCGGAAGATCTTTAAATCTAGCAATAAGTATATCCCCTAAAGAATTACAGTAAAACTCCATATAATCAAGCTGTTATATTAACATAAAATCTATTAGTACGGGATGGTTCATAAATATTATCCTTTATTATTAGGTCTGAAGTAATCTAAATGTAATTTTGATTTAGAAAACTAGCTCATGTATAAATCAATCGTTAAACCTTTACTTTTTAATCAAGACCCTGAGACTATCCATTACAAGGTTTTTGGTTGGCTAAAAATATTACTTAATAGTAGCATATCAAAGTCGTTTACCCGACTATTCTATACAGTTTCGCACAAAAAACTTCAAAAAGAATTATTTGGGTTAAAATTCCCTAACCCAGTAGGGCTTGCTGCGGGTTTCGATAAGGATGCAAAGCTTTACGAAGAGCTAGGCTGTTTGGGCTTCGGATTTATTGAAGTAGGAACGGTAACGCCTTTACCGCAAGACGGTAACCCTAAACCAAGGCTTTTTCGATTACCGAAGGATGAAGCTTTGATCAATCGCATGGGATTTAACAATGGAGGGGTAGATCAAATGATTGAGCGGTTGGAAAACCGTAAGCTGAATCAAATTATTGGAGGCAACATTGGGAAAAATAAAGTGACACCAAATGAGGATGCAATTAGTGATTATGTGATTTGCTTTGAGAAGTTATTTGATTATGTAGATTATTTTGTAATCAATGTAAGTTCTCCTAATACGCCAAATCTAAGAGAGTTGCAAGATAAGGAGCCGTTAACGAAATTGTTACAAACACTACAAGGCTTGAATAACGCAAAGCCTAATAGGAAAGCGATATTGTTGAAGATCGCACCAGATTTAACAAATGAGCAGTTAGATGACATTGTAGAAATTGTAGATTCTACAAAAATTGATGGAATCATAGCAACGAATACGACCATTGACCGTTCAAATCTAACTACAAGTGACTCAGAAGTCGCAGGTATTGGAGCGGGTGGCTTGAGCGGTAAACCGGTCAGAAACAGGTCTACAGAGGTGGTGCGTTACCTTTCAGAAAAATCCAACAAGTCTTTTCCTATTGTTGCAGTGGGGGGAATTTATACTGCTGAAGATGCTATTGAGAAGTTAGAAGCAGGAGCAGATTTGGTTCAAATTTATACTGGCTTTATTTATGAAGGTCCATCAATTGTTAAAAGAATAAATAAAGGTTTGGTGAAGCACTTTTCAAACAATTAAATCATGAGTGAGTTGAAGATTATTGAATGCCCAAGAGATGCAATGCAAGGGATACATGAGTTCATTTCTACCGCTAAGAAAGTAGCGTATTTGAACCACCTGTTAAAAGTTGGATTTGATACGATTGATTTTGGATCGTTCGTGTCCCCAAAAGCAATTCCTCAATTAAAAGATACTGCCGAAGTATTAGCTCAACTTGACTTGTCAGAAACCTCATCTAAATTATTGGCAATTGTTGCTAATCATCGAGGAGCAGAAGATGCTGCTCATTTTGAAGAGATTCAATATTTAGGCTATCCCTTTTCAATTTCTGAGACGTTTCAGCAGCGAAATACAAATTCTAGTATAAAGCAGTCATTAGGAAGGGTTGAGGAGATACAAGAGCTTTGTGTGAAGAGTGGCAAGGAGTTAGTTACATATATCTCAATGGGATTCGGTAATCCATACGGAGACCCTTTTCATGAAGACATTGTCGCTAATTGGGTTGAGAAGCTTGGAAATTTTGACCTCAAAATATTTGCATTAAGTGATACTATTGGTGTTTCTGAACCTCAAATAATTTCTAGATTGTTTTCCACACTGATTAAAGAATACCCGCAGTTCCAAATAGGGGCGCACTTGCACACTACTCCTGACACTTGGAAAGAAAAGATTGATGCTGCATTTAACAATGGTTGTAAAAGATTTGATGGGGCAATGTTAGGTTATGGTGGTTGTCCAATGGCAGCAGATGATTTAACCGGTAACATGGCTACAGAGAACTTGGTTACTTATTTTAGCGAGCAAGGTGTTGACTTAAGTCTAGAGCATGAATTATTTGAAAATGCCCGAGCAGAAGCGGGTAAAATATTTCTATAGGTTTATTTTTCTTTTAATAACTCTGTTTATAACACAGTATCTAATATTTGCTTGCATTTGATTCTTATGTTATCTTCTTCTGACAAAAACCAATAAAATGAAAAAAGTAATGATTACGCTTTCTTTTGCTTCTTTGCTATTGACGGCATGTGGTGGAGAAAAAGCACCGGCAACTGACACGGACGAGGTGGTGGAAGAATTAAGCGCAACAATTGATTCGGCTTCAGTAGAAATTCACTAGGCAACGGAAGAAATTGAAAAGTCTACTGTTTGTTTTGCTGCTGCCGCAAGTAAAATAGTCCATGCAACAATATTTACTAAAACGATTCCTTTTCTGAAATTTAAAATAAAAGTTATTCCAAAAATAAAAATCACAACAAACGGAAGTGTTTCACATCTGCATTAAACATATTTATAGGTAAAAGCTTAGAATCACAAAGATAGAAAAGATCAAACTAGCGATTCCATTGGTGGTAAAGAAGGCGATGTTTACTTTCGATAAATCATTTGGCTTAACCAACAAATGCTGGTATACCAACAATGATATAAAAAGAGCTGTTCCAATCCAAAAAAGCAACCCAGCGTTCGCATGGTAGGCAGCTGAAATCAAATATCCTGCTGTAATGATGTGGAATAGCACAGATAAGTTTAAAGTAGCTTTTCTTCCAATTTTGGCGGGAATTGAACTTAACCCCATTTTTTTATCAAATACTTCGTCTTGCAAAGCATAAATCATATCAAAACCAGCGACCCAAAACAAAACTGCAAAAGAAATATAGAGTGGAAGCCAAGCAAAACTGCCGGTAACCGCAAGATAAGCTCCAATTGGCGCTAGTGCCAATCCTACTCCTAACACAAGATGGCATAGCGCCGTAAATCGCTTTGTCAAACTATAACCCAAAACAACCACGAGTGTAATGGGAGACAAATAAAAGCAGAGGTTGTTTATCAAAAAGGTGGTAACAACAAAAAGCACACAATTAATTATTACAAAAATGAGTGCAGCTTTAGGTTTTATGCTGCCGTTTGGAATCTCCCGAACAGCTGCTGTTCGTTTGTTTGCTTTATCAATAGCGCGATCAATATACCTGTTAAAAGCCATGGCAGCACTTCGTGCAAAAACCATGCACAATACAACTTTTAAAAGTAGAATTGCATCGAAACTAAAAGTGGAGTATTCTATCGCTAAAAAATATCCTATCAGCGCAAATGGTAAGGCAAAGATGGTATGGCTGAATTTGATGAGCGAAAGGTAGTTGGAGAATTTCAAATCTTTGATTTACAAATTATACATTGTGAAATTACGAATGTAGAAAGAAATGTTTTTTAATTCGTTTTATTTGAACGTTATAGGTGAATTACTTCGTCATATGCTTCTGCAGTCGCTTCCATTACTGCTTCGCTCATTGTAGGGTGTGGGTGCACTGCCTTTAACATTTCATGACCTGTAGTTTCAAGCTTTCTTGCAACCACAATCTCAGCAATCATTTCGGTTACGTTTGCTCCAATCATATGAGCTCCTAGAAGCTCTCCATATTTGGCGTCATAAATTACTTTTACAAAACCGTCTTTATGTCCTGCTGCGCTCGCTTTTCCTGAAGCTGAGAATGGAAATTTCCCGACCTTTAATTCGTATCCTGCTTCCTTTGCTGCTTTTTCTGTCATTCCTACTGAAGCAATTTCTGGTGAACAGTAAGTACATCCAGGAATATTTCCATAATCCAAAGGCTGAACATGTTCTCCTTTAATTTTCTCAACACAAATAATTCCTTCTGCTGAAGCAACGTGAGCTAAAGCTTGACCGGGAACACAATCACCAATTGCATAATAACCATCAATATTTGTTTTGTAATAATCATTCACCATGATTTTGCCTTTGTCAGTAGCAATTCCTACCTCTTCCAAGCCAATACCTTCTATATTTGAAACTACACCAACTGCAGAAAGTACTATGTCAGCTTCGATAATTTCTTCTCCTTTTTTAGACTTGACAGTCACCTTACAACTTGCACCTTTAGTATCAACGCTTGTTACTTCAGATTCTAACTTAATTCTAATTCCATTTTTCTTGAAGGTTCTTGCCAATTGCTTAGAAACGTCTTCATCTTCAACAGGAACTACATTAGCTGCGTATTCAACAATAGTAACATCAACGCCCATCGAATTGTAAAAGTATGCAAACTCAACTCCAATTGCTCCTGAACCAACAACTACCATTTTCTTAGGCATTTTGTCTAAGGTCATAGCTTCTCGATATCCAATAATTTTCTTTCCGTCTTGAGGAAGGTTAGGTAGTACTCTAGATCTACTTCCTGTTGCGATAATAATATGCTTGCAATTAACTGTTTTGGTAGAACCGTCTTCCATTTTTACTTCCACCTTTTTTCCAGGCTTTAAAGTACCAGTTCCCATAACCACTTCAATCTTGTTTTTCTTCATCAAGAATTGAACGCCATTGCTCATTCCGTTTGCTACAGTTCTACTTCTTTTAATTACGTCAGTAAAATTCGCCTTACTGTCCTTTACTTCAATGCCATAATCTGCAGCATGCTGAACGTATTCGAACACATTTGCACTTTTCAAAAGCGCTTTGGTTGGGATACAGCCCCAGTTTAAACAAACACCACCAAGTGATTCCTTTTCTATAACCGCAGTTTTAAATCCTAACTGTGCAGCTCTAATAGCAGTAACATATCCTCCAGGTCCGCTTCCTAATACAACAACATCAAAATCCATATATCTTTATTTAATTGAATACAATTTTAGAAGATCAAAGTTAGTAAAAAGGGTAGAAAAATAAAGGGAGAGAAAAGATTTTGAGGAAAGACTTTTAGAAAATAGACGGAACAAAAAATACATTGGATTATGAATGTGAGAAAAAGCTGCATAGGCTTTAGAGTTTATGGGAAAAATAGGCGTCTATGTTCTTCTGATATTTCTACTCAACAAATTTTTGTTCATGCAAAAGTGTACTATTTTTTTCAGAAGGTGCTGATAGCATCTATTGGAAATTTGAAGGTAGGTGATGCGCAAGATGCGACTGTGAAAAGGTCAAGAGTATGCTTGACCTTTTTTAGTTTATATAACATTAGAATCTTCTAGCCTAGTGCCTTTGCATACATAGATGAATCATTTCTTCTCGAGATTATGAATGTGGTGCTCTAAGGCTTTAACAGAAATTTGAATTTCCCAAATTAAAAATGCCAAGGAAATGATGAGTAAGATCAGCGCCATACCAAACGCCCATATCGCAACAGTTTGCTGCTGTATGTAAATTAAAAACATGCTAAATACGCATAGCAAAAGACTGCTAATACCATAAATCTGCATGGAACGAGTTAAATACAAACGCTTTTTAATATTTTCTATTTGAGCAATCAAGATAGAATCCTTTTCTGTTTGGTACTTGTCATGCAAGTTCCGTATAATAGCTGCATAGGCTAAAAATCGGTTGGTGTAGGCCAACATGATTAAGGATATTGCCGAAAATAACAGAGCAGGAGTGGTTAAGGTAAGGTCTTCCATAAAGGATATAGCTTTAAAAAAATAGATTATTCTTGTTTTAATTGGCTTCCAAACTATTTAAAATAATTTAGGGTTCCTAGTGGTAATAAATCCTAAGGATTGGTTTGCCCGGAATTGCACTTCGTTTACCCTAAGTTTTTTAGTTTTTGATTAGTTTCAGCGTTTTTATTCCTTTTGGTAAATTAACCCTCACAAAATAATCAAAGGTAAAGCTAACTTCATTCCCGGCATCTACCATTTGCTGTTGCATGGCATTAAACTGCTCGTCGGAAGAACCATATTTTTCGTATAAATGTTCCTTTAAATTTTGACCTTCAACTGGCATAAATGGATTCAGCTGAAAAGATTGCCACTCTATCTCTATTCGATCTTCAACACATAATTCGGAGTTGGCCAATGCCAAACGTTTGCAACCAACAGCACACCAGGGGCAAACAACATCTGCAACGATGTCAATCTTTAATTTTTCTTTCATTCTTATTGGACTAAAGCAGAACGCAGTGCTGCAATGTGAGCCACTAAATTAATAAGATTTGTGGAAGTGGATTCTTTGAATAAGACAGCCTTATTTCCTATCTTCTGTGTTTCTCTTTGCTCGACTTTCGCCCATGCCAAAAAGATCAATTTGATTGGTGATTTTTAGCTCCTTTTCAGGTTTTACCAATTCTGAAACTGGTTGAATAAATTTCTTTGAATTGTTATTAGGGCTCTTAATGGAAGGGGAAATCTTAAAAGCGTTCATCTATTTTACAGGATAGCTTTGTAATAAAGTATTAATGTCGCTTAGTGTGGCATCCAAATTCAGGTATTCATTGTAAAATTCTTCAGGAAGAATTACCGGCATTCGGTGGTGCTCAATTTTTCCCATGAGTTGATTGGGTGGGCATGTGATAATGGCAAAGTTATGATGAGCTAAACCAGTTGTGGTATCGAGCCATTCATCGTAAACACCTTCAAAAGCAAAAGGTCGTTTTTTGTCTTTTAAATACACTAAATACGGTTCATTCAATTTGTTGGTGCTCGTTCCTTCAATAAATGCATCAGCAATAACTAAGCAGCGCTGAGAACGAATGCCCTTACGGAAATAGAGCTTTTAAATAATTCCTTTGGCTCCTGTAAAATCAGAACGATTGTCTAAATTGTGACCACCTTCAGCTCTTACGTTTAGCAAATAAGTCTTTTTTTGAGCAAAAGCAGGAGTGAAGCCAAAGTGTGATAATTGTATTTTTTGGGGATTTTCACTCGTAATGATGGGAGCTTTTGCACCAGCTGATACGTTGAAGTTGGGTTCAAATGCAACTTCACTCTCAGCATTGAACTTTTTCTCAACTACTTTAACCTTACTAACAATGACATATCTGCCGCATATTTTTAATAAATTACGAATCCAAAAATTGGAAATTACGAATTACAAATCTAGGAATTGCGGATTATGATTAAACAACTCGTAACTGTATTTATTCTCTTCGTAATTGGTACTTAAACAATTCGCAATTAATATTTATATCCCTATTATGTTCAAATCTCTATTCTTAAACTGTGCCGTTTTCAATTGCGGAGTAACAATAGTTTGGATTAATTCCACAAGCTTCATCATACTTCGTTTTTTAGAAATGGGTTTAATGGCTAACAGACTAATCTCTCGCACCGGAATAGGTTTCTGGAAAAATTGAGTTTTTGTTTTTCTAGGTGCAGATAAATTGTTATAATATAGTTCCGGTACCAATGTTAATCCGCCCATTTGATCGCTTAAATTCAAAAGTGTTTCAAAAGAATTGCTTTTAAACTGAAGGTTTTCAGTCTGCTCTTTCTTTTCACGAATCTTGCACAACGTCATACTTTGACTTCTAAAGCAGTGTCTTTCTTCGAGCAACCAAACTTTTTTATTTTCCAAATCTTTGAAGCTTACAAAGCCTTTATCTGTTTCTGTAATGCCGTAAACCATCATGGCTTCGTAATACAAAATTTGTTCTTCATATGCCTCACTCAAGTTTTCAATTGGAGTGGAGAGTAATCCAAAATCAATTTGATTATGTGCCAGCTGGTATAAAATTTCATTGGTCGTAATTTCAGAAATAACAAGTTTTAACTTTGGGTGCTGCGCTATTATGCTTGGCAGTATAAGAGGTAACAGAGAATTAGCAATGGTTGGAATAATTCCCAATCGAATTTCTCCCATCATTTCACCTGTGTCTAGTTGACCTAAATGAAATAATTCTTGCTGTTTCGCTAAAATATCTTCTGCCTTTTTTAGCACTAATATTCCGTCGTCTGTGGTTTGTATAGGGTGCCTACTGCGGTCAAAGAGTTGAACAGACAGTTCATCTTCTAGCTTTTTAATCATCACACTTATAGTAGCTTGTGTGATGTTGCAGCTTTCCGCAGCTTTACCAAAGTGCTTGGTTCGGTGAACTGCTATGACGTATTCTAGTTGATGAAAATTCATAATAGATAATATCTATCAAATGTATAGAATTAATCGTTAGGTTCTATCCAGCAATGCACCTACTTTTGTATATGAATACAAACTTAAAAACTAAAAAACTATGTCATTTGTAGGCAAAAAATTTCCAAATTTAAACGTTACAGCCATGGACGAAATGGGTGATAACAAAACCATTAACATTTTCGAAGAGTCAATAAAAAATAACAAGAAAGTATTGTTATTCTGGTATCCAAAAGATTTTACTTTTGTGTGTCCAACAGAATTGCACGCATTTCAAGCTGCATTGCCAGAATTTGAAAAAAGAAATACAGTTGTAATCGGAGCTTCTTGCGACACTGCAGAAGTTCATTTCGCTTGGTTGAATACAGCGAAAGATAACGGTGGTATCGAAGGCGTATCTTACCCAATTGTAGCGGATAGCAATAGAAACTTAGCTTCAATTTTAGATATTTTAGATGTATCTGCTGTGGAGTACAACGAAGATTACGATGTAGAAATTATTACAGGAGACTGTGTAACTTACAGAGCTACTTATTTAATTGATGAGGAAGGTACTGTATTTCACGAAGGAATTAACCACATGCCATTGGGAAGAAATGTAAACGAGTTTATTCGTTTAATAGATGCATATTCTCACGTTCAAGATCACGGTGAGGTTTGTCCTGCTAACTGGGAAGAAGGGAAAGACGCAATGAAAGGAGATAGAAAAGGTATTGCAGCGTACTTGAGCAAAAACTAATCAGATAAAATTGAGGATAAAAGACGGAGGTTTTATTCAGCGTCTTTTATCATTTTATCTTCTCATCCGTTATTAATTACTTTAAAATCAATTAAATGTATCAAGAATTAACAGAAGACAACTTAGCCTCAAAAGTAAATGAGGGAGGAACCGTTATTGTACAATTTTCAGCCGGATGGTGTGGCAATTGTCGCATGATGAAGCCTAAGTTTAAGCGTTTCTCAACAGAGCACGAAGATGCTGCCTTTCTGATGGTAGATGCTGAAAAGTTTCCGGAGTCAAGAAAACTGGCTGATGTAAACAACCTACCCACGTTTGCAGCTTTCAAAAATGGAACATTAGTAAAACAAATTCAAACGAATAAAGCTGAAAATTTAAAAGAATTGATCGATGAGATTACCGCTAATTAAGCACATTAACAGCTTCATCACAGAAAATGATGAAGACTATATGAACGAAGCAATTGAGGTGCTAGAGCACCTTTCAGAAAGTGCTGCATTGAAAGATGAAGAGTTAGATGTAATTGGAGAATTGTTGTCAAATTTGTACGGAGGACTTGAGGTTGCAAAGATGGTAAAGGATGGTAAAACGGAGAAAGAGGCAGCCAATGCTTTTATGAAACGAGTATTAGGCTCAATTGACCAGTAGATTCTTCGAAATAACTAAACAAATCTCCCTTTTTTTTATTTCATTTATTGAGTCCTTCAGGGATTCAACCGAACAATGGCGTTTTGATGTAGTGAAATACTGCAATTCCAATTGCCTTCTTACTTGTTATATTTAAAAAGTTCGAAAACAGATTAATTGTAATCTGTACGATTTAAATAAAAAAAGAAGCAGTTCTAAAGTTTTAATTTATTCGTCTGTTATAATCTTTGATGAAATCAGTTGTAAAAGGATATTTTTACTGCGTTAAGCACAGAAAAAAAAGGATATGGAAGAAGAACAAGAGCAGAAGAATTTTGTAATTAAAGGAGACTCTAAAAAAAAGGTGGTAAAGTTTGGTGCGTTCAAAGTTGTCAAACATTCTATAGAGGAGAAGCCTGAAGTGAAACAACCATTAGAAGAGCAGCCAAAAGTTACAGAGCCAACAGGAGAAACACCGGTAGAAGCGCAAGCAGAAAAGAAAGTCAGAGTAAACGATAGTTTTGCAAAACATTCATCTAGAGAGCCATTAGAAGAAGGAGAATACCCAAGAGAATTGAAGCACCAGTTTAGTATTAACACAGAGTTTGAGGCAGCATTTGAAAAGCTATCTGAAGGGCAAAGAGATGGTTATTTATTCTATTTTTCAGGGTCAAAATTAACAGCTTCTATTACCAATAGAATTGTTAAAAAAGTCGACAGAATACTACAAGGTATCGGTCTAAATGATTGTAAATGTGGGCGTTCTAAAAATCTACCCAACTGTGACGGTTCGCATAAGAATGCTTAAATCAACAGATGTTTATTTTAAAAATTCAAATCGTTAGGATTTAATTGAGACAGCATTTACAAATTAAAATGGAGAGATGAAGAAGTGTATTGTAGTATGTATGATTGCGATTTTAATAGGTTTAAATGCCTTTGCTCAAGAGCAATCATCGCCAAATGACTATCCTAGCTCAACTATAGATATAAGCGCTGGTGTAGGTAAAAGTCATGGTATTATTGGAGTTAAGTCGGTATTGGGTTATAAAGGCACAGGTTTGATGTTTGCAGTTGTTTCTTTCGATGGTTTTACTACTTGCAGTTGAATGGTGGTTTGCAAGTGTGTCTTATGGAGCTACGGGTTCTTATGAAGTTAGATTCGGCGGGCAGGTTGACAAGGGATTAACTCAAAGCTTTGTATTTATGACAGGCGGGAGGGTTAATTTAATAAAAAATAAACGCTTGTATTTAGAGTTAGCTGCAGGCATTGCTGGTTCTGATGAAATTCCTGCTCCTTTTGGTGGGGTGCAAGAAGTTGGAGGCGGGTTAAGTTTTGGTTTAGGATTAGGTTATCGGTTTGGGAATTTCTAGTACGCTAATTGTGCAGAAATTGCAATAGATGAGTATCTTTAACTTTCTTTAATTTTCTTTAAATTCTATTAAAATTTTGATTCAATTTATGCAAAACGATACCAAAATTTCTTGTCCTAATTGCGGAACATTAATTGATGTGCAAGATATCTTAGCGCACCAGCTTGAAGACCAAATCAAGAAGGAATACCACGAAAAATTATCGAAGGAGCGACAAGAAAGTAAATCTAAACTGGAGCAACTTCAAAAAGTACAAGACGAGAAAACGGAGGAGTTAGCAAAAGAAAAAGCAGCATTTGAAGAAAAGAAGAAGCAAGAGAATCGAATTTTTCAGGAACGATTAGAAAAGCAGATCAAAGAAGAAAAGTTGCGAATTGAGTCAGAGGTAAAAGCACAGTTGACTAACGAAAATTCGGAGCAGTTAAAGGCGCTAACTCAAGAATTAAACGAAAAGAGTGAGCAGGTAAAGGAGTTAAACCGCTCAAAAGCTGAAATTGAAAAACTAAAGCGAGAAAAAGGGGAATTGAAAGAAGCGGCTGAAGCGGAAGCTCAAAAGCGCTTAAACGAAACCTTATTGACGGAAAGTGATAAAATTCGGAAATCAGAAAAAGAGAAAAACGAATTGCGTTTTAAAGAAATGCAAAAACAGTTGGAGGACCAGAAGAAGCTGACGGAAGAAATGAAACGAAAGCAGGAGCAAGGCTCTATGCAACTGCAGGGAGAAGTGCAAGAGTTGGCCATCGAAGAATGGTTAGCAGAGCAATTTCCACTAGATACCATTGTTGAGATTAAAAAAGGAGCTAGAGGTGGTGATTGCATTCAAATTGTAAATACAAGAACTGCTCAAAATTGTGGTGCTATTTACTATGAAAGTAAGCGAACAAAGGACTTTCAACCTACTTGGATTGAGAAATTTAAGGCAGACATCCGAGCAAAAGGAGCAAATATTGGTGTGTTAGTAACGGAGGTAATGCCATCTGACATGAACCGTATGGGTTTAAAAGACGGCATTTGGATTTGTAATTATGATGAGTTTAAAGGTTTGTGTGCCGTTATACGCCAATCTATCATTCAGTTAAACAGTGCTGTTAGTTCGCAAGAAAACAAAGGTGATAAAATGCATATGTTGTATGACTTTTTGACTAGCAATACGTTCCGAATGCAAATTGAAGCAATTGTTGAAGGCTTTACTCAAATGAAAACCGACCTGGAAACAGAGAAACGCTCCTTTGCCCGAATTTGGAAACAACGAGAAAAGCAGATTGATAAGGTTACTCTAAATACTATCGAAATGCACGCTTCGATAAAAGGTATTGCAGGAAATGCAATTCAGGCCGTAAAGGCGCTGGAGTTGCCTAGCTCTTCGGAGGAAGACTGATATATAATTATCAATTATTAGTAATTTATAGTTTGCCAAGCACTTGCATTGTGACAAACAATACCATTTTTTAGCAAGGTATTTTTAGCTTATCCTGCTCTCATTCCCGATTTACAAACAATAATTACTTCTTTGCTTTTCAGTTGATTCACTTTACTATTTAAGTTTTGCAACGGAATATTTTTACTTCCTTTCGCATGTCCAGATTGAAATTCCTGAGGAGAACGAATATCAATTACCACCGCACCATCTTTAATTAGCATTCTGTAATCAACTGGTGTTCAAGCTGCATTTGCTCTTTTATGTTTTGAAAAAATCCCATGTTATTTTAGATGATGGATTTATTGAGTACTTCATTTATGCTGAAAACAATACAATTGGAAAGTTTTCGCCAACGAATGCTGAACATGAATTTTATTCAGTTAAAACGGCTAAAAGTGATTCGAGTGATTTAGTAATCAATGAATTCCTTGCTTCAAATACAGCGTCCAATGCGGATCAAGATGGAGAATTCGACGATTGGATTGAATTGTTTAACAATGGCATATCTACTATTGACTTAAGTATATATTCGCTTTCTGATGATATTTCAGATCTGACTCAATTCACTTTTCCTGCGAATACAATGTTACAACCAGATAGTTTTGTTGTAGTGTGGGCTGATAACGATGTTGCACAGGCAGGATTTCATGCAGACTTTAAATTATCTTCAGGTGGGGAAACTATTTATCTTTCTGATGCCTCTTTAAGCATTGTCGATTCTGTTACTTTTCCTGCTCAATTAACCGATATTTCTTACGGTCGTTTTGTTAATGGTACTGGAACTTTTCAATTTTTAACACCTATTATAGGGGATCAAAATATGGTTACTATTGCGCCATCTTATGATGTCGTTATTAACGAATTTTTAGCGTCCAATACTACTGATCAATCAGATTCATACGGTGATTTTGATAACTGGATTGAGTTGTACAATAAAGGGAATTCTGCAGTAGACCTCAGTTCCTTCTCAATTTCAGATGATATTGCAGATCTTGATTTATACAAATTTGCAAGTGGTACTATTTTGGCTCCTGATAGTTTTATAATTGTTTGGGCGGATGGTGATAGTGCGCAGATTCTTGCTACGGTAGGCTATCATGCAGATTTTAAGTTATCGGCAAGTGGAGAATCAATTTATTTAACTGATGGTTCTACAATTGTTGATTCTGTAACCTACCCAACTCAAGTTACCGATACGTCTTATGGGAGATGGCCAAATGGAACTGGTAGTTTTGCTAGCATGGCAATAACCTTCAGAGCACAAAACTCTAATCACACTGGTTTAAACAAAGCAATTATTAATACCGTTGAGTTCTCAATATACCCAAACCCTGCGACAGAGTCTTTCACTGTAAGATTGAACGAATTTAAGGCACAACCTACGACTGTTCATATTTTTAATAATATGGGGCAGCAATTATTTTTTAACACAATAAACCAATTTATTGATGTTAATACATCAACTTGGGTAAAAGGAATATACTTTGTGAGGGTGGGTTTAACCACTTCGCGGATTATAATTCAGTAAAACGGTCAGCTGTTACAGAAGCCCATCTCGATAATCATCGTGATGGGCTTTTTTTATTAATCGGGAAGTAGAGCCAATTTTTCGTGTAATAAACACAAGTGTTTATCGATTCTAAATTCTAAACTTTGTGGAATGAAATAGTAAAGCGTTTAGAAAAACTTTAACGCTTAAAATCTGTTTTGATATTCAAACACTAATGCTTAATTAAGAGTCATGATCAATTGGAACGACGTAATAAGATTTGCTAATAAAGGTGTGCCAGCGCCAGATAAAAAAGTTGTAAAAACCGAAGCAGAATGGAAAGCTGTACTTTCGGAAGAAGATTTTTATATCACTCGAAAAAAGGGAACAGAAAGAGCGGGGACAGGTGAATTGTGCAGCGCACATGAAGCAGGGAAATACAGCTGTAAATGTTGTGATACGGAATTATTCGATTCTACTATTAAGTTTGAATCGGGGAGTGGTTGGCCAAGTTTTACCGAACCTATAAAAGACAATGCCATTAAATACGACAAAGACGAATCGTTTGGAATAGTTCGTGTGGAGGTAATGTGTAATACTTGTGATGCTCATTTAGGGCATGTTTTCCCTGATGGACCTCAGCCAAGTGGATTGCGGTATTGTATCAACTCAGCAGCATTGCAATTAATGAAAGAAAAAGCATAAAATGAAAACAGAAATAGCAGTATTTGGAGGCGGATGCTTTTGGTGTATCGAAGCCGTAGTTCAACGTCTAAAAGGGGTTGAAAAGGTTGAATCTGGTTACACGGGTGGAACAGTTCCTGGGAAGCCAACTTACCGAGAAGTTTGTTCTGGTTTAACAGGACATGCAGAAGTGGTAAGGGTAACTTTTAATGCGGATGAATTAAGTTTTGAAGATTTGATTACCATCTTTATGGCAAGTCATGATCCCACTGAGTTGAACCGACAAGGAGCTGACCGAGGAACACAATACCGTTCAGTTATCTATTACCAGAACGAAGCTCAAAAAGAAACCGTGCAAAAGGTATTTTCAAATCTAAAAGATGCCTATGATGAAGCTATTGTTACAGAAGTAACAGCAGCAAGTGAGTTTCACGAAGCGGAAGATAACCATCGAGATTACTACAATCAAAATTCTGAAGAAGGATATTGCAGAGCAGTAATTTCTCCAAAAATTTCAAAGTTAAGAACGATGTATGCTGATCGACTAAAAGATTAATATGAAAAAGCTTACTGTATGTGAAATTTCTCCTAGTTTTTCAAAAGAGCTTCAAGTTGATCTTGAGCAAAAGAACTATACTAGACAGGTTAATCATGCTCATTACTCCTCCGTAAATTCGAATGTTCCTTCTAAGCCTGAATGGGTGCATCTATCTAAGTCATTTTTGGAAGATTATAATTTGGAAGTAGGCGATAAGGAGAAATTGTTGAAAATAGTAAGCGGAGCAGAAAAGTTCAATGGTTTTGAAAGCTATGCCATGTGTTATGGTGGCCATCAATTTGGGCATTGGGCAGGTCAGTTAGGCGATGGAAGAGCCATTAATATTGCCGAACTGGAAGTGGATGGACAAAATCTTATCTTTCAATTGAAAGGTTCTGGCCCAACTCCTTATTCTCGTCGAGCAGATGGTTTTGCTGTTCTAAGGTCATCTATAAGAGAGTATTTATGTAGTGAGGCGATGCATCACTTAGGCGTTCCTACCACGCGAGTATTATCTTTAGTAAAAACTGGAGATTGGATAACAAGAGATGTATTGTATAATGGAAACCCGAAAGATGAATTAGGCGCGATCGTTTGCAGGGTATCCTCATCATTTATCCGCTTTGGTAGTTTTGAAATTTTCGCTTTTCGTGGAGAGAAAAAGCAACTGAAGCAATTGGTAGATTATACGATTAAGAATCACTTTTCAGTATTAGGAGAACCTTCTAAACCAATCTATTTAGCCTTTTTTAAGGAGGTCGTTAACCGAACCAAAGACCTCATGATTCATTGGCAACGTGTAGGGTTTGTTCATGGTGTGATGAATACGGACAACCTTTCTATTTTAGGCCAAACGATTGATTACGGTCCTTATGGTTGGTTAGAAAACTACGATCCGCATTGGACACCAAATACAACTGACCTGCAGCACAAACGTTACCACTTTGGAAAACAACCAAATATGGCGTTATGGAATTTAACCCAATTGGCAAATGCGTTATATCCGTTAATTGAAGAAGCGGAGCCCTTGCAACAAATCTTAAATGAATACAAAAGAGATTACACGTTAGGTTTTCATAAGATGATTTGTGAAAAGTTAGGATTGTATTTGCATGAAGAAGTAGCTGATGGTTTTATTATTTTGTTGGAAGACAATTTAGAAAAATCGCAGATTGACATGACCTTGTTTTTTAGAAAAATTAGTGCTGAACAGAAACTAGACTTTGTTTCGTTTTGGACTATTTTAGAAGACTGCACCTATTTTATTATCGAAGAAATACTGAAAGAAAAAGCACATTGGGAGATGTGGTTTAGTAATTATGAAGCGCTACTTGAAAAGGAAAAGGTTGCACCAGCATTACGAAGTTCAAAAATGAAAACAGTTAACCCTAAATACGTTTTGAGAAACTACATGGCTCAATTGGCCATAGATGCTGCCGAAGACGGCGACAATAGCTTAGTTGATGAGTTATATACGCTATTATTAGAACCGTACTCTGAGCAACCGGAAATGGAGAAGTGGTTTGCTAAACGACCAGATTGGGCAATGCATAAAGTAGGTTGTTCTATGCTATCTTGTAGTTCTTAATATGAAGCAATCTGATAAAGTTTACTGTATTGAGCTGCACATTGTGATAAAACTAAGTTTTAAATAGACTTTCTGAACTATAACGGAATTAACAACTTTCTTAATCGGGCACAAGAAACTTAGAAGTCCAAAAATAAGTTTACTTGAAAAGTGGTTAAATAGGATGGAAGCCGCAAATTACGTTTCTCTAAATTCCCCAAAACACGATAGCTCAGATTTTAAATTCTCTTGTGGTATTAGCAAAAAGAGCAGTGATATGAGTGATTCAATTGAATATTGATTAGATGCCTAGTGCCAAATAATTCGTATTCCTAACGCGTGATTAAAACCATAAGGTTGAAATGCATCGCTTAAATTGGTTTGTGTGTAAGATAGGTTATAATAGAAATCAGTTGTCAGATGGTCCATCAATTTATACTTGAAACCTAAACCGGTTCCTCCACCAAAGCCAATTCCACCCAAACGCTGATCAGGGCGGTCCAAGGCAATATGAAAGATTTCATATTCTTGGTTCTCAACTATAAAGTAATTCCGTCGCATTTGCGAGTTGTTCATACTTGCAAATGCAGCGAAGTAGAAATTTGAATATTCATCGTTATACATGCTAAATTGCGCACCAAGGTTTAAGTGAAAGCGGTTCTCTTCACCGAAAATAGGAATTTGCTGAAAAGTTTCTCTGATAAAACCATTTTGTGGATCATTAATGCTCAAGGTAAAAAATTGTTCAAACTTGAGTTGAGTAATATTTACATCGGCATAGAGATCAATTACTTCACTCAAGTTGTATTCAAAATGCACGCCGATCTCAGAGGCTACTCTGTATCTAGTGTCTATAGGATAATCAGCTATTTTGAAATCAGGGCCAAATATATTTTGAAACGTTTGATTGAAAAATTGTTGTTGAAAAACATAGTTTAAGCCAAAAGGTGTTATAGTCGGTTGACCTGAATAAATTTCTGCGGTTTTGTGATTAGAAAAATAGGCACCAAAGTTTATTCCAAAAGAAAACTTAACGGTATCTTCAACTTCTTCGTCATACTCGTAGTCATAATCGTCTTGACCGTAAGCGGAGCAGGAGATGAACAGGAAAGTAGATAAAAGGAGCACTAAATTCGTTTTCATAATCGACTTTTTATGTGTGCAAGATACTCATTGAAAAAGTTTCTTAAAACTGATTATTTGTGTCATTCTAGAAAACGACAATTCTAATGTATTTTCTTCTTTTTATGATTATTTTATTCAAATTGTTCAGGGCGAAAATATTGCGATGAAAAAATTGATTATTCAATAAGCATATAATTTCATTTTAAAAGGGCTTTGCATTGCGCAAAGCCCTTTTTTGTTGTTGTAAACTTTTATTAGCAGTAAAGGAAACATTAATTCGGTTCAAGTACTTTCGACTTTTAAAAAAGTCCATTGCAACCTACCGATCAACATAAAATATTACTTCAATTTGTCAATATGAAAATGCCCTTTGGTAAATACAAAGGTCGTTTGTTGTGTGATATTCCTGAACACTACCTGGTATGGTATCGCCAAAAAGGGTTCCCAAAAAGCAATCTTGGTGCATTAATGGAAACATTATATGAAATCAAATTGAATGGCTTAGATTATATATTACACGGATTAAAGAAGTTTAACAAAAAGTGAATTTGCTATGCTTGTTACCTGTGCATGTTTTTAAGAATTAGTGTTACTTTACAACTGCAAATTGTACTTGTCTAGGCACAGTGCATTAACTATTTTGATGGAACACATTACTCTAGAAAAAATTCCGCATAAACGCATTAGGTCCTTTATAAAAGGGCAGCTAAATAATGATGTGCAATCTGTTAAGGATTTAGAAGTTTCTTTTCGGCACGGCGATTCTATGAAAGAGTTCAATAAGCATGAACGGTCATACGTAACCGATTCCAACATTGAAGATGTTTGGAAGTATTACATGCAAACCGGTCCGAACAAGGTATTTAAAGATAAGCTCGTCTCTTTCGCCCTGATGCTTTCTAAGCAAAACGAAAACGAAGTATTGTATAAAGAAGGTGCTTTTACAAAGGCAGAAATTGGACAGGTCTATTTTATGAACTTGAGTATTTTAAGAGGATTGATTCAAATTGCTGTTTCCTATGAAATTATTGAAATTGACCCTGCAAAAAAAATCATTGATTTCGCCTATATAAAGGGTGGTAAGTCAGTTGGTATTCAAAGGATAAGCTTTTCTGAGGTAAAGGTAAATAGAACACAGATTAAACATACAACGCATTACAAGAGTAACTCAAAATTTAGAGATCGCTACATGTATCCCTATTTTCACACAAAGGTGTTGGAAGAGTATCATATGAATATGATTGGATTTATGAAGCGTAAATTAGTTGGGTAATTATTTGTTTTTGGTCAATTCATCTTCGTGCCAATTTCCTTCATCAAATTTCTTACTAGAGGCCTTCCCATTTTTTAAAATTTTGTATACAGAGCTACAAAAAAAATATTACCGCCTATAAAAGCTATGTAAACAAGGTTTAGGTTAAATTCAAATGCCGGAAGTATAACGATAAAGAAAAGAACCGCTACAATTCCTACTGTTATGGATGTGCTATTTTTCATATTTATGAAACAGCTTGATAACGTTTCTTATTTGAATTAATTCCTGAAGCAATCTGTTAAAACATATCAATACTTTTGAAGGATGAATGGGTCGTTAAAAACTGTATTATTGGAACACTTTAATGCTAATGCAGTGCAGGAGGCAGAAGTAATTCAATCGATTTGGAGTAATTACGGTACTATTAGTCGCTGGCAACTTGTTGGAGCCGATGTTAATTCGGTTATTGTGAAATGTATTTCTGTGCCATTGGAATCGAATCACCCAAGAGGATGGAATACTCCCATTTCCCATCAGCGAAAAGTGAGGTCGTATGAAGTAGAAATGGCTTGGTACAAAGAGTTGGCGGCTAAAACAAATAGCTCTTGTAGAACTCCCAAATGCTACGTCTCTGCAACGCTAGGAGCAGAGAGAGTGCTGGTGCTAGAAGATTTAGATTCAGCTGGTTTTGAGCAGAGAAAGTCCAGCTTAAGTGCAGAAGAGGCTAAAATATGTTTAACGTGGCTCGCTCATTTTCATGCAACATTTATGTTTGCAGAACTTGTTAATTTATGGCCGGTTGGTAGCTATTGGCATTTGGGTACTCGATCTGATGAATGGGAAGTGATGGAAGCTGGTTGGTTAAAAACGAATGCGCAAAAAATAGATGAGCGATTAACAGCGTGTCAGTTCCAAACCATTATACACGGTGATGCAAAGTTGGCAAATTTTTGCTTTTCTACCAACATGCAAGCTGTTGCAGCCGTTGATTTTCAGTATGTGGGCGGTGGCTGTGGTATGAAGGATGTTGTTTATTTTTTAGGAAGTTGCTTAACGGAGTGGGAATGTGAAAAGCACGAAGCAGAATTACTTGATCATTACTTTAAGATATTAAAACGAGAAGTGATAGATGTCGATGTTAAAGCATTAGAAAAGGAGTGGAGAGAATTGTATACAATTGCTTGGGCAGATTTTACCCGCTTTTTATTGGGATGGATGCCAACTCATGGAAAATTGAACAGCTATAGTTTGCAAATGGTTGAAAGAGCGAAGGAAGTAGTCTAAAAATGATTTCGAAAGAAAATAGAAACTAGTTCTCCAAATTGAGGAAAGAGCCATAAATTTCTTATTTTAGATGCATATTTGAACAAAACAATACCTTACTCCTTACAATATTATGGAATACTTTATCATCCTTTTAAAAGCAATTGTTGGTTTTAGCATTTTGAATGTGTGGTTATTAAACCCTAAAAAACCATCTAAGTGGAGAGGGGGCAACGCACAAACCATTAATGAAGAGTTTGTTTTGTATGGTTTATCGTCTTGGTCAGTATTCATAATAGGAGCTGCGAAAGTTGGTTTGTCTATCTTGCTTTTAGCCTCTATTCAGTACAGTGAATTAGGGAAAATTGCTGCTTTAGGTCTTGCCTTTTTCTTAAGTGGCTCAATACTGATGCATTTCAAAGTAAAGGACCCGTTGTTCAAGTCAATTCCGGCAGGTAGTTTTCTACTTCTTTGTTTGGCAATTGCGTACTTTGGTTAAAGTTTACTGCACATAAAACACGTTAAGATGATGTTCAGCAGCATAAATAGAAAAGAGGGCAAGGTCTCAGCCATTGCATCTTTTATTTTAAGTCGAGTAATAAAACCTGCGAACATCAAGATTGAAAGGCCAATTGCGGCAAGAATAGAAATTCTTAGATCGACAAAATAACCCACCATTAGTCCCAAGCCACCAAATACTTGAGAAACACCAGTAATAATACGTTGACTGTTGTTTAAACCAAACCGAAAGAATTCGGACTTCATTTTTGGCCTAAAAAGACACGAAACTCCGTAGGAAAAAAATGCGATGCTATTGAATAAAATGAGTGCAAAAAGCAGTGTCATAGGTGGTTCTTAATGGTAACAATATATAAAGTACAAAGTTTACACAAATGCTACTTTCAGTGTTAAATAATCCTTTATTCTTAAAGGAATGCAGGACCGTGGTAATATCATAGTTAAACCTCTTTAACGAATAGATTTCGGTCAAATCGTATTCGAGGGCTATATATCCCGTTTTCGCCTCTTTTGCCAACACTTATGGCCATGCAAACTTCTGCTTTACCATATGGTAATTTCAACATTCGACGGATGCGGCGCTGATCCAACCCCTCGATTGGGCAAGTATCGTATCCATAAGCTCTAAATGCAAGCATTAAGTTTTCACAAGCTAAGGCAGTAGACTTGTTCGCCCACACCCTCATATCTGCATATGACTTCGGTTGTCGAACCATGGGTTTACGAATGGCAATCACAGAAAATGCAATTCGTTTCACTAAGCCAAAAAGCCCTAAAAACCCTTGATTATAAGCCAAGGGAGTAATTTTTCTATAGTATTGAATGGCTGATTTTGGAGCTTCTACTTCTTGGTTTTTAAACGTTTCAAGCATCAGCTTAGAATTTCGTTTCCAAGTATCCGTTCGGGCAACAACAACAATCATTTCAGCTGCTGTTTTTACGGTATTTTGATTCAAGCTGTAATGGGTGAGTTTCTCTCTTTTTTCTTTTGAGCGTACCCAATAAAACTCCCAAGGTTGCATGTTAGAAGAGTTGGGAGCTAGCAAGGCTAAATCTAGACACTTATTCATGATTTCTTCTGGTATCTTCTCATCCGTGTAAAGTCTACAACTTCGTCTGTTGGCAACCAACTCAGTAAACGCCTTTGGATCGTTGTAAGTTGAACTTTCAGTATACTCAAATTTAGGTTTCTCAGATAAAATACTTTTCGCCATAAATCGTGTTTTTGTAAAGGAAGGGAATTTAATAAATAGAATAAAAGAATACTAATGAACAAATTCAATATTTGTTTATGTGATTATTTATAATAACGGTTTATTTTCTTATTATGAGATACTGGCGTAAAATTAGTCGTTGATTCTAAAAGTAATAACTATTGGGATTATAAAAAAGCCTTCGCAGATAAAATCAAAGACATTTGTCAAGGTACACTCTCAACAAGTTATAAGTGGAAAATACCTAAAACGACTTATGAATTGTGGTTCAATCTTGATAATCTTGTTGCTGAATTACAGAAAACCCTAGTTTTGTCTTATAATTAATATTATGTTAAATTGTATATTTTAGAAACCGTTACATCCATTCAATTATATTTAATAATTCCGCTCTAGTCCTTAATAAACTTCTCTGTTATTACTCCCGTGCTATGGTAAAATTCAATGTAATAAATACCCGGAGCGAAATTTGAAACATCAATGCTTTCATTTGGTTGATCACTTTTAAAAACTAACGCACCAGTCGCAGTAATAATATTTAATGAAATTACCATTTGCTTTTAGGCATCGGAAAGTTTAATAACATCCTTTGCAGGATTTTGGAAAATTGTAAAACTTGGCAAAACTTGACCTTCAATTCCTAAGGTATTTTGTACTGTAAATAAAAGCGTATCTAAATCATCAGACACAATACCCGGCAAACATGGGGATGTTGACTTACCACTGGATAAAGTCAAATTGAGGCTATAAGTTCCCGCATTTAATACTCCTAATGTAAATGTATCTAATGAGTTACAAATTGCAGCACCTATTCCAACACAATGATGTGTACTTGTAGTTATATTCGTTTCCATGATTCGATGATACTTATTATGTAAAAGACAACTAGAATAATTAAACTATAAATCGGCGAGTAACAGCACTGTATCTGTTGTAGATGGATTTGCGGGATATGTTTTGAGTTGCATAATACTCTGTGCAGTGGCGCCAATGCAAAGCATTGCAAATAGAATGGTGTTTAGTGGTTTCATAAGGTTTGGTGTTTTATAGTTTTTTGGCCATAGTAAAGACGTTGATATGTAAAATTAAGTTGGCACACTCCCTATTAATCATTGTTATTCTAGTCACCAACTCATAATTATTCTTAAGATATCCTGTTATGATTAAGGGTGTTACTATAATTAATTCAGTCATCTGTTTTGAAATCAAAAACCATGACATTAATTACAGCAGTAAATCTGGAAAGAAGACAATCATTAAGAGAACAACTTTCTTGGAAATTAGCCTTCGGACTAAAACCTTTGTATCTCTTCTTAAGGCGAAATAGAAAAGCGTTATGCGTAAACATGAAATCATTTGAACAAATGCCGCCAAAATCTTTGGGCAACGATTTGTTTGTTTTTTTAACAGAACACGACCTAATCCTAATACTTATACCCAAAATTGGATTTCACGATGTATATCATGTTTTATTTGAATTAGATACTGATATTAAAAGTGAGACCCTGTTGCAATTTATTCCATTAAGAAACGGTAGACGTTCCCTCCCATTCATAGCTTCTACATTAGTTTCTGCGCAATTTTATCCAGAATATTGGAACGATTTTTACAACGCATTCAAACGGGGTAAAAAAGCTGTCACTTTTCACGACTGGGACTTTGAAACACTACTACTCAGAAATACCAATGCGATTAGAAAAGAAATATTTGGATCGAGCTAAGCATCGCTTATGTCATTATTGGAGTCTATTATGAAATACATTTACAATGAAAACAAAAACTCAAGATGTTTTAATACTCACGACAATGTTTGTAGGTTGCTTGTTTTTAGCAGTATATGCAATGGCATAAAAAAAGCCCCGAACATTCATTCGAGGCTTCCAATTGGTTTGGTTGGCGTTCAATAGGTTGCTAAAATCAAAAATGACCGGAAAAACTATTTATGAAACTACCTTAGATTTAGTTTCTAGTTAACTTTCTTCTCGATTTTATCCAATACCGCTTGAGCCGCTTTTTCCCCTGCCACCATTGCAGCATTTAACGAACCATTTAACGTTACATCACCGGCAAGAAAAACACCATCTAACAGTTGAGTTTGAGTCGAAGGAATCTCATTTTGGATGTCGCGTAGGTTGGGTAAGGCTTTTGGAATGGTAAAAGAATGTTTCAATTCACCAACTTCAATGCCGCATAAATGACGTAACTCCTCTTTTACTTTACCGATCAATTTATCTCCCGTAAGTCCTTTATTGTCTACTACTGTAACTGAAAGTAGGTTACTTGAACTGCCAGTTAAACTATTTACATAGTGCAAGTTATTGATGTGGTGTTTTCCTGGGATTAAGCCAATTAATTTTTCATGGATTACTTTATTTTGAGCCTTAAAATAGAAGCAATTACAAGCTTTCCAATCTAGATTTTGATTGCGTAAGTTTCTAATCAACTCATCGGCTTCCGTGGCCACAATGGTACAATCGCTTTTGACTTTAGGAAGACCTTCAATAGTAATACCTGTAGTATCCACATTTGTTACTGCAACATTAAAATGAAATGTGCTGTTCTTTAGTTTACTTGCAAGCTGTTTTGGTATTGCTTCAATTCCTTTTTTAGGAACACTTGCCTGACCTTCAGCGAACATTTTAAATACAAATTCAAACATTCGACTCGAAGTATTCAACTCAGTCTCTAAAAATATCCCACTAAAAAAGGGCTGGAAAAAGTCATGAATAATAACAGCAGAAAACCCTCTCTCTTGCAGGTATTCCATTGTTGTCGTTTCCCTTTTTTTAAAAATATCATCCAGCGATTGCCGTTTTAATTCCATACTCAATCGAAAGACTTTTAACTTATCTGACAGGGTAGCGTGTTGGCTAAAGATGGTTGGAAATAAAAGATTAAAATTACGAATTGGATCACCAAATTTAGTTGCCTTTTTGTTTTCAAAAATAACAGAACCTGGCCAAAATTGCTGTAAATCTAAAGCAGTGTAATCCAAGTATTTTTTAGCCATAGGATATGACTCTAATAAAACTTGAAAGCCATGATCAAAAAGGTTGTCACCGCTTACATCCGTCTTTACTCGGCCGCCTGCACGATCAGTTTTTTCAAAAATATGAGGAGCATAACCTGCATTTTCTAGAACAATAGCAGCGGTCAATCCGCCTACTCCTGCTCCAATTATGTTGATTTTTTTATCCTTTTTCGACATCCGGTAGGTTTTCTATTGAAACGATTATAGTCCCCATCTGTTTAACACGGCTACTATTTTTTATTCTTTTGTCGTTTTTTCTTCTTTGCTTTCCAATTTTCGTCTTCTATCTCAGCTTGCTTAAGTAAGCTTTGCCAATCTTCGTTTTCATTTTCAACAACTGATGATTTGGTCATTTGGTAGTCTTTCTTAGAAATTTCTAAACGAGCAATTGGTTTTCCTAAATTGGTATCAATGTCATCTAACAATTCTAATTCTTGCGTTGCACAAAAAGACAATGCTTGACCTTTTTCTCTTCCTCTTCCGGTACGTCCAACACGATGCACATACTGTTCAGCATTATCAGGTAAATCATAATTAACAACAAAATCAACATGTGGAACATCTATGCCCCTTGCACTAATGTCGGTTGCAATTAATGTTTTTTCATCTCCTTTCCGAAAAGCCTGCATGCTTTCTTTGCGGTTCTTTTGGTCTTTATCACCATGGATGGTGATTGTTTTCAATCCTTGTCGCCCTAATGCCTTTAAAAGACGTTCTGCACGCACTTTAGTACGAACAAACACCAATGTTTTACGATCCGGGTGTTCTTGCATCATATTGCCCAAAAAGAAGCGTTTGTCTTCCATTTCGATAAAAGCAACAGCATGTTCTATATTTTTAGCAACTGCATCTTTTGGAGAAATTTGAATTCGGATGGGGTTGGTGACTAATGAATAGGCGAGTTTCTTGATTTTTTCGGTAATGGTTGCGGAAAAGAAAAGCGTTTGACGTCTAGAAGGAATGTGACGCATTAAATCTTGAATGTCTTTAATGAATCCAAGGTCTAACATATGGTCTGCCTCATCTAACACCAATATCTCTAAGCCATCTAGTTTAACATCACCTTGGCTTACCAGGTCAAATAACCTACCCGGAGTCGCAATTAAAACATCAACGCCATCGGCAAGTTTCTCTTTCTGTGGATATTGATCTACCCCACCATGTATACAAAAACTACTGACTTTGGTGTGTTTTGATAATGAAATAAAAACATCATGAATCTGCAATGCTAATTCATGTGTAGGTGCCATTACCAAGCATTTAATTCCTGCGCTTTTTCGAATAATCTTTTTGATGTGCAGCAAATGCAGAATGGGTATAACGAAAGCCGCAGTTTTCCCGGTTCCTGTTTGAGCGATAGCCAAAACGTCTTCACCACGTAAAATGTTGGGAATAGCTTTGTATTGAATATCAGTTGGTTTTTTGAAACCCTGCTTGCTAATACTTTTTTTAATCCCGTCGCTTATTGGATATTCTTCAAACTTCATAAACCTTCAAATTGTTACAAAAACAAATGCCTAAAACATTACATTTTAGGCATCATGATTATTTTATTTAGCTGTTGATTAGATTTTTTGAACCCTAACTGCCATTAAACCCTTTTGTCCTTTTTCCAATTCAAAGCTAACTTTATCGCCTTCGGTTACATCTACTTTCAATCCATTCACATGAACGAAATAACTTTCTTGATCCTTCAAATCACGAATAAATCCGTAACCTTTAGAATCATTAAAGAAAGTAACCTTTCCTTCGTGAATTAAATCAGCAGGATCAATCTCTCCTTGTTGAGGAATTCCTAAAACAATATCTTCAGCCTTAATGACTTTCTTCTTTACATCCGGATCCGGAGGAGTGTCTGTAATGTTACCATTTTCATCAACATAGGCCATCATGTTCTCTAGACCACCACCAGCAGAATTTTCTTTCCTCTCTAATCTCTTCTTTTCCTTTTCTTCCTTCTTCTTCTGTCTTTTCTTTTCCTTTTCCTTTTTTCCGAATGTCTCTTGTGATCTACCCATTGATTACTTAGTGCTTTTTATTAGTATTTTATAAAATTCCTTATTTTATTTGAATTATCTGGCAATGTAAGAACTTTATCTTCTCCTCCCTCTTGCTCCACCGGAACTACTAGATCCGCCTCTGTGTCCAGAAGATGAACCACCGCCACTTCTTGCACCGCTTCTTCCGCCGCCAGAAGGTCTTCTTCCAACGCCAGCTCCGCTAGGTCTTCTTCCAGGTCCACCGCCATCGCCACCAAAGTTGCTTCTGCCTCCTCGACTTCTACCACCAGATGAAGATCCACCTGTTTCTTGATTCACTCGAATGGCATGACCGCTTTCTAATTCTAACCCTTCAAATTTATCTTCAAAGCCTTTCACTTGACTCTCATCTAAGTTAAAGAATGAACGTTTGTCTTGAAGAGCTATATCATTAATATGATACTTCTTAGCGCCCGACACTTCACTCAAAAATTCAAGTAAATCAACATTACTTAAACCGTCATTTTTACCTAAATTAATAAAATATCGATTTCTGTTGCTGTCAAATTCTCTACGCTCTCCCCTATCCCCACTATCTCTTCTACCTCCTCGGTCATTATCTCTGCTACCTCTAGAATCAGATGACATATTTAAGTCACCTTTCTCAATACCTTTCAGCTGTTTTAACTCTTGAGAAATCATTCGCTTCAATAAATCTTCTTTCGTTAAATCTTCAAAATGTGGCAAAAGTGCAGTTAAAGTTTCTTCTGCTTCATCATCGATTGGCATAGCTAGGGTGCTTTTAACCCAATTTTTAAGTCTTACTCTCTTAAGTTCACTTGCCTTAGGTACTTCGATTTTTTCAAACTTAATGTTGTTCTTTCTTTCAATGTCCGAAATCTTTCTACCTTCTCTGTTATTGATAAAAGCAATAGAAACACCTTTATTTCCTGCTCTACCAGTTCTACCACTTCTATGGGTGTAAGCTTCTAATTGATCCGGAATTTTGTGGTGTAAAACGTGAGTTAAATCATTCACATCAATACCTCTAGCGGCAACATCTGTAGCAATTAACAACTGCATGTTTCTTGCCTTAAAACGTCTCATAGCTGCATCACGTTGAGCTTGAGACAAATCTCCGTGCAATGCTTCTACTTCGTAGCCTAATTGACCTAGGTTATCTGTAATCTCTTGTGTTTCCCTTTTGGTTCTGCAAAACAAAATGCCCTTCATCTCTGGTTGAATATCCAAAAATCTTCTTAGGGCAGTTACTTTATCGTCGTTTCTAGTTATTATATACTGGTGTGTAATATCTGTATTGGTTTTTGACTCCGTATTCACAGCTACCTCCACAGGATCAGTCATGTACTTCTTAGTAATTCGTCTAATATCCGCTGGCATGGTTGCGGAAAACAACCAAGTAGAACGATCTTCTCTTGTATAGCTTAAAATCTCGTCAATGTCTTCTTTGAAGCCCATATTCAACATTTCATCGGCTTCATCAAGTACAACGTACTTCACATCGTCTAGTCGAATTGCCTTTCTGCGAATTAAATCCAATAATCGACCAGGGGTTGCAACCACAATTTGTGTTGGGCGCTTCAACGCCTTTATTTGATTCATAATCGCAGCTCCTCCATAAACCACTTCAACGTTAAGTTGCTTGTAGTTAGAAGAAAAATCGACCAATTGTTTAGCTGTCTGCTGTCCTAGCTCTCTCGTTGGAGCCATAATAAGGGCTTGCGTTGCCTTATTGTCGCTATCTACTAAATCAATTAGGGGCAAACCGAATGCTGCGGTTTTACCAGTACCTGTTTGAGCAAGACCGATAAAGTCTGTCTTTCCTCCTTTTAATAATAATGGAATTGATTTTTCTTGGATAGGCGTCGGGGCCGTAAACCCCATTTCTTCTATTACTTTCAACAGGTTTGTTGATAGTCCTAGGCTTTCAAATGTATTCAAATAATGCTTGTTTAATGAACTGCAAAAGTACCCAAAGCATTTGAATTGGGATTATTTAATTGAAAATCACATAGAAACAACCTTCAAAGCAATAGAAAAGAAATTATTATCCCTACTGCAATAGTCAAAACCCAATAAATATAATACAAAATACCTATAGAAATGTACCTCCAAAAGGTTGAGAAGTTTGATTTTGGATACACTTCCTTCAAAGAAAAGAACAAATAGACAGCACTAGCAATAAATGCAACCCAAGTGAAAATATTCACATTGAAAAAGTAGTACAAGAGCATCGCTAATGCATAAACAAATAAACTAAATGGATGTATTTGGAGCTAATGAATTAAATGAGCAACGAATGGTTGTTGTTCTTTGTAATAAAACAAGGCTAAAAATAGAGCCAAACCAGTTATTAGAAACAACATTCCCAAGGATAAATTCCCTAAAATGAAACGTGTAATCACCTTCGCATCAGATCGTATAATTTAATAGTTTGAAGTGCAAGTATTGTTTCATACTTTCCGAGACTATCAGAGTTTAAACTATCTAACAAGTCCTCATCAGAGTAATCCGTATTCTACCGACATTCCTTAACAGCACCTAACGTATTAATGTTAACTTTAAACATAACTACGGAAGCATTCATTATAATAAATTTTTTCTTTTTTGAGGCATTTTTGTTGTCATTTAAGGCTGTATCCTTCAAGTATGTTTCAGTCTCATTAAGTCCGTTTACTTTGAGCAAGAAATCCATTTTATCCTGCACAAAAGTACTGTCTGCTCTCTAACTAATCAATTAACGCTGTAAACACAGTCAATTTTTTAACTAAAAAAAGTATCTCGTTATTTGGCTTTTATTTAACGTCTTATTTTACCTCTTGTTTTGATTGATTAACCTTTTTATTTACAAAAGCACCTAAAATAAAAAAGAAGAAAATACTTATAAGTAGATAAAATCTAAATGGATTGACAAACTAAACCCGTTTACCCATTATAAACTCAGAAACAAGTTTTCCAGGTTGAAAAAGAAAAGGAAGGATTGTCCTTCCAATTCTCGTATCAAATAATAAGTAGTTCTCAATAAATTCTTGAAATACCGCTTTTAGACTTAGGTTATTATCATCAATCCGCTATCCATAATTGGAAAATAGATATCTTTAGATACTAGGTCCTCCTTACAATTAAAGCATTGTTTCACAATCAAATCAATTAGCTTTGTATCATTATTTTTTCCTCAACTGTTTCTCCATCTGTAGTGACTCTTAAAATATAAAAGCCACTGTCGAATTTAGAAACATTAAGGGCTTTTGCAACATTTTCTTGTAAACTTAAATTTTTAGTTAATACAAGTTGTCCGGAAACAGTATATAATTCTACAATGGCATTTTTAGCCTCACTAGTTGTATTTTTTAGTCTAATAACATTTCTTGTTGGGTTAGGATATACTAGTAATTCGTCACGTAAAGTTGATTCTACAAATCCTACAGAAACATTTTCTGATAAGGTAAGTGTAGTAACATTTCCTCCGTCTCCTCCAATATTGCCGTTGTTATTAACGGCAGCACCCCCACCGTAGAAGGTAACTGTTCCGGTTCCTGTAGCAGGTGCAGTCCATTGTGTAGAAAAAATGTTAGATACACTTTTCCCAAAGTGCTCTGCATATTGTCGACCTGTCCCCAATATCACTAACCTTGTATTTGCAGCAGGCGCAGCGAAACCATTGACCGGAGTATTTGAACTAGTTAAACTCACCATTTGAAATCCATAACGAATTGATCCTATAGAATTTACTGTAAATTCTGCGTCATAAACATTTCCAGGAATATAAGAAGTAACAGGGTTACCAATACTATCTTTAATAACTAAAGAAACAGTTGTATTTAAAGCAGAACCATGACAAGATCTACATGTCTGACTTTCACCGGGTGCTCCCGTATTTCCTGAATTTTGACTAAAAGCCGGACCACCTGAGTATGATGTTAAAGTTATTTGAGCTCCTATAAAAAGGATTGATAAACTAAAGATAGAGAGTAGTGTTTTTTTCATGAGTATAATTTAGAACGCAAAGTAATCAATTATTTATATCAAAAATTGAAACAACAATAAAGGTTTTAATGTTGACAAGGTTTAAAAGATTTTTAACGTCACGGAGACAACGAAAGTCAAACAATAGTTTTTTTCACCTTCGATGCATAAATATTTAACAATGAAAAAAATAATTATTTTATCAGTTCTATCTTTTTTAATGAGCGCAGTAATTGCTAAAGTTCCTGCTGACAGAACTGTTTACGATTGTGCCAATAATTCGAAAAATATATATGCAACTCTAGCTATTAGAAAGTCTGTTATTATTGTACATAAAGGAGTAGATTGTTCTATCTGTAGAAATGCTGCTAGTACCTGGCAAGTATGGGCTGCTGCAAACACAACCAATGTAGAAGTTAGGGGAGCAATCACATAAACATACTCTAGTAGTGCATTTCCTGTTTCAAACATGTGCACATTAACGAATAATTGGGTAGCAACGTATTGGTAGAACGATATTTTCACTTTCCCGGACTCAAATCGACTTTTGGCTATTGCTAGCTCCCCCTCGGTATTGTGTTTTCTCAGCACTAGACCCTAGCATTGCATATCAAGATTCAAGTAGCACAATAACTAGAAACACCGCAATCGATCAATCAACCGTTGGTATTAACAAGAGTATCTTAAGAGATGCCAAAATTTTTAATTCCAACGGTGAACTAATTATCAGAGAACTTCCTAGTGAAATCAGGCATTTAAAAATACAAAAAGCGAAAGTACAAATTGTGTTTGAAATAGAGATTCAAGCAAAACAAGATACTATAGATATTTATAACTTGGGGCGTGGAGTTTTTATTATACAGTTCAGCAGTCCAAAAGGTGTAGATTCGAAGAAGCTAATCTTCTAATAGATCATTAACAGCAATCTCAAATGCTTCAGCATTGTACCATTTTTGGCTCAATGCGGTTTGCTGTATTTTAAGCACCCGATCGTTGAACTCTTGTCTACAAAATTGTTGGTTAATAAAAACCAATGCTTTTCTAAACGAACTCAACATACTTTTGTAAAAAGCTTCCTGTGAAATTGGCTTCTCAGCATTAAAAGCTTGAGCAATGTCAATATTATAAAGCATTAAATCTATAATTTGAGAAGACTCAACTTCCAGCTTTTTTAAATGTTCTATGTGTTTCTGAGCCACTGATCTCCTTTTTTTTGGCTTTCGTTTACCTTCAGGGAAATACTCTCTAGCAATTTTTAATTTAGCTTCTTCTACCCTCTTTTTTTCATTTGGATTAAATGAAAAATCATAAAACTCTTTTACCTCCTTGAATCGCAAGTATAAATCAAGAAGTTGCTCTTTCAGCTCTTCCTTTTCGCAGTCGGTAATGAATTTATTAAACTTAGTTTTGCTCATAGTAATAACCAGACCATTGTCCCAAAAGTAAGCAAAGGAGCCTTTTATAACTATTTGAATGTATTATAAAAGTGATGAACTGATTAAAGGAGTGGTCACCATCTTTAAATGCCTGAAGTATTTTTTAAACTGACTATGAGTTATCGCTAAAAGTTAATCTCGTTTAACGAATTCTTGTCTAATTTGAGAATTGAGTCTTCTATAATAATCTTGTTCCAACCAAACCAAGTAGTTTTTGGTTGTTTTAATTGTACAGTACGAGTAATGTTTGATACGATCTTGTATGTCGTCTCTGAGTTCTTTAGCTAAATCCAATGAATCCCACATATCCTCAGCATTTTCAATACACATTCTTGCATGTTGATGAATTGATTTTGCAACCACTACTTTTGAGTGTTGACCTAAACTCATCGCGTGATTGTATTCTGCTTTGATATTCAAGTCAATATTTTCCGATTTTGAGAATTTCTTTCTCAAATCATCTGGCATTTCATAAACGAACTGACGCTCAATTACTTCATCTGACTTCAAATCGTCGTAATACTGATGAGGAGCTTGAAAGATATGGTACCAATCGACTGGAGCATCCCATAACCCAAAACGGTGTAAGTTATTTCCTAAGTCAATTACCGAAAAAGTCTTCTTTGTATCCGTAACTCTAGAGCCTCGACCAATCATCTGGTGATATAGTGCTAATGACCTTGTCGCCCGATTTAGAATAATTGTCTCCACTGTAGGTTCATCAAAACCAGTAGTTAAAATTCCAACTGAGGTTAAGATAGCATCAGGTGTATGTTTAAACCATTGTAAAATTTCCCTTCTCTCCTGCTCTCCCACGTGATGGTCTAAATGCTGAATTTCATATCCGGCAGCTTTGAAGGTATCGTACACACCAAAAGAAGTGGCGATTCCATTGTTGAAAATCAATGTCTTCTTTCCTTTGGACTTTTCTTCGTACGCTCTCACTAATTTCTCCTGCATCATGTAGTTACCATAAAGCTGTTCTGAAGATTTAACGGTATAATCCCCATTAATTCCGACCTTCAACGTGTCTAAACTTACATTATAACTGTAGGTGGTTGCTCTTGATAGGTAATTGCTATTTACAAGACTACTGATGGATTCGCCGATTACCAGTTCTTGGTAATTCTCATTCATAGGTAGTTTGATGCTTGAACTTAAAGGAGTGGCAGTAACTCCTAAAATATTAACGTCTTCAAAATACTTAAATAGCTTTCTAAAGCTATTGTAATGTGCCTCATCTACAATTACTAAGCCTATGTTATTTAAGGTGATTTTTTCTTCTTGAAGTCGGTTATTTAACGTCTCTACCATTGCAACGAATGCAATGTAATCGTTGCCATCTGAAACTGACTTCACCTTACTATCGATAATCATGTTATCTACATTGAATTCAGAAAGCATTCTAGATGTTTGCTTGCACAGCTCTATTCTATGCGTAAGAATCAAGACCTTTTTTCTGGTAGATTTAACATATCGACGTGTAATCTCAGAAAAAATAACTGTCTTTCCGCCACCAGTAGGCAACTGAAAGAGTACGTTATGATTGTCTTCTAGTTCGTTAAGTTTCTTTGAAATTTCTTGAATAGCAGCTTCTTGAAATGGATATAAATCCTTTCCATCCTCACTACTGTCAATCTCGCTTAGGTCTATTGTTCCGTTTTCACTCATAGGGAATTGCAAAAGTATGGGATTTATATAGTTCTGCTAAGCTGAATTAGTTAAAATTTAATATTTTTTTTGCTGCCTTATTTTCATCGACTTGAAGAAGAAAAAGATTGTTATTAAAAAAATCGGTCTATGCTTCTTAATCGTTGGTCTAACTCACTATCTTTTCTCTTTTTCAAACTTGGTGAATTAGTCTTGGTTTAATTACAAACATTGTAGATGTGAATAATGATTTTTGTCTATAGAATTGAAAAATTCAATTCCAAAAGAATAAAATTTGAAACAAATTTGCCAAACGGAAAGAAACTAAGATTTTTTTTAATTCAAAACTAAAATTTATGAGCTATTTAATGTTGATACCCTCCTTTAAAGAATTATCTCTATATAATGGAGTTTGTCTCCTCTAAATTTCAAACTGATTGTAAGTAAATCAAAAGAAAATAATCGGTTCCAATTAGCCTATTCAATTTATTACCTTTGCCGCCTTTAATTTAGGAAGCAATGAAGTTAACAGAGGAAATTTTGAAACGTAAGACATTTGCAATCATCAGTCACCCTGATGCAGGAAAAACCACACTTACTGAGAAGTTTCTGCTATTTGGTGGAGCAATTCAAACGGCGGGTGCAGTTAAGAATAACAAAATCATAAAATCGGCTACTTCCGATTTTATGGAAATTGAAAAGCAAAGAGGAATTTCTGTTGCCACTTCTGTAATGGGCTTTCAATACAACGATAAACTAATAAATCTGCTGGATACTCCGGGTCACAAAGACTTTGCCGAAGATACATATAGAACCTTAACTGCTGTTGATTCTGTCATTTTAGTAATTGATTGCGTAAAAGGTGTTGAAGCACAGACAGAGCGACTAATGGAAGTATGTCGCATGCGAGATACACCTGTGATTGTGTTCATTAACAAAATGGACCTTGAAGGTAGAGATGGTCTTGAGTTATTAGATGAACTTGAGGAGAAACTAAACATCAAAGTTTGCCCTATGACCTGGCCAATTGGAATTGGTGCAACCTTTAAAGGAGTATACAATCTTGGGAATGCAAGTTTGAACTTGTTCGAATCTTCTAAGACTAAGATTTCAACAGATGTAACAAAAATTGACAACCTAAACGATTCAAAGCTAGATGAAATTATCGGAAGTCAAGCAGACCAATTGCGAGAAGATGTTGAGCTGGTAGAAGGAGTTTATGGCCAATTGAACAATGAAGCCTATTTAAGAGGGGAAATAGCTCCAGTGTTTTTTGGTTCAGCAGTTAACAATTTTGGAATTCAGGAAATGCTAGATCAATTTATTGAAATAGCCCCTACCCCTAGAGCTCGTGAAACGAATGAAGGAAAAATTGAGCCTGAACGAAGCAAATTTAGTGGCTTTGTGTTTAAAATTCACGCAAACCTAGACCCTAAACACAGGGATAGAATTGCTTTTTTTCGTGTTTGTAGCGGTAAATTTGAGCGGAATAAATTTTTCCACCACGTAAGACTAGATAAAGGCCTGCGATTTAGTAATCCTACCTCTTTCATGGCAAAAGACAAGAGCGTTATTGACGATGCCTATCCAGGGGATGTAATTGGGCTCTATGATACCGGCAATTTTAAAATTGGTGATACGCTAACCGAAGGAGATAACTTTACGTTTAAGGGTATTCCTAGTTTCTCACCGGAGATATTTAAGGAGGTTATTAATAATGACCCTATGAAATCCAAACAGCTAGAAAAAGGAATTCATCAATTAACTGAAGAAGGAGTTGCCCAACTTTTTACCGCTCGCATGGGTAATAAAAAATACATCGGTACTGTTGGTGAACTTCAATTTGAAGTTATTCAATATCGATTAAAGCACGAATACGGGGCTTTATGCACCTTTTCACCGTTAAATTTCTATAAAGCTTGTTGGTTTACCTCAGAAAAGGAAGAACAACTTGAAGAATTTGTTAGGTTAAAATCTAATTACATCGTTCACGATAAAGATCAAAATTTAGTTTTTTTGGCGCAAACAGCCGGCATACTTCAAATTACCAAACAAAACTATCCTGACGTTGAATTTCACTTTACTTCAGAATTTAAAGGATAAGCAGTTTAAGCAAGAATTCTTTTCATTTCTTTTTGAAAGAGCTCCATATCCTGCATCTCGTTATGTGTAGCTCCTTGCACTTTGTAGAAATTAATCTCAGGATTGGCATCTTTCAAACGTTGTCCAAGGTAAAAAGGAACTTTTCGATCTTCGGATCCGTGAAAAAGGTAAATGGGAACTCGGACATTTTTTAAGTACCGATTTGTCCGCAAGTAGTACTTGGAAATCCAACTGGCAGGTAAATATGCTTTGTGATAGTTTATTAGCGAAATAAAGTTAAAATAAGGAGCTTCTAAAAACAACGTTGAGCATGGCTGTTTACTTGCTAACCTAGCTGCAATGCCTGTTCCTAAAGAGAATCCATAGATGTGAATTTTAGAAGCATCATATTTACCTAACATAATTTTATAAAGTCGTTTCGTATCCCGCTGTAATAAGCGCTCTCCCATAATTTTCCCATCACTCTTTCCAAAGCCCCTGTAATCAAACATAAAAACATCGTATCCTAAATCGACGAAAAAGGGGGCGAAATCTCCCCAGTATCTCAAATTATCAGCGTTGCCATGAATGTAAAAGATTAAACCTTTTGATTTTTTAGCTTTAAATAAAAGACAGTTTAGTGAAATTTCCGAATCTACCTCATAAAATCGTTCTTCAAATTCATTTTCAAATGGATAGTGATAATCTTTAGCAAGCTTAATAGGTGAAAAAATAATCTTCTCTTGAACTAGATAAAAAGTTAACAACACTCCTGCCACTAGACCTACTAAAACAATTAAAACAAGAAAAGTCCAGATTAAGGTTTCCACATTTTAAATGTACGACAGTATTTATTTAATAACTATCCTTTTTGACACTAATTTGATAAGTAATTATCAATTAACAAGCGTTAACAGCACTAATCTCAGCTAAGATTGTATTTTTGTTGAAATCATTTTTTTATGAAGAGATTAACTTACTTATTCGTCCTGATTTCCACTCTCATTATTGGAAATCAAGGAATAGCGCAAAAAGGATATTCCATTAATATAACCGTTGATGGATTAACCGATTCTGCAGCTTACCTCGCTTATTATTACGGTAAGGGGCAATATTACCGAGATACAACAACAATTAATGGTCAAGGACAAATGGACTTTAATGGTGTGGATACTTTAGAACATGGAATGTATTCACTAATTGTTGGACAACGAAAGTGGTTTGACTTTATGCTCGATAATCAGAAGATTTCCTTAAAGACCGATACAGCCTACACCATATTGAATATGAAAGTCAAAGGCAGTGAAGAAACTCAAATATTTTACGAATACTTAGCGTTTTTAAATGAGAGACAAACGACAGCGAAAAAATTATCTGAAAAGAAAAAGACGGGCACGGAACGTGAAATGAAAGAGGCCGATGCGGGATTAAAAAATCTAGATACTGAGGTAAAAAGCTATATTTCAAACTTCCATGTAAAACACAACGGTTCATTTACTAGTAATTTCATTTATGCGGTTGAATATCCGAATGTTCCTGAGACTCCTAAAAATGAAGATGGTTCTATTGATAGCACATTTGCATTTCGTTATTTCAAAGCTCATTATTTTGATAATTATGACTTTACTGATGGAAGACTTTTACGTTCAACTACCTTCCATGAAAAGATTGTTTTTTACGTAGACAAACTCACAGTTCCAGACCCTGATTCGCTTATTATTTCTGTTGATTTCATTCTTAACAATTCTAAGAAAAACCCTGAATTATTTAAATATGCATTAACACATTTTACCTCTTTCTTTGAAAGGTCTGAAAACATGGGCATGGATGCTATCTTTGTACACCTTGCGAAAGAGTATTTCATGAAAGGAGAGGCTAAAGAATGGTTCACAGACAAGCAATTAAAAACATTAAGCGAAAGAGCAAATGCACTTGACCCTTTATTGATTGGTAAAAACGCTCCGAATATTGTAGTTAAAGATACTGCTCAGAAAGAATTTCTAGAGTTATATTCAGTTGATGCAGATTTTACTGTAGTGTACATTTGGTCTCCAGGTTGCGGGCATTGTAAAACTTCAACTCCTAAATTAAAAACACTTTACGACAAAATAAATGATAAAGGTGTTGAAGTTTTTGCAGTTGGGCAAGATTTTGAAAACGAGGAATGGAAAGAGTTCATTATAAAAAATGACTTGAATTTTATAAATGGTTCCGATGGAGAAACGTTCCAAAGTAATTTTAGAACGCTTTATGATGTATACAGCACGCCACAGATCTATTTATTGGATAAGGACAAAAAGATACTTTCAAAGAAAATGAGCATCGAATCGTTGGAGAATATTTTGGAATACTTTATAGCAGAGAGGGACAAGTCAAATGAAAAATAAACTAGCAATCATCATTCCCGCTTTAATCTTATGCATTGGTATAGGTGTTGCTTATAAAATGATCAAAGAAGATAGGGTTTTGCCAATCTACTCCCCCGCAATGATTAATCCTGAATTGGTGGATGAATCAAAACAAAACGTTACAAAAGGACACCGAATTTCAGAATTTACATTAACCAACCAGGACGGCAAAGAAATTACTGATACGGACTTTGATGGATTCTATTACGTTACTGATTTCTTTTTCACTACCTGTCCTACCATATGTCCCAGTATGAGTGCTCAAATGCAGCGAGTACAAAAAGAGTACATGGACGATGAAGATTTTAAAATATTATCTCATACGGTTCAACCAGAAGTCGATTCAGTTCCAGTATTAAAAGAATATGCTAATTTATACGAAGCGAATCCAGATAAATGGATTTTCGTTACAGGTAGCAAGAGATTAATCTACGATCTCGCTCGTAAGAGTTATTTTGCTGCTGTCACTGAAGGAGATGGCGGGCCGAATGATTTTATACACACTGAAAACTTTGTGCTCGTAGATAAAGACAAACGAATTCGTGGCTTTTACGACGGGACTTCTGCAGAGTCAGTTGATCAGCTTATAATCGATATCGAAATTTTACAACAAGAGTTTGATTAAGAAACTAATCTTTGTTGTTTTTATTTTAATATTCATTAGTTCGTGTGCTGTTTTTAAAGGGGTTGAAGGGGTTAATGGCCAAAATGGGAAGGTCTCAGGTGGTTCACCGAGTAAGGATATTAGGACTAGAATTAAGCGTTCTGAAAGAAAACAAAAACGTCAATACGACAGAGAGATGAAAAAGAGAGCAAAACGGTTAGGAACGACTAAAAAGAGATAGCTTACTCGCCAAAGATGAGTTTTTTCAGATGCTCATCTTTATAAAATATATCTGGTGTAGTTTCAATAACATTTCCACAATCAACAACCCAAACTTTATCTGCAATCGACAAAGCCTTTTCAATTTGATGGGAAGAAAACAACACCGCTCTCCCCGACTCTTTCTGCGACTTAATTAATTCAAACATGGAATTTGAACTTTTCACGTCTAAATGAGTGGTTGGCTCATCTAAAATTATCAATTCGGAATTTTGAGCAATCGCTCTTGCTAAATACACTTTCTGACGTTCACCATCACTTAGCTGAGCCATTGTCTTCTGTTTTAAGTACTCAATCTTACACATGAATAGAGCTTCTTCAATGTGATCTAAATCCTCTTTCGTTTTGTTAACTAACCAACTGGTATGTGGGTATCTTCCAAAACCAATAAAGCGTTCAACTGTAATAATTGATCGAACAATCTCACTAGAGCTTACATAAGCAATTTTTTCAGCAAGACTCGCTCTTTCCCATTCTTTAAAGTCTTTTCCGAAAAGTTTAATCTTTCCTTGAGATATTTTGATTAGCCCACAAATACTTTTTAGCAAAGTTGACTTTCCTGAGCCATTTTCACCAATTAGAGCAATAACTTCATTTGATGCCAAGCTTAAACTCACTTCAGAAAGAATTTTAAATCGTTTAGAATAGGCTACAGAGATAGTATCAATATGTAAAATAGTAGTACTCAAAATGATTGGCTTATATTTTTATTTCCAAACAGAATCCAAAGTATAATAGGAATACCTATAATGGAAGTGATAGAATTGATAGGTAAACTTGTTCCATTTGTTGGTAGGTGTGAAATAATATCACTGAGCAATAAAATATTTGCTCCAAGAAGAAGACAAATCGGAATCAAAACAAGGTGATCATTTGATTTTAAAAGTAATCTGCTTAAATGAGGAATAATGATACCAACAAAGCCGATTGGACCACAAAATGCAGTTGTGAGGCCCGCTAACAATCCTGTTATTAATACTACGCTTAACCTAACATGAAGCACTTTTATCCCTAACATTTTTGCAAAATCCTCACTAATAAGAACCGCATTTAGTCCTTTGTAATTATATAGAGCGCATGCTGCTGATAAAACTAAGCTGACAAATAGAACCAACAACTCAGCATAAGACACTGCTGAAAGGCTACCCAACGTCCAGATGATAAAAGATTTTAACTGAAAATCAGAGGTGAAAAATTGAATTAAACCAATAATTGCTGTAGCTATGGAGCCCATCATCACACCAAATATCAGTAAAGTCATTACATCTTTAATCTTGAATGATACAGCTAATAAAACCAACATCATGAATAATGCACCTGCTATAGCTGCAAAAGTAATAACAGAACCGGTCGCTATTCCTATTCCTATAAATCCAGCGCTCATAATAAGAACAGCAACTCCCAATCCTGCTCCAGAACTAATTCCCAAAAGATAAGGGCCCGCTAGAGGGTTTCGAAACAATGTTTGCATCAATAATCCAGCTAACGAAAGAGCTGCTCCGCATAAGATTGCTGTGAGTGCCTTTGGAATTCTTGATTGTACAACTATAAAATTAAATACATCTGATGTTTCACTACCCTTAATCCAAAGTTTAAACTCATTAAATGGTATACTCACGCTGCCGCTAAAAATATCAAGCACAGCTAAAAGTAGCATCGAAATACTAAGCAGTAAAATAATGAGCCCCTTATTCATTAAAAATGGATTGATAAAAAGTTAGGCTGTCAGTTGTCTTTTTATGAAAAATAGAAACGAGATCACTTAAAATCAAATCTGGTCTGACAACTCCCATTTCCCAATAATCGTTCGCGCCAAATTGATTTGTTCGCTTGTAATTTGTATAAATATTTTGATTGTGAAATGAGGTAAATTGTTTAAAAAAGACATTACTATTTTCTACATCTACACTTGAAGTTAAACGACCTGGATGAATCCAAAAATCTGCCTTCATAGATTTGCTAATTGCAGTTTCAATATTCAGCGGTACGCTTGCACTTTGCTTGTAATCCTTCCAAACATAACCTGCTGAGGCATCTTGTAACAATCGGGCTTGGTAGGAATCACCTCCACTTACATACCACGTATCTTTCCAAGGTAATCCAATTGATACTGTTGGAAAAGATGAATACAACTTGGATTGAGTTTTAATAGAATCGTAACTACTCTCAACCATTTGAAGATGCAAATTTGCCTTGTCTTGGGTGGAATCATCAAAAAAAGCGGCAAATACTTCCAGCCATTTCGCTTTATTTAAAGGGTCTGATTCCATAAATTCAGAAATTAATATAACAGGTTGACCAAGAGCTCGAAGTTGCTCAATTGCATCATATGACGCAGCATCTATTGCAAAAGTGAATAAGACATCTAGTTCACTTGCAATTACTAATTCTGCATTTAAAGATCTTTTTCCTAATTCTTTTACATTTTCCTCACGTATTCGTTTTTGGAAATTGAGGTCGTAAAACAACTCTATGTTACTAACACCAGTAATTTTATCTTGCTGATTTAACGCATTAAGATATCCCAAATGAGTAGTCGAGTTGATTCCTACTTTTTCGATGGGTAATCCAATAAAAACATCAGCATTAACTCCTTTGGGTTTTCCATCTAACTTAGAGTATAAAACATATCTCTCAACTTTCGAAGAATTAAGGAAAGGTTCGAAAATTTCAATGATTTTAATTCCGATGGAATCTTTTATTATAAAATGAGGAGTTGAAGTTAAATCTAATTTCTCCTTTTTCGAATTAATAGGTTTAGGTCCATTGCATGCAATTAGCAATAAGCAAAATATAATGAATGCCGAACTTTTCATGAAGCGCTTATCTACTTTCTTTATCCCAGATATCTTCAGTGATATTTGTTCCGTTCTTGGTGTAGAAAATTCCACCCCATTTGTAAAGAGTTTTTTCGTAAATATCTGTTTGAGTCCCCTCTACCACAATTCTTCTAATCGTCGTGCTGTTGTTCTGATTTTCCAGAACTTTTTCCGTTACACCTTGCGGATAATTTGCTGAAGACTGATCTTGTCTTTCCTTTTTTTCGCCAATATAAAATTCTTCCTCTTCGTTTTTCTTTCTGCGTATTTCGGAATCTTTTTCTAGCTTGGTAGTCTGCTCAGCTAACTCCTCTTCTAATGTTTCAATTTCCAATTGGTTGTTTTTAAAACTATCAGCATTTTTTCCTGCAAATTGCTTTAGTTCAATAGATTTTTGATCGGCGTTTGATTGATAATCTAATCTTCTTTCTTCAGAAGACTTTGTATCTTCAGTAGTTTTTTCAATAAGCTCCTCTTCATACTTTAAAATTTCCTCGTAATTTTTAGGATAGAATTCTGTGCTACGACCCTGATGAAACTCCATCAATATTTTTTCTAAATCTTTAAACTTTTGCTGCGTATTTAAAATGTATTCTCGTTGCTTTTTATCTTTGTACTGTGTTGATTCATTTAATTCACTGTACTCATTCTCCACCATCTCTTTCTTCCCATTGATGGTTTCATCCATTCGTTTCTCATTAAACAATGCTATACTTTCTGCTAAAAGATTTTTATCAAGCATATTACCCTTTCTTTTTCGCTCTGATGCTTTTAATCGTTCCTCACTCGTATTTTGAAGATCACTCTCTTGTTCTTTTACTGTTTCATAGTTCTGTAAGTTCATCTGAGAACTAATTTCGAACTGATCCTTCATACTAACACTAATTTCTTCTAATCGCTCTAAGGCATTTTGCCTCCTTGACTCTTCCTTTTCTAAATCTTCTTCTCTAACCTTAGCTAAAACTTCTGCTTGCTCTTCTAATACGGCATTCTTTTCACTGTTTTGTTTTGCCCACAACTCTTTGTATATCCGCTCGATTTTCTCTTCGCCATCTGCCGTTATCGTTGCCTTTGGACCTTTTTGAATAACTAAAGGTTTATCTAAATTCCGTCTTCTTTCTTCCTCTGCTAATACTTCTTTTTTTAATAACTCATTCAACAAACTAATTTGCGACTGTGGATACTCCTGATCAGGTTTTATACGCAGAGCACTTTCAAAATTAGCTTTTGAATTTCGGTATGATTCTGTTTTGAAATTATTGTCTCCTTGTACTATTAAATCTGCATAACGCTCTTCTTTTTGCTTTGCCTCTTTTTTAGTATTTTGCTCGGCTTGTTTCCCTGCTTTCTTTTCATCGGAAATCGACCTTATCTTATCTAGCTGACCCTTTGGATACTCCTCTTCGGCTTTTAAACCTAGCGCTAAATAATATTCATTCTCAGCGTCATTGTAGTTTTTATCATTAAAATACTTATCTCCGTTAGCTAAAGCAGTTTGATAAGAACTTTCATTTGCTACTGCTTGCTGCTTGCGCAATCGAATTTCATCTTCTTTAGCAGCTAACTGCTTTTGGATCTCAATGATTTCTTTAATCTTCACCGAAGGCAATTCTTCTCCAGGTAAAGTGCTTTTAGCTTGTTCATAATTAAAAATTGCCTTTCCCAAATCCTTTTCATCCTTTGCTGCTTGCCCTGCTTGCATAAATGAATTGTACTTTTTAGTTAACTTTGCTTGTTGGTCTTCGTTTGCTGCTGCTCTTGAAGCTATCAAACCATCAATTTCCGCAATCTTTTGTGTTGGATATGTTTCTTCTGATTTGATTTTTTGTGCAGTTTGAAAAGCCTTCAATGCATTTTCTAAATCATTTGATGCTAACGCTTGGTCTCCTTTTACTAATACTGCTAAATAGTCTTTATCCAATTTAGCTGTTTTAGCAGCTGCTGCATGAGTATTAGCAAGAGCCTCCATAGCTGCTTCAATTTTTACAATTTGATCTTTAGGATACTGGTCGTTCTTTAAAGATATAGCAGCTTTATAACTAGTTTGTGCTTGCTTAAATTCCTTTTGGTCAAATGAAGCATCAGCTTCCGCTATTAATGCATCGTATTCTCCATCTATCTTGGCTTGAGCCTTTGCTGCTGCTGCTTTAGCCGCCTCTTCTCCTGCCAGTGCTTCAAGCTTTACATCTACTTCTGCTATTTTATCCTTTGGGTATTGCTCATCTTTTACAGCTATTGCAGCAGTATACTTAGTCTTGGCTCCTTCAAAATCATTTGTGTTAAATGATGCATCCGCTTCAGCTATTACACCATCGTATTCAGCGTCAATTTTTGCTTGAGCCGATTCTGCAGCCTCCTGCTCCGCTAAAGAAGATAGCTTAACTCCAATCTCCTTAATTTTATCTTTGGGATATTGCTCGTCTTTTAAAGCTAAAGCAGCCTCGTATTTTGGCTTTGCTTCTTCAAAGTTATCTGCGTTAAACAGCTCATCAGCATCATTAATAGATGTAGTGTACTTTGCCTCTAATTCTGCATTCTTTTCATTCTGTAACTGAATTTCTTCTTGTTTTGTAGCTAGATCAGCTAAACGCTCATCTATTTCTTTAATCTTCTCCTTAGGGAATTCTTGATCTGGTTTTAATGTAGAAGCTTCTGTGTACTTAACTTTTGCTTCTTGCCACTTCTCTTCCACCATAAGTTTGTCAGCCGAACCGATAGCCTCTTTATACTTTTCATCTTCTTCAGCGGCATCTGCAAGCGTTACATTTATACTTTCTATTTTTTCTTTCGGATAACTCTCATCAGGTTTTAAACTTGAAGCCTCTTGATAGGCAGTTCTTGCGTTTTCAAGGTCCCCATTATTAAAAGCTTTATCGGCAGACGCAATCTTTTCATCATATTGTTTTTGAACTTCAGCTAATTCTGCTTCCTTAGCTGCATCTTCAATGGCTTTGTTTAACTTTCCTATTTGTTCTTTAGGATAAGTCTCTTCCGGTTTTAAGTTTCTAGCTTTTTTATATGCAACAATTGCATCTTCAAACTTACTTTCCGTGCCTAGTTGATCTCCCTTAGTTATTGCAGCTTGGTATTCAGTTTCTAACTTCTCATTTGCTGCTTTTTCTTCTGCTAAGGTCTTTAGTTTCTCTTCAATTTCAGTGATTTTACTTTTTGGATATTCGTCATCTTTGATGGTCAAGGCTTCTTCAAATGCCTTTTTTGCACTTTCGTAATCCTCATTAGCTAAGGATGCGTCACCATTTGCAATTGCTTTAGTATAACCTTCTTCTTTTCCTTTTAATTCAGCTATTAATCCTTCAATTTCTGTCAATTTTAATTTGGGATACTCTTTTTCCCCTTTTAACCCACTCGCTTTCTTATATGCTAAAATTGCTTTGTCATATTCTTTTGCAGTTAAGGCATTATCACCTTCAGTAATTGATGCAGTATACTTGGCCTCTAGCTCTTTTTTTGCCGTTAATTGAGCTTCAATCTTCACAATCTGCTCGTTAGGATAAGTCTCTTCAGGTTTTAATTGGCTTGCTTTAGAATAACTAACCTTTGCTTTCTCTAATTCTTTAGAACTCATTGCTGCATCACCTTCAGCTAATGTATTATTGTATGCCTTCTCTTGCTCCGCTGCCTCAGCAATTGTTTTTTTTATTTCAGCCAACTTACTTTTAGGATAAGCTTCTTCTGGTTTCAATTTGCTTGCGTTTTCAAACGCAGTTTTAGCATCCTGATAACTTTTAGCTGCTAAGGCGTTATCACCTTTTTCAACCGTTGCCTGATAGTCTTGATTAAGTTTTGCAGCTCTAGCCATTAGTGCGTCAACTCTCCCAATTTGGTCTTCCGGGTATTGTTCTGTAGGCCGAACAGTAGCTGCTTTCTGATAAGAAACTTTAGCTGTTTCATAGTCTTTAGCAGCTAGTGCGTCATCTGCAGCTTTTATTGCATTATCATACTCTGCTTTTTTAGCCTCTTGTTTAGTCAAGATATCATTTATCTGTGCTAGCTTATTTTTAGGGTATGGTTCATCCGACTTCAATCCTGCTGCTTCTTCAAAAGCTATTTTAGCAGCATTCAAATCATTTACTTTTAATGCATTATCACCCTGCTCTATTGCGGCAATGTATGACTGCTCTACTTTAGTAAAGTTTGCTAATACAGCCTGAACCTCTTTAATCTTTGTTTGCGGATAAGCCTCTTTTGGCTTATAACCTGATGCCTTTTTAAACTCGGTTATTGCTATTTCATAATTCTTTGACGCGACTGCAGCTTCCGCTTTACCTATTGCTTCATCGTATCTCTTATTATCTCCTTCAATCTTTATAAGCTTAGTCTTTAATTCAGCCAATTGAAAACTTGGATATGTTTCTAAAGGATCAGGATTTACTTTCTCAGCAATACGGTATTGTTCTGCTGCTTTTTCCCAATCTTCTGCAGAGAAGGCTTTGTCTGCAATTTTAATAGCATCCGAATATTGCTTCATTGCAGCAGCCTTTTTAGCTATAAATTCTTTCTCTAAATCAGCTAATTGCCTTTGAACTGATTTTGTATAGTCAGCATCACTCTCAAAGCCATACTCCTCATTATACTTGATTTTACCTATTGGTTTGTCAAGAATAGAAACATCCATTCCTTCAATCTTCTCAAAAAGCTCAACCGTTGCGCCAAAAAATATATCACCTTTAGCACCTTCAGGGCCAACCCCTTTAGTGTTTACTTCTATCTTTTTCTTAATCATTCCCTTCTTTCCGCCAATCTCAATTGTGTATATAGCATTTGGATCACATGGAATGTTCGCCAACCCCTTAGCATTAGTTAAGACAGTTTCTACCAATGAACCGTTTTTAAATACTTTTAACTCCGCACCAGGCAACTTCCTTCCTTCGTCAGTTACTGCCATTTCCAAAATCAATCGAAATTGAGCGTTTACTTCTTGAAATGAAACGAGTAATATGAAAAAGAATAAATATTTTATAAGTCCTCTCAAATCGTAGGTTTTAGTCCAACTAACAAATATCGGAAAAGCTGTACATTAATTGTTTCAAAATCCACAAATACTTAGATTAAATCACAGAACCAGAAGTCAATCTCGTTTCCATTTATACTTAGATCTGGGTAAGATTTTTTAATCTTTTCTCCTAACTCAAATGTTACAGGATATTTAAAGATGGGACCAACATAGCAAAAAGTATGAAATTCTCCATTCTCTCCACATGAATCTACCTGACTAGGTGAACTGTTAATCAACTCCTTGATTATATCTCTCCCAACAAAATCTTTATCGAATACAGCAGCACTTGCAGCTACTATTTCAGTTTTAAAAGCCAAATCTATAAACTCAAGAGTTAATTGTTTCATATCCTTTTTCCACAATGGGAAATGAGCTGTGATTCCAACATTGGCTAATTAATTTTCTCGATATGTTCATAAATCTTCTAAAAAAATATCTGCGAAAGCGGTATTCAAAATATCATCATTTTTCATTTTAACCATTGTGCCGTTCATTACCTCATTATACGCTTAATGAGATGCAGAGCTGGAAAGATATAGTATTTCTAATGGTAATACGATTGCTGCTGTTTGGCTCCTTAACAAACTTTCACGTAAACCATGCATCCCAATTCTGCGTGTTTCAGCGCCAATGATAATTAGTAAGCTAGAAATTTCAAATCTATCCTGTTGCAGTAATTCATATAGGGCGTAAAAAGAATCCTTTCCACTACTCCAATTAAAAAATAGTCTTGCTTTCTTAATCTCCATGCTTCATTTGCCAATCTTTAAAAATCTTATGCATTATCTCTAAGCCTTCAGAAATACTAGCAGGTCCGGGTTGAAGAATAATACCTGAATCTATTTCGTGATAATCATTATTTTTAAAAGCCTTTGTCTCTCTCCACCCATCTCGGTCAAACATTCGCTCAGACTTGAATTTTTTCCCACACCAAGATGCTAAAATGATATCCGGTTCTCTTTTAAGAACTTCTTCATGATTTTCAATTATGCGATTTTTAGCTAAACTCTCCTTGCTTTTTTCTTTAAAGACATCTATAGCACCAGCTAAATCGACCAACTCACTCACCCACTCTATTCCACTAATTAATGGGTCATACCATTCCTCGAAATAAACCTTTGGTTTAACTTTCCAATGAGATACTATTTCTTGTATTTCTAATATTCTCTTTTGGTAATGGTTGACCAAGTCTAAACAAGTTGCAGTTCTTCCCACTAATGAACCGAGTTGAACAATCATTTTTAGGATTTCGTCAACACTGCGATGGTTATTGACCCAAACAGTTATTCCTTTTTTAATTAATTGCTGCGCTATTTCTGCTTGAATATCGGAAAAACCAATAACCAAATCTGGCTTAAGGGCTATAATTTCATCAATGTTGGCATCTATAAATGCTGAAACTTTTGGCTTTTCCTTTGTTGCTATCTTTGGTCGAACGGTGAAACCAGATATTCCAACTATACGGTCCTGCTCGCCTATCAGGTATAGCAGTTCAGTAGTTTCTTCTGTTAAACAAACAATACGTTGCGGGTAATAATCCATTAATCTAAAAATATGATATCACCTGGTATAATTCCTACCTTAAATGCATCTATTTGAGCTCCGGAATATTCAAAACGATATACCACGCCTCTTTGTTGGTAATCAATTGCATCTGAAATGTAAATTTCATTATTGCTAGGATTAATTGAAAAACCATAAAACAACCGATTTCCTTTTGCGATTTTTGCAGTATTAGGCAATTGATTTGCATTAATCTTCATGAAATACAATCCATCTTTACCTAAAAAGTGAAGTTCATCTTTTCTAGAATTAAACTCTAACTCCCCTATCTTATGTTCAACTGCAGCAACTTCAAATATTGAAAGTAAAGAATCGTTCGAAGTAGCTAAATGATACAATGCAGACTTTCCTCCATTCAACCCTCCACCACAAGAAACCCATATATTACTATCGCGGTCAATTTCAATAAATTGGGGCTGCTCATGCACATCTATTTTTTTTAACACTATATCGGTATTAACGTCTAGAATCCATATCTGATTGCTATCCACATGAGTGAGGTAAAGTTTCCCATTTACCACTGCCATCTCCTCTACCCATCCTTTTGTTTTTATGGTTTTAGTTATACTATGACTCCTAGGATCTAATATATATAGCTTGTCTTCATATAAATCACTGATATATGCTTTTTGATTATTGGCTGCTGCAATATAGCGAGGTGAATTTAATTGCTGTATTGAAGCAATTGAAGTTAAGGTAGAAGGGTTTAATACTTCAATCTTACTTGAGTTGTTAACCACCACAAATAGCTCATCGCTAATTTTCGTTGCAGATTGAACGACGTCACCAATTGGACGTCCATTATTATTAGCTTGAAAAACTTTGTTATACACTTCCTTTTTGGAGTGATTGTACATAGACAAACTCGCATTCCCAAAATTATAATTTCCTTCATTTAAGATTAGAACTTTAGCATTATCGACTACAATAGGTTCTTCTCCTCCGTCATCTCTTTGGCATGCAATGACAGAAAGTATTATAAGAAGATAAAACAACTGCTTCATTTTCTAAACTGATATACTAGTTTAATAAAATAATTTCTGTTCGGCATTGGTCTCCATTCTATAGCTTGGTATTCTGCATTAAAAAGGTTCTTCACACCTGCGGAGATCTCGAAGTAACTATTCGATCTCCATTTAATTGATTTACTTGCACTAACATCTAATAAAGAATAACTTGGAAGTATTTCTTCATTATCAGAACTAATAAAACGTATACCTATTATTTGATAATTTGTTGAAATATTCATTTCTTCCACACCCAATTTAAGGCTTATGTTTCCTTTATGTGCCGGTATATAAATAAGCTGCTTCCCTCTAGATTCATCAAATTCATGTTGTTTTTCAAAATTTCTTGATGAAGTATATGAATAAGTTCCATTCAACTGCTTTTTAACTTTTCCTTCCGTTTGTTTTATTTCGAGAAAAATCTCTACTCCCATGGTCTCAACACTAGCAAGATTGTTTGGCTGCCAAAACCCAAATGCAGTTGGTTCCCACTGTATATAGTTTTCTATGTTATTATAGAACAAAGTGGTACTTGTTAAAAGTTCTAACTTTCTATTTATTATATCTTTCTGATAAATACTCCCGAACTCGAAACTTTCACTCTCTTCAGCTTTCAAATTCACATTACCTGATGGCACATAATACAAATCATTTAAACTAGGATATTTTACATTTTTACCGGCCAATGCAAATAGTTTAAAGTTCAACTGCTCAAACTCATAATCGATGCGCAACTGTGGTAATATAAAGTTATGATTATATAGCACATGCATACTCCTTAAAGAAAATATAGTTTTTAACTGTTTCGAGATACTACGTTGAGCACTCAAGAATAACTCCACTTTATTTTGATCTACTTCCTCTATCAGCTCATCCGCTAAAGCGACGTTACTTTCGTATTTTATTTGTGACTGAAATTCGATTCGCTTCAACCCAAATGCGTAATCAAATCTTGTGCGTAAACTTTTTATTTGAGATTCAGAATCAATTCCCGCTCTCTCATTTAGGTAGTATAATTGATCATTAAGATATGCTATTGTGAACTTTAATATGCTCTTCTCAAAATACTTAGAATATTTAAGCATTCCTTTTACAGTAAGGTCTTCTTGCCGTTCAATATTATAGCGTAGTGTAATCAATGGAGGAAGATTCCTTTCAGAATCAAACAGCCATAAATTAGCTTCTAGCAATTGATTTTTATTAAGTTTCAGGAATATATTTTGCATTATTCCCTTTTGCAGCAGACTAGCATTTTCTACTGTCCTATCTGGAAAACCCTCTATTGTTAAGTCTCTGTATTTAAAATTATTGACAGATTTATTATAAATAATTTTGGTAATTGATTGAAATTTTTGACTACCTACTTTCACCTTTGAGTTTAGTTGTTCATGACCAAAACTACCGAGTTGGTAAGAAGTGTAAAGGCTTAATTGTTTTTTAAATTCCGGTAAGGTGTAAATATTAACCGATCCTCCAAGCCCACCTGTTCCGTCAATTACGCTATTTAAGCCATAATTAACATCCACTTCATCCATAAAGAATAATGGAAATAATGATAAATCACTAGATCCATTCATACAAGAGTTCAATGAAATCCCATTCCAGTTTAGCTGCGTGTGAGCACTACCACTGCCTCTTAACGAAACAGTAGCCAAACTCCCAATGCCGTATGATTTTATAAATAAGTGAGATTTTTTTGACAATAAATCACCTAAATTTAAATGTTGTGGGTTAGTTAAAATGGAAGAATCCAACGATTGTTGATTTTTTAAACCTAAATGGCCATTTATATCAACAGACTGAATTTTAACTGTATCTGAGGTTGAATTTTGACTCCATAAATTAGTCGACATCAAAAAAAAAAGATGGTTACTAATATTCTCATTGAATGATGATTTTACGAACGACAGCAATTTCGCTCCCCAATACACTTATCACATATGTTCCTTTCCCAACTCCTGAAAAATCTATTGTTTCTGAAACAAGTTCTCCTGAATTTACTAACCGACCAAGTAAATCACGCAATTCAAATTGCAGCTTTTCTTCTCCTTCAGATTTTACATAAAAAATCCCATTTGACGGATTTGGGTAAATTGATAATCTCGGTTCATTTTTACGTTCAAACAGATTCACTTCTTTCATGTAAATAACACCAACAGCATCTAAATCAAAACCTCCGGATGGATACGGGGTTGGGTATTGGTCGTTAACTTTTCTTCTTCTGCTGTCTCGCTGAGAATGGTTCCCACTTACACTGCCTACCACATCAACTATTCGAACATGGCTGACAGACATAAGGTCTAATGCTGGAATGATATCTAAATCCGCTAAATCGAATGGTGTTCCATAATTAGCGGTATATTTTCCTGCCAAATTGTGAATGCCTGTCGGATCAATTGAGCCAAAAGAACCTACAGCAATAGCCGTGTCGGTAAGGGAATGAGATGGAAAACGATAAAAATCAATGCCATTAGAACTTACTTCAACAAAGGCTAATTCTAAAAAACTATGGTTAAATGCATTCTCAAAAATTGCGAAATCAGGCCCTGCCCCGTTGTATATTAATCCTTCAAATTGAACTGTTGCAACACCAGAATCTCCCAGACTTACAACAGTTCCTTGGGCCTTTCCAATTACATATGTCCAATTCCCAACTGTCGTTGTGTCTGAGGTTGCAACTGCAATGTCTTGCTTTCCTCGTTGCACTTCAATTCGATTCGCCCAAGCCACAAATACACTAGAATCGGCATGGATTGCCGAAGTTCCAAGTTGATTTGCCTGAGGAGAAAAGGGACCTTGCGCTAAACCGCTCAAGGATCCTACTAAACATACTATGAAAATGGTTATTCTCACCTTACTTAACCATCAATTTTTGAGTAGATACTGTGTTGTTAGTTATGAGATTTACAAAATAAATACCTGAACTTAAATAGTTAATATCAATTTGGTTAGAGGCGTTCAATTGATGTACTTCCTTCACTAGTTGACCCTTGTAGTTTAAAATTTGAATCACCGTTTCTGTACTCAATTCTGCATCAACAGAAAATTGATTTGTCGCAGGGTTTGGATAAACTGAAAAGGAGATATTTTCCTTTGTAGAAAATACCAATATACCAGTTGTTTGGTTATAGTTCATGGCAATTGCTTCAGGCGAGGAAGCTGTTGCAAACGTACCCGAATAGTTCCCTACTCGATCGTAAATTTTACCAGAAGTGTAACTGAAAAAATCAGTTGCCGTAACATAAAATTTAAAATTGGTGGTATCGTAGGCAAATGCAGTAACAACAGTATCTACTAAATTTGAATCAATCAGCGCTAGGTTGCTAAGGTTCATTGCTCCAATCCCTTGGTTCATTCTTAAAAATAACGTGTCGCCATTTACTTCATAGTGCGACCTTCCGTTGAGTTTAAAGTTTTGGTTAGAAGTTGTTAGTGTCGTCGTAACAAGCGGAAAGGTAGCAGCATCAACATCTATAATGGTGTTACTTACCGAATTAAAAGCATATGCCCCGATGCCACTTGGCTTGGCAATTAATTGGCCTACATCTCCAGAATAACCTGAGGTCGTTATTTGCGCAATCACTGTTCTATTCGAAATAGTTGCTGCAATGATGCTGCCCAACGTATCTTGATAATTTGGGGCTCCGGTAGATTGATTCTGATTTACAATTAGCAAATCATTAGCAGGAACAACTAACATTGACGTTACGCCTGATGGGATGTTAATGGAGTCTAATAAATTTAGTGTTGTTTGGTTGTAGATGTAAACGTTGTTTGAAGTTCTACCGTACCAATTTGAAACGATTAATTCGTTATTAGCCGCTAACGCTAATGATTTTGTACTTGCTCCTGCAAATTTAACTGCCGCTGTTCTTGTATTGTTGGATAAATTGTATCTCACAATTGAATCCTGTGCAGCAACAAAAGCGATATTACCATCTACTAAAACATCTTGAACAGACTGCGTTTGAATGGTATCGATGGTTGTTGAAACTCCAGTTTGAGTGTCGTACACACTAACTGTTACATTTTCTGCTTGGTTACCATATCTTCCGCCATTTACTAACACGGTTTTTTGAGCAACACTAGCTAAGGTTATTACTGAGAGAGCAATTGAAAAAGTAATTTTTTTCATCTTCGGTTTTTTATGATGCTCAGCTAATTTTAATTTTTATAGCGAACCATCTGTTAATAAATTAGTTAAACCGAGAAAATCACAAAGAGTAAGTAGTCCAAATAGGACAAGCTCGCGCTTCACTTTTATTCCCGAAAGCATTACTTAAAGGCAGGTCTTCTGACTTACTCCCCTCTGACCGCCTTCCCATCTGTTATGGTAACAGAAAGTGGCATAATTGGCCATTGGTTAATGGAGCTTACAGCTGCGGGAACAGTTTCGAAATTACATCGAATTCCCTTTTAATCACAATCGAAATTGCGAACCATTAAGGTCCGGATAAAACCGGACTGCAAAGTTATAATAAAATTTGACACTTTAGCAACTGTGAATAAATATAATTGAGCTTTCTATATCTTTGCTAGATGGGAAAAAAATCAAAAAATAAAAGAGCAGTGTACTCCACAAACCCGAATTTTGTTCTTTATTCTGAGAATGACGAACAAGAAACATTGCCTCCATCTGAGCAATTATTAGAAGTTCATTTAGACAAAAAACACAGAGGTGGTAAAGTAGCCGTAATTGTTAAAGATTTTGTTGGAACTGATGAAGATTTGAAAACCTTAGGCAAAATGTTAAAAGCTTCTTGCGGCGTTGGTGGAAGTGCAAAAGATGGAGAAATTATTATTCAAGGAGATAAGAGAGAGAAAGTGATGGAATTATTGAATAAAAAAGATTACAAAACGAAAAGAGTTGGTAACTAAGCTCTCTGTCGACTCGTTTCAGCTTAAAATGAGGCGTCGTTAATTCAATTAAGGAAATTCAGTATCTCCATTCACGCCCATACCAAACAAAGCAAAGTCATATTTAACTGGATCATTTGAATCGTATTGACATAAGCTAGCAGTTAATTCCTCTACAGCTTGCCAATCATTTTGTTTTCTAGTTAGCAATCCTAAGCTTCTTCCCATATTTCCTGTATGAACATCAAGAGGAATCATTAAATCTTTTGTTTTATGAGTATTCCAAATACCAAAATCAACTCCTTTTTGATCTTTCCTTACCATCCAACGCAAATACATATTGATACGTTTAGCTGTTGATTTTTTTAATGGATTGGCAATGTGTTTCTGTGTTCTTTTTTCATGCTCAATAGAAAAGAATACTTTTTTAAAGTTTGAAATTGAATTATCGCTTCCAGATTGTTGCAAAAATGCAGCCTCTAACCCCCCATGATGCTGATAAATGTTCTGTAATGATTTAAAAAAGAAAGCTAAATCTATAGAATTAAATGTCCGGTGAACAAAACCATTTACCTTTTCTAAGTCCCTATTTGTGTGATTCAAGATAAAATCATGGGGTGCAAACTCCATGATTTTAAGAATTTTATTTGCATTGTTTATAATGGTTACTCTTTGACCCCAAGCAATTGTTGCCGCCAAAAAACCGGCAATTTCAATATCTTCCTTTTTAGTAAACTGATGAGGAATTGAAATGGGGTCGTCGTCAACAAATCCTCCTTGATTGTATAAATGATATTTTGCCTCTAGCAAATCAAAAAGTTCATCTGAATGTTTAATTTTCATAATCTAAGTTAACTCCATTGAAAAAAAAAGATTTCCGTAAGCTAAAACTAAAAAAGAAGTACGAAGTTCTGAGAAAGGACGGAAAACATCTTGCCAATCGGCATCATGGAAGTTTTTTATGCTCATTATATGACTTTCATGGTTACTATGTCGAAAGTTGGAAACCAGCTGGCATAAACATTATTCAATGGATAGAAGTTGTCAATAGAGATGAAATAGTTGATAGCTATTTAGAGCACTTTAAAATAAATTAACCAAAAAATTATGCTTCTTTATTCAATACCGGATAAGCATACATTTTCAAGAACGTTTCTTTCCTAAACGCCTCATCTCCTTCAATTCCTTCAATCTTTTTAGTAACATACTTCTTAAAATATTCCTTTTCATCAGCAGAATAATGACCTTCATGTGAAGAAGAATTATTCAATAAATCAAACGCCATATAGTTTGTTGGCATTAACTTATAAGAGTTATAAATTTCTCTATCAATTGTTTTTGCAAGAAATTGAAATAATTCAGGATTTGACTTCGGTAGGTCCTTCCCATCAATTAATCCATTCAGCGGTTTTCCAAAACTAACTTCCACTTTACCCTTTTTACCTTGTAAACCTTCTCCCATATGAATCAAGTCTTCCATCGGTTGCTTTTCATATTTCTCTCCGTTTGCAATGGTCATTAATTCCGGCAGTGTCAATGCATCGCAAGGGTTGTATTCGTAAGAAATAGAAACCGGACAAATATTTAGTTCCTTTATGTTGTCAATTGCAACTTCACCTTCTCCACCTAAGTTGAACATTTTTAAAATGTTCGCATTTGTTTTGTCATTCCCATCTTTACTCCTACCTGCTTTCTGAGCAATCCAAATGTTCTCACCTTTCTCTTTAACGGTATAGTTAATGTAATTGGAAAGTTGAATTGATCCATCCATTATTTTCTCCTTTGCTAATGAGCGTTTTACAATAAAAGTTTTGTTCAATTTTACCAAACCTACAATCCAAGGAATCTTCATGAGGTTATCGCCGATGGCAATTTCAGCGGTACTAAAACCTTCCTTTAAAAGTGCATAATTCAATAGAGCAGAATCTAAAACTATATCTCTATGCGTAGAAACAAACAAATAGCATTCATCTTTTTCTAAATTTTCTATACCTGAATAACTTAAGCCTTGTGTTGATTGAGAAAGTAATTTATCCAATAACGGAACTACAACTTTAGATTGAAAATCAAAGATCGAATCAATACCTCGCATTTGCCTTTCAAACATAGGAAATGGAATCTCAGGCATTACCTGCTGAATAATCTGGCAAAACTGTTCCTCTCCAAGTAGGCTATTAATTTTTTCCTTCACCTCTTCATCGTGGTAAGGTCGTATGTCTTCAAAATCCATTTTATTCATAATATCGACTAATTAATATTTCAGCTTGAAGCTAGGCACAATTTCGGTTTTTATATGCTGTTAACATCTCTTTTTTAACTTGCTTCTCTACCCAAAATGTTGCAAATGGTAATAATGAACAAATTCCGTAAAGCACAATTTTTGAAAATTTCCACTTGTATGTTATCCCTAAATAAAGCAGTTGAAAACCATATGCAATAAACAAAGCTCCATGAGCCCAACCAATATACTTCACAGCAAGTGGCATTTCAAAAATATACTTTAAGGGCATTGCAATTTGCAATAGAACAACGAAGGAAACACCCTCAAAGAAGCTGATCTTAGCAAAAATCCCTAGCTGTTTGATATACGCTGTGTTATCCATAAATCTCATTCAATATCTGTGCTAAGCGCAATCCCCCTTTATGCAACTGAGTTTTGACAGTACCCCAATTTTCATGCAAGTATTCGTAAGATAAAAAACCCTTATCACCAATTTTATATATTTGAGGTCGCAAAGCAATGGCTTCTTTTACCCAAACATTCAAATCTGTCGACCTATATTCATCCTGATTAGTGCCAACATGGTAATCTACCATTTCAGTAAGTTCTGAGTAACTTAAGTCTTTTGAATCAATTATACCCGAATCCCAAACTCTGTGTAGGTTTGAATCGTCATAAAACCATTTCAACTTAACATTATTACCACCTCTGTCTTCACCGTTACCTATGTGTAAGGGTTGGTGAATGTCTCCCACTAAATGAGTTAACATTCTAATCGCTTCCACCTTTTGCTCTTTACTGGAGGTTACGTTTTTTAAGATAGATATCATCCTGCCAATTGCTTCAAATGCATCACCATCTTCTTCATGTTTAGCTGTAGAATAATCTTTACCTTCAGGAATGGTTACGTAATGCCACGATCTAGCATAATCATACTTTTTATCGCTTTTAATTTCATCCATCCAAGTTGACGCTTCCGCCAAGGACTCGTGACCCATAATCTCGGTCAAGGCTTTTTTTGACTTTTCGGTTAAATGATTCTCTGCTATTTTACCAATAACTCTGTGTCCTATTTGGCCCCATCCGAAAGTAGGAATAGAAATACTCAATGCTATTCCTATTAAAAAAATATTTTTCATCGTTTATTTTTAATTATAAGTAACCTCTGTTTTTCCGTGTGCCTTTGGTTTCCCATCTTCTCCTAAATTAACCATCGTAATGTTGTCAATGGTTACAATTGGTTTGTGAGTCATCTTATTTCGTGCAACACAACTTAGTGTTATAGAAGTAGTGCCAAACTTTTTAACCTCCATCCCCAACTCTACAATATCTCCTTGTTTTGCAGAACTTACAAAGTTGATTGCTGACATAAACTTGGTAGCAATTCTTCTATTTCCGAACTGAATCATAGTGTGCAATGCAGCCTCTTCATCAATCCATTGAAGCAATCTACCTCCAAACAGATTGTTGTTCGGATTTAAGTCCTCAGGCTTCACCCACTTTCTGGTATTGTAATTCATTTTTTTTTGCAAAGATAATCGAATGAGTTAAACCATTCTAATATGTTATAAAGAATAGGAAAATATTCATTATTTTAACCGTAAAATTTTATAAAAAGTACAATGAAAAATTTCATACTATTATGTTCTTCCATGTTTATTGTTTTTTCTGGTTTATCCCAAGAAAAATTTCTATCTAAAAACGGTAAACCTATTTTACCTCAAAAAAGGGATATGTCTCTCGGTTTAGATGCCACCCCTGTCATAGGGTATTTCGGAAATATGTTTAATAACAATAGCGACAACACACTAGGTAGTATTGGTAGTAAGACACCATTAACCATTTCTGGAAAGTACTTCTTACAAGATAAATTCGCAATAAGAGGTTTCTTTGGAGTCGGTTATTCTAATTTGAAGGTAGAAGAACTGGTAACTAACCTCTCTAGTAATGATACATTAGATAAAGTCTCAGATGAAACAAGTGATAATTCCTTAAACCTGAAGTTAGGTGTTGGGTTAGAGTATAGAAGAGGTTTTGGAAGGCTTCAAGCCTTTTATGGTCCACAATTACAGATTGGCTTTTCAAGTTCAAGCACACAATATAGTTATGGTAACGATCTCTCAGACATTGCTCCAAGTGGAAGACCTTCTTCGGCAACAAGAATTTCTGAAGTAAAAGAAGGTGCCTTATTAAGTGTTGAAGTTGGTGGGTTTGCCGGAGTAGAATACTTTTTTGCACCTAGAATATCCTTATCTACTGAAGTCGGAATATCGTTAAAGTATGAAACAAAGGGCGAAGGTGAAGAAATACTTGAAACATTTGAAAGAAGTACTTTAATTATTATACCTATTGTAAACAGAGGGGAAACTTCTACTAGTACTCCGGGTTATTCCCTTTTGCAATTAGATACTACTCCAAATGCAAGCATTGCTATCAACTTCTATTTTTAGACTAAAATACAGTTACGTTATATCTTTTTTTTATTGTCTCGTATTGTCAGTGAGCATCTGTTAACCTTAAATTCTGCGATTGCATCATAGATTACAGGAGATTTATTCAAGGAATTGTGTACTAAAATATAAACGTTTAAGACTACCCTAGAAATAATTACGAGGTAAATAAATTATCTTTTATTTTCTTTGAAATAAGATTGTCAATTTTATAGCAAATGTTATATTTGCCGTCCGAAATTTTGGCGAGGTAGCTCAGCTGGTTAGAGCGTCGGATTCATAACCCGGAGGTCGGCGGATCGTGCCCGCCTCTCGCTACATTACAAAAGCCCCGTCATTCGGGGCTTTTGTGCATTTTGTGCTTTCTTAGACTTCAACTTTTACTCGAAAAACCACCAATTTTAGGTGGGGGGTGGAAAGGGGGTTTGGAACGCTTCCATTTTACCTTCAGTACAGATTGTCAATTAATGACTTCTCAACTTGCCTTTCTCCTCTCTTCAAGTTCGTATAATGATAAGTTTCTTGCCTCAAAAACTATACTCTTTTTATTCAGATAGTATTGAAGTATTGTATCAACATTTTGATCTGTTACCGCTTTTATTTTGTCTCCAAATTGTGAATAAATTAAAGTAAGAATTGAGAACCCATTTAGTATGATTTCAATTCGTTTTAGTCTTTTTTCCATCGTCTAATTTAATGCTGCTAACGCTTGAAAAAAAGGAAAGGTGCGTTATTTCAATTTTATTTGCTGTCAGAATATACTCCTTAAAGTACCTCATAAACGAACCATAAAAAGTATAAGTTGAAGTAATTTAATTGATCAATCTACTTCACTACTTCTTCGCTCAATTTAGCTTTGTCCGAATACAGTAAAACCCGATCCAAATAAATCAATATTAATTGAGTTAGTGGAAGTGCCAAAATAGTTCCATTAAAACCTCCAAAAATGGGAACCCAAAGCGCAAACGATAGCACAATTACTGCAGGATTCATTCCGTTTACACTCTTCATTATTTTGTCTACATAAATGGTTTCTTCTAAAATAGAAATAAGGACATAAATGAACAGGACAATTCCAAAATAAATTAAAAAGTTATGGCCCTGCTCTAACGACAGAACCCAACAACTAATACTCGCTAGCGGAAGACTCAAATAATGAAATTGCGAAGCATAGGACAGCACTCCTGTCAAAATTCCAATAATAATTGCTCCCGGAAGATCCAAGATTGAAAAGGCAACGGTGCAAATGAGCAAATTAATGAGGACTAACTTGCCTCGCTGCTTGAAATAGTTCACAAAAACGATATTAAAATCAACAAAAACTGCTTTTAATCGGCTGTTTACCGTTTTCCGATTGGCAAAATAAGTTTGGTACTTGCCCTCAAAGTAGTCGTAAGTATACAAGATGAAGAATACATACAAAAGGGTGTAAAACAACATGTAAATTGAACTCCAAGAATTGGTGTTTTCTTCTTCCCCATTGGGTTCTTTTTGTTGAAAAAAGGAATACACACTTTTAATGCTCGACATCACATCTTCTTGGTTTACCTCATTCGCTCCTGAGTTCAATTCCTCTAATTGCCCCTTAACGTATTCGTTCTCATTAATTTTTCCGAAATAAAACAGTGCACTATTCTTTACTTCTTCTATTTTATGTTCGTTTTTCTGGGTAAAAACTTCTACTGCATTTACCAAGCGATTGCTGTCGTTGATTATATGTCCGCCAAAAAAGAAGGTTGCACTCACAAAAAGAAAAGTCAGCAACAACAAAAAACCAGTGGTAGCGACTGTTCTCTTTTTTATTTTCTTTTGAATTTTCAGAATAATGGGGTTCAGTAAGTAAGCAATAAAAAGAGCTAAGATAAAGGGCAAGAGTATTTCCCCAATTAAAAACAGCAACACCAAAATGAGAATAAATGGCAATAAATCAATTATGAAATTCTTGTTTTTTTCGGATAAGGTCATTTCCTGTTCGTTTTATGGTAATGTGTATCAAAGGAAGAGTTTTTTTTCTAACTAACATACCGGGCAAAACTAATAATCAAAAAAGTGAAACATCTACTTTGTGTGTATGCGAGTGTTTAAAATTTTGCAAACAACATTCCGCTAATGTTCGAAACAATATCAAGCCGTCCTTTCAGTAGTTTAATATTCGATCTGCTTGAACTGTATGTTGACAAAACACAGGTTAAAAAATAGTTGATAACACTGTTTAAAGCATGTAAATTATGTGCAGCCTACGAAATTTTAACTTTCCTATAAAACTCACTTGCCGAATTGTATAAAAAAACCCTGCTTGCTTTGCCCGAAATAGGAGGGCGAATAGAAGGGGTGACATAGCCAAAAGCAGTTTTTGTTCCTTAACGCAATTGAAATTGTATCTTTATCAAGTGTCCAAAAGCATCCTATAGTGAAGTTAAAGACGAGCTATAAAATTAAACTTCTGCAAAATATATCCAACTCTTCTGCGATAAGTATACACTTGTCTCTACTGAAAAAATGAATTTTATACTGTTACTAAAAACCAGATCATTCAACGAATAAAATTATGCTCTTTATACGCCTTAAGTAATATTACTTTTAAAAAACTAAGGCTACCTAACTATTTTAAAACATGCTTTAGAGAGCTTTAGAAAGAGTGTTATGCGAACTACGATCCTAGAGCATTGCGAGCATTTGAACGAAATAATTTATTACTTTCCGTCTAACTTCTGTTTATCATTAATTCACTGTTTTATAGCAAGGGAGTTCTATAGATCAAATAAACTCACCTTTCCGTTTATCGGGGTGTTAGCATTAATTATGAGAAATCAATTTTTGATTTTGGCAAAAGCGACAAAAGTTGAAGTGTTTTCAATGCTTTTCAAAAACTGGATTTACTACTAAACAGGCTATAATTAGCTAACGGCGGTACTTTCAACCAATAAAATCGGCAACTTTATTAACAAATGATCCTACTTATCAACAAATTCAAGGGTTTTCTAAGGAAAACCTTGCACCGCATAGGTTTTAGTCTATATTTGTAACCACTTCATCGAAGTATTAATCAAATTTATTTACTAAAAAACTTAAAACATGAACAAATCAGAATTAGTAGACGCAATGGCTGACGGTGCTAACTTATCAAAAGCTGACGCTAAAAGAGCATTAGAATCATTTTTATCTGTTACCGGTAAAGCTTTAAGCAAAAAAGATAAAGTTGCTTTAGTTGGATTTGGAACTTTTTCAGTTTCTGAAAGAGCTGCTAGAAAAGGAAGAAATCCACAAACAGGGAAAGAAATTAACATTGCTGCAAAAAATGTAGTAAAGTTTAAGGCAGGAAGCGAGCTTTCTAACCACGTAAAATAAGAGTTTTCTCTTTTTTAAAAACTCTGCTTCATATGGAGCAGGGTTTTTTTATGCCCAAACTTTTCTGTTACTTTTACTTTTTAAGCTACTATGAGAATCGATAAATACATTTGGACCATTCGACTTTTTAAAACGAGAAGTTTAGCAAGCAAGGATTGCGCTGCTAATAGAGTTTTAATTAACGATGAAATTGTAAAGGCCTCGAAAGAAGCGAAAGTAGGAGATATCATTTCAATTCGAGTTAATCCGATATGGAAAAGCTTTAAAATACTAGACTTCCCAAAATCAAGAGTAGGTGCTAAATTAGTTCCAGATTATATTGTTGAAACTACGGATGAAGTCAGTTTAGAAACTTTAGCAATGGCGCAAGAAGTACAACGTCAAATGAGGCACCAAGGGTTTAGCGGCAGACCAACAAAGCGCAATAGGAGACAACTAGATAACCTTGAGTTCTAACAAAAGAGGCTTTCAATTTCTTAGAAGCCTCTTCATTATTAATGTATATGTTTTATTTACCGGTCAACTTCTTTTTCATTTCTAAATACTTTTCATCATCTTGCTCAATAGCGTATATCTTTATTAATGAAGCGATGGTATTTCTATCTTCCGAATTAATTTCATGAGCTTTTTCCAATGCAGGCTTAGCAAGAGCGAAAAACTCATTAGCTTTATTAGAAGCTTCTTCATACTTGGTAGTTTCATCTAGTCCATAACCCGAAGCTTTGTTATTCCACTCCACACCAATATTATAATACATAGCTCCAAGATTATACGCAGCATCAAAAAACTTTGGATCAAATTGCAGTGCCTTGTTGTAATCTTTTGCTGCAACCTCTCGATTTCCAATTTGGTCATTGATTAATCCTCTATTGTAAAACATCGCAGGATTTTCCGGGTCATTAGCGATAGCTTTATCAAAATTAGCTAAAGCAGCATCTGTCTGTCCAGTAAGTAACAGATAATTTAGCTCTTCGCGTATTAAGTCAGGATTGTCTGGGTATTGCTTTAATCCATTTTGAATTGCTTCAACTCTTTTCACAGTATCCTTTCTATCAGCATATATATTTGCAATATAAAGGTGAACATTTGGCCCTCCATACTTTATTTGAGTTAAAGCTGTATACAATTCTAATGCTTCATCATATTGTTCTAGTCGCTCAGCAGCTAAAGCTGAATTAAACAACCCTAAAGAATCTACTCTTAACATATATGCGTTAATATCAACGGAGTTCTGAGAGTACTCTTTTGCTTTAGCATAATTCCCAGCTTGAAACTGTTCAACTCCTCTATTTACAAATGCATTGGCCAAATATGGAAATTTTTGCCTTAAAATATCATTCATGTAAGATGGCTCATCATAAGTCGTTTTTCTGTTAATAATGTAACTAGCAAACTGTATTTGATCAGCTTCTTTGGACAAATCAAGATCAGATGCTCCAGGTGCATCTATGTTGTATTTGATTGCTTCAATATAAAACACATAACTTTTCTCTAAAGAACCCGGAAACTTGGCTGCGCAGGCAGAGTCAAGAGCTAAAGCAGCGTTAAAGTATAAATTACCTCCATAGTACCACGTTTTTAAAACTTTAGCGGTAGATTCATTTTTAGTAACAAGCTCAATCGCTTCAATTCCTTTTTCTAATTCACTACAATCTTTATCTCTTTCATAAGACTTGTTATAATTGTAAGCGCTCACCAGTTTTGACTTCTGTGCAGTAAGACTTCCAAAAATTAACGAAGCAAGTGCCAGTGTTATTAATTTTAGGCTATTCTTCATGGGTTACTATTTTTAAATTTCAACTTTTGCTTTTCAAATTCTTTGCCACTATTACGTTTCTGTAGTATCAGAATTGTCTAAATCATTAGATTCATTATCTGTAACGTCTCCTTCGTCAACAATTCCCTCTATTCCTTCTTCATCTTCTTCTTCAACAGAAACCTTGGCTACAGCAGCAATGGAATCACTACTTCTTAAATTAATTAATCGAACACCTTGAGTTGCACGACCCATAACTCTTAAGTCTGAAACAGCAATTCTAATGATAACTCCTGAACGATTAATAATCATCAAATCACTATCATCAGTTACATTTTTTATTGCTATTAGCTTTCCTGTTTTATCGGTAACATTCAATGTTTTAACACCTTTCCCTCCTCTATTTGTAACTCTGTATATTTCTGAATCATCTTCAGGGTCATTTAAGAAACTACGCTTGCCATAACCTTTTTCAGAAACCACTAAAACTGTTTCTTCTTTTGGCTCACGCACGGTAATCATTCCTACAACTTCATCTTCATCACCTATAGTAATTCCGCGAACTCCTGCAGCATTTCTTCCCATTGGTCGAACTTTGCTCTCATTGAATCGAATCGCTCTGCCGCTTCCAATAGCCATCATAATTTCATCAGAACCATTTGTCAGTTTGGCTTCTAATAATTGATCACCTTCTCTAATTGTAATGGCATTAATTCCATTTGTTCTTGGTCTAGAGTATGCTTCCAAACTTGTTTTCTTAATAACACCCTTTCTAGAACACATTACAATAAAGTTATTATTAATGTATTCTTCGTCAGTTAAATCTTTGACACATATATATGCTTTCACATTATCATCTGGCTCAATGCTAATCAAGTTCTGAATTGCTCTTCCTTTTGATGCTTTCGTACCTTCTGGCACCTCAAAAACTCTCATCCAGTAACACTTACCCTTCTCAGTAAATATTAAGAGATAATTGTGTGTTGTTGCAACAAACAAGTGCTCTAAGAAGTCAGCATCTCTAGTTGCAGAACCTTTTGATCCCGTGCCTCCTCTATTCTGTCTTCTGTATTCAGTAAGTTGAGTCCGCTTAATGTACCCTAAATGGGAAATGGTAACTACCACTTCTTCATCTGGAATCATATCCTCTATGCTAAAATCTTCACCAGAATATTCAATAACAGATCGTCTTTCATCGCCGTACTTGTCTTTTACTTCTGACAATTCAGTTTTAATGATGTCCATTCTCATGTCCTCATTTGCCAAAACGGCTTCTAAGCGAGTAATCAGCTTCATTAACTCTGCATGTTCGTCTTTTAACTTGTCTCTTTCTAATCCAGTTAACTTTTGTAAACGTAAATCTAAAACTGCCCTAGCTTGAATTTCTGACAATGAAAAATTCTTCATTAGCCCATTCCGTGCGTCATCAGCTGTTCTGCTTGCACGTATCAATTTAATTACTTCATCTAAGTGGTCAATGGCAATAATTAATCCTTCTAAAATATGTGCTTTATCTTTTGCTTTTTTAAGCTCAAATTCCGTCCGCTTTATAACTACCTCATGTCTAAATTCTACAAAATGATGAATCATATCTTTCAGATTCAACATTTCTGGTCTTCCTTTAACTAATGCAATATTGTTGACTGAAAAGGATGTTTGAAGTGCCGTGTATTTAAACAAATTGTTCATTACAACATTCGTAATGGCATCTCTTTTTAGATCATAAACAATTCGCATTCCATTTCTGTCCGATTCATCATTCAAATCAGAAATACCTTCAATTTTTTTATCATTAACTAAATCTGCAGTTTTCTTAATTAAATCTGCCTTATTAACTAGGTAAGGAATCTCAGATACAATTATTCTTTCTCTGCCACCACTGGTTACTTCAATCTCACATTTTGCACGCATGACTATACGTCCTCTACCAGTCTCAAATGCTGAACGGACACCTTCGTAACCGTAAATTGTACCACCTGTAGGGAAATCAGGAGCTTTAATGTGCTGCATCAATTCAGAAATTTCAATATCTGTGTTGTCAATATATGCTGAAATTCCGTCAATTACTTCCGTTAAATTGTGCGGTGCCATGTTGGTTGCCATACCTACTGCAATACCTGAACCACCATTAATAAGAAGGTTTGGAATACGAGTAGGAAGAACCGTTGGCTCAGTTAAAGAATCATCAAAATTCAATCTAAAGTCAACTGTTTCCTTATCCAAATCGCCAAGCATGTCCTCTGAAATCTTTCGCAGTCTTGCTTCGGTATATCTCATGGCTGCAGGACTATCGCCATCAACAGAGCCAAAATTACCTTGACCATCCACCAACATGTATCTTAAAGACCATGGTTGCGCCATCCGCACCATGGAGTCATACACTGCTGTGTCACCATGGGGATGATACTTTCCTAATACCTCTCCAACTATTCTGGCTGATTTTTTATGAGGTCTTGAAGATAAAACACCCAAATCTTGCATACCATACAAAATCCTTCTGTGAACCGGTTTTAATCCGTCCCTCACATCAGGAAGCGCTCTACTCACAATTACAGACATTGAATAATCAATGTAAGCCGACTTCATTTCATCTTCAATATTAATCTGAACGATTTTTTCTCCTTCTGCCATATTTACAGTATTCTTAAGTGCTAAATTTCAACTAAAATTTAACGATTGAACATGACTACTAAACTACCGATAAATAATGCCTTCAGGGGCTTTAAATGGGACTAAATACTAACAAAATTTTGTTGATAAAAGAGCTTTGGTTCGTCTTTTGCATAGAATTGTTAAAATATCTTTGATAGGAATTGTTATAATTTATAAAAGTTAGACTTTTTTACAACCAAATGCCTCTCAAATACGTTTATTATAAAAGAACGAAACATTATGGAATCTAATTTCTCACAACGAGTAAAAGACGTAATTACCTACAGCAGAGAAGAAGCTTTGCGTTTAGGTCATGATTACATAGGAATTGAACACTTACTTCTAGGTATGATTCGTGAAGGACTAGGAAGTGGAATTCAGATTTTAAATTCGCTTGGGGCAGACTTGAATGAATTAAGAAGACGAATTGAAAGTTCTACAAAAGTTGGTAACAGCTCCATCAATCATTTATCTAACATTCCTTTGGTAAAACAAGCTGAAAGAGTTTTAAAAATAACCTATTTAGAAGCGAAACTTTTCAACCAAAGTCTAATTGGAACGGAGCACTTGTTACTTTCTATATTAAAGGACGCAAATAACATTGCAACGCAATCTTTGGAAGAGCAAAATGTGTTTTACGAATCTGTAAAGGAGGAGTTAGAAAGTATCTTGTCTAACAAACCTTCTTCTAGTCCAAGAAATGAGGTGCCAGGTAACCCAACGAATGACGATGATGATTCTTCGGGATTTTTAGGTTCAGGAGGTGGTTCGGGGAGACCTAGTGGAGATTCTGGTTCGTCAAAAACTGGCGATTCAAAATCGAAAACACCGGTTTTAGACAATTTTGGTAGAGATTTAACCTCCATGGCTGAGGAAGGAAAATTAGATCCAATCGTAGGCCGGGAAGCGGAAATAGAAAGAGTTTCACAAATTTTATCTAGACGAAAAAAGAACAATCCTATATTAATTGGGGAACCAGGAGTTGGTAAATCTGCTATTGCTGAAGGACTCGCACTTAGAATAATTCAAAAGAAGGTTTCTAGAGTTCTTTTTAATAAAAGAATTGTTACCCTTGATTTAGCGTCGTTGGTTGCAGGAACAAAGTACAGAGGTCAATTTGAAGAACGAATGAAGGCCGTAATGAACGAGTTGGAGAAATCTCCAAACATCATATTATTTATTGACGAGATTCACACAATAGTTGGCGCAGGTGGTGCTTCGGGCTCATTAGATGCTTCTAATATGTTTAAACCAGCTTTGGCAAGAGGAGAAATACAATGTATTGGAGCAACTACGTTGGATGAATTCAGACAGCATATTGAAAAAGATGGAGCCTTAGAAAGACGTTTCCAAAAGGTTTTAGTTGAGCCAACATCAAATGAAGAAACCTTCCTGATTTTAAATAATATCAAGGACAAGTATGAGGAGCATCATAATGTAAATTACACGGAAGAAGCACTAAGAGCTTGTGTGAATTTAACAGACCGCTACATGACTGACCGTCATTTGCCAGATAAAGCAATTGATGCATTAGACGAGGCGGGTTCTAGAGTTCACATTACTAATATCAAGGTGCCTCAAAACATTATTGAAATAGAAGCTCAGATTGAAGATATAAAGGTGGAAAAAAACCGAGTAGTAAGAAGTCAAAAATATGAGGAGGCAGCTCGCTTAAGAGATTCTGAGAGGCAGCTTTCTGAGGCACTAGAGACTGCAAAGAAAGCTTGGGAAGAAGAAACTAAAAATCATCGCGAGATTGTAAGTGAAGATGATGTTGCTGAAGTGGTTGCTATGATGACGGGAATACCAATGAAACGGGTAGCCCAGAAAGAGGGTAAGAAACTCGTTAAAATGTACGATGACATTCACGACAAAGTGATTGGCCAGGAAGATGCCATTAAAAAGGTAGTGAAAGCCATTCAACGAAATCGAGCAGGATTAAAAGACCCAAATAAACCAATTGGCTCATTCATTTTTTTAGGCCCAACAGGTGTTGGTAAAACCCAGCTAGCAAAAGTATTGGCAAGACATTTATTCGACAACGATGATGCGCTCATTCGAATCGACATGAGTGAATACATGGAAAAATTCGCTGTTAGTAGATTAATTGGAGCACCTCCGGGATACGTAGGATATGAAGAAGGTGGACAGTTAACAGAAAAAGTTCGAAGACGCCCCTACTCTGTTATTTTGTTAGATGAGATCGAGAAAGCTCACCCAGATGTTTACAACTTGTTATTGCAAGTTCTAGATGATGGCCTAATAACAGATAGCCTGGGTAGAAAGATTAGCTTTAAAAATACCATTATTATCATGACATCGAACATCGGTGCGAGACAATTGAAAGATTTCGGATCAGGAGTGGGATTCTCAACTTCGGCTAAACAACAAAATAAGGATAAGTATGCTGATGGTGTTATTCAATCTGCGTTGAAAAAAGCTTTTGCTCCTGAGTTTTTAAATCGAATTGACGATATCATGATTTTCAATTCACTAACAAAAGAGCACATTCACGATATTATTGATATTGAATTAGAAGGTCTATATAGCAGAACGAAAGAGATGGGCTTTACAGTTGAGATTTCAGAGCCTGCTAAAGATTTTATAGCAGATAAAGGTTATGATCCTGAATATGGAGCAAGACCCCTGGCGCGTGCAATTCAAAGATATGTTGAAGATCCTTTAGCTGAGGAAATCATACAATCAAGGTTACTCGAAGGAGATATGATCAGTATTAAGTTAGATGATAAAAAGGAAAACATTAAGATTGACATTATTAAACCCAAAAAGGCCTTGAAGTCTGCTGAACGAAAATCATTACCGGAATCGAAAAAAAAGGATAATAAAGACGATAAAGAATCAGATTAGCATATAATCACATAACAAGTGAAAGCCCATTTCTACCAAGAACTGGGCTTTTTTTATACCACTCAGCAAATCGCAGCTGTGTTGCGGCGATTAAACCACATCCAAAATTCATTGTTTAACTATCATGAAAAGTTTTAGTAAAGAACAAATACAATCAGCAGACAAAATATTTCGGTTAAATCTGATTAATTCGGTCAGCGGATACAAATCAGCCAATCTTATAGGTACTAAAGGAGAGCTCGATGAAAACCTAGCCATTTTTAGCTCAGTAGTTCATCTCGGTGCTAATCCTGCCTTATTGGGTTTTATAATGCGACCAGCAACAGTTCCTCGAAATACATTAACTAATATGAAGCGATCTAAAAGCTTTACAATTAATAGTGTTTCTGAACAAATTATTGAGAAGGCACATTATACTTCAGCAAATTTCAAGAATGGCGTTTCAGAATTCGAAGCATGCAAATTAACTCCTGAATATTTAGGCGATTGTAAGGCTCCATTTTTAAAGGAAAGCAAATTAAAATTGGCAATGAAGTTGGAACAAATCATAGACATCGAATTGAACGACACAATGCTCATTATTGGATCAATTGAAATGATTTATATTGATGAGGTTGCACTTACCACGAGTGGTCAATTGGATTTAAATGCAATAAACACTGTTGTTATTTCAGGTCTTAACAGATACCATGGTGTTAAAGAAATAGGGAATTTCCCCTATGCTAGAGTGTCTGAATTACCTAACTTTTTATAGCGCAAATAATCATAAAAAAGCCTCTTCAAGAAAAACTTAAAGAGGCTTTTAGATAGCTCTTATTATAAGTTAAAACTTAAACGAGTCTTCCACTACCTTAGGGTTTAAAACAACATTTTCCACTTTCATTTCCATTTTTTGTGATCCAAAATCTCGTAAAATTTTATGAGGTATCATAATTTTCTTTACTGTTTTATAATCTGAGTAAAGCGCTTCTGACATTCCTCCTTCATTTGCCTCTTGCGATAGAATTAGAAATCCAGAGAGAACACTGTAATAATTTGTCATTACATCGCCACCTGGTTTAGTAATTTTTATTGCATAAACCTGTTCGTCGTTTTGAATATCGACCCCCTTCAAATCGAGCTTATAATCTCCTTTTAAATAGTCTGCCTCAGGAAACATAACTGTTTCCACTGCCATTTTTTTGTTCTTTTCGTTGTCAAATTCTTGCGTCTGGCCTCCTTGAATAGCTGCCCCTTTCTCACCATTGAAAACAATCTTTTGCATGACATTCCCATTTACAGCTATTTCGGTAATGGACTTGTTTGGAACCTCTGAAATAGTTGTGATTGTAAGAGGAGTACCTTGCATACTTGTAGTCATTTCGGTCTTCATTCCTTTTAATTTAGACCAGTTTTTAGTGCCTCCTACGGCGTCAATGTATTTATTAATAACTACTTCTGCATTTACGCCTTCTGGTGCAGCCTTTAACTTATTTTCTAAAGCTATCTCTCCATTTGCGTCTAATAAAACAACTTTTCCACCTGGAGCAGAAGCCTTTACTTTTTCCAATATTTCATCTTTATTCCCAACGACAACTATGTAACCGTTTGATGGGTTAACGTATTTCTTAGAAACAACTTTGACATCTTCAAGCGAAACAGCAGCTACATTTTTAAGGTAGTTAGCATAGTACTCTTTATCTAGATCATACTTTTCAATGTTTATAGCGAAGCGTGCTTTTGTTTGCGCATTTTCTAAGCCAATGGCAAAAGTTCCTGCTCTATACCTTTTTGTAGATTCTAATTCATCAGCTGTAATATTGCCGGTTCTCATGTTGTCTATTTCTTTCAACATTTCTACCAAAGCACTATCAGTTACTTCATTTCGAACTTTCGCAGAAGCTATAAACTCGCCAACTAATTTATCGGACCCTATATTTGATCTTGCTCCATAAGTGTATGAATTAGCCTCTCTTAAGTTCAAATTCAATTTAGAAACAAAACCCCCACCAAGAATACCGTTGGTAATGTTGGCTGCAATTGCATCTGTACTACCAGGTTTTAAATCTATAATATTAACAGCAGAAATAACTGACTGCACCGCACCAGGCTTGTTGACTAACACAACTTTCATTGTTTTTGGCACTTCAGGCATCTCATAAGTATGAGTCGGTACTTCTCCCATTTTCCAATCACCAAAATATTTTGTAATTAGCTTTTTTGCCTCTTCAACATCAATGTCTCCAACAACGGCCATATAAGCTACATTCGGTTTTAAATATGATGTGTAATATGCCTTTACATCTTCTAACTGTATATTTTTTAGCGTTTCTTCAGTGGTTAACTCCCCATATGGATGATTTTTACCATAAAGTAATACACGTTGTACATTAGCAGCTATTGCATCTGGATCATCTTTTTCCGTTTGCTTACCTGAGATATACTGCGTTCTTAATTTCTCTAGTTCCTCTTCCTTAAAGTCAGAGTTTTTTAACACATCAGACATAATGTCTAATAATTTCTCCTGATGTTTTTTCAAAGCAGAACCAAAAACAGATCCTGAAGAAGTAAAGAAAGTTGCACCCATAAAGTCAACTTCAAAGTTCAATTCTTCTTTCGTTCTTTTTGCTGTTCCTTTAGACAAAAGATCACCTGCCATTTGAGCAGCTCCTGCTTTATCTCCTTCGACAATTGGGTCATTATCGAATTGCAGAGAGAAGCTAACTTTCGGCAATTTGTGATTTTCCACAACAAATACTTTCAGTCCATTTTCTAAAGTGAACGATTGCGTTTCTCCTAACTCAATTTTAGGAGCTGGACCGGGTTCCGGCATTTTACTTCTGTCTACTTGCGCTGTAACGGCACCACATAGCAAAAGCATTACAATATTTATATATATCTTTTTCATCTCTTAATTTCTTTCGATTAATTAATTTAATTTGCTTGTTGTGCCTTTGGTAAATAATACAGCACTACTCTATTATCGTCTGTTAAGTACTTTTGAGCTACTCTTCGAATATCTTCTTTCGTCACTTTCATGTAACGATTTATCTCGGTGTTAACCAAATTAGCATCTCCAAAGTATACGTGGTAGTTAGCTAAGTTTTCTGCTAGGCCTTGAACACTAGAATTTTTACTAATAAAATCATTCTCGACTTGATTTTTCAATTTTTGAAACTCTAAATTAGAAATTAGTTCCTTTTTGACTCTATCAGTTTCAATATCCATTGCTTCTTCCAGTTCAGTTGGCTGAACCCCCATATTGGTTATTCCAAACATGAGAGCAAGTCCCGGATCTTCAGTTGGCAAGGGAAATGCACCAACAAATAATGCTTTCTGCTTTTCATCTTTAATTACCTTTTGAAATCGCGAACTCTCTCCCTGTGATAACAACTGAGATAGCAAACTCATTGCATAATAATCTTCTGTTCCTTGACCGGGCATGTGATATCCCATAACAACTGCAGGTAATTGAATGTTATCGAAAATTGTATCTCTTACTTCGACAGTTTTTTTAGGTTCAACAACAGTTGGTCTAGGAATGGCCTTTGTCCCTTTTGGAATTGTACCAAAGTACTCGGCGATCCACTTTTTTGCTTGAGGGATATCTATATCTCCGGCAATTGAAAGGGTTGCATTATTAGGAACGTAGAAAGTTTTATAAAAATCCATGAATTCCGACAATTCTGCTTTATTAATGTATTCAGGAGATCCTCCCGGAGTCCATCTATAAGGGTGTTCTACAAATGCATGACCAAAGGTTTCGTTTAAAATAGTACCGTAAGGTGTATTTTCATTTCGCTGCTTTAACTCTTCCTTTACAACTCCTCGTTGTGTTTCTACACCTTCCTGGTCAATTTTAGCGTGCAAGAGCCTCTCAGACTCTAACCATAATGCTAATTTTAATTGGTTTGAAGGGAGAATTTCAAAATAATATGTTCTATCAAAAGAAGTATTAGCATTTAATACACCTCCATTGCCCTGCACTATTTTAAAAAACTCACCTCTTTCAATGTTTTCTGAACCTTCAAATAACAAATGTTCAAAAAAATGGGCAAATCCTGTTCTACTAGGGTCTTCATTTTTAGATCCAACATGGTATAATACAGATATGGCAACTATTGGTGTTGATTTATCTTGATGTAAAATAACATGCATTCCATTGTCTAAGTCGTATTCCGTAAAATCAATCTTATTTGATTGCATTTGAGCGTAACTACTCCCGAAGGCAAACAGCGCACTCACGGCAAGTACAATTCTTTTTTTCATAAATTTTTTTTTAGAATCACGAAATTACGAAAAGATGTAGAAATCATTTACCTAACTTATTTCAACGTTAATTATAATGAGAATTATCATGGGACATGTCTTTTTTTTTTCTATATTCATATAGTTCTAATTCTAATACTATGAAAAGTCTTTTTACTTCACTTTTAGTTTTATCCTCAATTTTGTCATTCTCACAAGCTACAAGTGGTGGACCCGATATTTTTGGATATACCTATAAGTCGTCAGCTAATGCTGCAGGTCCAAACTTTCAATGGTTTGATATTTCTCAAACTGGCACAATAATAACTGGGCTCGCGGATGATAATTTTGTTGGCCCATATTCAATTTCAGGATTCCCCTTTTATTCGGGTAATCCAACGAGTTTATATATTGGTTCCAATGGTTACATTTCTTTTGCTCCTGCAAACATTGCTTCTACGAATGCTCAATTTCCAATTATTCCGCAAACTTCAGGAGCCAATCATTTTATAGCTCCATTACTCAGTGACTTGTCATTTGCAGGATCAGGAAATCCGGCATCTTGTTATTTTTACAATCAAGGCGATACCATTTGTATTACATTTGAAAAAACGCCTTTCTGGATTAATAATACCAGTCAATTTGGAGGTGAGAACACTTTCCAAATTATTTTAAATAAAAGAGATTCTTCCATCACAATTAATTACAAAAAGCAAGTAGGCTTGCCTGATCCAACTTATGTAAATAACTTCCTTAGTATTGGAATTGAGAATAGTACAGGGAATGATGGATTACAATATTATCGTGGCATCACTTTTCCTGCCGATAGTACTAGCATTAAATTTGAGTTTCCAAACATTATTCAATCAATAACAGATATTGCTGTTGACTATATTGACCAGCCAGGAAATGGCGGTAAATTCTTAGCAATAAATGGAAGTTTTGTTCCTATAGCTTCTGTAAAGAATAATGGTAATAAAAATGTAAATTCCAGTATAACGGTAAACACTAGAGTGATTAATCCGGCAGGCCTCACCGTATTTAGTGCTGCTCAAAATATAGATTCCTTGCAACCTGGAGTCGACTCGATAAAATCATTTGGAACTTTCACTCCTAATACAGTGGGAAAGTTTATTGTAAGAACTTTTGTTTCAAGAGTAGTTGGCGATGCGGCTGTCACAAATGACACGAGTGAATATTTACTGAAAGTGGTAGATACAACTCAATCTCCAATATTTTTAGATTATACAGATGGATTAAGTGGCGCAGGTATTGGCTGGGCAGGAGGTAATGGAGGATGTGGAGTATACATTGAACCGCCCTACTACCCTGCTAGAATTGTTGCAGCTAATTATTACATTACCACAACAAGGAACCCTCCTTCGGGATTCCATAGTATAATATTGGATGATAATGGCAGACAAGCAGGACAAGGAACCGTTTTAGATTCCGCATTCATTGCTCCAAGCATTATTGCGATTGGCGCTTACAATAGGGTTTCTTTAACTACGCCTGTAGTAGTAAATAGTGGTGGGGTTTATTTGTACTGGTTAATGGATGGACCCAATGTTAATTTAGGTAGAAGTTTTAATTCTCCGGCATCTCGGCAGACGTATGAAATAATTTTTGGTTCTTGGTCACAATATAGAGATAGACTGACACAGGATTTTTTAATGAATGTTGAAGTCACGCCTTTGGTAACAAACATTGAAAATCTTGCTCCTAGTTCAATTGGGAATTTATACCCTAATCCTGCTAAAGAAGAATTAAAAGTAGAAATACAGCAGCCTGCAAATAAAATAATTGAAGTTCTTGATGTAAATGGAAGAAAGGTTAATGTAAAAGTTATTCGTTACACGGTCTACCTAGAAATCTTCCGAGGAAATCAAAAGTCAGGAACTTATTTTTTAAGAATTGGAAACGAAACCACACCTTTTGTTTGGGTAGACTAAACGTGAAAGACTAAGCCGTCATAGGCAATATTAACGTTTGTTGGTAATTCCTTTTCGGTCTCTTCATGTTTACCCATAAGGTGACTTATGTGAGTTAAATAGGCTTGTTTTGGGCTTACTTCTTTAATTAATTCTAGTGCTTCTTCTAAATTAAAGTGAGAAATGTGCTTCTCTTTTCGCAATGCATTTATAATAAGATATTTGACACCATTTAGCTTTTGCATTTCAGATTCACTAATGTAATTGGCATCAGTAACATAAGCAAAATCACCTATTCTAAAACACTTAACAGGTAACTTGTAGTGCATGACGTCAATTGGCTGAAGTAAAAACCCTCCAGCATTGAATGACTCCTCTCCAATATTATTTAAGTGAATCTTTGGAACTCCGGGATATTTATTGATTGCAAATACATATTCAAATTCTCTTTTTAACGCAGTTTGAACTCGTTCAGTAGCGAAAACTTCCATTTCTTTGCCATTATTCATAAAATTAAATGCTCTTACATCATCTAATCCTGCTACATGATCTTTGTGTTCATGTGTAATAACAACAGCATCTAATTTTTTCACATTTGCTCGTAGCATCTGCTCCCTAAAATCCGGCCCAGTATCGATAACAATAGTGGAACTATTATTTTCTAACAGAATGGAACATCTCCTACGGTAGTCTTTTTCATCGGTTGATTGGCACACGTCACAATCACATCCAATAACGGGAACTCCTTGCGATGTTCCGCTTCCGAGTACCGTAATTTTCATCTTTACTTATTATAAATGTTAGCTAACACTTCTACCGTTCGATCGGCATCAATATTAGTATTAAAACGCCCAAAAGAGAAACGAACTGATGGCCTGTCCATAGGAGAATTAATACCTTGAAGTACATGAGAACCAATGTTCGACCCTGAAGAACAAGCACTCCCTCCAGAAACACTTATACCCTCAATGTCCAAATGATACAAAAACATTTCATCCAAGTCTGAATTAGGGAAGCACACGTTTAAAACTGTATATAATGAGTCTGTTGATTCCGAATCACCATTAAATGAGACACCCGGTATTTCTTCTTTTAATCTTTTGATCATATGAGATTTTACCCCTTGGATTTCTATCTGATGTGCTTCTAACTCATCATATGCAATTTCCAATGCCTTTGCTAATCCCACAATTCCATAGATATTCTCAGTCCCCGCTCTCATATTACGTTCTTGTGCGCCACCAGTTATCATTGGTTTTAGCTTAACATCGCTACTCATATAAAGAAATCCTATTCCCTTAGGTCCATGAAATTTATGTGCGGCACAAGTAGCAAAATGTATATTTAAGTCATTAAAATCAAAAGTATAATGCCCCATCGTTTGAACCGTATCAGAATGAAATAAAGCATCATATTTTGCACACAACTCTCCAACTTCTTTTAGTGGCAATTTGGTTGCAATTTCATTGTTCGCATGCATTAGACTAACCAATATTGAGCCGCCTTGCATTAACAACTCTTCTAAATGAAGCAGGTCTACTTTTCCTTTATTGCAAACGTTCAGCAAGCTTAATTTAACCCCTTTTTCTTCCCTTAATTCCTCAGCAGTATGAAGCACCGCATGATGTTCTAATCCTGATGTAATAATATGATCCACTCCCAGATCTTCAACACAACATCGTAAAATCATATTATCCGCTTCCGTTCCTCCCGAGGTGAAGAAAAACTCAGAAGGGCTTGCATTAAAAAATGAAGCAACCTTTTTTCGTGATTTCTCTATAATACTTCTCGCTACTCTGCCGTCAGCATGAATGGATGATGGATTTCCAAAATTTTCACATAATATCGGAATCATTGCCTCGACTACTCGAGGATCTACAGGTGTTGTTGCAGCATTGTCTAGATAAATGTTCTTCATCTATTTTTAGGTTAGGATTTAATGATTTCCTTAATATCTGAAATAATCTTCATGGCAAGGTGATTTGCAGTTGTTTCAGATTCGCTTTCAGAATAAATTCTAATGATTGGTTCAGTATTTGACTTTCTTAAATGGACCCATTCTTTATCAAATTCAATCTTAACACCATCAATTGTATTCACCGGTTGATTCTTATATTTTTCGTGCACCATTGAAAGTATATCATCTACGTCAATCTCGGGGGTCAATTCGATCTTATTTTTTGAGATAAAATATGAGTTGTAAGTAGATCGTAGTTCGGAACAAGCTTTCTTTGTTTTACCATTAAATGTTGCTAAATGTGACAAAAACAAACCAATTCCAACCAAAGCATCTCTTCCGTAATGTGAAGTAGGGTATATAACTCCCCCATTACCTTCTCCGCCAATAATTGCATTCACCTCTTTCATTTTATCTACAACATTCACCTCTCCTACAGCAGAGGCAAAGTAATCACAATTATTACTTTCTGTAACATCACGCAGAGCTCGAGTAGATGAAAGGTTACTTACAGTTGAACCTTTAGTATGATTCAAAACATAATCAGCAACAGCGACTAACGTATATTCTTCTCCAAACATTTCTCCATCTTCGGATACCAATGCCAATCGATCAACATCAGGATCAACTACAATTCCTAAATCAGCGTTATGTTTGATAACTGCAGCTGAAATTTCAGTTAAATTTTCAGGTAAAGGCTCTGGATTGTGGGGGAAATTACCATTTGGTTCACAATATAATTCAATAACTTCATTAACTCCTAAAGCTTTTAATAACATTGGTAAAACAATACCTCCAGTTGAATTCACACAATCAATGACAACCTTAAAATTCTTTTTCGCAATTGCCTCTTTGTTTACAAGAGCTAAATCTGATACGTGTTGAACGTGTTTACCGAAATACGTTTCATTTTTTGCGTAAGCACCTAGCTTGCCAACTGATTGGTATTTAACAGCTCCGCTATCTGCCATATCTAACAAATTTGCTCCATCTTCTGCTGAAATAAATTCGCCCTTCTCATTTAACAACTTTAATGCATTCCACTCTTTTGGATTATGACTAGCGGTTAAAATTATTCCCCCATTCGCATTTTCCATTGGAACAGCTATTTCTACCGTAGGGGTAGTTGATAAACCAATATCCAAAACGTTAATTCCTAAACCAAGTAATGTCCCAACCACTAAGTGATTTAACATCTCCCCACTTATTCTTGCATCTCTACCAATAATAACATTTAAAGTTGCATTTGGCTCATTCCTATTTTTCAACCATTGACCGTAAGCAGAAGCGAATTTTACAATGTCTTCTGGTGTTAAATTTTCACCTACGACACCACCGATGGTACCCCTAATCCCTGATATTGATTTAATTAATGTCATATATGATTTAAATTTAGCTCAAAATTAGCCATTTTGGCGCCCATTTTATGTTGATTATACGACGAGTTATGAAAATATTTCAAACGAAACTCAATTTATAAAAAACAGTTATTCTTGTTAATCTCTTTGTGAATAATAATACTTAACATACCTTTGTATGTCTTTTATTTTTATAATCTTTGTTAAGAGGTGATTAGTTGTGCGGTATGGAAAATGAATACGAGTTTTCTTTTGAGGATGGAATGGATATCACTGCCACGGTGCAGCGTTTCGAGTCCATGTTGAATGAAAGAACAAATCTTTTTTTCGACGTTGAAGAATTCGAGAATCTTTTAGAGTTTTACAACTCTAAAAGCAACTTTAAGAAATCGTTACATGTTGCAAAAGCTTCGTTAGAGCAGCACCCAGGTTCTGCAGCCCTTCTTGTTAGTGTGGCACAACTGTATGCAAGTGTTCATAAACCTCAAGAGGCTTTAAAATTTCTACAGCAATCAGAAGCCATAGAACCATTTAATTTTGATCTGTTTTATACGAAGGCAGGTATATTTAGCCAACTTAGAAAGTCTGAAAAAGCGATTGAAAATTATAAAAAAGCACTTGGTTTTTCTGAACGGTATGAACGAGAGGATATATTACTTCAATTGGCTTTCGAGTATGAGAACATGGACAAGCACGATGAGGCAATAGAGTTTTTAAAAGAAATTTTACTTACAAACACGGAAAACGAAACAGCATTGTATGAGTTAGGCTTTTGTTTTGACGTTTCTGAGCGCATGGAGGAAGGTAAAGACTATTTTCAAGCCTTTGTCGATCAAACTCCGTATTCTTGCATTGGGTGGTACAATCTTGGTATAACTTATTCTAAACTAGATTTATTTGAAAAAGCAATCGATTGCTACGACTTTGCAATAGCAATTAAAGAAGACTTCTCTTCTGCATACTTTAATAAGGCTCACTGCCTTAATCAGCAAAAAAAATACGAAGAAGCCCTTCTTGTTTTTAACGAAACTTTAAAGTTTGACACGGAGGATGCGCTTTGCTACCATTACATGGCAGAAAGCTTTGAAAAGCTGGAAGAATATCCTAAAGCTATCTCATTTTATAAAAAGGCGATTTCATTTGACGAATATTTAGCAGATTCTTGGTATGGCATTGCAGCCTGTTATTTCGAAATGGGAAAAGAGTTAGATGCCATATCCCATGTAAGAAAAGCAATTAAACTGGATGAGTTTAATCCAGAATATTTCTACTTATTAGGAGAAGTGCAAACCGAACTAGGATTTCATACAGAAGCATTATTAGCTTTTGAAACTGTTTACGATTTAGATCCAGAAAACGACTCGATTTTAATTGATTTAGCAAATACATGCAAGGAATTGAATAATTTAGAGGAATCGATGAATTATTTTGTTCTAGGAGTCCAAAATCAGCCTAAGAATGGCAAGCTATTGTATAATTTCGTAGCGTTTCTATTACAAAAAGGGGATATTATAAACGCTATGTTTTACTTAGATGTCGCATTAAAAAATCATTATAAAGAAAAGGATGCGCTTTTTGAAGTCTACGAGCAAGCAAAGTTCCACCCCCAAGTAATTGACTTATTAGAGTATTACAAAAAATAAAACATGAATTTTAACCTACCACATATACCTCATAGAACAACTACTCCCAGAAACTCAGGCTTAACTATGATGATGGATAAAGGGTTAAGCTGGCGACAGGCTGAGAACTTTGTTGATTGTTCTGCTCATTTAACTGATTTAGTCAAGTTGGGATTTGGAACTTCATACATCTCAAAAGACTTAGAACGAAAGATTGAAATATATCACAAAGCCGGAATGAAAGTGTACTTGGGTGGAACTCTGTTTGAAGCTTTCATAATCCGAGGGATGTTCGACGAGTACAGAGACTTGCTCAATAAGTTAGACCTTAAAACCGTAGAAGTATCTGACGGATCTATCGAACTTGACCACGACCTTAAGTGTAAATATATAAGTGAGTTAAGTAAAGATTTTACCGTGCTTTCTGAAGTAGGTTCTAAAGAAGAGGGAATCTTAATTAGTCCGAGTAAATGGATTAATATGATGTCTTCAGAATTAGAGGCAGGAGCTTGGAAAGTAATTGCTGAAGCTCGAGAAAGTGGAAATGTTGGAATTTACCGTCCAAATGGAACGGCACACGTAGCGTTAGTGAATAAAATTATTGCAAAAGTACCTTCTGAAAGCATTCTATGGGAAGCCCCAAAAAAACCACAACAAGTTTGGTTTATTAAGCAATTTGGAACGAATGTTAACTTAGGCAACATTGGTCATGACGAAGTAATACCATTAGAAACGCTACGAATTGGCTTGAGAGGAGACACGTTTCATAATTTCTTACCTGAAGACCTTGCGAAAAAGAGTTTGAAATGAGATTTATAGAACTTGATGCTAAAGCTTTTAAAGCTGAAATGGAGCTTAACAAGGATTCCTATTTACTTGATATTAGAGAAGAATATGAATACGAAGACTCCAACATTGGAGGACAAAATATTCCGATGGGTCAAGTGCTTTCTAATTTAAAAGGATTTGAAGATAAGTCAGATATTTATGTAATATGTAAATCAGGTAAACGTTCTAGCGCAATTGCCTATCATCTTTCAAATAAGTTGAATGACTGCAACATATACTTCTGCAAAGGAGGCATTGAAGCATATTGCGAAATTTAGATGAAAAGAACTCCAAAAGAAAATGTTCTTTTAGCCTTTAAAGGGATGGCCATGGGTGCTGTAGAGCTAGTACCAGGTGTATCGGCCGGAACTATTGCATTGCTGACCGGTATTTACGAAGAATTTATCGATGCCTTAAAGGCATTTAGCACAGTTATTCCGATTTTGAAAAAAGACGATATAAAAGGTGCTTGGAATCACGTAAACGGAAATTTTCTTTTGGTGCTTTGTGCAGGAATGGCTATTGGAATTGTAGTACTGCTCAAACTCATTAAATACCTGTTAGAATTTCAATCTATTCCTATATGGTCATTTTTCTTTGGGTTAATAATTGTTTCTAGCATTTTTGTTGGAAAAACGGTTGTAATGTGGAAACTACCGCAAGTAATAGCTCTTATTTTAGGAACTGTTGCTGTTTATTTAATAACCGGCTCTGCACCTTCAGAAGCCTCTACCTCTTTATTTTTTGTATTTGCTGCTGGTATGTTGGCAATTTGCGCTATGATTTTGCCCGGTATTTCTGGTTCTTTCATTTTGGTGTTATTGGGCATGTATATCTATATTATTGAATCATTAAGCGACTTTAATTATATAGTTATAATTGTTTTTGGGCTAGGATGTATTATTGGCTTAGTCAGTTTTACTCACTTGCTATCCTATTTCTTGAAAAAGCACCATAGCACTACACTAGCTCTATTAACGGGCTTTATGATTGGGTCGTTAAATAAAATTTGGCCTTGGAAAAGAACGCTTTCAACTATGATCGATCGCTATGGAGAAACGGTTCCAAAAATTCAAGAAAACATTTTGCCTCAAAATATGGACGTTGATCCACAATTGGGTGTTGCAATTGCATGCGCTATAGCAGGTTTTCTATTAATTTTTGTGCTTGAGAAAGTTGCTGCAAAGCAAAATAGCTCGACATGAAAAACTACGGACTTTTAGGTAAGCAACTCTCCCACTCCTTTTCTGAGAAGTATTTTAATGAAAAGTTTCTTCGCGAGGAAATAAAAGAGATAACATATTATAATTTCGAAATAGATTCTATAGCAGGCTTTAAACCGCTAATAGAAGCCAATAAGCTATCCGGCCTAAATATTACTATTCCATACAAGGAGAAAATTTTACCCTATTTAGACAGTATAGATCCGGTGGCAAAAGAAGTTGGCGCTGTAAACACTATACATTTTGGTGATAATGACAAATTAACTGGTTATAACACCGACATACTTGGTTTTCAAAATAGTATTAAACCCTTTCTCAACCCTAATCATAGTAGAGCTCTAATTTTTGGAACTGGTGGGGCTTCAAAAGCCATTGCTTATGTATTGAAATCAATTGGTATACCTTATTATCATGTTAGTAGAACTCCCTCTTCTGAAAAAGAAATCAGCTATAACGATTTAGATGAGACCTCAATTGAGTCCTTCCGTTTTTTGATTAATTGTACTCCATTAGGAACTTATCCGAATACGGATGAAATCATACCAATTGAAACTAAGGGAATCGGGAAAAGACATTTAGTTTATGATTTGGTATATAATCCGAAAGAAAGTCGCTTGCTAAATATAGCAAAAAGTCAAGGTGCAATTGCGGTGAATGGTTTATCAATGTTAAAAATCCAAGCTGAAGAAAGTTGGAAGATTTGGAATGGCTAATCACTCCAAACTCGAATAAATCTCTAAGTTCTAAAAATTCTACATTCCCACTTCTTTTTTACATCTTTGAACGAATAATAAAAATAAAAGCATGAAAACAATGACCTGCAATCAACTTGGTGGCGATTGCGAACTAGAATTCACGGCTGAAACCTTTCAAGAAATAGCAGAAATGAATAAAAAGCACTGAATGGAAATGTTCCAAAAAGGTGACGAATCTCATTTAAAAGTAATAAGTAAAATGCAAGAAATGACGCAAACACCAAGTGCCTTGAAAGAGTGGTTTGATTGCAAAGAAGAACAGTTTAATTCCTTATAAACGAAATCCCATTAATTATTACAATATATAATCAATGGGATTCAATACTATGCTTTTTACTTCGCGATGTTTACCGCTCTTTTCTCTCTAATTACAGTAACTTTTACTTGTCCGGGATAAGTCATATCCGACTGAATCTTTGTAGCAATGTCGAACGAGATTTTATCCGCTTCCATATCACTAATCTTCTCAGATTCTACAATTACCCGTAATTCCCTTCCGGCTTGTATAGCATATGCTTTCTCTACACCGTTGTGAGACATTCCCAACGTTTCTAACTCTTTAATTCTATTAATATATGATTCTACTACTTCTCTTCTTGCACCCGGCCTTGAACCTGAAATAGAATCACAAATTTGAACTATTGGTGATATTAAATAGCCCATCTCTATCTCATCGTGATGAGCTCCAATTGCATTGCAAACTTCTGGTTTCTCTTTGTACTTTTCAGCCAATTTCATCCCTAATAAAGCATGTGGTAATTCTGGCTCATCGTCAGGCACCTTTCCAATATCGTGTAACAATCCAGCTCTCTTCGCCATTTTAACATTCAAACCAAGCTCAGCAGCCATAGTAGCACAAAGATTAGCTACCTCTCTACTATGCTGCAATAAATTTTGACCATAAGATGAACGATATTTCATTCTACCCACCATTCTTAGTAACTCAGGATGTAAACCGTGAATCCCTAAATCAATACATGTCTTTTTACCAATATCTACAATCTCATCTTCTAACGATTTTTTGGTTTTTCGAACAACCTCTTCTATTCTAGCTGGGTGAATTCTTCCATCGGAAACCAATTGATGTAATGCAAGTCTAGCAGTTTCTCTTCTTACGGGATCGAAACAAGACAGAATAATTGCCTCTGGAGTATCGTCGACAACCACTTCAACACCTGTCGCGGCTTCTAATGCTCTAATATTTCTACCTTCACGTCCAATAATTCTTCCTTTCATATCATCAGATTCAATGTTAAAAATTGAAACTGAATTTTCAATAGCTTGCTCAGTGGCAACACGCTGAATTGATTGAATAACAACTTTACGAGCCTCCGTGTTGGCGTTTATTTTCGCTTCCTCTATTGTATCTTTAATGAGAGCCATAGCATCTGTCTTGGCCTCTTCTTTCAACACTTCTACCATTTGGAACTTAGCTTCTTCAGCCGATAATCCTGCTGTATTTTCAAGCATTTCCACTTGTTTTCGAAAGTTTTTATTCAACTCGACTTGGCGACTATCTACTACCTCTAATTTCTTATCTAGCGTACCTTTCAAAGTCCTTAGATCCTTTTCTTTTTTGTTGTTTTCGTGCAGTTTATTGTTGAGTGAAGTTTCTTTTTGCTTTACTCTGTTTTCCGCATCAATCACTTTGCTTTCGCGGTTAGCAATTACCTTTTCATGCTCTTCTTTCAAGCTCAAAAACTTTTCTTTAGCCTGTAAAATTTTATCTTTCCTAATTACTTCAGCTTCAGCTTTTGCTTCTTCAATGATTGTGTTTGCTTTCTTCTTATTGCTCTTTGTTATCATAGCTATAGCGATGCCAACACCTATGCCTGCTCCTACTAATAGACCTATAACAATACTTACGATATCCATATTTTTAATTTATTTGTATAAAAAAACCCGCACAATTTGTCATTCTGAGTAAACTCCTAAAGTAAGGATTAGGGTTTTCCGGGTAAATTAAACTTCCAACGTCCTCCAAAAAGAGAATCCTCCCAATAAATTGGGGCTAATTAAAGGCCTGCTTTCTCCACCACTAAGCAAAACCCAAGGTAATAAAACGTTGAGTTTACCAAACTATAACAAACTGTACGGGCAGGTTTTTAATGTCGACAAAGTCGACAAGTTTCTGCTTTCATTTAAAGAACTTCCGATATTAAACCGTTCAAAACTTTCAATTGGTCGTTTAAACCTTTATCAATAGTTGTGCTTTTATCGTTTAGTTCTAAAGATTGTGTTGCATAATGCAAAGCGACCATTGCCAACAAATCTTGTTTGTCTTTTACAGCATAATTTTGCTCATAGTCTCTCACCATTTCATCAATGGCTTTCACTGCTTTTCGAATGTTCTCTTCTTCGCTCTGTTGAACGGTCAAAGGGTACATTCTCCCTGCGATATTCACTTTTATAGATAGATCCTTCACGGATAACTTATTGGTTTAGTTGAGCGATACACTTATCTACTTCCCGCACTATTTCATTGATTTTGAATTTAACTTCACGCGAACTGCCTTCGTTTGAAGCACCTGCAATGCGTAAAATTTTATTTTTCTCCACCAACTTTTTAATCTCCTCATCTTGTAGAACTGACCTTTTTTTCAATTCATCAAGCTCCCTCTTAGTTTTATTTAATCTTTCCTCCAAATGCTTATTCTTCTGAATTAATAGTCGAGTATTCTGTCCTAAGGTTAAAAAATCATCAGAAAAACTACCCATTCCTATTGTTAAATTTTAGCTAAAAAGTCTTAAAACAAAGCTAACACTTTTTTCAAGTAACTGTATAACTTCTCAGATACTTTTCCACTTTTATTTGCATTGGCTATTATCTTTACTCTTTTGGCTTAAAGATTCTTTAGATTTTTAATATGATTCGATTGTTTCTCACTATAACGCTTATATTTATCAATTTAATTCTATTTCCTCAAGAAGTTTCGAAAGATTATTTTAGATCCCCTTTAGGTATTCCACTCTTTTTATCCGGAAACTTTGGAGAATTGAGGTCAAATCATTTTCATGCTGGGTTAGACATTAAAACACAAGGAGTAGAAGGACAGAACGTGTATGCAATTGCGGATGGTTATGTGAGTAGAATAAAAGTATCTCCAAATGGCTATGGAAATGCTATTTACGTTACCCATCCTAATGGCTATACATCGGTATACGGTCACTTGAAGAAATACAACGACAAAATACGTCAGGTGGTTGAGGACTTTCAATACAAGAAAGAAGAATTTGAGGTCGAATTATTCCCTACTCCTTTTTCTATGCACGTAAAAAAAGGAGAAATCATTGCTTATTCTGGGAATTCGGGAGATTCCGGTGGACCACATTTGCATTTCGAAATTCGTAACACTGCAAATGAACACCCAATGAATCCTTTATTTTTTGGCTTTAGTATTACTGACCGAGTCAAGCCAGACATTTATGCCGTTACTATTTACCCTCTTAATGATAATTCTTACGTTAATGGTGTTAATAAAAAGCAGCGTTTTATTGCAAGAGGCTCAAATGGATCTTACTCAATTCCGCTAAAAAATGAAATAAAAGTGCAAGGAGAGATTGGTTTTGGAATTGAAACTGTTGATCGGATGAGCGGAACTTCAAATAAATATGGTTTACACAACATTCAACTGAAACACGATGATGAATTAATATTTGAACAGCAAATAGATGAATTCGCATTTCATGAAGGTCGTTATATTAATTCACACATAGATTTTGAAACGTATAGGAAAACGAGACGAAGGATTCAGAAAAGCTTTGTACAGGATGGTAACAAGTTAAGAATATATAAAAAGAAAAGCGGACAACTAAATTGTTCTGACGGTAAGCAGTATGTCATGGAATACATTGTAAGTGACTTGAACAAAAATAGTTCAACATTAGCTTTTACTATTCAAAGCGTTAATTTTAATGTTCAAGCAAATTTGTCTTCAAAAGATCAAAAAGACATCACCTTTATGCAGCACAATCAAAAAAATACATTGTTGCGACCCAATTTGCTACTAAACATTCCGAAAGGGGTGTTGTATGAAGACACTTATTTTCAATATGAGGAGACCAAAGGAACTTCAAAAATAGTAAGCTCCATTTACTGGTTGCATAACCACTTTACGCCACTGCACAAGAAAATGACCATAGTTCTTAAAAACAGAAAATTAACCCCTTACCAAAAAAGCAAAGCCTTAATTGTTAGCACAACTGATAAACGTTCATGGTATGCTGAAGGGGGAAAGTGGAATGGAGATAATATTTCCGTTCGAACTAGAAGTTTTGGGGGTTATGCTATAGCTTTAGATACTGTTGCACCTCGCATTACACCTATTAATATCTACTCAAATGCAAACATGACTAATAAGTGGTCGATTACATTAAAAATGACAGACAATCTTTCGGGTATTGATTCCTATAGAGGCACTGTTGATGGAAAGTGGGTATTAATGGAATATGACGCGAAAAATGATAAATTGAGTTATTTCTTTGATAGAAAAGTTTCTGCAGGAGATCACACGTTCAAACTAGTAGTCAAAGATGAAGTTGGAAATAAAACCGTTTATGAAGCGGATTTTATTCGTTAACATATTTTACATTCTTACTTAAAAATCAGAACTTATTTTTGAAGCAATGAAAAAAATTTATCTCTTTCTATTTATTTGCATCTGCTTAAATTCAGTTTGGGCGCAAAAGGAAGATGATAATTTAATTCAATTTTCAGGTATTGTAGTTACCATGGATAGCTTATCTCCCGTCCCGTTTGCTACAATAATGGTCACAAATACTTCGAGAGGAACAGTCTCAGATTACTACGGCTACTTCAGTTTTGTTGCACAAGCTAACGATACATTAATTTTTTCTTCGATTGGGTTTAAGGATTCAGACTTTATTGTTCCCAACGATTTGGAAGGAAATAGATATTCCCTAATCCATAGCATGCTTCGCGATACCGTAAAATTAGATGAAGTTGAAATTTTCCCTTGGCCTACCCCAGCTCAGTTTAAGGAGGCATTTTTAGCCTTGGACCTTCCGGATGATGACCTCGACATAATGCGTAGAAATCTAAGCGAAGATTTAATAGCGGATAAAGCAGCGGCCATGCCCATGGGTGGAAGTTTAAACTTTAAATTTCAAAATCAACAACGAGCAAATCAACTTTACTTTGCAGGACAATACAGACCAAATAATTTGCTAAACCCTATAGCTTGGGCTCAGTTTATTCAAGCGTGGAAAAGAGGTGATTTTAAAAAGAAGGACTAAAATCAATTAAGAATCTTGTAAACACAAATTACTTAATTGATAATGAATTTAAATTAAGTCATATAGAAAAAATGGCACCCCGACTTACGGATATTGTTATTATCACATTTTAAACTAAATTCATAACAATCGTAATTCATAATTGTGCAATTCCTAATTATTTAGCAATCGTTACTTTTATTAAATAAACCAACCAATTGCTAAAACAAATCAAATATTATTTTAAAAAAGTGCTTCTAATTCTAGGGTATTTTAGTGTTATGTTTATCATTTTATCTTTTACTAGTCTGCCTTATTGGGCTTATTATGGATTAGCATCAACTGATGATCAATTAGAAATCCCACCAAGTGTTATAGTAATTATGGGAGGAGATGGAATGCCATCACCATCAGGTCTAATGCGTTTATACAATGGAACTGAAAAAGCACTTCAACATCCAAGTTCAAGGGTAATTATTGCATTACCTTACAATGAATATGACAGCACGTACCAACTAAGTTTGATGGCGCACCAATTAGTAGAAAAAGGCGTGGATACTAGCAGAATTTTATTTACTCCCAATGGATTTAATACGAGGAGTCAAGCATTAGAGATTAAAGAGCTGATAGATACATTGGCACCAATGCTAATTGTAAGTTCTCCTGAACATATGTACCGCAGCATTCATAGTTTTAGGAAAGTCGGGTTTCAAGTTGTTGGAGGTTCTCCTTCTTTCGAAAAACCGAGTGATAAAGAAAAGTTGAAAGACAAGACCGATAAAGACGGTGCGAAGGTTCGAAATTTAGCGCTTCGTTATAACATGTGGAGTTACATGCAATATGAAATAATTGTGTTGAGGGAGTACACTGCTATTGCTTACTATTGGGTGAAAGGTTGGATTTAATTCTCTGAATTTGAAATCACTAATCAGCCATAATACACCTAAATTTAAAACTTATTTAAAAGTAAGTACTGGTCTAAAACCGATGAGTGGCGATCCGAAAAAATGAAAAGATTACTCATATTACTTAGTATTTTATTTTCCATCGCAGCTTCAGCACAGAACTGTGAACTAAGCGGGCACGTAATCGATGAAGATGGTGAATCAATCCCGTTTGCAAGTATTTATATCTCTTCAATTGGCAACGGCAGTATGGCTAATGTTGATGGAGAGTTTTCATTAAATATTCCTTGTAACATTTATACCATTCAATTTCAAAGCCTAGGCTTTGAGAAAAAAGTACTTAAGGTTGATCTTAGTAAGACTAAAGAATTTCCCATCATTCTGAAAAGTATTAGTTATGCAGTTGGAGAAGTCGAAATTGATGCTTCTCAAGAGAATATTGCTTACAGTTATATTCGAAAAGCAACGGCTATGGCTGAGTATTATAAGAAACAAATTGTTGCTTATAACTGCGAGTTGTACATTAGAAGTTTTTACGACCCAGAAAAAATTCCTTGGCTCGCAAAGAAGTTAATACCCGAAGAAGACCTTGCTGAAATGTCTACTGGTAATATCTCAGAAGCATTATTAGAATACTCTTTTAAACGACCAAATACGGTAAATCAAAAAATACTCGCAGCTAAATCCGGAAAATTGGACTCTTTAAAAGATGGAGCACAATACATTAACCTTAATTTTTACAATTTGGGCGGGTCAAGCATTATTAATCCGTTGAGCAAACATGCCTTTGCAGTTTATGAATTTGAGCACATCAGCACCTACTACGAGGACAGCAAAGCAATTCATAAAATCAAAATAATACCACGAAGAAATGGAAATGATTTAATGAGTGGCTTCATATATATAAATGACAAGGTCTGGAATATTAATAATGTTGATGTTGAATTTCAGCAGCCAATGGCGACATTGAATTACGAACAGCTCTATTCACAAGTTCGACCAAATGTATGGATGCCAATTAATCATAGAATTACTGCAGATGTTGAAATTTTGGGTTACGAAATTCAAATCAAATACCTTTCTACCTTAAGTAAATTAAAGGTGGTAACTGATGCTAAGGTGGATGAAGAGATATTGAATAGTCTACAACTGGCGCCTGCAGAAATCAAATTCGACGGCAACATACCTCCTGAGAAAAAAGTTAAACTTGAGAAGCTAGATAGTAAAATTGAAGAGATTATCACCAAAGAACGCGTTACGAAAGCTGAATCATTAAAACTACTTCGCCTTATTAAGCGAAAAGAAAGACAACTTGAGGAAAAGAATGATTCATTAAACAAGTTAGAATTAACGTCTAACAAAACCGTAACCTATGCAGATAGTGTTTTCTCTCAAAATGACTCAATTTGGAACAACAATAGAACAATTCCATTATCTGAACAAGAAAAGAGCATTTATGTAGAGCGAGATTCACTCGAAAAAGTTACTAGTGGAGATACAGCTATCGCTCAAAAAAGAAGTTTCTTTGGACATTTATTGTTTTATAATACTGCTCAATTTTCAAAGAATAAGAAGCTAAAATTTACACCATACGGTTTACTGAGCAGCATGACCGGAGAGTATAATACAGTTAATGGATTTACGCCATACAAGACATTATTTAAATTGGAATGGGTAGATAAAAATGGAAAATACTTCAGTTTTGACCCTACAGTTGGATATGCTATTTCTCGAAACCGTTGGTTAGCTGAAGGGAAAATTAAAGCACAATATAGTGGAGCAAAACGTGGATCATTTTTTGCTCATTTTGGAAGATTAACAGATGATTTTAACAGAGAAGAACCTATTCCGCTCTTAGGGAATTCAATTGCGTCTTTGTTTTATACTCAAAATGATAAAAAGCTTTTTGAATCAGATTTTTTTAAAATTGGTCATCAAATTGATATTGTAAATGGTATTCAATTAATAACAAAATTAGATTTTGAAGATCGAACGGCTCTACGAAACAATTCGAACTTTACCATTGTGGATTGGTGGGGTGCAAACTACACGTCGAATGAACCCATAAATAATGATGTAGCAAATGACAATTCTCTCTTGGCTAATAATGAATCTTTAAGTTTAGATATTGAGTTAAACTATACTCCCAAGCAGTTTTTTAAAATGAAGGATGGAACCAAACAGGTCTTAAGAACAAAATTCCCAACATTCACAGCCAATTATAGGCAAGGTATTAAAGAAATTTTCAGCAGTGATGCAAATTATCAATTTGTATCATTTGGTGTTACGCAAGATCTATCCATTAGATTAATTGATCGTGTTACATATCATGTTGAATCAGGTACTTTTATACAAAACAATAGCACCTTCTTTGCTGATTACAAAAACTTTAATGCTCAATCATTATTCTTTTTAAACAACGATTTAGCGAATAGCTTCAAACTTATAGATAATTACAGGTTTAACGCGAATGATCAATATCTTGAAGCTCATGTAACAATCGAGGACAACAGAATTTTATTGAAAAGACTGCCATTTTTCAGTAAATCAGGAATCTTGGAAACAATAAACGTAAATTACTTGATTACTGAACAAAATATTAATTACTCGGAAGTTGGATATTCTGTCAATCGTATATTTTTAGGAATGAAAATAGGTGTTTATGCTGCATTTGAAGACGCCGAATTTGCAGCCTGGAACATTAGAATTGGATTAGGTGGCTTCTTGAATAATTAAGTGCTATTCTTAATTAATTAACTCTGAAGTCTAACCCCCTAATCCCTTTACAAACCCTTCTAAATTTATATTCAATACAATTACATTTTTTACATGATTTGAATAAATGTCGATTGAAAAGTTTTGGGCCAAGCGTAAATCAGTTTTACTCAAATTTTTATTTTGAAAGGTGGCGTTGGATAAATCACAAACTTTTAAGACAGTATTTGATAGGTTAGCCTCAGTAAAATCAACTCCTACCATTTTACAATCCTTAAAACTGGTATTCTGCATATTCACTTCAGCAAATGAGGTACTTGCCAAATTAAATTGATCGAAGCTAACTTGAAACAAAAAAGGCTTTGCTGATTCAAAAAATAAACCCAGCATTTTACATCCGCTAAATTTCACCTCTTGAAACATACTTTCTGTTAAAATAACCATGCTTAAATCAAAATCAACAAACTCGCATTCCACAAAATTCCATACTAGAAAACGTATACCCCTTAACGTATATCGCACGGAACGTAAATAACTCAAAATGATTCCCCTCAAAAGTGATTTTATCAAGGTCTTTGGATGTAAAAGTTCTATCTTCGATAAGTTTCATATTCCCAAAAGTACGATCAATCAAATAAAAAAATAGACAGCTAACCCAAACAATACAAAAACTTTAGCCCACTTAATCAACCACAATGCTTTCAGGCTATTCAAAGGTTTACGAATTTGATTTGCTAGTAATGCAAAACTGCTAAATGTTATAAATCCAATTACCATAAACGCAATCCCCATAATTATCATTTGCATGATGACACTACTACTTTCAGGACGTACAAACTGTGGTAAAAACGCTATAAAGAATAAAGATACTTTTGGGTTTAAAAGGTTCATAATAAACCCTGTTCTAAAAAGTTTAAACGCTCCCAACTCATTATTTTCTTTTACTTCAAATTGCTCTACTTTTTCTTTTGCAGATAAATATGCTAAATACAACAAGTAGGTTGCACCTGCATATTGAATAATGCTAAATGCTAATTCTGATTGCTTTAGAATAAGGGAAACACCTGTAGTTGCGGCAAATGTGTGAACTAAAACACCGGAATTTAAACCAAGAGCTATTAAGATTCCATTTCTTGCACCTTTTGCAATACTTTCAGTTAAAACGAAAATATTATCGGGTCCAGGCATTAGAGCCATAAAAAAAGATGCTAAACAAAATGAGAGAAAAATAGATGCTTCCACATCGCAAATAAAGTAATAAAGAACTTGAAGAGCTTACTTTTTGAACGCTTTAATTCTAAAACGATTTGTCATTTCAACATAGGAATTCCCAAGAACCTCTTGCCCCATAATAGTTCCTGTTGCCTTACACATGCCTTCCCAATAATAGAACTTTGTCATAGGTCCGAAGCTTAGCTCTAATTCTTGACTTGGAAAGAGGGTCTTTAAACTAGTCTTTAACCCAAGGCTTTCAACTTCTATCTCCCAATCTACAGGATACCTAGCATCAGATTTCAGACTCGACCAATATTCAATTTCTGTGATACTAATTTGATTGTCCTCAAGAAATATGGATTCATTATTTGCGTCGGTGTACGTTCCTCCATAAATAATAGTGCTATCCTTCAAACTATAGAGTCGATATAACATTAACTCGGATTGTGTTTCTTCAAACTGAATAGAAAACCAATCCCAAGCTACCTTTTTGTCAAATACTCCACTGCAATTCCATTGCCTATCGTACCATAAATCCCCATTTACATTGTACTCTACTCCATTTAACTTTATTTGCCCTTCTGTTTTCAACCTTGGAAAACTGTAGTATCCAGCTTTAGCGATATCACCATAGTTTTCATAGCCAATACCATCATGAAACACTACCTCTTTTTCTGCTGTAGTTGAGATATTCATATATATAGAATCATTTGAAAAGTGAGCCTCGATATCATATACTCCATTTTGCCCCTTTAAGCTAGATGCAAAATGCTTTTTCGACCAGTTAAAGTTTAACGGTAGGTCTTGAAATTCATATTTCGATTTTGGAAAAAATTGATAGTCGTAATAGAACTCTTTCGTCTCAGGGTCGCTTAATGCCATGTTTACTAGCCAACCACCTTTTACATTTGTAGGATTAAAATGAAAAATAACATACTCTAATCCTAACGTTTTCCCTTTGTTGTCATCTTTTAAATGACCAGTAAAATACCACCATTCCAAAGAGTTTTTAAAATGAGGTGCTTCGTCTTTTGGCAATTTTGCTCTTTCCTCAAAAACGTCTTTTTTACTATACGGCACCTTGCATGAGAAAATAATAAAGGACACAAGAAGAAAAATTAATCTTGTTTTCATAATAATTGAAACAAGATAAATGATGAAAAGTTGCCTTTAAACACTGATATTTTCGTTATTTTTGTCGCCCCAAAAACTATGTCATGATAGAAACTCAAAACGTCTCCCTACAATACGGTAAAAGAATCTTATTCGACGATGTAAACATCAAATTTTCAGGCGATAACTGTTATGGAATTATTGGTGCAAACGGTGCTGGGAAATCAACTTTTTTAAAAATTTTAGCAGGCGAAATTGATCCAAATTCTGGATTGGTAATGATTGAGCCGGGAAAAAGAATGGCCGTTTTAAGTCAAGACCACTATGCATTTGACACATTTAATATTTTAGATACGGTGATTATGGGCCACAAGGTATTGTGGGATATCATGAAAAAGAAAGATGCGCTTTACGCAAAGGAAGACTTTAGTGAAGCAGATGGAATAAAGGCATCAGAATTAGAAGGAGAATTTGCAGAAATGGATGGTTGGAACGCGGAGTCTGACGCTGCAGCATTGTTAAGTGGTTTAGGAATTGGAGAAGCGTTGCATTATTCTCCCATGACTGAAATTAGTGGAAATCAAAAAGTAAGGGTTTTATTAGCTCAAGCTCTATTTGGTAATCCTGATATTTTAATTTTAGATGAGCCTACCAATGATTTAGATGTAAAAACGATTAGTTGGTTAGAGGACTTTTTACTGGATTTTAGAAATACGGTAATTGTTGTTTCTCATGATAGACACTTTTTAGATACAGTTTGTACCAATATTGTTGATATTGATTTTAGCAAGTTGACTACCTTTTCCGGAAACTATACTTTTTGGTACGAATCATCTCAATTGGTTCTAAAACAGCGCCAATCAGCAAATAAAAAGGCAGAAACAAAGAAAAAAGAACTACAAGAATTCGTTCAACGATTTAGTGCGAATGCTTCTAAGTCGAAACAAGCAACAAGTAGAAAGAAGTTGCTTGAAAAAATTAATTTAGACGACATTCAGGCTTCTTCTAGAAGATATCCTGGTATTATCTGGACACAAGGAAGAGAAGCCGGCAATCAATTGCTGAAAGTAGAAGATTTATGCTACAAAGACAACGACGGGAACTACCTTTTTAAAGACGTCAACTTTGTAATCAACAAAGAAGATAAGATTTCATTTCTCGGCGAATCAAGAGCTATATCAGCATTGTTCGAAATCTTAAATAATAACCTAAAACCAAGTAGTGGAGAATTTGAATTTGGGCAAACAATCACTACCTCCTACCTGCCGTCTGACAATTCACAATACTTTAAAAGTTCAGAGAACCTAGTAGACTGGTTGAGAGACTATACAGTTGGTGAGAAAGATGAAGTATACATTCGAGGCTTCTTAGGCAAGATGCTTTTTTCTGGTGAAGAAGTGATGAAAAAGTGTTCCGTGCTTTCGGGTGGTGAAAAAATGCGTTGTATGCTATCTAAAATGATGCAAAACGAAGCAAATTTGATGATGTTTGATGAACCAACCAATCACTTAGATTTAGAATCCATTACAGCTTTAAATGACTCGCTTATAGACTTTAAAGGAACAATTCTATTTACATCACATGATCATACATTCACACAAACCACAGCTACTCGATTAATTGAACTTGGACCAAAGGGTATGTTAGATAAGGTTATGAATTATGATGACTATTTAGCTGATGCTAAGGTAATGGCACAAAAAGAGGCAATACAGTAAGGTTTAATTACGAATCGATCAATTGAGAATTACGAATCTGGTAATTACGAATTAGTATATTATGAAATTATTAGTGATGTAAAGTGCATTAATTCTCAATTCTTCACGCCAAATTCCTCATTCCATATTCCTCACTCTCACTGCTACCCTTGTTCAAAAACTGTTGAAAACAACACAGTAATTTACCCTATGAATTTCAAGTAGTTGTTATAAATTATAATATTATAAACACTGGTAGACATAAGGGAAATAAACGCACCTTTCCGTTTATCTGGTTGTTGTGTACAATAAAGACAAAAAACTTTAAAAAACAAAGAAGATATTTAACTGGCTTTTAGGAGAGATAAGTTTGTCTTATTTTCTTGTAGTAGTATTTCCTTCATTTCTCTTTGCAAATAAATAAGAATGCAAGAGCTTTTCTGTGCATTATCATTAAAATGATTTTAATATGGAAGAATTAAAGTTAGTTTTAGATAAATCTGAAAGTTTACTATACAAGACAGAGTTATTTAAAAAAGGAATAAGTCAAGACATATTCATTTGTAATGGCTAAAGTGAATTTACTTTTTTTGCGCTGTTTTCAAGAAAAGTATTTACTATAAACTATCCTATTTTTCAAAATATTTTCACATCCAAGTCTTCAGTTTCACAGAATTATATTTTAAAAAATGGAAAAGAAAATAAAAAAAAGGACATTTGAAAAATAAGTTAAAGTAATAGTCGTTTCTAAAAAAATAAAATACAATCCGAATGAAAAAGTCAATTTTACTATTTACTATCTTACTAACGATTCTTAGTAGTTGTAGTAAAGATGATGTAAACAACAATTTAGATCAGAATCCTCTTATACAGATACAAACGCCCAAATCCTGTTATACAAATACAAACACCCAATCAATCGTTCATGATGGCATAATTAGAGAATATGTACTGTATATACCTAACTCATATTATGGTGGATCAGCAGCTCCCATGTTGTTTAATTTTCATGGTTTTGGAGGAAGTGCAAGTGATTTTATGAGCTTTGCTGATATGCGTTCATTGGCAGAATCAGACACCTTTATTTTGGTCTATCCGCAAGGTAGTTGTTTAGATGGTTCGTCTCATTGGAACGCTTGTTTATCACGAGGAGACAATAAAAGTAATGCTGATGATTTTGGATTTATTGAATCTATGATTAGTGAGATTTCATCTCAATATAGTGTTGATATGGGGAGAATTTATGCTGCTGGATATTCAAACGGTGGTATGATGGCATATGGGCTTGCGAATTATAAAAGTGAGTTAATTGCTGCGGTCGCATCTGTTTCAGGAGCAATGTTGGATTGTATAGGTCCTACAAATCATCCTATACCGGTAGTTCATCTTCATGGCACTTCTGATGGCGTTCTCCCTTATAATGGGAGTAGTGACTGGAACTCTGTCCAAAGCACATTAGACCATTGGATTAATTTTAATAATACAGTTTTAACCCCTTTTATAACAATTGACAACAATATTGAACGTTATGTCTATGATCAAGGAGATAGTTTAGTGTCTGTGGAACATTACAAATATATTGGAGGAGATCATGTTTGGTTTAATTCAACTTTTCAAGGTCAAAACACATCAGAATTGGTTTGGAGTTTTGTATCGCGATATGACACAAATGGATTGAGATAAAGAATAAAAGTGCATAACAAAGTGTATAATGTATTCCCTAAGCGAAACGTACCACATACAAAGCGTTATACGCAAGCCGACGATTTATATAAACGAGAACTATATACTTTACTTGTTATTAAAACTTTTAGCGATTTAATCATTTGTTTTAGTTATTTCTGATTTAAAATATTTTCAATTTTTAGGTTTAATTTTGTGGGTTACATAAACTAGATTTAAAAAATGAATAAGATTGAATATATAGAAAATCAGATCTCTGAATTAAGAAATGAATTGAAAAATCATAAACTTTATGAAAATTTACGTGACATTAATGACATAAAAATTTTTATGGAAAATCACGTATTTGCAGTATGGGATTTTATGTCTCTTTTAAAGAATCTGCAAATAAAACTCACTAAAGTTCAAACACCCTGGACACCACCAAAAAACCCAAAACTATCAAGATTTATAAATGAAATCGTTCACGGAGAAGAGAGTGACATTAATGAATTGGGAGAACCAAAGAGTCATTTTGAGATGTATTTAGATGCAATGTTTCAAGTAAATGGAAATAAGAATGAAATTAATAATTTTATTAAGCTTATTGAATTAGGAAATTCCGTTGACTATTGTTTTAGTCAAGTTAATGTCGATAATAGAGTTGTTGATTTTGTTAAATTCACATTTTCAATTATTGAAACAAATAAGCCACATCTTGTAGCTTCGGCATTTACCTTTGGAAGAGAAGATGTTATTCCAGATATGTTTATAGAAATTCTTAAAAATTCAGATTCTGAAAACAAATTATACAGCAAAATAAATTACTATCTCGAACGTCATATTGAACTTGATGGTGATGAACACGGTCCACTATCTCTTGAGATGATTAAGGAATTATGTAAAGATGACGAGCAAAAATGGAGCGAAACATTAATTGTAGCCAAACAATCATTAGAAAAACGAATTGATCTTTGGAATGCTATTACAGATTTAATTCAACGTGAAAAGTCAGCATATAACACTCAGTTATTATAGGATTTCCGAAAGGTTTTTGCTTATTTAGTTTGCCAAACCAAAATTTTGATAATAAAAAAAGTAAAGTAAATTATATAAATATTTGGCTTGGCTAAGTGCTAAACTGAAAGGGCAGTGTTGCAAACTCCCCTACGTTTCTTAGCCGAGTCGTCGGGCAACATGCAAAAAATCCATATCAACTGGAAACCTGACAACTAAGGTTTAACTTTACGACCTTAAGAGAAGTATATGGTAAATAAATACGTAGATTTCATTTCGGACTGTGTAGGCTACCTCTTTTTAATATGGTTCTAAATTATAAATTATTTTCATTTAATAAAGCTTCTTGGTTGGAGTGAAGCTCAGCGGAACGGAGACCAAGAAGCTTTTGTTTTTTATACATTCTCGGGCTCAACCCATCTAGAGAGTCGTGTGGCCTTTCGTGATTATAATCGTTAACCTGTTTATTAGTTATAGTTCGCACATCGCCAAGTGTTTGGAAGACATAGCAATCCAGCACTCCATTTCTAAGCTATTTATTGAATCTTTCTATATAAGCGTTCTGAGTTGGCTTACCAGGTTGTATATATTTAAATTCAATTTGATTCATTTCACTCCACTCTTTAGACAGTTTTGCGATAAACTCCGGTCCGTTATCCATTCTTATCTTCTTAGGTTTTCCGTGGTTATTAATTAAGTGTTTTAATACCCAAACTACTCGACTACTTTTAATTGAATAGTCTGTTTCAATAAAAAGCACCTCTCTATTATAATCATCGATTACATTAAACGAACGGAACTTTCTACCATTTTCCAATACATCATGAACAAAATCTATGCTCCAAGCATGATTGAAGGTTGTTGCTACTGCTAACGGCTCTTTAACCCTTGCCGATAGTCGCTTCTTAACTTTTCTTCTCAGTGGTAAACCGATTTGCTTATAAACTCTGTGTAAGCGTTTGTGATTCATTGTATAACCGCTATTACGCATGCGATTATAACACTTCCAAAAGCCTTCTCTAGGATGCTCTTGCCTTAGTTGTGATAACTAATCAATCAGATAGCTGTCATCCTTAACTGACTTGTATTTTAAGCCGCTACGGCTTGTCCGTAAGATACGGCAAGCCTTGCTAGTACCGTTAAGATATAAAGTCTTTAGCTCTGTTGCTATTTCTCTCTTATGGCAAGGCTCTATAGCTTTTTTTCAATAATGTACTTTGCCATATCAAGCTCCAAAGCTAAATCAGTACACATCCATTTCAGCTTAGCATTTTCTTCTTCAAGCTTTTTTACTTTCTTTAATTCGCTTGCCTCCATGCCCTCATAGCGCTAGAGCCATTTATAAAAAGTTGCTTTAGGATACGCCATGATCAGGGGCTATCGTTTCTACATCTTTGCCTAAATCAAATTCCCTAAGAATCTTGGTAATTTGAGTCGGGGGAAATTTACTCTTTCTCATATTACAGTTGTTAAAACTGTAGAAATTCTACTTTTAAACTGTCAAATTTTTGGGGGAGTATACACACATTCAACATGATATGGGATATTATGTATCCTTTTTTTACCAAGAACAACCAAACATTTTAACGTTAGAGACTATCAGAGAGAAGAAGCTTATCAAATTGACTGTCTTGACTCAAAACCTAATATTGATCCTAGGATTGTTTTGATGAACTTATTTGAAGATATAATTAAATAAAATACAATGCTGCCAATAACTCGTATAAGGCATTTGATCAACCCCGTCCGCAAGGACTTGTAGTTCAAGAAACCTAACTAAGAAGTCAATACAACAGAGTTGAACCATAACCCTTAGTTTTACGAAGGTTAACAGAGAAAGACCATTTTAATACCCCATCAATTCCATCAAAGCAGGGATATTATCCGTTTGAATGACATCTGGGTTAAGCTTTAGTAGTTTCTTATTGCCACTTTTACTTTTAGCACCGAACGTAATGACTTTAACTCCTGAATCATGCGCTGTTTTGGAGAGATTCGTTGTTAATAATCTTGGTTTCACAGTTACAGACTCCACGCCGTAGTCAATGGCCCATTGAAGAAATTCCTGCTCTCTACCAACAATTTCAAAAGATACCGGATAAGGGTTTTCCAGCTCTTTCAACTTCATTAAAAAACTCTGAGATAAGGAGATGATTAGAACTTTATCGACTGGAACTTTTTTATCGTTTAAAAGATCTATTAGCTCTTGTGCAATGGTACCCTCTAAAACCTTATTTTCCTCGGGTGTGCTGCATTCATTCCAATTTCGAACATCCAAATGTAGAATTGGGAATTTTTCTCGCTCCTGCAACGTATCTATCAGTTCTGCAAAACCAATTATTCGCTCTGATTGAAACCAATCAAAAGGAACTCCTAATTCATAGTTCGTTTGCATTAGTTCTTCTAGTGTTTTATTTGCGGGGCAACCCGATAGCGCTGTTTTATTATCCAACTTCCCATCATGAAATAAAACAAATTTTCTATCCGAAGTTAGGTGAAGGTCCACTTCTACTCCTTCAGTTTTATATTGATCTAATGCTTTAAATAAAGAACCATAACTGTTTGAAGGAAAATATTTAAATGGAATAAGAGAAGAAAACCCAACTCCATTATGACCGATTATTTGAAGCTCTCCACCACTCAAGTTTTTTAAGTTCGTTTTGTCGAAAGTAACGGTCCATAAAAAAACATTGTATCCGGCTGCAATTAAAAGCAAGGAAAGTATAGTTAGTCTAAATACCTTCATTTTAGTTGTTAAAAATAACATACCAATTCAATGAAAATGCAATTCCTAGCCAGACTAAATAAGGCAAAAGTAAAACACTAAAAACACCCATACGTCTTCCAAATAGAAGAAAAAAGATAAGAATACATATGAATAGCAAAGCTAAAACCACCAATGCAAATTGAGTGGCATGAAAACGAAAAAATATCGGACTCCAAGCCACATTGAATACCCAAGAAGCAACAAAAAGCAAGGAAATGAATCGATGACCAATAATTGCAGATAATCGAGTGAGATAGAAAGAATACACCAACATAATCGTAAACCATGCAGCACCGAATACCCAGCCCGGAGGAGTCCAAGATGCCCTATTGAGTTCGTTATACCAATCATTAGAAGCAATGCTGCCTTGTAAGTTCGAACCTAAAGCTAAACCTCCAAAGTTGAATAATAAAAAAAGTAGAAAGAGTTTAAGCTGCGGATTCATAGACTAGTTTATCAACATATAAAATTAAGGATTGCATTTTCAATTCTCAATGTTCAATTGGTATTAAAACTCCAAACAAAGAAGCCTGAAACAATTTAAGTTGTTTCAGGCTTCTTGATAAGAAAGGAACTAATTAGCTCTTCCCTGCTCTTTTTCGATCTGTTTCGTTCAGCATTACTTTGCGCACTCTTAATGATTCAGGAGTTACTTCTACGTACTCGTCGCCTTGAATGTATTCCAATGCTTCTTCAAGAGAAAACTTAGTTGCTGGTGCAATTCTAATTTTATCATCAGCTCCTGAAGAACGCATGTTCGACATTTTCTTTGCTTTTGTTAAGTTAATTACCAAATCACCTGCTCTGTTGTTCTCTCCAACTACCTGACCACCATAAATTTCTTCGTTCGGGTGAACGAAAAATTTACCTCTATCTTGCAGGTTGTTCAATGAGAAAGGAATTGCTTTACCTGTTTCCATAGAAATTAAAGATCCATTCTGACGTCCAGGTATTGGTCCTTTAAAAGGCTGAAATTCTTTAAATCTGTGTGACATAATTGCCTCACCTGCAGTAGCTGTCAACAAATAATTTCTTAGTCCAATAATTCCTCTAGAAGGGATTTCGAAATCTAAAATCATTCGATCTCCTCTAGGTTCCATGTTCAACATTTCACCTTTTCTTTGGTTAACAACCTCAATTGCTTTCCCACTTACTTCCTCTGGTAAATCAATTGTCAATTCTTCAATTGGCTCATGTTTCTTACCGTCAATTTCCTTAATAATAACCTGTGGCTGACCAATTTGAAGCTCATAACCTTCTCTTCTCATGGTTTCAATTAAAACCGATAAGTGAAGTACACCTCTACCAAAAACGTTGTGAGAGTCTGCAGATCCTGCATCTTCTACTCTCAATGCCAAGTTTTTCTCCAGCTCTTTATCTAATCTGTCTTTAATGTGTCTAGAAGTAACGAACTTTCCTTCTTTACCAAAGAATGGAGAATCATTAATTGTAAATAACATACTCATTGTTGGCTCGTCAATTTTAATTGATGCTAACGCTTCAGGATCTAAAATGTCAGCAACTGTGTCACCAATATCAAACCCTTCTAATCCTACAATAGCACAAATATCACCTGCCTCAACTGAGTCAACTTTAACTTTACCCATTCCTTCGAATACGTATAGCTCTTTAATTTTACTCTTAGTTGATGTGCCGTCAATTTTGATCAAATTAACTTGCTGATTCACTTTTAATCCACCCCTGTGTAAACGACCAATAGCAATTCTTCCAATAAATGAAGAATAATCTAATGAAGTAATCAACATTTGAGTATTTCCTTCCGGTGGCTTAGGAGCAGGAATATGCTCAACAATAGCATCCATCAACGCAATAATATTGTCAGTTGGCTTTTTGTAATCTTCGCTCATCCAACCTTGCTTTGCAGAACCATAAATGGTTGGAAAGTCAAGTTGCTCTTCCGTCGCACCTAAGTTAAACATCAAGTCAAATACTTTTTCTTGAGCTATATCTGGAGTACAGTTTTCCTTATCTACTTTATTTACAACTACAATTGGTTTTAAACCCAATTCGATCGCTTTTTGCAAAACAAATCTTGTTTGAGGCATTGGACCTTCAAAAGCGTCTACCAATAAAAGTACACCATCAGCCATGTTTAATACTCTTTCAACCTCTCCACCAAAATCGGAGTGACCAGGAGTGTCAATAATGTTAATCTTTAGATCTTTGTAAAAAACGGATACGTTTTTCGCTGTAATCGTAATACCTCTTTCTTTCTCTAAATCATTGCTATCCATGATTAACTCACCTGGAGTTTCATGATCACTGAATAATTTTCCAGCTAATAACATTTTGTCTACCAATGTTGTTTTACCGTGGTCAACGTGGGCAATAATGGCGATGTTTCTTAATTTCATGTTGTAATTCTAATAGTGGCAATTAACCTAAAATGCTCATTAATAATTTTTTGAATTGAGCATTACATACAGATTCTGCCTGTGTTTTTAAGGGTGCAAAAGTAGTTTAATTCTGGTTAATAATGAGTTTTATTATTTGGTGTAACGAGGAAGGCTTTGCTAAAAGAATAGTTAAGTTTGTTTCAAAGCTAAATCATGAGAAAACTACTCGTTTTTACACTGCTAATTATAGGTTTAATTACTCAGGGTGAAGCACAAACCGATACATTGCCAGTTGCTCTTAAATTAGGCAAACAAGCAGCGGAATATTTAAAATCAAATGATTTTGAAAATATACACCAACTGTTTTCTGAAGAAATGGTGGCCGCTCTTCCTCTTGAACGAATGAAGAAAAGTTTTTCTGGACTTGCGATACAATTTGGTGCTATAAATGAAATCCTAGAGTTTAATGCAAGAGAAACCGCAGAGACAGTCTACTTTTACCAAGTCGCTAAATTTGAAAAAAAAACCTTAGACCTTGTTTTCACGCTGAATGACAAGGAAAAGTTTACAAGTCTTAGTTTGCGACCACATCAGCAAACCTATAAATGGCGTACTCCGAAATACGCAAAAGGACCAAACGACTATAAAGAAGAATTCATTGCGATTGGAAATAGTTTGCCACTAACAGGAAAGATTACTATTCCTGATAATGGAATGGAAACAGTAGTGGTATTTGTTCATGGTTCAGGACCAAATGATATGAACGAAACTCTTGGGCCTAATAAGCTATTTAAAGACTTAGCCTATGGATTAGCATCCAGTGGAATTGCTAGCATTCGCTATAATAAACGAACCTACGACTATCCATCTGCCATGGCAAAACAGGCAAAATCATTAACCATACAACAGGTTGTTGTCAACGATGCTGTAAATGCGATAAAACTTGCTAGGGAAAATGGCGCGAAAAAGATTGTATTACTAGGACATAGCCTTGGAGGATATTGCACACCTATGATTACACAATTGGCTCAACCGGATGCGGTGATTGTGTTGGCTGGAAATGTTAGTCCAATAGAAGATTTACTTGTTCCTCAATTCGAGCACATCAAGGAAAATGACACAAACACTAAAATCAACGATTTCCGGATGGCCATGATCCGAACGCAGGTTGAGCGAGTTCAAAAAGGAGATTATGATGCAACTACAGCTCCACCTCCACCTCCACCTCTACTTCCACTCAGTTTACCCGCGTCCTTTTGGCTAAGTCTGAAAGATTATAACCCTCAAAAAGTAGCGAAAAAGCAATCATTTCCATATTTGATTTTAAACGGAGAAAGAGATTATCAAGTGACCCCAAAAGAAGCGAAGAAATGGAAAGGTGGTTCGAAAAACAAACATTCCAAAACAATCATCTACACAAAACTGAATCACATGTTCTTCGAAGGTGAAGGAATTTGTGTGCCAGCTGAATATGAAAAGGAATGCCATTTTTCAGAAACAGTTTTTAAAGACATTATTAATTGAATCAGTGAAATTTAGAGTATGTTATCTCAAGTAAAAAAAGAACTACCTTCTTCTATAGTAATGCTCTTAATTTTAGCATTTGGGGCCATGTATTTATTTAATGGTACCATGAGCAAATACCCTGCTTATGTCCACGCATGGACGCAAAGTGACCGAATTGCAATTGCACAAAATTTTCAACAAAATGGATTTGATTTCTTTCATCCTGCAACTTATAATCTATTAACGAAAGATGGTATTACACAAGTTGATTTCCCAATTCACGACTACCAAGTTGCCGCTATCAGTTCAATAACAAACCATTCGATAGTAGTTATATTTCATTGGTATAACCTAATTTATTCACTAATCGGTCTATTCTTCTTATTCCATGTATTCCTGCTTTTTTCAAAGTCTCCAATGCGCTCTATCGTGGGAACTACCTTCGTTTTCACTCTTCCATTCTTTGTTTATTACCAAAATGGATTTCTGCCATCAACCGCTTCAATCGCCAATCTTTTTATTGGCCTATTCTATTTATTCTACAGCTACAAAAGTGGAAAGGGATACACTTTAGGTGTTGTTTTCATCACATTAGCAGCCTTGGCAAGAGCTCCCTTTTTCATCTTTCTATTCGCCTTATTCTTGAATGAAATATTGCAAGGAGTTAGATTAAAGAACTTTAAATTCTATAGAATTAGTGCACTTCTCATTGGAATTGCACTGTTCATAGCGTATTACTTGTACAATCAATACTTGGGCAAAACATACGGGAGTATGTTCTTAAACGAGACGTTGCACTTCACTAGTATATCAAACTTTACTGATGTATTACTTGGAGCTGCTGACCGCTGGAGCAACCAACTTATGAGTCCTTTTCATGCCATATTATTGATTCTACTTATAGTTACTAGCTTTTTTCAATACAGAAAGTTAAAAACAATTAGTCAGCAGAAGAGATTACTGCTTTCGTTAACGCTTATTTCCTTCATTGGTGTTATACTTTTCTTTATTGCTTTTGGTCGTCAGTTTACCGATCACGATTACTACTACATTGATAGTTTTTTACCACTATTAACGTTCTGGATCATTTTTATGCTGTCAACCATTACAATACCCAAAAGGTGGTATACCTTCATTGGTGGTGCTTGTTTCATCTTTTTCTTTTACTTTTTTGGCCATGCAAAAGACATTCAGATCTTTCGATACACTCCTCCATTTGATGATCGAGTAGAATATGCAACCAAGGTGTATGAAAGTGCCACAGAAAGCATGATAAAATGGGGAGTTACAAAGAATGACACCGTTTATGTTGTAGATGCCAACTCGACTAACATTCCTTTTACCATATGGGGCAACAAGGGTTACTCCAATTTCAAAACAAGAGCTTCGATACTAGGCCCAGAATTAGATAGCAACTTCACCTATGCCGTTATGGTAGATAGCTTTTTCTATAACAATGTGTATAAAGATTATCCTCAACTAATAACAAAATTAAAAAAGGTAAATGGAAATGGACAATTGAGTTTGTATGAGAAGTCTTCTAGCAACAATGCAAGTCTATTCTTTAATAAGCTACATTATGGAGTAAACACCGACTTTGAGAAACAAGGAGATTTACCAAAGTCCGCCACAGATTGGTTGCCAATCGAGCAATCAGATAGCTTGCACGGTAAAAGTTTGACGATTAAATCCAAAAATGTTTACGCCCTTACGATTCGCGACACTATTCGTAACAAACAGGATAACAAACCTCTAAGAATACAACTAGTAGGAGATTATTTTCAAAATGACAGCAGTAGAATTCAAGTTGTATTTAGAGTGGGCAATTACTATGGCGTTCATTACACCATTAGCGAATTAAAAAAGTTAGCCAAATGGCAAAAACATCAATTCAGTTACTTTGTAGATCACTCAAAATTTAAAGAAGGAGATCAGTGGGAGCTCTACTTTTGGAATCCTGATGAAACAGAACTTACTGTAGACAACTTGGACCTTATAATATTTCAATAAATGAGTAATAAATTATACAAGGCATTTGTAGTGCGAGAGAATGCAGACGGTACTTTTAGCCGTTCTATTGAAGATAAAAATATTGACAAACTACCTGAAGATGAGGTATTAATTAAAGTAAAGTATGCTGCCTTAAATTATAAAGATGCACTATCATCTTACGGCCACAAAGGTATAACTAGAGAGTATCCTCACACACCAGGTGTGGATGCTTGTGGCATTGTAGTTAGCTCTGCAAGCTCTGAATTTAGCGAAGGCGATGCCGTTATTGTTACATCATATGATTTTGGTATGAATACCTCTGGTGGCTTTCAAGAATTTATTAGAGTGCCTGAAAAATGGCCAGTAAAATTACCTCCCAAAATGACATTAGAAGAAAGCATGGTGTTAGGCACTGGTGGTTTTACTGCAGCACTATCCTTGTATAAAATGGAAATGAACGGTCAAAAACCTGAAATGGGAGCTATCTTGGTCACCGGTGCAACCGGAGGTGTGGGAAGTATGGCGATTACAATTTTAGCTAAAAATGGCTATAAAGTAATTGCTGCAAGCGGCAAACAAGAAGCTCACGATTATTTGAGAGAATTAGGTGCAACAGAAATAATATCAAGAGAAGAGACAAATGACCAGAGTGGACGTCCTTTACTCCGAGCAAAATGGGCAGGTGTCATTGAAACGATTGGCGATAATACCCTTGCCACTTGTATAAAAGCATGCGGAAGAAACGGAAGTGTTGCAGTTTGCGGATTGGTTGAATCTCCAAAACTAGAAACTACAGTGTATCCGTTCATTTTGAACGGAGTGAATGTATTGGGCATAGAGACAGCAGAAACACCTAGAAGCATTCGATTGAAGATTTGGGAACTGTTAGCCGACAAATGGAAACCAACCCACTTAGATAAAATCAAAAAAGTTATTTCGTTAGAAGAATTGGAATCCTACATTCAACTTATGTTGGAAGGAAAATCTAAGGGAAGAGTATTGGTGAAATTTTAAGGATACTAACCTTAAAAAAGTGACTCTTTATAACTCAATTACGAGTAGTTTTTAAGGAACTTTACCTTTTCAAAAATTTCTATGTCAAAAACGTCCGAACTTCTTATATACAACGAACGGAAACTTAGCTTTCAAGAAGAACCTTTGGAAGCTTACTTACAACATCATGAAATTGAAGATGCCTTCCTCTCATACTCTTCAGAAAATGAACGAGGATATATTGGGATTTGGGAAATAGTAAATGATCGGTTAAAGTTAGTCGAACTGAAAGGGTTTGACCACAACATGAAAATGGTGGGCATTGAGGATTTGTTCCAAAATCCTGACAACGTGTTTGCTTCTTGGTACAGCGGAGAAATTAATATTTTCATTGACCATTCGTTCGATCCGAACAAAAGAGACATAAAAAAACGCCGACTTATTTTCGAAGACGGCGTTTTGGTTGATTACATCGACCTTCCTAGATAATATTTGTAAAATAGATAAAGACAAAACTTGATTATTTAATTTTATTACTATGTACGTAGTTATTAAACTACATTTATAACAATGAAAAATTTAAGTGAAAAGGAATTAGAACTTATGATTCACCTCTGGGAGATTAATAACGGGATACATGAAAGACATTGTTAGTAAGTACAAGGAACCAATGCCTGCCTATATACTACAATCTCCACCTTAATAACTAGACTTTTAGCAAAAAATAATATTGGATTTACTTTATATGGCAGAGATAAAGAGTACTACCCTATTTTAAAAAAGCCTTCCTAATTTAAACAAGATTTGACTCAAATTATGAATAAATACTTTGACAAATCTTCCAGTCAATTCGCGTCCTTTTTTCCAGAAGAAGCCAATATGGATCTAGAACAACCGGAAGAGTTGCAAAGTATGATTAGCAAAAAAAATTGATCAAAATCCAAATTAAAATGATACTATTTTTATTCACAGCCATCACAATCGCATGCATCCTTAACCTCTTTTATAGCATTATTCTTCATGCATCAGAATTTTTTTTAAGTTCAACAGGTTTTATTTATTAAGCGCAAAAGCACTTTCAATAATATTGTCTTTTATATCATTTACTGTAGTAACTCCTAACTAAGACAATTTACTGTTTACGGAAGGAAGCAATATTTTAACTAAAGTCACCATGGTAGGCAATATGATTCAATAATCTCCTATTTTCCCAGAGAATCCCTTTGAATGGATGTCGTTTTTTAGCTTGCTTTATATTTTGGTAGCTGTTTGTTTATTGATCAGATTAGTTTTCAATTCTAGAACATTACTCTTAAAGCAGACTAAAAAGGGGGTCAAGGTTAAACGGAATGCAGGTATACTTTCATAAAGGAAAGCTTATTTATAGTTTTTTCAATCGACTATATGTCCCAGAATCATATCGTAATGAAATAGTTGAAGAAAGTGTTTTAAAACACGAACATACACACTACAAACAATTGCATAGTATATATAATGTAATTAGTGAAATCTATTCTATTATCTTCTGGTGTAATCCAATTTCCTGGTTAATTAAAAAATCAATTAGAACCAATCATGAATATGTAGCAGACGCTGAAATTATTGAGCAAACTAATGCTACTTCGTATATGTAAACAATTATAAATCAATCTAGATAACCTAGTCAACATGCATTAGCTAGTAACGTCTCTTACTTATCGATTAAAAATAGATTCAAAATGATTCAAAAGAAAAATTCAACTTTCAAACAACTATCAGCAGATGTGTTAAGTATGATACTTGTATTTGGGCTTGTTACCCTTTTTGCTTTAAAGCTGAAAAAGTAAATCAGACAGTTAATAGTCAAATTACAAATCAAACAGGTTTTGGTTTGTGTAAAAAGCCAAGTGGAATTCCTGTACTTCTTGATGCGATTAAAGAAGTTTTGTCTGAATTTGGCATGAGAATGTATCCTGTTAAGATGGTGAATGTTATGCATACAGGTGATGACATTATCGCGGACGAAGGAACATCAATTTTAGCAGCACAAAACGGAACAGTTCTCAAAGTAATTAGAGACAAAAGGGGCTATGGCAACCATATCATTATTCAACATAACATTAAATACAAAACCCTATATGCTCATTTAAGTAGTATTGAAGTACAAGAAGAGGAAGTTGTAAAAGAGAGGCAAACTATAGGGGGTCATCGGAAATTCGGGGACATCTATAAAAACTCATTTACACTGCGAAATTCACGAATTTAACAAACCAATTGATCCTAATATCAAAGAAGGTTGTTAATCAACTATTTCAAAATAAAAAGGGCTGCGAAAATCGCAGCCCTTTTTGATATATATAATTCCTAATCTTTTTATGAAAACTTTTCAATCACTTTTTGAGTAACTCCTGTATTAGAGAATCCTCCATCGTGAAACAAGTTTTGCATCGTCACGTATTTTGTTAAATCAGAGAACATGGTAACGCAATAGTTTGCGCAGTCAAGTGCTGAAGCGTTTCCTAATGGAGACATATCTTCAGCATAGTTAATAAACGCATCAAAGCCTTTTACTCCGCTTCCTGCTGTTGTAATTGTTGGCGATTGAGAAATCGTATTTACTCTTACTTTTTTCGCTTCTCCATAATGGTATCCAAAACTTCTTGTAATGGACTCTAGCAATGATTTAGCGTCTGCCATATCATTGTAGTCAGGGAATATTCTCTGAGCTGCAATATAGGTTAAGGCAACCACAGAACCCCATTCATTAATTGCATCCATCTTTTTAGCAACTTGCAATACTTTATGTAAACTCATAGCTGAAACATCCATGGTTTTATGATACCAATCGTAGTTAGTGCCATCATATGGTTTGCCTTTTCTAACATTCGGTGACATTCCAATAGAATGTAAAATAAAATCAATCTTACCGCCCAACACTTCCATTGATTTGGTAATTAGATTCTCCAATTCCTCTACTGAAGTTGCATCGGCAGGGATTACTTCTGCATCACAAGCGTCTGCTAACTTTTGAATCTCACCCATTCTCATTGCAATTGGAGCATTGGTTAAGGTAAATGTTGCACCTTGGGCTTTCGCTTGCTCAGCAACTTTCCAGGCAATTGATTGCTCGTTCAATGCACCAAAAATAATTCCTCTTTTTCCTTGTAATAAGTTATTTGACATGTTATCCAGTTTATTAAGTACGCAAATATAGTTTTTCTCTTAAATCTGTAATAATTCTCTAGCATTATTCATAGCAGCTTCTGTCATTGTTGCTCCGCTAAGCATTTTTGCAACCTCTCCAACTCTGTCCTCCTTCGAAAGCTTTTTCAGCTGTGTTATACTCCTTTCGTCCACAACATCTTTGTAAACAAAATAATGGTGCTCTCCTTTCACCGCTAACTGTGGTAAGTGTGTAATCGATATGACCTGCCGTTGGCTTCCCATATTCGCTAATATTTCACCCATCTTTTCTGCAATTTCTCCAGAAACGCCAGTATCTATTTCATCGAATAATATGGTCGGTAAATGTTGTTGTTTGGCTAGTATTTCTTTGATTGCTAGCATTAATCGTGAGGTTTCTCCACCAGATGCTGTTTTAGAAACAATTGTAGCATCAATCCCCTTATTTGCTGAAAATAAAAAATTAAATGCATCCTTTCCATCCTTTGTATATTCCGAAAGCTTCTGATGCTTAACTACAAGTTTTGCAAACGGAACTCCTAAATGCTTCAACGTGTTTTCAACCTGTTGTTGAAACGTATCTAAAACCGAAATTCTGCCCTTCGTTAATTGTATGCTTTGCTCCTCAATCTTCTTTTCAATTTCAACTAATTCAATTTGTAACTTTTTAAGCGCTTCATCAGAGTTGGTTGCACCCAACAATTGAGTTTCGATACTCTCTTTTTTATCTATCAAATCGTCTGCATTCACACACAGGTGCTTCTTTTGAAGTCTATGAATTTCTCCCAATCGCTCTTCGACGTATTGGTGTCGTTCCGGATCGTATTCAAACAATTGAGCTTTGTCTTCCAATTCACTCGCAATATCTTGCAGTTCGATTAAAGCACTGTTGACACGTCTTAGCAACTCTCCAAAACTTTCATCGTAGCGTTCTGATTGAGCTAAACCCTGTTTTAACAACGCTAACTGATCGGTAATATTTTCTTCGTTATCAGAAAGTAAGTTTTGTCCTAGCGACAAATTTTTAAGAATCTCTTCACTGTTTGCAAAACGTCTCTGCTCCTGTTCCAAGGTTTCATTTTCTCCTTCTTGGAGGTTGAGTTTAGCTAGCTCTTCAAATTGAAAATTTAAATAATCTTCTTGTTGTTTGGCCTCAGCAAGGTCTGCCTGAAAAGTGCTAATATTCTTCTTTAACTCTAAATAACTTCTAAACCCTAGTTTATAGGATTTAAATACATCGCCACTGTTTGCTAAAGCATCAATTATTTTTAATTGAAAAGAGGCATCGTTAATTTGAAGCGTTTGTTGTTGTGAATGAATATCGATTAGCTGAACTCCCAACTTTTTAAGAACATCCAGTGCGCAGGGGGTATCGTTAATGAAGCTTCGACTTTTTCCGCTACCGTTCATTTCGCGACGAAGAATACTTTCATCCGAGTAATCTAGATTATTTTCTTCAAAGAAATTTTGAAGCGAGTAATTTTTCAGATTAAAGCTTCCTTCAACAATACATTTTTTGGAACTATCCTTTAAAACTGAATGATCTGCTCGATTTCCAAGAATCAACCCTAAAGCTCCTAAGAGTATTGATTTTCCTGCACCGGTCTCTCCTGTTATAACAGAAAGCCCGCTATAAAAGTCAATTTCGACTCGGTCAATTAATGCGAAATTTTGAATGGAGAGTTGTTGCAGCATTACTCAAAGTTAAGCCATATTCCCGTTTATTAAAATAAGAAAAGATTATTTTCTCAACTTATCGTACTTGTTCGAATTTCCAGGATCAATAATGATCAGAAGTTCACTAATCTCAGACTGTTCCTGAGGAGTTGCTTCTTCGTAAAGATTCAATAACTCTTGTAATTTTGCATTGAAAAAAGCTTGCAAATTGTAAGAAGATGGTGCAACATTGTGAATTGGGCGAAGAGATTTTAAGCTTGCAGTAATCTGTCTTCTAGCCCTTCCCATGTCTTTTTGCATCACATCGAATCCTTTAATGTGATAATCATAATAAAGTTTTCTTAAAGGCTTAAATCTAGCACTTAAAGCATTATCTACTAACCAATATCTGTTTCGCTGATCTTCAAAAGCCTTCCAACCACTTTGAGACGAGGCCTGAGCAAAGTTTACAATTTGTTGAGCTTGTTGAAAATATTTTGTGCCTCCTTCAAAAGAGTAACTATCGTAATCATAGCCTAAAATTATATAAACGTAATAACCTAAAATAGTCGCCAACTCTCCACCATAAGCGTTTTCGTTATAGATTAACGGTTCAAATTGATTGAAACGAATTACAAAGTCCTCATCCCTAATATTCATAATAGGACTCTTGTATCCTGAATTAAATATTGGTCGTGAAACTTGAATTTGAATATTGCCTTTGAACTCATTGGCACTAACCCGCTCAGTGAGGTTAATCAGTATGCTGCAATCTATTCGTTCATGCATTTGAAAATCGTCTGAAGTCCATTTTCGGCCGTTCACCAACTCAAAAATCTGCCTTTGCATTTCGTCAAACATGGTCCTTTCACTTCCATCAACTTGACGAGAGTTTACATCAACAACACAGTTTAATTCTTGAGAAAAAAGTACCCCAGAAAATAAAATAAGAAGTAAAAATAAAATTATTCGAGCCATTTCAACTGTATAGTATCTATAATATCTTGAGCAACTGCAGACTTGCTTTTTAACTCAAAAGTAGTTCGCTTATTGTTTTTATGAAAAATCGTAATTTGATTCGTATCACCTCCAAACCCAGCTCTTTCATTTTGCATTGAGTTTAATACCATCATATCGCAATTTTTTCGATTCATTTTAGCTATGGCGTTTTCTTCCTCATTGTTTGTTTCAAGAGCGAACCCTACAACAAACTCTCCCTTATTTTTAGTTGCACCAATTTCAGCCAAAATATCAACGGTTGGCGCTAATTCAATTGACATTGATTCTGTTTTCTTTTTTATCTTTTGACTTGAAGGCTTAACTACCTCGTAATCCGCAACTGCTGCTGCACATATATAAATGTGAGATTTATGCGCTCTAACGGCTTCTAACATTTCAGCAGCAGATTTTACCTGAATCAAATTAGCACCCAACGGAGCATCTAAATTCGTTGGTCCTGAAATAAGAGTTACCTCTGCACCTTTTTTTAAAGCCTTTACCGCTAAAGCATAGCCCATTTTACCCGAACTATGGTTGCCAATATACCTAACAGGGTCAATTGCTTCATATGTTGGCCCTGCTGTAATGAGTACTTTTTTTCCTTTCCAAGAAGTATCCTCAGTAAAAATGGCTTTTAAGATATTTCCCACTTCAGCCATTCTCCCTTCTCCTACTAAACCGCTCGCCAACTCCCCACTCTCTGAAGGAATGAGAATGTTACCAAACTCTACTAGTCTTTCAATGTTTTTCTGATTTGCAGGATGTTTAAACATATCTAAATCCATTGCCGGAGCGAAATATGTTTTATTTTCCATTGAAAAATAAGTAGCTAACAGCAAGTTGTCACAAATGCCATTGGCCATTTTTGCAATTGTATTTTGCGTCGCAGGTGCCAATAAAAAAAAGTCAGCCCATTTGGCTAACTCTACATGGTTGTTCCATTCTCCAGTCTTCGTATCAGAATACTCCGAGTAAACAGGGTTTTTGGAAAGTGTTGATAAAGTAAGGGGTGTAATGAAACCAACGGCATCAGGAGTCATCACCACCTTCACATGTGCACCTTTTTTAATAAGTTCTCTGCACAACACGGCAGATTTATATGCTGCGATGCTACCACTTACTCCTAAAAGTACATTTTTGCCTTTCAGCATGTTATGTTTCTTCTGTATCGTCTTTTGGATTTCTGAAATAAGTACCACCTGTCAAATATTCAGTCATTGCAATTGCATTTGACTTCGGAAGGCTTTCATAAAACTTAGAAATTTCAATTTGCTCTCTGTTTTCAAAAACTTCATCCAAATTATCTGTAGTAGTAGCAAATTCAGCTAACTTACCGTTCAATTCCTCTTTCATTTCAAGAGCAATTTGATTTGAACGCTTTGATATTATAGCAATAGCTTCATAGATATTACCAGTCTTTGAATCAATATCCACTATGTTTCTAGTGATTGTTGATTTTGCTGCGTCTACTTCTTTATAATTCATCTTTACTTCGTTTTTCAGCTAAGAAACGTTCCTGTTCCCTAATTAGTTTTGCATAGACAAGCTTTGCTTCTTCTATACTATTTCCACCTACGAAATTATCAATAAAATCATAATAAGCCTCTATTCCTTCATCAAAACGTTGTTTTTTCTTTGAAACAACCGAATTTGATGCTAAATAATAGTATGATTTTAATACAGTAATCTTAATTTCTTCCAGGTATTTTGTATCTGGATACTTGGTAATCATATTGTTCAGAGCTACAATTGACGACTGATACTTTTTAATTTTAAAATATTGCTTTGCATTTAGAAACTCCTTAGCTTCCAACTTACTATTTAATATATCAACCAAAGTGTTGGCAGAATCAACCAATTCACTTTTAGGATAGGTATTAACGAAGATTTGTAGTTCCTCTAAAGCAAGTTTTGTAGGTGTTTGATCTAACGAAGGTCCTGGTGCATCTAAATAATTACAATACGCACTCATAAATAATGATTCTTGTGCGAACTGACTTAATGAATAAGTAGATGCATAACTACGAAACATGTATGCTGCTTGAAATAAATCATCAATATGATAATTAGCATAAGCATAATAAAAAAAAAGCTTCTGCCCTTTTTCTGTTCCTTTATACAATGGCAATAATTCTTCAAATAGTGGCATGGCTTTAAGATATTCCCCATCCTCATAGTATTCTATGCTCTTTGTATACTTCAATTCAGGATTTGGACTTTTTAAAACTTTTTGATATTCGCTGCAACTTGCGAAAATCAATGAAATAACAAAACCTACAAAAAAGACATTCTTTTTCACCATGGTGTAAAAATACTATTAAACTTAAGCTTAACAACAGTTTTAAGGTGCAAAATATGTTAAGATTTATATTAAAACCAAAGTGTTGAAAAGAGCACGAATAGTTTGTTTTTTAATCCTAAGAACATGGTAAATTTGAAAAAAAAGATGAAAATATTCTGCACTCTATTGGCTTTAACACTTTTCACCACCGTCTCAGCCCAACATTCAGTCATTTTAAAATCTGGCGATAAAATTGATTGTGTTGTACTTTCATTGAATAATGATGTTTGGAAAGTATATTATAATGGTAAAGAACGATTGATTTCGATGAAAGAAATTTCAAGTGTATTTTTTAATGAATACGTTCCCTATGATGGTGTTTTTATACCATCGGGAAATGAAACAACTCTTAAGGTAGGTGACTTCACCGTTAAGTATTTATTGAAAGATCGTAAAATGATTCGTGAGCCAAAAGTTTCTATAGGAACACAAGATAAAGGGACGGTTGTAGTAAAAGTTATTGTTGATCGTTATGGAAATGTTTTATCCGCCGTTCCCGGTCAATCAGGAAGCACGACATCAAAAAATTATTTATATATAAAAGCAGAAACTGCTGCAAAAACCGCTAAGTTTGATGAAAGTTTAAAAGGTCCTCTCAAAACAGAAGGAACTATTACAATTGTATACTAAATAGTTATGAAATTAATCAAATCATTAGTAGCAGCTCTGGCATTAATGTCAAGTGGTGTAGTATTCGCCCAATTAGCTCACCCTCAATTCATTTCTCTCAACTTTGGAACTAATATTCCTTTGTCTGAATATGGTACCATTGATAGTTTAAGCAGTGCCGGTGCAAACCCCGGTATTTATTATAGCTTTGAAGCCGGAGCCTACTTCTCGAAACTACTAGGTATTGGAGTAAACATTGGCGCCTTTAACAACTCTGTTGATAATCAAGGTATTACCGACCAATTGAAAACAGACTTAAGATTCACTAGTTCAAATTTTGATATTACATCAGAAAGTTGGACCAACGGATACATTATGTTGGGACCTTATTTTTCTTTTGGATTGAAAAAGTTTATTGTTGATTTAAAAGTGTTGGGTGGAATTATTAATTCAGAAAGACCTTTCGTTAATATTCAATCTAAAGATACTCAGTATCAGTTTAACTCAGCTGCTGTTTACGGCACCTCTTTTGGAGTTAATTATGGAATGCATTTCAGAATAAGGTTAAAAGGCAAATTAGCACTTAGATTAAATGGGGAAGGTATGTTAACGAAGCAAGAATTTGAAGAAAAAATAACAGAGACACAAGCATCAGGTGCAAGCATGGAAGAAATTAGGCGAACGGTAACAAGAAAAATCTCAGTTTTTAACTTAGGGGTTGGGGTGGTTATTAATTTGTAATGAAGAAGATTTATAAATTTTTGTTTTTTATAGTTGATGGAATGTTTCCAAAAATTCATCAAAAATATTTAAATCGATTAACTTCTACTCAAAAAACGGTTATTGGTATTAAATACTGGCTTACAGAACAGTTACTAGAATAACAATGGTTACAAATACACCAATCAAATAATATTTCCAATAAGGTTTAGGGTTTGCAGGGTTCTTGCCAAATAGCCTAATTGTTATTTTAGACATTGTATTCCTATTATCTGCTACAAACTGATAGGCATAATCACTAAAATTTCTGAACCAGCTTTTATTGGTGTACCACAGGTGAAGAAATTTAACCTTATCCTTGTTAAAGTAAGTTATGTAAGCTGCATCTGGACCGGTATATATCTTTCCATCTAAATCTATATAACGTACTGCTTCTTTAAAGTGATATTCCGCAATATCCTCGAAATCTGATTCAACCTCTTGATAAGATTTGTAATTTACGCCTAGCCCACTTAACCTTTTCCAACGAATAACCCAGTATTTACAAAAGCCACAATTGCCATCAAAAACCATTAAAGGCTTTCCTATTGGTGGAAATTCAGTTCGCTCGATTTTACTAAACATAAGGTAAAGTTAAGACCTAGGAGCTGCCCTTACTAATATAACCACATAAATTACAACCGCTATAAAATACATAGGTACAGTGAGTCCGGCAAAACCTTCTGGGGTTAATGTCCATTTCGGTAAATGACTTGAAAGTGAACCTAATAAACTAGCCAAACCTATAGCAACCAAAGTTTCTATGAAAGTGAGTAGTCAATAGTTATGCGAAAGGAACAAAATTGTTTTGAGTTATACTTAAATAAAATATATAAACATAACTGATAAAACCAAAGTAAATAGACAACTTTCGTAATATTGTGCTTTGATGAATTTTATTGCTTTAGAGTTTCTTTATGCACTTGGCTTTGTAGCAATTCCTGTTCTCATTCATCTTTTCAATTTTCGGAGATACAAGACAGTTCAATTTTCTCAAGTTCGTTTTCTTAAGAGCATAAAAAAACAGACTCAATCCACCTCTAGATTAAAGCATCTTATTGTTTTAGCTTGCAGATGTCTTGCGTTAGCTGCTCTTGTCTTTGCATTCGCGCAACCCTACTTTACAGAGAATAAAGAAGTTGTACAAACAGGAAAAAAAGGAGTGGTTGTTTACATAGATAATTCATTTTCAATGCAAGCTAGTGCTGAAGTTGGAAGTTTATTAGATGAAGCAAAAAATAAGGCTATTTCAATTGCCAAGGCACACAAAGAAGCCGATAAATTTCAATTACACACGAATCAGTTTGATGCAAAAGAGCAAAGATGGTTAAATAAGGAAGCTTTCATTGAACAATTACAAGAGATCGATTTTAGTGCTAATTTTAGAAATATTGACGCCATTATCAATCGACTTAAAGCAGCTGAAAATGACAATAATTTGAGTTTAGAATACTATCTTATTGGTGATCTACAAAAGTCAAGTTATAAGTTAATAGAGATTAAAGACAGCGCAAAGTTTTATATTTTACCTGTTCAATCTCAACTGCAGCAAAACATTTGGATCAAGAACTTCAATACTTATCAACCATTTCATTTACCTTTCATGAATGAGAGCTTCAACTTACAAATTCAACAAAATGAAAAAGGAGAAAGAGATCAAGTAAATGGAAAGTTAATATTAAACAGTGAATTGAAAAACCCATTTGTCATTGAAATGGAGAGAGACTCCGCTGAGAAAGAAATCAACTATATCAATCCTTCAACAACCCAAATTCTAGGTAAAGTTGCTATTAAAGATTATCCAGTAATCTTCGACGATACATTTTACTTTTCTTACCCTACTGACAGAAATATTGAAGTATACCAAGTATTTGAAGATATAGATAATAGAAGCATTAGTAGCTTATTTTCCCAAGACAGTTTAATAAAATTTGAAAGCACTACCGCTAAAAAAATTGACTACTCTAAATTAAAAACGGTCAACCTTGTTATTGTTGAAAACAATAGAAGTCTATCAAGTGGTTTAATCTCTGAATTGACATCATTTATTAATAACGGAGGGACCGTTTTATTTTTACCCGCTATAAAAATGGATGCTGCTTCAGTTAACGTACTTTTTAACCAATTTGGTATTCCAGGTTATGGTAAGGAGCTAAAAGATACATTGCAAGTAAATGAACTGAATAGCAAAGCTTCTTTATTTAAAAATGTATTTGAAGAAACACCAAGGAACATAAATTATCCAAAAAGTTATACCTCTTTTACAATTCTTCAAGACCAAAATAGAATTTCAGAGCAAATACTTGCATTTGCCAATGGAAACCCATTTTTGAAAAAATACGAAATCAATGGAGGTACGCTTTATCTATGCGCAAGTAGTCTAAATTCAGATGCTAGTAACTTTGGAAAGCATGCCTTATTTGTTCCTATACTATACAACATGGCTCTTCAATCTGCTAGAAAGAGAGAGACCTCTTATCTTATGGATGATTCTAAAGTAATATTGAATGCAATTAAAGCCTCTGAATCACCTGTAAAGTTCAAAAGAGGTGATTACGAATGGATTCCAAAGCAAAAATGGAAAGAGAACTCCGTCGAGATTTTTCTTAAAAATACAATTACAGATCCCGGTTTTTACAATGTGATGCGGGACAATAAATTAATTGAACAATTGGCATTCAATTACAATAGAAAAGAATCTGATTTAAGACAGTATGCTGCAGAAGAGTATAAATTACAAGGAGAACAAAAAGGATTGAATATAGAAGTTCTGAGTGGCAATTCAGAAACACTTACAGCAAGCATAAATGCTCTTGAAAAAACTAAAGATCTCTGGAAGTATTTTATTATTTTAAGTTTAATTTTTATTGCACTAGAAATCGTATTTCTACGCATATTAAAATAAAAAAATGGGTGTATTAATTAAAAAAGCGACAATTGTCTCTGAAGGCAGTTCTCAGCATTTAAGAGTGAAAGACATTTTAATACAGAAAGGTAAAATTGTTAAAATCGATAACCTTATTTCTGCTAATGGAACTAAAGAAATTGAAGCAGAAGGGCTTCACGTTTCTTTAGGTTGGATTGATTTACAAGCGAACATTCAAGATCCTGGTTTCGAACATAAGGAGGATATCACTACCGCTTCGAATGCCGCTGCTGCAGGAGGCTTTACAAAAATTGTGGTCTCTCCGCTAAGTGAACCTGTAAGAGATTCTAAATCACAACTAGAGTACCTTAAAAATTACTCTACTCATGCAGTTGAGATTTTACCACTTGGTGCAATAAGTAAAGGTGCTAAAGGAAAAGAACTAGCGGAGTTGTACGATTTAAAAGAAGCTGGAGCTATTGGTTTTTCAGATGGTAAAAACCCTGTTAAAAATCCAAATGTATTGAATCGTGCTTTGCTATACACTCAAGCGTTCGATGGTGTTGTCTTTAATTTCCCTCACACAGATGAAGTAGCCTACCAAGGCGTTATGAATGAGGGAGAAACTAGCATTCACCTCGGATTAAAAGGCATTCCTGAATTAGCAGAATCGTTGATGGTAGCAAGAGATTTAAATATTTTAGAATATACTAGAGGAAAACTTCACTTCAACTGTATATCTGCTTCAAAATCTCTTGAATTAATTAGCAAGGCGAAGAAAGAAGAAATGCAGGTGACTTGTGATTTAGCTTCTTACAATCTATTATTGGATGAAACTGAGCTTTCGGAATTTGACACAAGATTCAAAACCATACCTCCACTTAGATCAAAAGGAACAATTAAAACCTTGATTAAAGGAATTAAAAATGGTACGATTGATGCCATTTGCTCTGATCATACTCCTGAAGATGTAGATGAAAAGATGAAAGAGTTTGACCATTCAGCCTTTGGCATCATTAATTTACAAACATCCTTTTCAGTTGCCAACTCAGCATTAAAAAATGCAATGCCTATTTCCGAAATCATACCACTTTTTACTAGTGGCCCAGCAAAAGTGCTAGGACTCAATCTTTCAGAAATTGAAGAGGGTGAAAAGGCTGAGTTGACTCTTTTTCAACCAGAAGAAGAGTTTATATACACCAAAGAGATGGTGCTTTCAAAAGCAAAAAATTCTCCATTTTTCAACCGAAAACTAAGTGGTAAAGTAGTAGGAATTATAAATGGTAGTAAAGTAGTTTTAAACTAATCTTTTGAGAACAGAATCTAAGTATGAATGACTTTCTTCGACAACGTCCCATATAGCATCTATTGGCTTATCAATATATTCGGTTGTCACAAAATAATCATATTCATCAGATGTTAGTTCAGGAGTTCGAGATTCCCAGAGTCCATGAATTCCTTTCTGATCGGTTAATTGTCCGTTATAATTCTCTGTAGTATGCATTGGAACTTGGGCATCTGAAATGTAGTGTCTAATATCAGCAGAGGTGGATAAAATACGATTCACGTCTCTGCTTTCGAAAGCTTTTGTTAACCAATTGGTCATTCTTGAAACATGTCAAGGAACAATTCCATATGCTTGCAAAGTATCTTAAGTAAATTTTTCTACTGCATCGCACCAATATCTCGGCATTATTTCAAAAGGATTTTCGCCTCCTTTAACACAGTGATCTATGTCAATATAATGCCTTGGAGCCTCGTTTTTAAAAGCATACCTTCGTTTATCCGGATCTACAGCGTGAGCTGTTACAAACTCAATATTTCTATTATAAAACCCCACCATTTCAGGTGGTAAGGTAAAAACTGCCATTCGATTAATTCTTCGATGACAATAAAACCCCCATGATTGGCAAACAAGGATTACTGCAATTAATACAACACTAGCCCACCCAATTCTTTTCATGGTTTATATTTTTAATCCAACACCATCAAAAATAGGCACCAAGTCCGTTGTATCAATTTGAAGGCAATATTCAATGTCTCTCTCCAAATTCAATCGTTGTAAACGTCTTCTATGTGAAGAATTTCTTAAAAAGTCATTAAGGTTTGCCTTTGCTAATTGAAACATCTGTTTTGCAGCCAGCGAGGAATCTGAAATTCCTGTAAAAACCATGCTTCCGTCAAAATAATCAACCACAGCCCCGGCAAAAAGAGAATCCTCTAAATTATATCTCCCTTTCCAACCGGCACAAAGCAGAATAACATCTTTATTTTTATTTTCTAAGTGCTTACAAACAGCAGTTAGATTTAAAAAGGAACCTATAATAATTTGTTCCGCTGCTTTGGCTTTCTCTATTGCTTGTGTTCCATTTGTTGTGCTCAAAACTACGTCCTTACCTTTCAATTCCTGGTTCATGTAACTAAAAGGAGAGTTACCAATATCAAAGCCTTCCACAATCTCCCCATGACGCTCAGCTGCTGCAATGTATCCTTTCGTTTGATACACCTTTGCTTCTTCTATTGTAGCGACTGGTATAATCTGATTTATACCTTCTTGAAAGGCAGTACATATCGCAGAAGTTGCCCTGAATATATCAATTACAACTACAACACAATCTTTTTTTGTAAAGTAAACAGGAAAAAGATCTGGGGAATAACAAACCTCTAACTTGCGCTGGAACTCATTCTCTGTTGTCTCCATCTTACTTTACAAAAGGAAGTTTAACAATTTCACACTTCAATTGTCTACCTCTGATTTCTACAAAAATTTCTGTTCCAATTTTTGAAAGTTCTTTTGTGACATAACCCATTCCTATGCCTAATTTTAGAGAAGGTGAAGACGTTCCTGAAGTAACTTCTCCGATAGAATTACCTTCTGAATCATTGATTTGATATTCTTTTCTTGGAATTCCTCTATCGATCATTTTGAAAGCAACCAGCTTTCGAGTAGTTCCTTTTTCTTTTTGCTCCAAAAGCAGTTTGCTGTCTACAAAATCCTTTGTAAATTTAGTAATCCAACCCAAACCGGCTTCGATTGGTGAAGTAGTATCGTCTATATCATTACCGTACAAGCAAAATCCTTTTTCTAAACGCAACGTGTCTCTAGCACCTAAACCTGCAGGCATTATTCCATTACTCTCACCTGCATTCATAACAGCTTCCCAAATTTTTTCAGCATGTTCGTTGTCAAAATAAATTTCAAAACCTCCCGAACCTGTATACCCTGTAGCTGAAACCAGCACGTTATCTATTCCAGCAAATTTGCCTTTTTCAGCAGTGTAATACGCCATGTCGCTTAGGTTAATTGCTGTTAAGCTTTGCATGACCTCTAAAGCTTTTGGCCCTTGAATAGCTAGCAAGTTTGTGCGGTCAGAAATATCTTGCAGCATTGCATTAAAGGTATTGTTCTTTTGAATCCAGTTCCAATCTTTTTGAATGTTAGAAGCATTTACTACTAACATGTAGACTTGTTCCTCTAATTTATAGATTAGCAAATCATCTACAATTCCTCCTCTACCATTCGGCATACAAGAATATTGTACTTTCCCAACGTCTAACTTAATTGCATCGTTAGTACTAATTTTTTGAATTAAATCCAGAGCTTCTGTTCCTCGAACAATAAACTCTCCCATGTGAGAAACATCAAAAACCCCAACGCTATTTCTTACTGCTAAGTGTTCTTGAGTTAGTCCGGCGTATTGCAATGGCATGTTGTAGCCCGCAAAAGGCACCATTTTAGCTCCTAATTTTATGTGTACATTATTTAGTGCAATCTCTTTCATATCAATCAATTATTTCTTTCAAATAGTTTAAATACAAATCTTTTGTTGCAGCAACAGAATACCTATTTATTACCGTTTCTCTTCCTGTCCTACCTATTTGCAAACGTAATTCTTTATTCTCAATCAACCTTGACAATTGATCATACCAATCGTTTTCAGAAGAAGCTAACAATCCATTTTCTCCATGGGTTACAATCTGCTTATTTACACCAACCGGTGACATAACGGTAGCTGACTCCATTGCCATGTATTGCAGTCCTTTAAAACCACATTTACCTCTACTCCACTGATCATCTGTCAAAGGCATGATTCCAATATCAATTTCTTCGAGCTGTTCAATCTCCCTTTCTTTATTCCATTTTTCATTTTTAAGATCGATGCCCTCAGCTATCCACGGTTGATCACAAATCACTTTAAAGTGAATTTTGTCTCCATAAGTTATAGTCAGCCTTTCAAATACCGGCTTAACCATTTCCAGATATTTACGAGTTGTTTCTGTACCAGTCCACCCAATACAAATACGGTTTGAAGTAATATGAATTCTACGCTTATGATAATTCGTGTCGATTGTAGTTGGAATAACTTTAACGTCGGAGCAAAAGTCTGAAGCATATTCGGCCAAATAATCATTTCCTGCAAACACCATATCTGCACAGCTTATAATTTCTTCCGTTTTAGAAGGATTCTTCAACATTTGAAGGGCTTTGTTACCAATAGAAACATTAGGTAACCAAATGGCGTCATCAAAATCGAAAACTACCTTTGCAGAAGACTTTGCAAACTCCTTTTCAAAATATGTACTCGCTGTAAGCAAAGCTTCTCTATGAATAAAAATGATGTCAAACTCATTCATATTCTTCACATCTTGATTCCTTATTCCTCTTGCTTTTTTAGCAATCAAAGCCTTTTTTATATACTTGCCTTTCTTATATAAGAAATAATCATCTTCCTCTGATATAATATTTGAAAAAGTGATTTCGAAATTATTGATTTCTAAAAAATCGATGTATTGCTCAAATCTAAAGCGTTGCGCAGGAGACCGTCCCTTTCTGTGGTTTGTTATAATTAGAATTTTGTTGCTCAAACCTTTAGATTTTTATATTCAGAATGATATTTATTTATTCCCAAATCTAGGGTAAAATATCGCGTTGCAGCTTCACGAATTTCCACCTTATCGCTCTTAAATTGAATAATTTCTTGTGCAATTTTTTGATATTCTGAATCCGTAAATTCATTCAAAACTAATCCACTTTTTGTCTTATTCAAGATTATATCTGTATCCCCTAGGCCTGAGTTAGCAATGATAGGCAGTCCCAAACTCATTACTTCAGCCTGTTTTGTGGGAGAAACTGCTTTACCTGAAAATGAGGTAATAATGAAGAAAATAGAGGCGTTACCAATTGAGATGTATTCCGGGATTTCAGTATACTCGCAAGAAGTAATGTAAATTGAATTAAAATCAAGACCGATATTTTTGCAAATAAGTTGAATTTCTGTTGTATCACTCTTGGAAATAAATAGAAAAGATGCATTCGATTGTATCGTCTTTAATACCTTAAAAAATTCTAACATCTCCTGCAACATGTAACGTGTACCCAAAGACCCAACATAAGTTAAGACATAACTATCATTAGGAATCCCAATTTTAGACCGCAACTGTTTTACCTCCTCACCTTCTAACTTCTTGTAATCGAAATGCTCAAAATCTACACAACAAGGAACTACCAGAAACTCATTTTTAGTTTCAAATTCTTTCTGAATATAGCTTTTAGCATTCTCAGTCAATGTAACAATACAATCTGCTTCTCTAAAAAGGTATTTTTCTTTCCCTTTAAAATATTTATACAGGAAACGATAAAAAGGATTTTTTAAATTCCAAATTTTCCCATCTACTCGCTCGTCTGCCCAAAAACCACGAATATCAAATATGAATTTTATTCCTAATCGCTTTTGCAAACTTTCGCCTACTAAAGCGGGGATAATAGACCTGCAATGGAGTATTTCAATTTTACATTGCTTTGCTATTTTTAAAGCCTTGGATCTTAATTTTCGAACAGTTAAAAAAGATGAAACAACCGGAATAGAGTTGTTGTAATCGATATAATACCAAGTAATGTTTACCTCCTTGCATTTTTGAGAAACAATAGAATGGTTCTTTTTAAAATTCTCAGGCTTTTCGCAACTTAAAATCGAAATATTATGACCTTTCTTAGAAAGTCCAATTAAGTAGGGTAATATCTGCGCTTGCCCTAAAGAATCGGTAAGCCCATCATAGCTTATAAAAAGCACCTTTTTTAGCATACGATTATCCAGATATAGATTGTTCAATATCAGTTCTGACTAAAACTATTATTGAAATTATGAAGACTAAAAAAACATATACTATCAATGTTTTAAGCAAACTAAAAAAGAGATTCTCCTTAAAAAATTTACGATAAACCAATGCAAATGTTAAGTACGTTACCAAAAGGTTTATAACAAAGTAAATAATTAAACCTTCTTCCGCTAATATTAACAAATAGAGAGGGATTCCAAGTAATAAAGAAAGACCTAAAGCATAACAATTTAGAATTAAGTGCTCCGTAAAATTATACCTACGTTTATAATAAATCAAAAAAGATCCTAATGCATATAACGGAATATTAAAAAGTAAAATAAATGCGAAATATTTCTTAATTGTTTCCAATATCTCCACAGCCTTCAACATTTGAATTGACTCTCTCTCTGCTTGCGGTTCATAATTATTCCACCCTTCTGCAAAACCACCTAAAAATTGTAGAATTGAACTAGATTCAAACGTTCCACTAAATACATTTAAAATAGCTGATATTGTAGCCATTAAAAATACAAACCGAAAAGGATGCATGTATCCAACTGCAGCTTTTCTGAGATACTTCGTAAGCATCTCATTTATATTGAATGCAAGCTCTTGAACAGTTTTAAAAAACCCTTCTTCATTATTAAAAAGTTTATCAAAAAAACAACCAATAAATTCTGTAAAAGAAAATCGACCTTCAAGATATTTTTGTCCGCAACTAGGACAGTGGTTTCCATTGTACTTAAAATTTGAATTTTGGCAAACTCTACCTTGCATTAAATACCTACTTTCAGTCAAGTTCTCTTTCATAATATTAGCGGCAACAAAGTAAATAAAATTCTTTCATGAAACTAGAAATTATTGCCTTTGAGTCACATTAAAATTCAAATAGAGAATGGTTAATTTTGAACAACTAAATAAAATAATATTTCAATGAAGGAAGTATATATAGTATCAGCAGTTAGAACTCCAATAGGAAGTTTTAATGGGACGTTATCAGTTATTTCTGCATCTAAATTAGGTGCAGTTGCTATTAAAGGAGCACTAGAAAAAATTGGACTAGATAAAAAGGAAGTGAATGAAGTATACATGGGTAATGTACTTCAAGCAAACTTAGGACAAGCTCCGGCTAGACAGGCTGCTATTTTTGCTGGTTTGAGTGAAAATACTCCATGTACTACAATAAATAAAGTATGCGCATCAGGTATGAAGGCAACTATGTTAGGAGCGCAATCAATTATGTTGGGCGATAATGACGTTGTAGTGACTGGAGGTATGGAAAACATGTCGCAAGTACCTTATTATTTAGACAAAGCTAGAACAGGATACAAGTACGGTAATGGTCTGGTAATTGATGGATTATCGAAGGATGGTTTAATTGATGTTTACAATAACTACCCAATGGGTAATGCAGCAGAGTTGTGTGCAAAGGATTGTAATATTTCTAGAGAAGATCAAGATGCTTTTGCCATTGATTCATATCAAAAATCTGCCGCAGCATGGGAAGCAGGGAAATTCAATGACGAAATTGTTCCGGTCATGATTCCACAGAGAAAAGGTGATCCAATTACATTTGATCATGATGAAGAGTACAAAAATGTTTTCTTCGATAAAATTCCTAACCTTAGACCGGTTTTTGATAAAGAAGGAAGTGTTACAGCTGCCAATGCCTCTGCAATAAATGACGGAGCATCCGCATTAATATTAATGAGCAAAGAAAAAATGGAAAGCTTAGGTTTAATACCTCTGGCTAAAATTGTTGCTTTTGCAGATGCTGCACAAGCTCCTGAATGGTTCACAACTGCGCCTGCTAAAGCTCTGCCAAAAGCAATTGAAAAAGCAGGGTTACAAATGAGTGACCTAGATGCAATTGAATTAAATGAAGCGTTTTCTGTAGTGGGAATAGCTAATACTCAGCAAATGAATTTAGACCCTGCGAAAGTAAATATCAATGGCGGAGCAGTTTCATTGGGACATCCACTTGGAAACTCAGGTTCAAGAATTTTGGTAACACTCATTAATGTTTTGAAGCAAAACGGTGGAAAGTATGGTGGTGCTGGAATTTGTAATGGCGGAGGAGGCGCTTCTGCCTTTGTGATTGAAAACATTCAATAGAATTTTCTTTCGAAAGAAATGAAGTACGGAATAGGACATTTAAGCGTAGTGCCTTGCAGAGCTGATGCTACAGATAGCAGTGAACAAGTGACTCAATTACTTTTTGGAGAAACCATAAAAGTATACGAAAAAAAGAGAAGCTGGTACAGGGTTAAAACAGCTCACGATAACTACGAATGTTGGATGGACGAAAGCCAATTTAAATTTATAACGCAACGAGAGTTTGAACAGCTAGATCAGCAAAAACCTTATGTTGTTTCTGATTTAGTGGAGGTATTGACAAAGGTAGACGGAACTGAGTTAATGACTGTTTTGATGGGCTCTAACCTCCCAAATATTGACAACAAACTTATTGATGCAAAAGAATGTATTTGGAAATTTGAAGGAAATAGTCTGGACTCAAATAAGGTTCATGAGAAGAAAAAGCTAACAGAAAATGCCTTTATGTTATTAAATGCTCCATATCAATGGGGAGGAAGATCTCCGTTTGGTATCGATTGTTCTGGTTTTGTTCAGTTGGTCTATAAATTAAATGGAATATACTTGCCGAGAGATGCATCTCAGCAGGCATCAATGGGACAGCCTCTCTCATTTATAGAAGAGGCTGAAGAAGGGGATTTAGCTTTTTTCGATAATGATGAAGGAAACATTACCCATGTAGGAATTATTTTGTCCAATAATAGAATCATTCATGCATCAGGTAAAGTGAGAATTGATAAATTAGATCATCAAGGAATTTATAATCTGGAAAAACGAGACTATAGCCATAGGTTAAGATTAATCTCAAGTATCTATTAATAAAAGTTGGCAAACTATTTGCCTAATTTTAAAAAAAAAATGAAAAAGATGAAAAAACTATTAGGAGGAGTGTTAGTACTTATGATAACTATTTCTTGTACAGCTCAGAATAAACTAGCAGATGGTTTATATGCTAAGATAAATACTTCAAAAGGAAGTATTTTGTTAAAACTAGAAATGGAGAAAACGCCATTAACAGTTGCCAATTTTGTTGGTCTTGCTGAAGGAAAAATTAAAAATAATAAGATACCAATGGGAACTCCATTTTACGATGGAATCAAATTTCACAGAGTAATGGCCAACTTTATGATTCAAGGTGGAGATCCAACAGGAACTGGTGCCGGAGATATTGGATATGCCTTTAAAGATGAATTTAATGCAAATTTAAAGCATGATAGAGCTGGAACATTATCTATGGCGAATAGAGGGCTAGCAACCAATAGTAGTCAATTCTTTATTACGCACCAACCTACTCCGCACTTAGATGGGAGACACACTGTTTTTGGTTATGTAATCGAAGGGCAAGGTACCGTAGATTTAATTGCTAAAGGCGATGTAATAAAAAGCATTGAAGTAATTAGAAAAGGTTCTGCAGCAAAGGCATTTGATGCGGTGGCTGTTTTCAAAAAACTAAGTGGCATCTCTCAAAAATAAATTGAGATTTTTTTCAATAAAAAAAGGCAATTTCACTTGAAGTCGCCTTTTTTTATATTAGATTCAAAAGAAATAATGCGTAACCGAAAATTCTTACGAATCTGAACAACGCTAATGTCAAAAAGGTTTTAAACGGAAAACGCACTGCTCCTGCTACAGAACAAATAGAAGAGAATGGTAAGGGAAATAGTGCTGCAAAAACAATCAATACCCCGCCCCACTTTCGAATCATGATAAAATGTTTATCAAACTTTTCAAGAATCCAAGTCTCTATGATTGGCAAACCTCCCACAAATCTGCCAATAAAATAAGCTATTACACCGCCTACGTATGAAAGGATCGCCAATAGGGAGACCATCCGGTACGGTGAATCGAATTTTTTAGCCCAAATGATAAATAAATCTGGTGGTATTAAACCTAATATCGTTTCAGAAGCAAAGAATATGGAAAGTGCCCACCATGTGTTAATACTATTCAAGATACTTTCTAACTTAGCATCGTAGTTTGGGACATATTCTTTAAAAATTAAAAATGCTCCAATAATGACAGCAAAACCAATTGATATTTTCAAACTATTCTTCCACAAAAATGTATAAACGCCTTTGCGTTTATAATATTGATGGTAAGTATTTACCCTGCTTTTTCGCTTGGTTTCAGCTTCTAATTTCATGGACCGCAAAATTACGTTCTTTATTCATGTCATTTTAAAACACATTGAAAACTATTTACTAAACCTTTTGTTCCGTTTTTAGACATCCGAACAATTAAGATTAATGTTAGCAGTATTCCCTTTAAATATAATTATGCTTCCAGAGGAATCCGTTGCCCTGCACCTCTTCGAACCAAGGTATAGAGCACTTTTTGCCGACCATAAATGTGGTAAAGAATTTGTCATTCTCTACCAGAATAAAGGCACCAATTCCACATGTGGTACATTGGTCACTATTGAACAAATAGTAGATGAATTTCCTGATGGAACAGTTGATGTTATTGTGAAAGGAGTTCAAGTTGTTAAGATCCTATCTTTTGAACCTGTAATGAAGGACAAAATTTATTCTGGAGTAGAAGTCGAAAAACTCAGACTCTTTGCAAGTGCAGATCGCCGCCTCACAACTCATTTCAAAAACTATATGAGCAGTATTGAGAAAAGTTCCAATAAACCAGAGCCATATAGTTTGCATTACATTGCCGATCGTTTGCAACTTTCGAATGAAACCAAAAATGAATTTATCTGTATTGCAAGTGAAAGAGCTGCCAGTGCTTTTTTAATCAATGAAATTCGATTTCTTACAAATATTAGAGAACAAGAGGCTTCTCTAAAGCATAACTTTTACTTGAATTAATACGTATTTGCTGAAAGCATTACCAACATGCACGGATCTACCACTTCAATTCCTTCTTTTTCTAATTGCCCCATAAACTCATAATTTATGGTCCCCGGATTAAAAATCACCCTCTTTGGCTTTAAGTTTTTAATGTATTTGTAGTATTGAGGTTGATTTTGGGGACACAAATACAGGGTAACAATATTTACTCTATCAATTACTCCTTCTTCTTCCGCTATCTCAAGACCTTCGATTTCTCCCTTTTTATTCCTACCGGAACCACTTCGTAACCGTAATCAATCAATTTCTTAACCGCCATGTTGGAATATCTTGATGGGTTAGTTGATGCACCTAATACTATTGTCTTCTTCGCTTCCATATTGTTTATTCATTGACTAATTTCAAAACAAATTTAATGGAAATAAAGAAGATGGTTTTAGCTTTTTCACCTTGTTATTCACCTTTCAAAGAAAGTTTAGCCTTACCCTAATACTTAAGAATAGAAAATGCTACATAGTTTGAACAAGCAGACTTCAAAATCCTTGTCAAGCCCATTACAGGTTGGCTCAGAATGAAAGGAATTGGTTTGGTTTAAAGAAAAAATTTAGTCCGGCTGAGAGCAGCTCTAAAAAGAATTCTCGACTTCATTAAAGCAGATTAAAATGACTTTATATATTTCTTCAAGCCATAGGCATTGTAATTTTGAATATAATCTGAATTTCTATTGCTTTTTAGCGTCTTTTCCCAATCGCCATACATAACATTTGGGAGCACGATGAATTTCTTACCAAACTGACTACGAAACTTGACTATTAATTCCTTTCTTTCCATTATGGTTAGATCTTGATCAAACCTGTCGGTAAAGTCTGCTAAATTATCACCGATGAGCATCACTACTGCGTACTTTGTCATCACGCTTTCTCTTCGTTCGGTTTTTAAACTGTTATCTGTTTTTAACAATACCTCTGAACGTTTCACGGTTATGCCTTTGCTCTCAAGATTCGTAATAGTGCTTTCTAATTCTTCGATTGACCTATTGCTTATAAAGATAATTTTTAAGCCTTGACCTCTTGCCATATCTATAAATTCAGATGCTCCAGGCACTAATTCTGCATTTGATAAATTTGACCATTCCGTCCAGCTTTCAGGTGAATAGGCTTTATTATTTTCTATCAACCAACCATTATATGGGGAATTATTTATTACTGTCTCGTCCAAATCCATAATAATCGCCTTTTTTTTAGGGTTAGCAGCAATTTGATCATTCATAGCACCTGTGCTCAAACGGTAAGCTGCCAAATTAAAAGCCTGGTAACATAGTGCATCGTATTCTGCTGAAGTTTGTTGCCAAAGTACAGCACTAAGTTTTGAATCTTCTGTTGCACC